>Ga0196972_1000103_pt1 | contig 69298 bp, 74 predicted proteins | sample S1v_2013CmetaG_FD_148618 | JGI IMG/M metagenome (GOLD analysis project Ga0196972, IMG submission 148618) | Soil microbial communities from Anza Borrego desert, Southern California, United States - S1+v_20-13C | ecosystem: Environmental > Terrestrial > Soil > Desert | place: USA: California...
GGCCGAGGTGGCCGAACGCTCGGGCGTGTCCATCCCCACCATCTCGCGTGCCGAGCGCGGCCAGCTCGCCCTGGGCTACGAGAACTTCTCGGCGCTGGCCAAGGCGCTCCGCATCGACATCGGCACGCTGTTCTCCGAAGCCGGCGGCGAGGTGGGGCAGCTGCAGGGCCCGGTGGTCACGCGGGCCGGCGAGGGCGTCACCTACCGCGGGCTGGCTTTCAGCTACGAGTTCCTGGCGACGCAGGCGGCCGGCAAGCAGATGAGCCCCATCCTGGGCACGGTACATGCGCGCACGGTGCAGGGGCCGCAGGACTTCGACCGGCACGAAGGCGAGGAATTCGTCTACGTGCTCAGTGGCTCGGTCGAGGTGCACTTCGAGAACGGCCGCTCCGTGAAGCTGGCCAAGGGCGACTCGCTCTACTTCGACAGCCGCATGGGCCACACCTACACCAGCACCAGCCGGCAGCTGGCTCGCGTGCTGGGCGCCTGCACGCACGAGAGCGACCTGATGAAGTTCGCGCGCGAGCGCGAGACGGGGGCGCAAAGGAAGAAGGCTGCGGCCCGCAAGGCGGCCTGAAGGCGCGTCGGGCAAGGTCGGCTCAGGCGGTCCGGGCACGTCGCGTGCCGGGCCGCGGATGCTGCGCCGGCCGCCGCCGGGCAACGGGTGCATCGGCGCCTGGCTCCGGCCACCACGGATCGCGGCTGCCGTCGCCGAAGGCCGCTCTCAGCGCATCCAGGAACACGCGCACCTTGGGCAGCAGGTAGCGGCGGTGCGGATAGACCGCATACACGCAGAACCCGGGCAGTGACCACTCGGTCAGCAGCGGCTGCACCTGCCCGGCTTCCAGGTCGTTGCGCGCCATGAAGCTGGGCGCGACGACCAGGCCGACGCCGCGCCGCATCGCGGTCATCAGCGCCTCGCCGTTGTTGGACAGCATGACCACGTTCAGCTTCACGCGCGTTTCCTGGCCGGCGCGGGTGAAGGCCAGCTCCTGCATGGGCCGCGGCTCGGTGAAGGCGAAGCAGCGGTGCTGAGCCAGGTCCTCGGGCCGTTGCGGCCGGCCGTAGCGCCGGAAGTAGGCCGGCGCGCCCATCACGGCCAGCCGCGAGCGGGCCAGCGGCCGCGCGACGTAGGTGCCGTCCAGCGAGCGCGCCACGCGCACGCCCACGTCCACGCCTTCCTCGACCAGGTCGACCACGCGGTTGGACAGGCGCAGGTCGACCACCAGCTCGGGATGCGAGTCCATCAGCCCGGCGAGCACCGGCGCCAGGTTCTCGCCGAAGTCGATCGGTGCGGTGACGCGCAGCAGGCCGGTGGGCCGGGCGGCCAGCTCGCCGATGGAGGCCTGTGCGTCCTCGAAGGCGTGCAGGCATTCGAGGCAGCGCTCCAGGTACACCCGCCCGGCTTCGGTGAGCGCGACCTGCCGGGTGGTGCGGTCGAACAGGCGCGCGCCGATCCGCGCTTCCAGCGCGTTCACGTGCTTGGTCACTGCGGCCGGTGACAGCTGCAGCTCGCGGGCCGCGGCGGCGAAGCGCGCCAGCTGGGCCACGCGCACGAACACCTGCATGTCGAGCAAAGGGTCCACGCCGGCCATCGTGCCACCGTGTTTCCGGCCCGGAAATAGTCCATTTCGCCCGGCGTGGCTTCCCTGGCGGCGCGGCCGGAACTAGCCTGCAGCCCTCCATCCACGCCGCCTCCTTCGCGGCTGAAAGGCAGCACATGAGCCACACCTTCGATGCGATCGTCGTGGGCGCCCGCTGCGCGGGCTCGCCCACCGCCATGCTCCTGGCGCGCAGGGGCTACCGGGTCCTGCTGCTCGACCGTGCGCATTTCCCGAGCGACACCGTCTCGACGCACGTCGTGCACCCGCTGGGGGTTGCCGCGCTCGCGCGCTGGGGGCTGCTCGAGCGGCTGCAGGCGACCGGCTGTCCGCCCGTGGCCACCTACGCCTACGACTTCGGGCCGTTCACGCTGGCAGGTTCGCCCGGCACGGCCGAGTCGCCGGTGGCGTACTGCCCGCGGCGCACCGTGCTCGACAAGCTGCTGGTCGACGCGGCCGTGGAGGCCGGTGCCGAGTTGCGCGAAGGCTTCCTGGTGGACGAACTCGTCCTGGAGGGCGAGCGGGTCGTCGGCGTGAAGGGCCACGACCGGTCCGGCACGCCGGTCACCGAGCGGGCGAGCATCGTCATCGGCGCCGACGGCCGCCATTCGCGCCTGGCCGCCGCGCTTCGCCCGCCCACCTACAACGAGAAGCCGCCGCTGCTGGCAGCCTACTACACGTACTGGAGCAACCTGCCCATGGACGGGCGCTTCGAGACCTGGATCCGGCCGCACCGCGGGTTCGCCGCCGTGCCCACGCACGACGGCCTGACCCTGGTCATCGCCGGGTGGCCGCACGCGGAGATGGATGCCAACAAGGACGACATCGAAGGCCACTACCTCGAGACGTTGGCGCTGTCGCCCGCGTTCGCCGAACGGGTGCACGGCGCGCGCCGCGAGGCCCGCTTCTTCGGGGCGTCGGTGCCCAACTGGTTCCGCAAGCCCTTCGGACCGGGCTGGGCGCTGGTCGGCGATGCCGGCTACAACAAGGACCCGATCACGGCGCAGGGCATCACCAACGCCTTCCACGATGCGGAGCGCTGTGCGCAGGCCGTGGACGAGGTACTGGGCGCGGGCCGTCCGTTCGACGAAGCGATGGGCGACTACCAGCAGGCCCGCGACCGCAACGCGCTGCCCATGTACGAGTTCACCTGCGAGCTGGCGACGCTGGAGCCGCCGCCGCAGCCGATGCAGGAGCTGTTCCGCGCGATCCACGGGAACCAGGCCGCGACCGACGATTTCGTGCGGGCGAACGCCGGCACGATCTCGCCGGCAGCGTTCTTCGCGCCGGCCAACGTCGGTGCGATCATGGCCGCCGCGCAGGCGACCCGGCACTGAGTTTGCAGAAGCGGGCTACTCGTCGCGCCCGAATTGCCGCAGCAGCGCGCGCCGGTCCAGCAGGCGCAGGTGGCGCCCGTCGACCTGCAGCACCCGCCGCCGGTGCAGCGAGGTGAGCGTGCGGCAGACCGTCTCCAGCGACAGGCCGAGGTAGCTGGCGATGTCGGTGCGCGTCATGCGCAGCGACAGGTCGCCGGGGCAGCCGCCGCGGTCCTGCAGGCGGCGCGACATGTTCAGCAGGAAGGACGCCAGCTTCTGCTCGGCGTTCATGCTGGCGAGCAGCACCTTGAGCTTGTAGTCGCGCAGCAACTCGCGGCTGAGGATGCGCGCCATGGCGTGGTGCAGGGCCGGCCCGCCGGCGCTGCCCGCGGTGCCGTAGTCGAGCACCAGCACTTCGGAATCCTCCAGCGCGATGGCGCTGCTCGCGTAGCGCGAGTGGCCGAAGCCGTCCAGGCCGAGCACGTCGCCGGCCATCACGAAGGCCAGCACCTGCTCGCGGCCGTCCGGGGCCACGGCCACGGACTTGAAGGAGCCGCGGCGCACGGCCATGAAGGCGCGGAACGGGTCGTTCTGGCGGAACAGCACGGCGCCGCGCCGCACCGTCAGGCGGGTGCGGGCCGCGGCTTCGCAGCCGCCGTAGTCCTCCAGCGCGCAGGGGGCGCAGCCGGCGTGGGTGTCGTGGATGGCCAGTTCCGTCATGGGGTGGCTCCTTGCGGTGCGCGCTCGAGCGCAGGAGAGAGGCTGGCCAGGTCCAGCAGGCGTTCGTCCAGCGGGAACAGGTGGCGTTCCTCCCACTGGACGTGGGCGCGCATGGCCTCGCCCCAGGCCGGCAGGCTGGCGGTGCCGCCGGCCTGCAGTTCGCCGACCAGGCGCCGGATCGTGTGGTGCTGCCGCAGCCCTTCTTCGGCGTCGGCGCCGGCGCCGGCCTCGGCCAGGGCGGGCAGCAGGGCCTGCTCTTCCTGGCGGAAGTGAGACTCGATGCGCCCGGTCCAACTGCTCAGCACGTGCTCACGCACATCCTGGGGCGCCGCGCCGGGCCGCTCAGGATCGCAGGCCCGCCGCGCCAGCACCAGCGCTTCGTGGTGCTCGCGCGAGAGGGGGACGAGGGCGGGGGATCGCTTCATGGTGCCGCTGGGTTCTTAAGATGCATTCTGTGTGCATGTTAAAGCGCGGTCAAGAATGGCCGTGCGGCCGAGGTGGGCATGGCCGCTCGCGCAGGGGTGGGGGCTGGCCTCAGCCCACCGTGTCGGCCCAGATGTTCTGCGCCCAGTTCCAGGCGTAGACGCCTTCCTGCGTGCTGGGGGCCGGGCTCAGGCCGCCGGCGCCCGGCACGGGGAGGAAGGTCTTCTGCGCGCTCGAGTACGCGTGCACGCTGGCCACGTGGATCACCCGCCGGTCGTCGACGTAGCTGTAGCAGGTGTTGGTGAGCATGGGCGCCGGGTTCGGCTCCCGGCCGGACAGGCGCGCGACGATGGCCGCGGCCGCCACCTTGGCATGCGCATTGGCCATGTGGCCGCTCTTGGGCATGCCGGGCGCGATCTGGACCGCATCGCCCAGCACGTGCACGTCGGGCGCGACCGTCGACTCGAAGGTGAGCCAGTCCACCCCGCACCAGCGGTGGTTCGCCAGGTTGTTCAGTCCTGCCTGCACCGCGATGGCGCCGGCGCGCATCGGCGGCAGCACGTTCAGCACCTGCGCGCGCACGTCGTCCTGCACCTCGAATTTCAGCAGGCCCTGGCGCGCGTCGACCGCCACCACGGTGTGCTGCGGCCGGTACTCGAGGATGCCCTTGTACTGCTCGGCCCAGACTTTCTTGAACAGCGCGCCCTTGGAGGTCACGTCCGGATTCGCATCCAGCACCAGCACCTTGCTGCGCGGCTTGGCCTGCTTGAAGTACCAGGCGACCTGGCAGGCGCGCTCGTAGGGGCCGGGCGGGCAGCGGTAGGGCTGCTCCGGCACGGTGATCGCGTAAACGCCGCCGTCGGGCATGGCTTCGAGCTGGCGCCGCAGAGCCGCCGTCTCGGGCCCCGCCTTCCAGGCGTGCAGCACCTGGCCGGAGATGTTCGCGGCCTGCAGGCCCTCGATGGCGCCGAGCTGCAGGTCGACCCCGGGCGAGACCACCAGCTTGTCGTAGCCGATCACGGCACCGCCGGCCAGGGTGACGGTCTTGCGGCGGGTGTCGACGGCGCTGGCCTGGTCGCGCACCAACTGCACGCCGTGGCGGCGGGACAAGGAGTCGTAGGGCGTCGTGATGTCGGCCATGCGACGGCTGCCGCCTATGACCAGGTTGGACAGCGGGCAGGACACGAAGCGGGCGTTCGGCTCGACCAGCACCACGTCGATGCGGTAGTCCGACAGCAGTCGCACGTACTTGGCGGCCGTGGCCCCGCCGTAGCCGCCGCCCACCACGACGACGCGGGCGCGCGAGGGCACGCGGCTGGTGGTGGAGGCGCAGCCGGCCAAGCCGAGCAGGGACGTTGCGGCGGCGGATTGGAGCAGGCGTCGTCGTTGCATGGCGATCCTCACGGCTTGGTGGCGGCGAAGTAAGTGGCGAGCTGCTCCAGTTGCTGCCCGGAGAAGCCCTTGGCGATCTGGTGCATGACGGTGGCCGGGCGGGTGCCGTCGCGGAAGGCCTGGAGCTGCCGCAGCATGTACTCGCGCGGCATGCCGGCGATCGCCGGCACTTCCGATCCGGGCACCGTGCGCCCGTCGGTGCCGTGGCAGCCGGCACAGGTGGCGGCCAGGCTGCGCACGTAGAGCACGTCCTGCGCCTGCGCGGGCAGGCAGGCGGCGGCTGCCAGGGGCAGCGCGAACCAGGTCGATCGCATCGCGGGTCTCCTTCCGTAGGCCATGGAGGCCCCGGCAGCTTGGCCTGCCAGCGCGGCTTTGCCGTTCGTGGAAATCCCTGAGACCGGGCCTGCGGGACGGCGGTCAGGACGCCCGCGACAACGTGCCGGCGAGCGCCAGCGCCAGGCGCGCGCCGGCCGCGGCGTTGTTCTTCACCAGCGCGATGTTGGTGGCCAGGCTGCGCCCGCCGGTCAGCGCTTCGAGCCGGGCGAGCAGGAAGGGCGTGACGGCCTTGCCGATGACACCCTGCGCGCGTGCCTCCGCGAGCGCCTGCTGCGTGAGGGCGTCGATCTCCTGCTGCGGCATCGCCGCCGCTTCCGGCACCGGCACGCTGAGCACCACGCCGCCGGCCAGGCCCAGGTCCCACTTGCTGCGGATGAAGCGGGCCTGTTCCGCCGCGTCGTCGATGCGGAAATCGGCCCGGTGGCCGCTGTTGCGCGTGTAGAAGGCGGCGAAGTGGTCCTGCCCGCAGGCGATCACCGGCACGCCATGCGTTTCCAGGTACTCCAGCGTTAGCCCGATGTCGAGGATGGACTTGGCACCGGCACACACCACCGCCACCGAGGTGCGGGCCAGCTCCTGCAGGTCCGCGGAGATGTCGAAGGTCTCCAGCGCGCCGCGGTGCACGCCGCCGATGCCGCCGGTGACGAACACCTCGATGCCGGCCAGCGCGGCACAGATCATGGTGCCGGCGACCGTGGTGGCGCCCAGCCCGCCTTGGGCCAGCACGAAGGGCAGGTCGCGGCGGCTGACCTTGTGGACCTGGTCCGAGCGGCCCAGCCGTTCCAGCTCGGCGTCATCCAGGCCGATCCGGATGCGCCCGTCCATCACGGCGATGGTTGCCGGTTCGGCGCCCATGTCGCGGATCAGCGCCTCGACCTCGCGTGCAGTGCGCACGTTCTGCGGCCAGGGCATGCCGTGCGCGATGATGGTGGACTCCAGCGCCACGACCGGTCGCCCGTCGGCCTGCGCCGCGGCCACCGGCGCACTGCGCACCAGCCAGGAAGAGTCGGGTCGGGTCGTCATGGGCCAGTCCGGAAGCAGCGAAGACGCCGGATTGTCGCTACCCTGACCCCTGCCCATGAAGCACGCCACGCATGCCCTCCGTATCGCCCTGCCCGAGGGCGGCAGCGTTTCCGCCTTGCTGGACCGGCCGGCTGGACCGTTCGCCGGCCTCGTCCTGGCCCACGGCGCCGGCGCGGGGATGGCCCATCCGTTCATGGCCCGGCTGGGCGCCGCGTTGCGCGAGCGCGGCGTCGCCGTCCTGCGCTTCCAGTTTCCGTACATGGAGCAGGGCAGCAAACGGCCGGACCGACCCGCCGTCGCGCAGATGGCCGTGCGTGCCGCCGTGGCCGAAGCGGCGAAACAGCTGCCCGGAGTGGCCCTGTTCGCCGGCGGCAAGTCCTTCGGCGGGCGCATGAGCTCGCAGGCGCAGGCTGACGAGCCCCTGCCGCAGGTCCGTGGACTGGTGTTCGCCGGTTTCCCGCTGCATCCCGCCGGCAAGCCGTCCACCGAGCGCGCCGCCCATCTCGAACGGGTGGTGCTGCCCATGCTGTTCCAGCAGGGCACGCGGGATGCGCTGGCGGATCTCTCGCTGGTGCGCCAGACCGTCGAGCGGCTCCGGCCGCGCGCCACGCTGCACGTCGTCGAGGAGGCGGACCATTCGTTCCACGTGCCGGCGCGCTCGGGACGCAGCGATGCCGAGGTGATCGAGGACCTGGCGGAGGTGGCCGCGGGCTGGATGCGTTCGCTCGCGCAGCGCTCGACCTGAGCGCACGGGCCCGGATCAGGGCTGGATCGTGCCGAGCACCCGGAACGGCCCCTCGGCCGTGGGCTGCACCACCACGCCTTCGCCGGAGGAGGTGCCCTGGCCGGTGAGGGCGCTGATGTTGACCTGGTGCGTCACGACCACCAGCACGCCGGGACCTTTCCAACGCCGCAGCAGCCGGCGCGCGGCGTCGGTCTGCGCTTCGCGCTGCTGCGGCCCCAGGCTGAAGAGGGAGTTGAACGCAGGCTCCTCCTGCACGCGGTCGCCGAAGGCCAGCCGGGCCGTGTCGCGGGACCGGCACCACTGCGAGGACAGGACCGCCCCCACCCCGATGCCGCGGCGGCGGAACTGCTCGCCGATCGCCCGTGCCTCGGTGCGGCCCTGCTCGCCCAGGTTGCGCTGGCTGCTGCAGTCGCCCAGCCGGAAGCCGGGCGGATCGCCGAAGCCGGGCGCGGTGGCATGGCGGAACAGCACGATGGCGCCCGGCCGCGCGAGCGCCTCCCAGCCGTCGGCTGCGAAGGCGCAGGCGGCCAGCAACCCGAGCACCGCGGCGACCGCCCTGGGCATGATGGTCGTTCCTTGCTGCATGGGGGCTTCGGCGATTCAGTCGGCGATACCGAACTCGAGCAGCAGGTTGTTCGCCGGCATGGCATGCCGCTGGCGCAGGTCGAGCCCGGCGCGGCGCGCCTCGGCCACCACGTCTTCCAGCCGGCGAATGCCCCAGGACCGGTTGCGCGCGCGAAGGTCCTGGTCGAAGCCCAGGTTGCTGGGCGCCGGCGGGACCTCGTCCTCGAAGTACGGGCCGTAGGTGACCAGGGTTCCGTCCTGTGCGAGATACCGTGCCGCGCCGCGCATCAGGGCCGTGCAGCTCGCCCAGGGCGAGATGTGCAGCAGGTTGGCGCAGAAGATCGCGTCGAAGCGCTGCGCGAACGGCGCATCCGGCGAGGGCCATTGCGGCGCCATCACGTCGAGGTGCACCGGCGGCAGCACGTTGGCCAGCCCGGCCTTGGCGACGCGGGCCTCGATCACGGGCAGCAGGGCCGCGTCGGCTTCCGTGGGCTGCCAGCGCCAGCCGGGCAGGGCAGCCGCGAACCAGGCCGCGTGCTGGCCGGTGCCCGACGCGATCTCCAGTGCTGCGCCGTGTCCGCCCAGGATGCGACGCAGCACCGCGAGGATCGGCTCCTTGTTGCGATCGGCTGCGGGACTGCTGGGCAGGTGCTCTGGCATCGATGGCGTCCGAAGGACGTAGGAGAAGACGACGAGTGGAGTGTCGCGCGGAAACGGCGAGCGCCGGCAGGCAACAGTTCTTTTCCAGCCTTGGGCTTTCGCCGTGCCTCTCCTACAGTGGCCGGCCAATCCGATGGAGGACACGATGGCGAACACTTCGAAGCGCACCCAGCAGTCCATGTCCGGCAACGGCGCCGACGGCGCCGTCCAGCAGCCGGGCACGGGCGCATGGGCGCACATGGCGCGCCAGCAACTGGTCTGGGCGGCCGACACCATGGCCATGCTGTTCCGCGCCGGCGAATCGATCCAACAGGCGCAACTGCACATGGCCCAGCGCGGCGCCCTGCTGAGCCAGCAGGCCGCGGAGAACCTGCGCAACGCCGACACGCCGCTCGAGCTGGCTTCGATCCAGGCCAACCTGCTGGCCTACGAGTACCAGGAGGCAATGCGCTACTTCCAGGAACTGATGCTGGCCGGCGCCAAGGCGACCACGGCAACGGCCAGCGCCCGCGCGCAGCCGCGCGAGGAAACCGTCGCCGCGAACGCGGCCGACGCGACGGCCCAGGTCGTCGAAGCCGCCATGAACGCGGCGGCGCCGATGGCCCAGGCCTGGCAGCAGATGTTCACGATGCCGAACCGCGCAGCCGCGGCGCACCACTGACGAGCGGGGGCCGCGGCGTCGCCGACAATGGCGCGCATGTCGGACCCCCTGCAACGCCTGCTGGCCACGGAGATGCCCTACGGCAAGCACAAGGGCACGCCGCTGGCCGACCTGCCGGGCAACTACCTGGCTTGGCTCGCGCGCGAGGGATTCCCGCGCGGCGAACTGGGGCGGCTGCTCGCGCTGATGCACGAGCTCGATCACAACGGCTTGCGCCACCTGCTGGAGCCCTTGCGCACCGGCCCGCGCAGGCCGCGGACGAACGCGGGTGAGGCACCCTGACGTGGACGATCCCAACCAGATCGAAGTCCCGGCCTCGTTCGTGGCGCTCTACGCCTCGCCGTCGGGCCATCGCCTGCTGGAGCCGATGGACACGGTGCGGCGCCGCTACGAGCTGTGCGAAGACCTGGCGCAGATGCTCATCGAGCAGGCCAGCACCCTGCAGTTCAAGACCGGCGCGCCGGAAGAGGAGGTGTTGGCGACCCTCCTGGCCGGCCTGGCGGCGCCGGAGTCCACGGTGCAGCCGGCCGAGGCGGGCTGGGTGGTCCGGCGGCTGGCGGAACTGCTGGAGTGGCGCTTGCCGCCAATGGCTGAGCTGGCTAGCATCACGCCCCATGCGCGCAAGTGACCCAAGGCCATCGCGGCCCCTCCCGGACCGGCTTTTCCCTCATCCGAGCGGCAGCCCACTGCAGCGCGGATGATCAGTCCCGAGCTGTCGATCCGGCTGCTCCTGTTCTGCGCCGTGATCGCCGCGGCAGGCGCCGCAGTGACAGGCTATGGCGTGTGGCTCGGCCGGGCAAGCGAGGCGAGCAGGGACTGGCCGGTCGTCACCGGCCAGCTGCTGCACGCACAACTCGCGCTGAAGGACCAGGATCGCCTCTCGCAACCCAAGCGCCAGCAGGTCAAGCCGGAGAACCCGATCTACCGCACGGTGAGGGTCTGGGACCTGGACGTGGCGTACCGCTACCGGGTCGGTGACCGCGAGTACACGGGCAGCACCGCCACTTCCACGCTCCTGGCCGAGGACGCGCTCGACGATGCCCGCGGTCCAGGCGAGTCGCTGCGGGCGGCGGCCGCACGCCTGCGCCCGGGACCGGTCCCGGTCCACTACGACCCCGATCGGCCCGACCGGAGTTTCCTGATCCACGTGCCCGATCCCCAGGCGCCGCACACCGTGCGGTTCGGCCTGTGGATGATGGCGGGGGCGGTCGCCGTGGCGCTCCTGCTCGTGCTCCTGAAGAGACCTTGATGTTCCAGTTGTCCTCGCGTCAGTTCGACGCACTCGGCGCCGCCTCGAGGGCGCGCTTCAGCGACGGCGTGAAGCAGCTGGTGGCGGCACTGCGCCCGGACCTGCAGCCGCGCATGACCCCGCAGGCGCACGAGGCCTTCGTCAGGCAGCTGGTGGACACCGGGCAGCGGTACGGCCTCACCACCGAATTCGAGTGCGCCGCGCTGGGAGCCGCGATCCTGCTGGCCGGGCCGGGGTTCCTGAACGCACCCGATTCGCCCCTTCACCAGATCATCGGCAGGACCCAGGTGGATCCCGTCTATCGCGCCAACCAGCTGGTCCAGGAACTCGAGCGCACGCACCTGGCCTCGCCGAAGGTGGGCGGAGCCGCCGGAGCCCGCAACACCGAATCCGGCCCGTCGGCCGCAGCAAGCCATGGCTGAAGCCACCCTGCGCGCCCCGGGCGGCCTGCGCAATCTGCTCAGGGACTTTTCCACCGGCGCGCCGCCGGGCCGTGCGGTGCTGCCTTGCGGCACGAATGCACTGGCCCAATTGCCCACCGTGCCCTGCAACCTGCAGCAGATCCAGGTGGACGAGGTCAACGGCCAGCCGACGCGCGAGTCCGGCAAGCGCAGCGCGACCGTCGCGCGGACGATCACGGTCCGGCCCGGCGATCCGGCCGGGCAGCCGTTGCTGCAGGTCACCGCGGCCTCGGCGAAGGAGGCCCCACGCAAGCTCGTGCTGCGCAGCACGTACCAATGCCAGTGCGGCAACCCCACTCACAACCAGCTCGTCGTGGTGACGCCCGGCGGCCAGAAGCCGTTCGGCGGCACGTCGGCGCAACTGAGCGTGCACCGCCGCAAACTGATCTACGACGGCGGCGCGCTGGACAAGCTCGCCGGCGAGGGCCCGTTTGCCCTGGTCAAGGCGTATTTCAACGACTTCGGGTCCCGGGAGCACTACAGCGTGGTGGCGGCCAGTTGCGGGCTGCCCTCCAACTATGCGGCCATCCCGCAGCCCGGCATCGTCGCGTACGTCGAGGTGTTCCCCGCCGACCTCTTCAAGATGGCGCTGGAGTTCCCCACCGCGTGCGAGCCGAAGCGGTTCCAGGTCGAAGGGAAGACCGCCCGCTGGCAGTCCTGGTACGACAAGCACAGCGAGAAGGTCGAGAAGGATGGCACCTCGTACTACAAGGAGAACGAGGCGTTCTTCAGGGAGGCGGGGCTCTCCGAAGCCGAGGTCGTGGACTCGTTCAAGGAAATGAGCGACCGGCGCCTCGGGGAGGAGGAACCGACGTGGGCCGGCAGGATCAAGTTCAGCCTCACGCGCACGGACGGCGCGACCGAATACGGCACGCCGGAGGATTCCACCCGGAAGCTCAAGACGCTGCTCAAGTCCATCCGTGATGCGGAAGAGGCGATCAGGAACCTCAACTCCTTCCTGCGGCATGCGACGGTGGGCGTGGGCGCGAGCGTGGAGATCAAGCCCGCGTTCCTCGCGCTCTCGCTGAACGCGCAGTGGAGCAACGAGGAATACACCGACTGGCGCGTCTACCGCGCCTACAAGGCCAGCCTCGACCTGACGCTGTTCAAGCTGGAGGCCAAGATCGCCTGCGGCGTGCGCTGCGCGGGATTCTTCGACGCCTACGTCGAGCTCGGCGGCGAGGGCAGCATCAAGGCGTCGGCGGAGCTGAGCAGCCACGGCCCGGGGCAGCGTGCCCCGGCCGAGATCAAGCCGCAGGGCGAGGTCAAGATCACCGGTTCCCTCAAGGGCGAGTTCGGCTGGACCGTCAAGCTCGAGAGGTCCATCGAGGTGACCTTCGTCGCCGAGATGGAGAAGTTCCATTTCATGACCGAGCAAGACGTCATCGGCGGCGAGATCAGCATCAAGCGCGAGCCCGCGAACTACGTGTTCGTGGCCAGCAACTCGATGATGCGCAGGAAGAGCAGCCGGAAGAAGCCGGTGGAATGGCTGCCCGAGCATGTGTACGGCCCCTTCACGTTCTGACATCCCATGAGGCGCTACGTCATCCGGCTGCAGGCGGCCAACATGCGCTGCGAGGTGCGCATCAACGACATCCCGGTGGCGCTCGTCGCGCCCGGCGAAAGCGCCGGGCCGATCGACGTCCCGGTCAACGAGTTCGTCATTCCCGGCAGCAACGTGATGGCGGTGACGGCCAACGCCAACCCGCTGCCCAGCCGGGTGCGGGAGCCCTGGGCCGGGCCTGCCGAAAGCGGCGTGCAGGCCGGCGCGCCCGCCCGGCTGACGGCCCGCCTGTTCGCGGAGGAGGGCCACAAGCCGGTGGGCTGGTTCACTCCCGTGGACATCGCCTGGGCCGGCCCTGCCGCGCCGAACCCGGTCACCCAGGAAAAGGCGTTCAACGTCGGCGACAGCAGCCACGCCTGGGGCTGGACCCGCGCCGCCGTGCTCAACCCGGCGACGGCCGCGGCGGACGCCCATCCCATCCTGGTGCACCTTCATCGGCTGTTGCAGGCCGGGGACATCGGAGGGCTGGCCACGGTGCTGCAGGCCAAGCTGCAGGAGGTCACCGCCGACGCCTACGACATCGCGGCAGGACCCATGGCGAACGCGCTGCGCCAGCAGCTGCAGGCGTGCATGCAGAGCCCGGAGTGGACGTTGCTGCCGGTGGACCGGCCCCAGGTGGACCTGCGCCTGGTCGCGGGCCGGCGGCTGGTCGAGTGCCTGCGGCCGAACGGCACGCCCGCGCTGACCTACGTGAGCCAGGACGAGGAAGAGTTCTCCCTGCCGGTGATGCTGGGGGTGCTCGACGGGCGCTGGGCAGTGCTGCGCTGATGGCGCGCGAGGGCCTGGAAGGCTCTCTCGCGGCGGGGGGAAGAAAGTGGTGGGTCCTGTAGGATTCGAACCTACGACCTACGGATTAAGAGTCCGCTGCTCTACCAACTGAGCTAAGAACCCACTGTTGCAAACGCCGCCCGAACGGCGGCGCCAGCGAAAAAGTGTCGTGGTGGAGAGGAGGAGGATCGAACTCCCGACCTTCGCATTGCGAACGCGACGCTCTCCCAGCTGAGCTACCCCCCCACAACAGGCCGATATTCTAGCGCATGCCGTTGCGGCTCGCGAGCTCGACGAACAGGCCGGAATGGTCCAGGTCGGACAGCCCGTGTTCGATGGCTTCGGCGTAGAGCCGGGCGAACAGCCCGGTGATGGGCGCGTCGAAGCCGATCTCCTCGGCGGTGGCCAGCGCGTTGCGCATGTCCTTGAGCTGCACGGTCATGCGGCCGCGCGGCGCGAAGTCGCGCTCGACCATGCGCTGGCCGTGCAGCTGAAGGATGCGGCTGTCGGCGAAGCCGCCGCTGATGGCTTCGCGCACCTTGCCCATGTCGGCGCCACCCTTGGCGCACAGCAGCAGCGCCTCGGCCACGGCGCCTATGGTGATGCCCACGATCATCTGGTTGGCCAGCTTGGCCAGCTGCCCGGCGCCATGCGGGCCCACGTGCGTGGCGCGGCCGAACACCTGGAACACCGGTGCCGCGCGCTCGAAATCGGCGGGCGAGCCGCCCACCATGATGGCCAGCGTGCCGTTCTCGGCGCCCACGGTGCCGCCGGAGACCGGTGCGTCCAGGCAGGCCACGCCGAGCTCGCCCAGCCGCGCCGCATGGTCGCGCGCCTCGCGCGGCTGGATGGAGGCCATGTCGATGAACAGGCTGCCGCGGCGCATCGCCCGCGCCACGCCCTGGTTGAACAGCACGTCGTGCACGACCGTGCCGTTCTCCAGCATGCTGATCACGATCTCGGCGTCGGCAACCGCTTCGGCCGCGCTGTCGCAGGGCCGGGCGCCGTCGGCCACCAGCGGCTCGCACTTGGCGCGCGTGCGGTTCCAGACGGCGACGTCATGGCCGGCGCGGCACAGGCGGCGCGCCATGGGCAGGCCCATCAGACCGGTGCCGAGCAGGGCGATCTTCATGGTGGGAGTCTCTCCTTGGACGGCCATCATGGCGCGGCCGCGCCGGCCCTGCCTGTCACGCAGCTTTCAGCCGAGCTGGCGCGAACAGCTCTTCCATCTCGCGCCGCAGCTGCCAGGCCCGGGTCCCGGTGTCCATGGCGACGTCGTCCCAGCACAGGCTCTGCCCCTTGGCGACCGGCCGCACCACCTTGATGCCGTGGGCCAGCCCCAGGGGCAGGCCGCCCATCTGCGTGGAGCGGGCCGCCGGCAGCAGCTTGCCCCACACCGTGTAGCCGCCTTCCCCGTCCAGTACTTCGCCGGGCTGCAAATCGCGCTTGGCGGTGGCGACCACGTCGGCGTTCCAGCCGGTCGCCACGCCGGTGGCCTCGCCGCGCAGGGCGACCGAGGCGACCGACAGGCCGACCTCCAGCCCGATCAGGTGCCAGCGCTTGTACAGCGTGAAGTAGCGCCCGCTGGGGTCGGTGTGGGCGTTGTATTCCTCGAAACAGTTGCGGATGTACTCGGTCTCGCCTTCCACCGTGACCCACACGCCCATGCGGATGTCGTAGGGGATGGCGCGGCCGTCGGCTTCCAGCGAGGAGATCACCTCCACCATGCCCTTGCGCTCCAGCACGCCGCCTTCGCTGCGCGGGCGGGTGACGAAGGGGATGTCTTCGACGCTCGCCGGCGGGTAGAGCAGGCCGTCGCCGGGCACGCCCAGGCCGGTGGCATTGGCCACGGCGGTGCTCTCGATCGAGGGCTTGGAGCCGTCGAGGAAGCTGTTGAACATCTTGGGGTTCAGGCCGCCGCGCCGGGCCTGCTCGGGCGTGAGGCCGTAGTAGCCCCACACCGTCTCGGGCGTGGATTCGCAGAAGTGCGGCAGCCACTTGTGCCCGCGGCCGGCCGCCACCACCGGGAAGCCGCAGGTGCGCGCCCAGTCCACCAGGTCGCAGATCAGCGCCGGCTGGTCGCCGAAGGCGAGCGAATACACCACGCCGGCCTCGGCTGCGCGGCGCGCCAGCAGCGGGCCGCAGAAGGCGTCGGCCTCCACGGTCACGTTGACCACGTGCTTGCCGTTGGCGAAGGCTTCCAGGCAGTGGTCGACGGCGGCGATCGGGTGGCCGGTGCACTCGACGATCACGTCGATCGCCGGGTGCCGCACCAGCGCCTGCCAGTCCTCGCCGACGTGGGTGCTGCCGGCCGCGATGGCGGCGTCCAGCGACGCGGCTTCGGTGCGGGCGGGCTCCCAGCCGACGCGGGCCAGGTTGGTGCGAGCGTTGGCGGGTGACAGGTCGGCGATGCCGGCCAGGTGCACCCCCGGCGTGCGCGGCACCTGGGCCAGGTACATGGATCCGAACTTGCCGGCGCCGATCAGGCCGACGCGGATGGGGCGGCCGTCGGCGGCGCGTTGCTGGAGTTGGGCGTAAAGGCTCATGGGGCGATTGTGCTGTCGCGCCTCAGGCAGCCCGGCGGACGGCGTCGATCGGATCGGACGAGGTCACCAGCGCGCTGGCGGGCAGCCCCGCCTTCCACGGCACCTCGACCGGGTAGGCCACCTGCAGGCAGTCGTCGGGCAGGCATTCGATCGGCCGGAAGTCGCGGTGGGCGATGTACTCGGGGCGCTTGAAGCGCCGGATGTGGTTGGACACGGCGCACAGGCTCAGGTACACGCTGACGCGGTTCCAGGGCGAGAGGTTGCTGCTGGACGCATGCAGCAGGCAGCTGTGGAACAGGATCATGGAGCCGGCCGGGCCCTGCGGGCTGACGATGCCGCCGTCCTTGCCGCCGGCGCGTTCGACCAACTGCGCGATCAGCTCGTTGCTGACGGTCCACAAGGGATAGCTGGTGGTGGTCAGGTCGTGGTTGGCCTCCACCACGCCCTTCCTGTGGCTGCCCGGGATGAACATCAGCGGGCCGTTGAACGCATTGACGTCGTCCAGGAAGATGGCCACGTTCATCGCCCGCTCGGTGGGCATCAGGTCGTCGTTCAGCCAGGTGCCGTAGTCCTGGTGCCACTGCCAGACGTCGCCTTCGAAGGCCATCTTGCCGTTGATCTTGAACTGGTGCATGTAGACCGGCTCGCCGAACAGGTCCATGACCGGCCGCACCATGCGCGGGTGCCGCGCCAGCCGGGCGAAGGGTTCGCTCACCAGGTGGGCCGCGAAGTTGATGCGCACCGCATCGCTGCCCTTCTCGCGCACGTTGTAGACCTCGCGCCGTTCGTAGAGCGCGGGCACGGCGTCCTGCAGCACCCGGATCTCGTCCGGCGAGAACAGGCTGGGGAAGAACAGGTAGCCGTCGCGGTCGAACTGCTGCCGCTGCTCGGGGGTGAGTTGCATGGGCGTCTCCTGGTGGCCGGCGGTTCCGGGTTGCCGGCGGGTTCTTCATGATGCCGGCTCGGCGGTTGTCCGTGTGGCGTTCTTTGGCTGGGCCGGCTCTGCGGTATCGTCCGGCTGGTTCAAGCATGGCACCCATCCCGAGGAAAGGTCAACGCATGGCACGGCAGGACGGCGAGTGGCTCGACCGCATGTACAACAACCGCGCGCTGGTGCCGGAGCACGGCATCCACCTGGCGCGCTGGACCGACGCCTCCCGGCGCGCGCGCGAGGCGTTCGAGTGCGAGCTGGACATCCCTTATGGCGACGGTCCCGGCGAGAAGCTCGACGTGTTCCCGGCGCCGCAGGCGCGGGCGCCGGTGATGGTGTTCCTGCACGGCGGCTGGTGGCGTTCGCTCGACAAGAGCGACCACTCCTTCGTCGCGCCCATGTTCCAGGACGTGGGCGCCTGCGTGGTGGTGCCGAACTACGACCTGTGCCCGGCGGTCACCATTCCGCAGATCACGCTGCAGATGGTGCGGGCGTTGGCCTGGACCTGGAAGCACGCGCCCACCTACGGCGGCGACCCGCGGCACATCACCGTGGTCGGCCACTCGGCCGGCGGCCACCTGGCGGCCATGATGCTGGCCTGCGACTGGCGCCGCTGGGATCCGGACCTGCCCGGCGACGTGGTGCGCAAGGGGCTGTCGATCTCCGGGCTGTTCGACCTCGACCCGATCCGGCGCACGCCCTTCCTGGCGCCGGACCTTCGGCTCACGCCGGAGGACGCCCGCAAGGCCAGCCCGGCCCTGCTGCCGTCACCCGTGGGCGCGACCCTGTACGCGGTGGCCGGCGCGGAGGAGAGCCCCGAGTTCCTGCGCCAGAACGAGCTGATCCGCCAGGCCTGGGGCGAGCCTTGCGTGGAGGTTTGCGAGGCGCTGCCAGGGCTGAACCACTTCAGCGTGCTGGAGGCGCTGGTCGAGCCGGAGCACCGGCTGCACGAGCTGGCGCTGGATTTGCTGTTCCGCTAGATCGCTGCTGCCTTCGTCATTCCCGCGAAGGCGGGAATCCAGTGCGTCCGCTTTCGCGGCCTGCTTGAAAGCTCTGGATCCCCGCCTGCGCGGGGATGACGTCTCCGCCTGCGCGAGGATGACGTCCTTACGTCAGCAGATGTTCCCCGGGGTCATCACATCAAGAGATGCTCGCCCGCGTTGTCGCCGCCCAGGATCACGTAATTCACCTTCCGGATGTCCAGCAGCCGCCGTCCGCCCGAGTAGCTGATGGAGCTCTGGATGTCCTCCTGCATCTCGCGCAGGGTGTCGGCCAGCTTGCCCTTGACCGGCTCCAGGATGCGCTTGCCCTCCACGTGCCGGTACTCGCCCTTGTTGAAGTCGGACGCGCTGCCGTAGTACTCCTTGTACAGGTGGCCGTCGACTTCGACCGTCTGGCCGGGCGACTCCTCGTGGCCGGCCAGCATGGAGCCGACCATCACCATGGAGGCGCCGAAGCGGATGCTCTTGGCGATGTCGCCGTGCTCGCGGATGCCGCCGTCGGCAATGATGGGCTTGGTCGCCACGCGGCCGCACCACTTGAGCGCCGACAGCTGCCAGCCGCCGGTGCCGAAGCCGGTCTTCATGCGCGTGATGCAGACCTTGCCGGGGCCGATGCCGACCTTGGTGGCGTCCGCGCCCCAGTTCTCCAGGTCGATCACCGCCTCGGGCGTGCCCACGTTGCCGGCGATCACGAAGGTGGTGGGCAGCTTCGCCTTCAGGTGCGCGATCATGTTCTTCACGCTGTCGGCGTGGCCGTGCGCGATGTCGATGGTCACGTACTCGGGCACCAGGCCTTCGGCGGCCAGCTGGTCCACGGTCTCGTAGTCGGCCTGCTTCACGCCCAGCGAGATCGAGGCGTAGGCGCCTTGCGCCTTCATCCACCGGACGAACGCCAGGTTGTCCAGGTCGAAGCGGTGCATCACGTAGAAGTAGCCGTTCTGCGCCAGCCACAGGCAGATCGCCTCGTCCACCACCGTCTTCATGTTGGCGGGGACCACCGGGATGCGGAAAGTGCGCCCGCCCAGCTCGACGCTGGTGTCGCATTCGGAGCGGCTTTCCACGCGGCACTTGCGCGGCAGCAGCAAGACTTTGTCGTAGTCGAAGATTTCCATGTGACCAAGCTCCCTGAGGGAATCGTTGAGGAACGAGTGGACGCTTGGACTGGGCCCGGTCGTGCCTGGAAACCAGGGGCACATCAACCCTCGGCGAGGGTTGCGCGACGGCTGCGGCGGCCCTGAGGCACGCCATGACGGCGCAAAAAAAAACCGGGTCCCAAATGCTTGGGCCCGGTGCGCAATTCTAGCGCCTGTGCTCGGTCGGGTCGCAGCGCGACTCCGAGATGGCCCTGATCCGTCCCCGTGAATCCTGCAGCCAGCCCACCACCCGCAGGCGATCGGGGTTGGCGCCCTCGGGAATGCTCATGGGGCGGGCCTCGAAGCGCCGCCCGGGCGCGGCCGGCCAGGGCACCTGCAGCAGGTTGCGCACCAGGTTGCGCTCCACCGGCGAGCCCTCGGTGCCGGCCGGCAGCGTCTCGACCAGCGCCAGCCAGCCGGTGAAGGGGCCCTGGCCGCCGCCCAGCGACTGGATGGAGGTGCCCACGTAGCCGTTGAAGGCCGGCCCGTGGGCGACGCGCAGGTGGCCGGCGCCGTCCTGGCGTACCGTGTGCAGCGAATCGAGTCCGGCCGGCGGCCGGCGGCCCAGTTCGCGCAGGCGCTCCAGCGCATCGCGGGTGGCGGCGGCCGACAGTGGCGCGTCGTCGCCGCGCGCGCCGGGAACAATCCAGTCGATCGCCAGCTCGCCGCGGCGCGGGCGCGGCGCCCGGTCGTCCTGCCAGCAGGCCTCGCAGTCGGCACTGATGAAGCGCTCCAGCAGCGCCGACGGCGCGGGCTGCTCGTCGCTGCTGCAGGAGGGCTGCTGTGCATGGGCCGCGGCGACGGCGGTGGCCAGCAGGGCGGCGAGGAGGGCGGCTCGTGACATTTGCTTGCGAAGGGCCGTTTCTACAATGCCGTATGTTCCCAGAAGTCGACGCCGCGTCCCCGCTCCTGCAACACCTCAACCCCGAGCAGCGCGCCGCCGTCACCCTGCCCAACGAGCACGCGCTGATCCTGGCCGGCGCCGGCTCCGGCAAGACCCGCGTCCTGACCACCCGCATCGCCTGGCTGCTGTCCACCGGCCAGGTGTCGCCCGGCGGCGTCATGGCCGTCACCTTCACCAACAAGGCGGCCAAGGAAATGATGACCCGGCTGTCGGCCATGCTGCCGGTGAACGTGCGCGGCATGTGGATAGGCACCTTCCACGGCCTGTGCAACCGCTTCCTGCGCGCGCACTACAAGCTGGCCAACCTGCCGCAGAGCTTCCAGATCCTGGACCAGCAGGACCAGCTCTCGGCGATCAAGCGCCTGATGAAGCAGTTCAACGTCGACGAGGAGCGTTTCCCGGCCAAGGAAACCCAGTGGTTCATCGCCGGCTGCAAGGAGGAGGGGCTGCGGCCGGGGGCGGTGGACGCCCGCACGCCGGAGGACCGGCGCAAGGTCGAGCTGTACCAGCTGTACGAGGAGCAGTGCGCGCGCGAAGGCGTGGTCGACTTCGGCGAGCTGATGCTGCGCAGCTACGAGCTGCTGCGCGACAACGACCCGATCCGCGCCCACTACCAGCGGCGCTTCCGCCACATCCTGATCGACGAGTTCCAGGACACCAACCGGCTGCAGTACGCGTGGATCAAGATCTTCGCGTTCAACCCGGACGGCAGCCCCGGCGAGGGCAACTCCATCTTCGCGGTCGGCGACGACGACCAGAGCATCTATGCCTTCCGCGGCGCGCGGGTGGGCAACATGGCCGACTTCGTGCACGAGTTCGGGGTGCGCCACCAGATCAAGCTGGAGCAGAACTACCGCAGCTACAGCAACATCCTCGATTCGGCCAACGCGCTGATCAGCCACAACAAGGGCCGGCTGGGCAAGAACCTGCGCACCGACCAGGGGCCGGGCGAACCGGTGCGTGTCTACGAGGCGCCCACCGACCTGGCCGAGGCGCAGTGGCTGGTCGAGGAGATGCGGCAGCTGGCGCGCGACCAGGGGACGACGGCGGGCCTGCCGCGGCGCGAGATGGCCGTGCTGTACCGCAGCAACGCGCAGAGCCGGGTGATCGAGACGGCGCTGTTCAACGCCGGCGTGCCGTATCGCGTCTACGGTGGCCTGCGCTTCTTCGAGCGCGCCGAGATCAAGCACGCGCTGGCCTACCTGCGGCTGCTGGAGAACCCGCAGGACGACACCAGCTTCCTGCGGGTGGTGAACTTCCCGCCGCGCGGCATCGGCGCGCGCAGCATCGAGCAGCTGCAGGACGCCGCGCGGGCGGCCGGCTGCTCGCTGCACGACGCGGTGAGCGCCACCACCGGCAAGGCCGGTGCCAACCTGGGCGCCTTCGTCGCCAAGATCGACGTGCTGCGCGAGCAGACCCAGGGGCTGAGCCTGCGCGAGATCATCGAGTTGATGCTGCAGCACTCCGGCCTGCTGGAGCACTACAAGGCCGAGCGCGAAGGCGCCGAGCGCATCGAGAACCTGGAGGAACTGGCCAGCGCCGCCGAGAGCTTCGTCATGCAGGAGGGCTTCGGTCGCGATGCCGTCGCGCTGCCGATCGACGAACTGAGCCAGAGCCCGGTGAGCCAGGGGCTCGATCCCGACCGGCCGATGGAGGACCTGCCGGCCCAGACGGGCGGCAACGCCGAGGACCTTGCGCCCGACGCCGAGACCGGGGAGACGCTCTCGCCGCTGGCCGCCTTCCTCACCCACGCGGCGCTCGAATCCGGCGACCACCAGGCCCAGGCCGGCCAGGACGCCGTGCAGCTCATGACCGTGCACTCGGCCAAGGGGCTGGAGTTCGACGCGGTGTTCGTCACCGGGCTGGAAGAGGGCCTGTTCCCCAGCGAGCGCTCCATGGCCGACTACGAGGGCCTGGAGGAGGAGCGTCGCCTGATGTACGTGGCGATCACGCGCGCCCGCAAGCGCCTGTACCTGAGCTACTCGCAGACGCGGCTGCTGCACGGCCAGACCCGCTACAACATGCGCAGCCGCTTCTTCGACGAGCTGCCGGAGCACGCGCTCAAGTGGCTCACGCCCAAGGACTCGGGCTTCCGCGGATCGGCCTTCGGCTACGGCGCGGGGTATCCGAGCACGCGCGGCGGCCAGGGCGGCAGTTCGTGGAGCGCCGAACGCTACGCCAGCCCGCCGCCGGTCGTGCAGAAGGCGGCACCTTCGCATGGCCTGCGCGCCGGCCTGCAGGTGTTCCACAACAAGTTCGGCGAAGGCACCGTGCTGTCGATCGAAGGGCAGGGCGACGACGCCCGCGCCCAGGTCAAGTTCAACCGGCACGGCATCAAGTGGCTGGCCCTGTCGGTGGCCAAGCTGACGCCGGTGACCTGACCGCGGCTGCGGTCAGAGGTGCAGCCACTCCTCTTCCGGCAGGCCGCGCAGGAAATCGAGCACCGCGGCCCCGGCGCCGCGCGCCACCGCCCACTCCAGGTGGTCGCGCAGGCACAGCCGCTTGGGCAGCGCCGAGGTGGCCTTCCACGCCGCCCCGCTGATCGGCGGTGGCGGCTGCCAGAAGGCGCCCTCCTGCCGCTTGTCCGGCAGCAGCTGGTACAGGGCCTGCCAGGCGCCCGGCAGCGGGCACACCCGGTCGTTGCGCCGGCTTTCGGCCAGCAACTGCTCCAGCGTGACGCGAGCGGTGGCGGGGGCGGCCGCCGGCAGCGGGTTCGGCCGCGTGGGCGCGAAGGCCCGTTCGGTGCCCAGTGGCAGCGGCGCGGTGGCGGGCACGGTGTCGGCGAAGCGGGCTTCGTGGCGCTCGTGCAGTTCCTGGAACAGGGCCCAGCTGGTTTCGGTGTCGCGCTCCTGCGCCTCGGCTTGCGGGATGCGGTCGCCGTACAGGAAGGGCGCTTCCAGGGCAGGCGTGCGGGGCGGTCGTCGGGGTGGGCGGGACATTCGGGCGAGGGCGGCGCGATGGTCGAATTTACATCCGGATGCATTTGCGCGGCCGTCCCTTGCCGACAGACCGATCACTCCCGCCAGGTCGCACCACGGCGCCGGGCCGGCGACGCTGCGCAGACGGGTGCCATCGAGAGGCCTGCTTATCATCCCGGACAGGAGTACCGTCCCATGAACGCCCCCGAACCCCTCTCACGCTGGGCGCAGCCCGGCTCCAGCCGCGTGCCCTTCTGGGCCTACACCGATCCGGGGCTCTACCAGCGCGAGCTGGAGCGGATCTTCTACGGCCCGCACTGGTGCTACGTCGGCCTGGAGGTCGAGATTCCCAGGACCGGCGACTACAAGCTCAGCTGGGTGGGCGAGCGCCAGGTGATCATGGTGCGCGACCGCGTCGCGCCCAGGGACCGCGGCACCGACCATGGCATCCGCGTGGTCGAGAACCGCTGCGCCCACCGCGGCGTGCGCTTCTGCCAGCAGCCGCACGGCAATGCGCGCAGCTTCGTCTGCCCCTACCACCAGTGGACCTACAAGCTCGATGGCGACCTGGCCGGCCTGCCGTTCAAGGACGGCGTGAAGGCGGTCGCGGAGGACGGTTCCCCATGCGTCCAGGGCGGCATGCCGGCCGACTTCGACATGAAGGCCCACGGGCTGACGAAGCTGCGGGTCGAGGTGCTGCACGGGCTGGTGTTCGCCACCTTCAGCGAGGCCGCCGAGCCGCTGCGCGACTACCTCGGCCCGGACGTCATGCCCTGGCTGGACCGCATCTTCCAGGGCCGCCAGCTCGCGCTGCTGGGCTACAACCGCCAGCGCATCCCGGGCAACTGGAAGCTGATGATGGAGAACATCAAGGACCCGTACCACCCGGGCCTGCTGCACACCTGGTTCGTCACCTTCGGCCTGTGGCGCGCCGACCAGAAGAGCCGCATGGTGATGGACAAGCACGGCCGCCACGCGGTGATGATCTCGCGGCGCAACGATGGCGGCGAGAACAAGGTGGTGACCGAAGGCGTGACCTCGTTCAAGGCCAACATGGTCCTCAACGACGACCGCCTGCTGGACGTGGTGCCCGAGCCCTGGTGGAAGGTGGCCGACCCGGCCAACCCGGGCACGGAGATCATGCCGACCGTCACCATGATCACGCTGTTCCCCAGCGTCATCGTGCAGCAGCAGGTCAACTCGCTGTCCACCCGCCACATCGTGCCGCGCGGCGAAGGCGGCTTCGATTTCGTCTGGACCCACTTCGGCTTTGCCGACGACACGCCCGAGATGACGCGCCGGCGCCTGCGGCAGGCCAACCTGTTCGGGCCGGCCGGCTTCGTCAGCGCCGACGACGGCGAGGTGATCGAGTTCAGCCAGGACGGCTTCCGCCAGTGGGGCGAGGAGGGGCAGACGATCTGCGAGCTGGGCGGCACCGGCACCGGCGGCACCGAGCACATGGTGACCGAAACCCTGATCCGCAGCATGTACGCCTACTGGCGCAAGGTGATGGACGCATGAAAGAGGCGCTGCTGCTCCAGCTGGAGCTCGACCGGCTCAATGCCGACTACGCCGCGGCGCTGGACGAGCGCCGCTTCGACGACTGGCCGGGCTTCTTCCTGGAGGACGGGCACTACATCGTGCAGGGCCGCGAGAACTTCGACCGCGGGCTGCCGCTGGCGCTGATCGCGCTGGAGAGCCGCGGCATGATGAAGGACCGGGTCTACGGGATCACCCAGACCATCTTCCACCGGCCGTACTACACGCGCCATGTGGTGGGAGCTGCCCGGGTTCTGCCGTCGCAGGAGGGCGACGAGCCGGGCCTGGTGCGGGCCCAGGCGAACTACGCCGTGTTCCGCACCCGCCCGGGCGATGCGAGCGAGGTCTACAACGTCGGGCGCTACATCGACGAGATCGTGCGCACGGACGAAGGCCTGAAGTTCAGGAGCCGGCGCTGCGTGTACGACAGCGAGATGGTGCTGAACTCGCTGATTTATCCAATCTGATCCGGCGCAACGCGCAAGCCGTGCGCGATGCGCCTGGATCCTCCGCCTGCGCGGAGGATGACGGGATGGGGCGGCTTACCTATTGGGTTCGGTCGCCTTGTTGCCGATGTAGCCGCCGGCGGCCGCGCCGCCCAGCGTGCCCAGCGGGCCACCGAACACCGAGTTGCCGACCACGCCGCCGACAGCCGCGCCGCCGATCGTGCCGGCGGTCTGCCGGTCCATGTTCGCGCATCCACCCAGCGCCAGCATCGTCGCGGCGGCCACGACGGCGAAGAGCTTCGATCTCATATCGTTCACCTTCAATCGTTCACGACCGCCAAAGGCGCGGCCTGCCTGTGCCTTGAATTGTGGAAAGCAGCCCGTCAGCGGGCTGTAGGAGGGGCCAAACAGGGGGTGTCGGCACCCCCCGTGGCCCGATGACGGCCGGGAAAGGCAGTGCGTGCCAGCACGCGTCCTGTCGCGCAGGCGCAGCTTGGGAACCCATGCGACCCCACCGCCAAACCGCGATTCGCGCCGGTTCGTTCAGTGCCGGGCCTGGCGCGCGCTGGCGAGTTGTGTCGTGTGCCGCAGGCGTGCGGCGAGGTCCAGCGCCAGGCTGGTCAGCAGCTTCTGCACCAGTGCGGGCGCTTCGCGGCTCAGGCGCTCGTAGTCCTCGCGCGTGAGCACCGCGACGGACAGGTCTTCGCGCGCGACCACCGTAGCCGAACGCGCGCTGCGATCGAGGAAGGCCATCTCGCCGAGCAGGCCGCCGCGCCGGATGCCGGCGATGCGCACTTGCGCCCCCTCCGGCCCGTCCACCAGGATGGAAGCGCTGCCGTGCAGCACCACCATCAGGGCGTCCCCTGGCGCGCCGGCGGTCATGACGACTTCGCCGGCGCGGTACAGCCCGTGGGTCATGCTCGCCTGCAGCAACATCTTCTCGTCGGGGTCCAGTTCACGGTCGATGGGCATCACGTCGAACTGCGCCGTGGCGGCGTTACCGCCCTCGCGCCCATGCAGCGCCAGCAGATGGTTTTCGGCCTGCTCCAGCGCGTGGTCGAGATCAGGCAGGACCGGGCCGCCGCCGCGAGCGGGCAGCTGCAGCGCCATGGCGACCTCCGGTGAGGCCCGCGCCGGATCGACGTGGAACAGCGGCACGCCACGGGCAGCCGCCAGCCGGCCCATCTTGGCCACGGCTTCGATCACGCTGATGTCGACGCTGCGCACCCGGCTCCAGTCCACCACCACGCAACTCGCCTGGTGCAGCACGGAGCGGAACAACTGCTCGAGGCGCTCGACCGAGACGAAGAACAGGTCGCCCTCGGGTTCCACGATCCGCAGCGATTCGCCGTGCTGCGCCAGCACCTGCAGCTCGGCCCGGGACCGGGCGCAGTGCGAGGAGACCTGGGCGCCGGTGAGTACCGCGCGCGCCGGCCGCCGGGCGTTGCGCGCGGCGAACAGCACGAGGCCGAGCAGCAGGCCGGCGACCACCGCTGCCACGATGTTCAGCACCACTGCCGTAGCCGTGACCGCCGCGACCAGGGACAGGTTCTCGCGCGCATCGGCCCGCAGCGGGACGCGCCGGAGCCATTGGCCAAGCTGCCGCAGCGAAGGCCGGTCCAGCATGAACCAGGCCTCGCACAGCAGCGCGCCGGCCACCGCCGCGATCGGGATCCAGCCGAGCAGTCCGCTGAAGGCCACGGCCAGCGCAATCAGCATGACCGGGGCCGCGACGTGCGGTCCGAGGCGGGCGGTGCGGCTGGCCACCAGCGACGTCTGCATCGACCCGGAGATCGGCGCGCTCCCCAGCAAGCCCCCGAAACCAACGGCCAGCGCCGACATCGCCAGCCGCTTCGGCTTGTCGTGCAGCAGGTCGTCCTGGTGCGACAGCATCTGCGCGGACAGGCTGGTGTTGAGGAACATGACCGCCCCGAGGATGGCGGCGTACCCTGCCAGCAGGCCGGCAACGGCGAGCCACGGGGCCGCGGCGAAGGCACGGAAGTCGGCTGCGAACCAGGGCAGCGAAAGGTCGGCGGAGGCGGTGCCCACCATGGCCACCGGGCGGCCGGCCGCCAGCAGCGCCGCGCCGAGGAGCAGTCCCAGTCCCAGCGCGGTGGCCGCCGCGGGCCACCGGGGCAGCCACCGGCGCACGGCAAAGCCGGTGGCCAGCACGATGGCCGCGATGGCCATGGCGATCAGCGGTTCGCGGTCCGGCGCATGCCACGCGGCCATGAGGACCGACGACTGGCTGAGCAGCAATGCGATCGCGATGGCGTTGGAAAAGCCCGCATAGACCGGCGTCGGGATGTAGCGCGTCAGCCGGTTGGCGCGCACCAGGTAGAGCGCCGCCATCGCGACGCCGGCGCAGGCGACCAGCGCCAGCAGGGCGGCCACGCGGACCTCGGGTGTGTCCGCCACGCCCCAGGCGGGCAGGCGAGCGGCCACGCTGTCCAGCAGCGCCGCCGCCGTCGTCGCTTCCAGGAAGCGGGCGGAATACAGAACCGGACGGTGCGCGCCCAGTCCGGCGAGCTGCACGAGCGCCAATCCCAGCAGCGTCGCCAGCACCGCGGCGGACAGCAGGCCGGGTGCATGGCGCCCATAGACCACCGCCACCGCCCCCAGGCTGAGCGGAATCGAGAACGCCGATGCATTCAGCGCTGCGCTGAACCCCGCAGCCAGGCCGGTCGACCCGTTTGCCGTGGCCGGTTCCAGCGGTGTGAACGAACTCGCTTGCCGCATCCCCATCCTTCCGGTCGAGACCGGCGCGATTGAACCACAGCCTTGGTGAGACGCCGGCCAGGTCGCAGGCGCCGCTGGGCCCGGCTTCAGACCGAGCGGCTGCGCGCCAGCGGCGGGTTGGCCGCGAAGTAGCGGGAGATGCCGCGCATCAGGGCATCGGCCAGTTCGTCCTGGTAGGACGCGCTGCGCAGCTTGGCTTCTTCTTCCGGGTTGCTGATGAAGGCGGTCTCCACCAGCACGCTGGGGATGTCGGGCGCCTTGAGCACGGCGAAGCCGGCCTGCTCGACGCGCCGCTTGTGCAGCCGCCCGACGTTGCCGATCTCGCCCAGCAGAGCGCCGCCGAGCTTCATGCTGTCCTTGATCTGGGCCGTGGTGCTCATGTCCAGCATCGCATGGGCCACGTGGCGGTCCTGCGAGCGCACGTTGACGCCGCCGATCAGGTCGGCCCGGTTCTCCTTCTCGGCCAGCCAGCGCGCCGCCGAGCTGGACGCGCCGTTCTGGCTCAGGGCGAACACGCTGGCGCCGCGCGCGCTGGGCGTGATGAAGGCGTCGGCGTGGATGCTGACGAACAGGTCGGCCTGCACGCGCCGCGCCTTTTGCACCCGCACGTGCAGCGGCACGAAGAAGTCGGCGTCGCGCGTGAGGAAGGCCCGCATCGGGTTGCCGTTGATCGTCGTGGCGTTGATGCGATCGCGCAGGCGATGGGCGACCTGCAGCACCACGTCCTTCTCGCGCGTGCCGTTCGGGCCGATGGCGCCGGGGTCCTCGCCGCCGTGGCCGGGGTCCAGCGCGATGATGATCAGGCGGTCGGTCTTGGCCGGGGCCGGCGGCGGCGCGGTGGCGACGGCCGCTTCGCCCGGCAGCTGCTGCGGCCGGCGGCCGGCGGAGCCCGCGTGGCGCGCGATCAGTTCGTCCAGGGGGTCCGATGCGGCGGGCGCCGGCGTCGGCACGGGGCCGCGATCCTGGCCCTGGACGTGCTGCGCGATCAGCTGCTCCAGCGGATCGGCCGGCTGCACCGGGTGGAAGTCCAGCACCAGCCGGTGCTGGTAGGCGGCGATGGGCGGCAGCGTGAAGACCTGCGGCAGGGCCGGCTGCTTGAGGTCCACCACCAGCCGCACCACGCCGGGCGCGAACTGGCCCACCCGGATGCCGGCGATGAAGGGATCGTCGGCCTGCACCTTGGCCACCAGCTCGCGCAGCGCCGCATTGAGCTCGATGCCCTCGATGTCCACCGCCAGCCGCGGCGGGTTGCCGACCGAGAGGTGGCGCGAGGCGAGCTGCCCGTCGGACTCGATGGTCACCCGGGTGTAGTCCGGCGCCGGCCACAGGCGCACCGCGACGATGGTGGCGCCGCGCGCGATCTGCGCCGTGCCCAGCAGGAGCACCAGCGCGCCGCGCCGCAGCAGGGCACGGCGTCGCAGCGCGGTGCCTGCGTGCGTGGCGACGATGGCCGGCTTGCCCTGGCGTGGCCCGGCGCTCACGCCAGCAGCTCCTGCCCGAGGGGGCTGTGCGCCTGCACCGTCACCTCGCGCGTGCCGTCCGCCTGCAGCAGCAGGTGCAGCGACAGGTCGGGCACCGGCAGCAGGCCGGCGGCCTTCTCCGGCCACTCGGCCAGCTTCAGGCCGGCCTGCTCGAACACCTCGCGGAAGCCCGCGTCCTCCCACTCGCGCGGGTCGTCGAAGCGGTAGAAGTCGAAATGCCAGATGGCGAAGCCCGGGCCCTCGTGCGGTTCCACCAGGGTGTAGGTCGGGCTCTTGATGCGGCCGGGCACGCCGAGGGCGCGCAGCAGGTGGCGCACGAAGGTGGTCTTGCCCGCGCCGAGATCGCCGTGCAGCTCGATGAAGGCGCGCGTGACCGCGGGCCGGGCCGCCAGCCGCTGCGCGAAGGCGGCGGTGTCCTCCTCGGACGACCACCGGAGCACGGCACCGGACCGGCCCGACAGGGGGCCGGTTCCTACAATCGGCGGGTGACCTTGCAGTGCGCTCAGATCGACGGTCCTTCGCTGGTGGCCGCCATCGGTGCGTGGGGCCGCGAGCTCGGATTCTCCCAAATCGGGGTGGCCGGCGTCGACCTTTCGAGCGCCGAACCGGGCCTGTTGCAGTGGCTGGCCAACGGATTCCACGGCGAGATGGCCTACATGCAGGCCCATGGCCTCAAGCGCGCGCGGCCCGCGGAACTGGTTCCAGGCACGTTGTCGGTGGTGACGGCCCGGATGGACTATTTACCGGGCGCCACGCCCGAGGGCTGGCAGGCGATCGAGTGGGAGCGCCTGCAAAGGCCGCGCGAGGGCGTGGTCTCCGTCTATGCGCGGGGCCGCGACTACCACAAGGTGATGCGCGCACGCCTGCAGAAACTCAGTGAGCGCATCGCCGATGCGATCGGGCCGTTCGGCCATCGCGTGTTCACCGATTCGGCGCCGGTACTGGAAGCCGAACTCGCGGCGCGCAGCGGGCAGGGCTGGCGCGGCAAGCACACGCTGGTGCTCAGCCGCGAGGCCGGGTCGATGTTCTTCCTGGGCGAAATCTACGTCGACGTCGCGCTGCCGCCCAGCGAGCCGGTCAGCGCGCATTGCGGCAGCTGCACCGCCTGCATCGATGCCTGTCCCACCGGCGCCATCCTGCGGCCTGGACGGCTGGACGCGCGCCGCTGCATCTCCTACCTGACGATCGAGCACCACGGCGCGATCCCGCACGAGCTGCGCCCGCTGATGGGCAACCGCATCTACGGCTGCGACGACTGCCAGCTGGCCTGCCCCTGGAACAAGTACGCCGGCCGCAGCCCGCTGCCCGACTTCGACGAGCGCGCCGGCATGAGCGGCTCCACGCTGGCCAGCCTGCTCGGCTGGAGCGAGGAAGAGTTCCTGCGCCGCACCGAGGGCAGCCCGATCCGCCGCATCGGCCACGAGCGATGGCTGCGCAACCTCGCGGTCGCCGCCGGCAACGCGCTGCGGCGGGAGGATGACGCCGAACTGCGCCGCGCGCTGGAGCCGCTGCTCGCGCACCCGAGCGAGCTGGTGCGCGAGCACGTGCAGTGGGCGCTCGCCCAGCGCGGCTAGCGCGCGAGGCCCAGCACCGCCGTCAGGCTCAGCACGCCCAGCACCGTCGACAGCGTCACCAGCCCCGCCACGTACGAGCCGTTGTAGCCCATGCGGGAAGCCAGCACGTAGCCGCTGGACGAGGTCGGCAGCGCGGAGAACACCAGCAGCACGGTGGCCTGCAGCGCATCCAGCCGGAACAGCAGCGCCAGCCCGAACGCCACCAGCGGCATCAGGGCGTGGCGGATGCCGAGCACGGCGACCGTGAGCGCGCGCGAGCGCGCCAGGCTGCCCACCTGCAGGCCGGCACCCGCGGCCATCAACCCCAGCGCCAGCGAGCTGCCGCCGATGCGGGCAACGCCGGGCTCCAGCAGGTCCGGAATGCGCAGGCCGGCCATGTTGGCCGCCAGTCCGCCGGCGGTGGCGATGATCAGCGGGTTGCGCACCAGCGCCGCAAGCACGCCGGTCTGGGCATGGCGCGCCATCGGCCACACCGCGCCCACGTTCATCAGCGGCACGCACACGCCGATCAGCACCGCCACCAGCTGCAGCCCGCGCTCGCCGCCGAGCCGCCCCGCGACGGCCAGCGCGATGAAGGAGTTGAAGCGGAAGGCCACCTGGGCCGCCGCCGCGTGCTCGCGCCGGTCGACGTGGGCGCGCAGCCCGGGCAGGTGCGGGATCGCATACGCCATCGCGATGCCGCCCAGCCCGAGCAGCAGCCCGGCGCCGATCAGGCTGGAAGCGGGCCCGAGCTGCAGCGGGGTGCGCACGATCGAATGGAACAGCAGCACCGGGAACAGGAAGTAGTACACCAGCCGCTCGACCGGCTCCCAGACGCCGCGGTCCAGCGGGGTGTAGCGGCAGACCAGGTAGCCCAGTGCGATGAGCGAGAAATCCGGAAACAGCAGGCGAGCGATGTCCACGCCCGAGCATAGCGGCGCGTTTGCGGGTATCACCCTATGTGGAATCCACAGGGCGCCGCGCCGGCCACCCTGTAGCATCCGCGGGTCCCACCCCAAGGAGATCCCAATTGAAACGTCGTGACTGGATGGCCGTCGCTGCCGCTTCGCTGGCCGTGGCCGCCGCTCCCGCCCTGGCCCAGGGTTACCCGAACAGGCCGGTCAAGCTGGTTGTCCCGTTCGCGCCCGGCGGCACCACCGACATCATCGCGCGCGTGATCTCCGAGCCGCTGGGCAAGGCGCTGGGCCAGAACGTGGTGGTGGAGAACAAGGCCGGCGGCGGCGGCATCATCGGCGCCACCCAGACCACCCGCGCCACGCCCGACGGCTACGAGCTGGGCGTGGCCACCGTGTCCACCACGGCCGCCAACCCGGCGATCAACCCCAAGGTCCCGTACAACCCGACGACCGACTTCACGCCCATCATCAACATCGCGGCGACGCCCAACATCATCGCGGTGCACCCGAACTTCCCGGCCAAGGACTACCCGGCCTTCATCGCCGAGCTGAAGAAGAACCCGGGCCGCTATTCGTACGCGTCCTCGGGCACCGGCGGCATCGGCCACCTGCAGATGGAGCTGTACAAGAGCCTGTCCGGCACCTTCATCACGCACATCCCCTACCGCGGCGCCGGCCCGGCCCTCAACGACGTGGTGGCCGGCCAGGTGCCGGTGATCTTCGACAACATCCCCTCGGCGCTGCCCTTCATCAAGGAAGGCCGGCTGGTGCCGATCGTGGTCGCCGCGCCGCAGCGCCTGAAGGAACTGCCCAACGTGCCGACCTTCAAGGAAGTGGGCCTGGAGCCGGTCAACCGCATGGCCTACTACGGCATCCTGGGCCCCAAGGGCCTGCCGAAGGACGTCGTCGACAAGGTGCATGCCGCCACCGTCAAGGCGCTGCAGGAACCGGCGGTGCGCAAGCGCATCGAGGACACCGGCTCGCTGATCATCGCCAACACGCCCGAGCAGTTCGCCGAGCAGATCAAGGCCGAGTTCGCCGTGTACCGCAAGGTGGTCGACAGCGCCAAGCTGCGCCTCGACTGACCCCGCTGCAGTGGCTGCCCAGGCCGCGCCCCGCAACAGGCCGCCCCCGGGCGGCTTGTTCGCTTCCGTCGACGAGTTCATCGACGCGCTCTGGCTGGAGGAAGGCCTGGCGCGCAACACGCTGGCCGCCTACCGGCGCGACCTGACGCTGTACGCGCAGTGGCTGCGGGGGCGCGGCGGCACGCTGGAGCGCACCACCGAGGCCGACCTGCTGGCCTACTTCGCGGCCCGCCACGACCGCACCCGGGCCAGCTCGGCCAACCGGCGGCTGGCCGTGTTCAGGCGTTATTTCCGCTGGGCGCTGCGCCAGCGGCTGGTCGATGCCGATCCCACGCTGAAGCTGCAGCCGGCCAAGCGCCCGCAGCGCATCCCGCGCACGCTGACCGAGGCGCAGGTGGAGGCGCTGCTGGCGGCGCCGGAGGTGGACACTCCGCTGGGCCTGCGCGACCGTGCCATGCTGGAGCTGATGTACGCCAGCGGCCTGCGCGTGAGCGAGCTGGTGACGCTCAAGGTGATCCACCTGGGCATGGCCGAGCACGTGGTCCGGGTGATGGGCAAGGGCAGCAAGGAGCGGCTGGTGCCCTTCGGCCAGGTGGCGCGCGACTGGATCGTGCGCTACCTCGGGCAGGCGCGCGCCGGGATCCTCGGCGGCCAGCAGAGCGAGGACCTGTTCGTCACCGCGCGCGGCAAGGGCATGACGAGGACCATGTTCTGGATGCTGGTGCGCAAGCACGCGCAGGCGGCCGGCATCACGGCGCCGCTGTCGCCGCACACGCTGCGCCATGCCTTCGCCACCCACCTGCTGAACCACGGCGCCGACCTGCGCGCGGTGCAGATGCTGCTGGGCCACGCGGACATCTCCACCACCACCATCTACACCCACGTGGCGCGCGAGCGGCTCAAGGTGCTGCATGCGCAGCACCATCCGCGCGGGTGATCGCTGGCTACGCCGCCTTCTCCCCCAGCCGCCTCAGCTTCTGCATCCACTTCGCGGCGTCCCCGGCCTCGAGGTTGCCGACGCCGCCGATCAGCGTCTCGTGGATGGGCGCCATGCCGACGAAGCCGAGGATGTTGCGTTCCAGCGAGCGGATGCTGTGGGCGCGGAAGTACCAGCGGTAGACCAGCGCCGGCATCCCCATGGTGCAGACCACCCGGGCCGAGCGGCCGGTGAGGCCCTTGCGGGTGAAGGCGGTGCCGCGCTCCGCGTACTCGAAGGCGAACCCGGGCCGCGCGACCTGTTCCAGGAAGGCCTTGACCAGCGCCGGCATGTCGCCCAGCCAGAGCGGGAAGACCAGCACCAGGTGCTCGGCCCAGCGGATGTCCTGCTGCGCGGGCGCCAGCGAGGGCGGCACCTGGCCGTGCTCCCAGTCGTGCTGGCTGCGCAGCAGCGGGACGTCGAGGCGGGCGATGTCCAGCGTGCGCACCTCGTGGCCGGCCTCTCGGGCGCCGGCCGCGTAGCTGTCGGCGAGCGCATGGCACAGGTGCGGCGCGCTCGCGTCGGGATGGCCTTGCAGGATCAGGATCTTGCGCTTCATGCAGCCATGCTAGCCAGCCCGCCGCGTGCGGCGCCTGCCCTGCCTCAAGTACAGTTGCTGTCCTTGGACCCGCACGCCACCTCAACGGAAGCCGGCCGCCGCACCGCCTGGGCCATGCTCATGGCACTGACCTGCGGCTTCGCGCTCAGCCAGGCCTACCGCACCGTCGCCGCCATCATCGCGCCGCCGCTGCAGCAGGAGTTCGGGCTCACGCCGGAACAGCTCGGCCTGTTCGCCGGCGCCTTCCATTTCTCGTTTGGCGCGCTGCAGCTGTTCATGGGCATAGGCATCGACGTGTGGGGGCCGCGCCGAACGGTGCTGGTGGCCTCGCCGCTGACCGTCATCGGCGCGTTGATGGCGGCCGGCGCCGACGGCTTCGCCCAGCTGCTGCTGGCACAGGTGGTGATCGGCATCGGCTGCGCCCCGGCCTTCCTGGTCTGCACGGTCTTCATCGCGCGCCGCTTCGAGGGCGACCGCTTCGCCGCCGTCTCGGGCGCGGTGCTGGGCATAGGCTCGGTCGGCCTGCTGCTCACCGGCACGCCGCTGGCCTGGCTGGTGGAGCTGGCATCGTGGCGGGCCGGCTACCTGGCCCTGGGCGCCTGTTCGGTCGCGGCGTGGCTGGGGATCTGGTGGCTGGTCGAGGAGGCGCCGGCGCCCGCGGGCTCGCCGGCGCCGCCCGGCGTGCTGGCGGCCCTGCGCGGCTACGGCGAGCTGTTCTCGCTGCGGCACACCTGGGGCATCCTGGTGCTGGCGACCTTCACCTATGCGTCCGTGCTGACGCTGCGGGGGCTCTGGCTGGGGCCGCTGCTGGTGGAGCGGCATGGCTTCTCGCTGGTGCAGGCCGGGCACGTGGCGCTGGCGGTCTCGGTCATGGGCATGCTGGGCCCGCCGCTGTTCGGCCGGCGCGATCCCGGCGGCGCGCGGCGGCGCCGCTGGCTGGTCGGCTACACGCTGGTCGTGGCCGCCATGTACGCGGCCATGGCGTTCAACCGGGCTGCCACGGTGGACGTGGTGGTGAGCATCGTCATGAGCCTGGTCTCCGGCTACATCGTGCTGCAGTACGCCGACGTGCGCTCGGCCTACCCGCCGCCCATGATCGGGCGCGCGATGGCGGTGTTCACCATGGCGCTGTTCCTGGGCGTGGCGCTGGTTCAGTGGCTCACCGGCTTGGTGGCCGCGGCGGCGCCGGCCTGGGGCCTGGAGACCTACGAGGCCGTGCTCGGCGCCATCGCGCTGATGCTGGCGCTGGCGGCCGTCGCCTTCAGGGTGCTGCCGGGGCCGCGCTGAGGCGGGGCTGCCACTTGCCCAGCACGCGCGCCACGCGCCGCGGGCCGCCCTCGACGTGCTCGAGCAGGTCGAGGCGGGCGAAGCGCCAGGCATCCAGCACCGCCAGCATGTCGTCGCCGGTCCCTATGTCCCGCCCACGCAGCGTGCCGATCGGCAGCGGCTGCTTGCCCCACAGCGAGGCAAGGAAGGCCGCCACCTCCCGCGCATGCGGCGAGCCGCATTCGTCGGCGACGTGCAGCAGGCGGTCGAGGGCCGCCAGCCCGGCCTCGGTGGCCTGGTGCGACCGGTACTCCTCGGCCACCAGGCGGGCCCGCTCCAGCAGCGTGCCTTCGTGGTCGACGCGCAGGCAGTCGCCACGGCCGACGACTTTCTGGATGCGGTTGATGCGTTCCAGGCTGGCCCGGTGCCGCCGCTCTCGATCCGCCTTGTCCATCGTCGGCCTCCGTCCGCGAGCGGGATTCGCGGATGAGTCCTTGTACTGCGGAAAGTCGCGGCCGTGAATCGGGACTGCCATGCGGAGGGCGCCGGGCCGGTGCTGCGGCAGCGCGGCCGTGTCGCGGCGGCCACAATGGCCTCGGACGCGGCGGCGTGGAAAGCAGACACGCACCGAAGCCGGCGGCGGCGCAGCCTCCCCGAACAAGCGCAGGGCTGAAGGGCCTGCGTGCGCCCCGCGGGATAAGGGCGGCCTAACGACCGTTCGCCGGAGTAGCGCCCGGCCCGCGTCCCTCCGAGGTCGCCGGTGGACGTCAGCCCTGCAGGGCGGCCAGTTCCGGCTCCTCGAAACCGGCGCGGCGGCGCGCCTCGAGGTTGAAGGGGCCGCGCAGCCGCGGCGCACCGTAGCGCGCGGCCAGGTCGGCGTAGGCCTGGATGGGGTCCAGCCCGCGCTCCGTGCACAGCACGCGGTACCAGTGGTTGCCCACCGCCACGTGGCCGATCTCGTCGCGCAGGATGATGTCCAGGATCTCGGCGCCGCGCCGGTCGCCGGCCTTGAGCAGCTTGGCCTTGATCGGCGGCGAGGCGTCGAGGCCGCGCGCCTCCAGGGTGCGCGGCACCAGCGCGAGGCGGGCGAGCAGGTCGCCGCGGGTCTTCTGCGCCATCTCCCACAGGCCGTTGTGCGCGGGGAAGTCGCCGTAGTCGTGTCCCATGGTCTGCAGGTGCGCGCGCAGCAACTGGAAGTGCAGCGCCTCCTCCTGCGCGATCGCCATCCACTGCCGATAGAACAGGGGCGGCAGCCCGGCGAAGCGCCAGACGATGTCGGCGGCCAGGTCGATGGCGTTGAGCTCGATGTGGGCCAGCGCGTGGATCAGCGCGGCGCGGCCTTCGGGCGTGTGCACCGAGCGCGGCTTCAGCTCGGCGGGTGCCACCAGTCGCGGCTGCGCGGGCCGGCCGGGAATACCGGCCGGCTCGGCGATCGCTTCGGCCTCGCCGAGCTCGCCATCGGCGCGCAGCGCACGCGCCATGTCGGCCTTCAGCCCCGGCTCGGGCTGCAACAGCACGGCCAGTGCCTCCTGTCGCGCAGTACGCATCCCTACAATTCTAGGTTTCAGCATCAACGAACCCTTCCATGGCCCTCTACGAACTCGATGGTGTCGCGCCCCGGCTGGGCGAGAGCGCCTGGATCGCCGACAGTGCGCAGGTGATCGGCAAGGTCGAACTCGGCGACAACGCCAGCGTGTGGTTCAACACCGTGATCCGCGGCGACACCGAGACCATCCGCATCGGCAACGGCAGCAACATCCAGGACGCCTGCGTGCTGCACGCCGACGAAGGCAAGCCGCTGACCATCGGGGCCAACGTCACGGTGGGCCACCAGGTCATGCTGCACGGCTGCACGGTGGGCGACAACTCGCTGATCGGCATCCAGTCGGTGGTGCTCAACGGCGCGAAGATCGGCCGCAACTGCATAGTCGGCGCCGGGAGCGTGATCACCGAAGGCAAGGAGTTCCCCGACAACTCGCTCATCATCGGCGCGCCCGCCAAGGTGGTGCGCACGCTGGACGAGGCCGCCGCCGCCAAGCTGGCGCGCAGCGCCGAGGGCTACGTGAACAACAGCCGGCGCTTCGCCAAGGGCTTGAAGAAGATCGGCTGATCGCCATCTGCCCCGGTTTGGGCCAACTTCCCGCATGTCGGAGCTCCACAAATTCATCTTCGAAGGCCTGCCGGTGCGCGGAGCGCTGGTCCGGCTGACCGACGCCTGGACCGAGATCCTGGCGCGGCGCCAGGCCAACAGCGCCACCGGGGCCTGGCCTCCGGCCGTGGCCGAGCTGCTGGGCGAGATGGCCGCCGCCGGCGTGCTGATGCAGTCCAACATCAAGTTCAACGGCGCGCTGGTGCTGCAGGTGTTCGGCGACGGACCGGTCAAGGTGGCCGTCGCCGAGGTGCAGCACGACCTCAGCCTGCGCGTCACGGCCAAGGTGCTGGGCGACGTGCAGCTGAACGACCGCCTGCCCGAACTGGTGAACGTGCACAACAAGGGCCGTTGCGCCATCACGCTGGACCCGCGCGACAAGCTGCCGGGGCAGCAGCCCTACCAGGGCGTGGTGCCGCTGCACGGGGACCGCGGCGAGAAGCTGGAGCGGCTCAGCGACGTGCTGCAGCACTACATGCTGCAGTCCGAGCAGCTCGACACCACGCTGGTGCTGGCGGCCGACGCCAAGGTGGCGGCCGGGCTGCTGATCCAGCGGCTGCCGCTGGAAGGCGAGGGCAACCTGGCCGGCTCCATGGTGTCCAAGGCGAACGAGGACGAGATCGGCCTCAACGAGCACTACAACCGGATCGCGACCCTGGCGGCCACCCTCCAGCGCGACGAGCTGCTCGAGCTGGATGCCGACACCGTCCTGCGCCGGCTGTTCTGGGAGGAGCGGCTGATGCGCTTCCCCACCCAGGTGCCGCGCTTCGCCTGCACCTGCAGCCGCGAGCGCGTCGCCAACATGATCCGCAGCCTGGGCCGCGAGGAAGCCGACAGCATCGTCGAGGAGCAGGGCGGCATCGAGGTCGGCTGCGACTTCTGCGGCCAGCAGTACCGCTTCGATGCGGTGGATGCGGCGCAGCTGTTCGCCTCGCCCGGCGACCAGCCGCCGGTGACGACGGCGGTGCAGTGACGCCTAAAGCCCTGGATCCCCGCTTGCTCGGGGATGACGGAGGCCAGTGAAGAGGCGGTGCTCGCAATCCGGGTCGCTGCACTTGTCGCAGCCCCATTTCCACCGGCTGGCACCTGGACTCGTTGGCTGCTCCCCCAGCAGCGCCAGCACCGGTGCCAGCGCGTTGCGCGTGCGTTCCTCCCCGTGGCCGTAGACCACCCGGTAGGGCACGCCCGCCTTGGACAGGCCCTCGCGCACCAGCGCGTCGACCGGCTCGCGCACGTGCGGCCCGTCGCGCTGCAGGCCGTCGGCCACCCAGGGCAGGTCCAGGCCGGTGACCAGCGTCAGGTCGTAGCCGCGCTGGCGCTCCAGCGCGAAGCGGTACAGCGTGCCGTCCTCGAACAGCATGGCGCTGTAGATCGCCACCATCAGCGCCGTGGTGTCGGCGATCACGATGTCGTGGCCGGCCGCCGCGGCATCCACCCGCTGCTCCTGCGCCTGCGCGATCGGCAGCTGCTCCTCGGGCCGCGGCGTGCGGCCTTCGCGTGCGCACCACTCGCGAAGGACCTCGGGAACCACGGCGACGCGATGGCCGCGCGCACGCAGCGCTTGCGCCATCCGCTGCGAGAGCTCGGTCTTGCCGGTGCTCTCGGCGCCGAGCAGGGCGATCTTCATGCGGCGGCCGCCCGCACGCGCCAGGCCCGCCAGCCCGCGACGCTCAGGGCGATGAACACGAGGTACAGCGCGGCCGTCAGCCACAGGCCCTTGTAGGCGAACAGGGCCACGCTGACCGCATTGACCGCGATCCAGGCCAGCCAGTTCTCCAGCAGCTTGCGGCCCAGCAGGAACTGGCCGACCAGGCTGAGCGCAGTGGGGAAGGCGTCCCACCAGGGCACGTCGGTATCGGTGAAGGTCCGCAGCACCCAGCCGAGCGCCGGCCATGCCAGCGCGAACGCCAGCAGCGAGGCGGCCCAGCCGCGTGCCGTGAGCCGGTGCACCCGCAGCGGCGCGCCGTCGCTGCCCCGGCCGCGCAGCCACTGCGCCCAGCCCCACAGCGCGACCACCGCGAAGGCGACCTGCAGCCAGGCCTCGCCGTACAGGCGGCTGCGCCAGAACAGCAGGAAATAGAGCAGCGAGGCCACGATGGCGAGCGGCCAGCCCCAGTGGATCTCGCGGATGTTGAAGCCGACCATGGCCAGGGACAGCACGACGGCCACCAGCTCCAGCCAGGTGACCGGCGAGCCCCACAGGGTGAACGCCGACAGGAGCAGGAACTCGGGCATCAGCCGGCCCGCCGCGCGCTGCGCCGGCGCCCCACGAAGCCGCTTCGCCTCACCGGGGCTTCACGACGTTGACGAAGATTTCGTCGGGCTTGACCATGCCCAGCTCGGCGCGGGCCTTCTCTTCCACCATCTCCAGGCCTTCCTTCAGGTCGCGCACCTCGGCCGCGAGCCGTTCGTTGGCCTGCTGCGCCTGGAGATTGGCGGCCTTCTGCTGCTCCAGCTTGCGCTGCATCTCGGCCACGCTGCCCACGCTGCCCCGCCCGAACCAAAGCTGCGCATGCACGATGGCGAGCAGCGCGACCAGCAGCAGCGGAACGAGGCGGGAGGACATGGCCGTGTCCGCTGGGCGGGCGGTGGCTAGCGCAGGTTGTAGAAGGCGGCGCGCCCGGGGTACTGCGCGATGTCGCCCAGGTCTTCCTCGATGCGCAGCAGCTGGTTGTACTTGGCCATGCGGTCCGAGCGCGACAGCGAGCCGGTCTTGATCTGGCCGGCGTTGGTGCCCACCGCGATGTCGGCGATGGTGCTGTCCTCGGTCTCGCCCGAGCGGTGGCTGATCACGGCCGTGTAGTTGGCGCGCTTGGCCATCTCGATGGCGGCGAAGGTCTCGGTCAGGGTGCCGATCTGGTTGATCTTGATGAGGATGGAGTTGGCGATCTTCTTGTCGATGCCTTCCTTCAGGATCTTCGTGTTCGTGACGAACAGGTCGTCGCCCACCAGCTGCACGCGCGAGCCCAGCTTGTCGGTGAGCTGGCGCCAGCCGTCCCAGTCGCCTTCGGCCATGCCGTCCTCGATGCTGATGATCGGGTACTTGTCGCACCAGGACGCCAGGATGTCGCCCCAGGCGCCGGCTTCCAGCACCTGCCCTTCGGCCTCGACGTGGTACTTGCCGTCCTTGAAGAACTCGCTGGAGGCGCAGTCCAAACCCAGCGCAACCTGCTCGCCCGGCCGGTAGCCGGCGGCCTCGATCGCCTGCAGGATCATGCCGATAGCGGCCTCGTGGTTCTCCACGTTGGGCGCGAAGCCGCCCTCGTCGCCGACCGCCACGCTCATGCCCTTGTCGTGGATGATCTTCTTCAGGGCGTGGAACACCTCGGCACCGTAGCGCAGCGCCTCGCGGAAGCTGGGAGCCCCCACCGGGATGATCATCAGCTCCTGCAGGTCGAGGTTGTTGTTGGCGTGGGCGCCGCCGTTGACCACGTTCATCATGGGCACCGGCAGCTGGCAGCCGTTCATGCCGCCGAAGTAGCGGTACAGCGGCAGCCCCGATTCCTCGGCCGCCGCGCGCGCCACCGCCATGGACACCGCCAGCATGGCGTTGGCGCCCAGCTTGCTCTTGTTCTCGGTGCCGTCCAGGTCGATCAGCGTCTTGTCCAGGAAGCCCTGCTCGGAGGCATCCAGGCCCAGCACGGCCTCGGAGATCTCGGTGTTGATGTGCTCCACCGCGCGCAGCACGCCCTTGCCCAGGTAGCGGGCCTTGTCGCCGTCGCGCAGCTCGATGGCCTCGCGCGAGCCGGTGGACGCGCCGGAGGGCACGGCCGCGCGGCCCATGGTGCCGGACTCCAGCAGCACGTCGCATTCCACGGTGGGGTTGCCGCGCGAATCCAGGATCTCGCGGCCGACGATGTCAACGATTGCACTCATTCAGGCTTCTCTCGGTTTCTTGGGGAATTCGGTTTCAGACCGGCGCGGCGACGCCCTCGACCAGCACCATGTTGAAGAAGGAGGTCGCGCCGGCGCGCAGCTGGCGCGCCTGGGTGTACTGCGCGTCGTCGTAGAAGGCCTTGGCCTGCTCGAAGCTGGGGAAGCGCAGCATGGCCATGCGGGCCGGCTTCCAGTCGCCCTCCAGTGTCTCGTGGCGGCCGCCGCGCACCAGGTACTCGCCGCCGAAGGCCTTGACGGCCTCGGGCGCGCGCGCCATGTATTCCTTGTAGCGCTCCGGGTCGGAGATGTTCATGTCGACGATGACGTAGGCGGCAGGCATGCGTTTCTCCTTGGCGCTCAGGCGCTGAAATCGTTCTCGAGGAATCCGTTCTTCTTGGTGACCCGGTCGAGCGCCAGCAGGGTCTCGAGCAGGGCCTGCATGTGCTTGAGCGGCACCGCATTGGGGCCGTCGGACAGGGCCTTGGCCGGGTCCGGGTGCGTCTCCATGAACACGCCCGCCACGCCCACGGCGATGGCCGCGCGTGCCAGCACCGGCACCATCTCGCGCTGGCCGCCGGAGCTGGTGCCCTGGCCGCCGGGCAGCTGCACCGAGTGCGTCGCGTCGAACACCACCGGCGCGCCGGTCTCGCGCATGATCGCCAGCGAGCGCATGTCCGACACCAGGTTGTTGTAGCCGAAGCTGGCGCCGCGTTCGCAGGCCATGAAGCTGTCCTCGGGCAGGCCCTTCTCGCGCGCGGCGGCGCGGGCCTTGTCGATGACGTTCTTCATGTCGTGCGGCGCCAGGAACTGGCCCTTCTTGATGTTCACCGGCTTGCCCGACTGCGCCACGGCGCGGATGAAATCGGTCTGGCGGCACAGGAAGGCGGGCGTCTGCAGCACGTCCACCACCTTGGCCACCTCGGGGATCTCCGCTTCGGTGTGCACGTCGGTGAGCACCGGCAGGCCCAGGTCCTTCTTCACCTTGGCCAGGATCTCCAGCCCGCGCGCCATGCCGGGGCCGCGGAAGCTGGTGCCTGAGGAGCGGTTGGCCTTGTCGTAGCTGCTCTTGAAGATGAAGGGAATGCCCAGCGCGGCCGTGATCTCCTTCAGCCGGCCGGCCGTGTCCATCTGCAACTGCTCGCTCTCGACCACGCAGGGGCCGGCGATCAAGAAAAAGGGCCTGTCCAGGCCCACGTCGAAGCCACAGAGCTTCATTTCAGGCAACCGCCTTCAGTTTGTTGCTGCCCGGCTTCTTCTGCGCCTGGTGGTCCAGCGCGGCCTTGATGAAGGCGTTGAACAGCGGGTGGCCATCCCAGGGGGTGGACTTGAATTCGGGGTGGAACTGCACGCCCATGAACCAGGGGTGCGCCTCCTGCGGCAGCTCGACGATCTCGGTCAGGTGCTCGCGCTGGGTGAGCGCGGAGATCACCAGCCCGGCGTCGCGCAGGCGGTCCAGGTAATGGACGTTGGCCTCGTAGCGGTGGCGGTGGCGCTCGTTCACCACGTCGCCGTAGATCCGGTGGGCCAACGTTTGCTTGGCGACGTCGGAGCTCTGCGCCCCCAGCCGCATGGTGCCGCCCAGGTCGGACTGCTCGGTGCGCGTCTTGATGGTGCCGTCGGCGTCCTGCCATTCGGTGATCAGCGCGATCACCGGGTGCGGCGTGTCCGGCTCGAACTCGGTGCTGTTGGCGTCCTTCAGGCCGGCCACGTGGCGCGCGTACTCGATGGTCGCGACCTGCATGCCCAGGCAGATGCCCAGGTAGGGCACCTTGTTCTCGCGCGCGAAGCGGGCGGCGGCGATCTTGCCTTCGATGCCGCGCTTGCCGAAGCCGCCGGGGACCAGCACGGCGTCGTACTGGGCCAGCTGCTTGACGCTGTCGGGCGTGAGCATCTCCGAATCGAGGTAGTCGATCTTCACCCGGACGTGGTTCTTCAGCCCGGCGTGCTTGAGCGCCTCGTTCAGCGACTTGTAGCTGTCGGACAGGTCGACGTACTTGCCGACCATGGCGATGCTCACCTCGCCCTGCGGGTGCTCGACCTCGTACACCAGGTCGTCCCAGCGCTTGAGGTTGGCAGGCGGCGTGTTCAGGCGCAGCTTGTCGCAGATCAGGCCGTCCAGGCCCTGCTCGTGCAGCATGCGCGGCACCTTGTAGATGGTGTCCACGTCCCACATCGAGATCACGCCCCACTCGGGCACGTTGGTGAACAGCGAGATCTTGGCCCGCTCTTCCTCGGGGATGCGGCGGTCGGCGCGGCACAGCAGGGCGTCGGCCGAGATGCCGATCTCGCGCAGCTTCTGCACCGTGTGCTGGGTCGGCTTGGTCTTGAGTTCGCCGGCGGCCGCGATGAACGGCACGTAGGTGAGATGCACGAAGGCGGTGCGGTTGGCACCCAGCCGCAGGCTCATCTGTCGCGCCGCCTCGAGGAAGGGCAGCGACTCGATGTCGCCCACCGTGCCGCCGATCTCCACGATGGCCACGTCGGCCGCATCGGCCTCGCCGACGTGGGCGCCGCGCTGGATGAACTCCTGGATCTCGTTGGTGACGTGCGGGATGACCTGCACGGTCTTGCCCAGGTAGTCGCCGCGCCGTTCCTTCTCGAGCACCGACTGGTAGATCCGGCCGGTCGTGAAGTTGTTGACCTTGCCCATGCGGGTGGTCACGAAACGTTCGTAGTGGCCCAGGTCCAGGTCGGTCTCGGCGCCGTCGTCGGTGACGAACACCTCGCCGTGCTGGAACGGCGACATCGTGCCCGGGTCCACGTTGATGTACGGGTCGAGCTTGATCAGGGTGACTTTGAGGCCCCGCGACTCGAGGATCGCAGCGAGGGAGGCTGAGGCGATTCCCTTGCCCAGGGAGGACACCACACCGCCGGTGACGAAGACGAATTTGGTCATGTCGATCGGAAGGCCGCTTCCGAATGGTGGTGGTAAAGCAGGATTATAGGGAAGGGGCGCCGCTTACACTCGCGCCATGAACGACCTGCAGGGCAAACGCCTCGTCCTCGGCCTGACCGGCGGCATCGCCTGCTACAAGGCGGCGGAACTGTGCCGGGCGCTGGTGAAGGAGGGCGCCTCGGTGCAGGTCGTGATGACCGAGGCGGCCGAGCGCTTCATCACTCCGGTCACGATGCAGGCGCTCTCGGGGCGCGCCGTGTTCACCTCGCAGTGGGACGCGCGCGAGCCGAACAACATGCCCCACATCAACCTGTCGCGCGAGGCCGATGCCATCGTCATCGCGCCGTGCAGCGCCGACTTCATGGCCAGGCTGGCCGTGGGCCGGGCCGACGAGCTGCTCAGCCTGATGTGCCTGGCCCGCCCGATCGGCCGGGTCCCGCTGCTGCTGGCGCCGGCGATGAACCGCGAGATGTGGGCCCACCCGGCCACCCAGCGCAACATGGCGCAGCTGGCGCAGGACGGCGCGGTGCTGCTCGGCGTCGGCCGCGGCGACCAGGCCTGCGGCGAGACCGGCGACGGCCGCATGCTGGAGCCGCAGGAGCTGCTGGAGGACATCACCGCCTTCCTGCAACCCAAGCCGCTGCGCGGCAAGCGGGTGGTGGTCACCGCCGGCCCGACCTTCGAGGCCATGGACCCGATCCGCGGCATCACCAACCATTCGTCGGGCAAGATGGGGTTCGCCATCGCGCGGGCCGCGCGCGAGGCCGGCGCCGAGGTCACGCTGGTGGCCGGCCCCGTGCACCTGCCCACCCCCCGAGGCGTGCAGCGGGTCGACGTGATGTCGGCGCGCCAGATGCTGCAGGCCACGCTGGCCGCGGTGCCGCAGGCCGACGTGTTCGTCGCCACCGCGGCCGTGGCCGACTGGCGCCCGTCCAGCGAAGCCGGCGAGAAGATCAAGAAGGACGGCTCGGGCCAGCCGCCGGTGCTGGCCTTCACCGAGAACCCGGACATCCTGCTGACCGTGGCACAGGGCGAGCGGGCCCGCAGCGGCGCGCTGTTCTGCGTCGGCTTCGCCGCCGAAAGCCACGACCTGCTGGCCCACGCTCGCGCCAAGCGCGAGCGCAAGGGCATCCCGCTGCTGGCCGGCAACATCGGCCCGCTCACCTTCGGCCTGGACGACAACCAGCTGCTGCTGGTGGACGAGCACGGCGAGCAGGAGCTGCCGCGCGCCCCCAAGCTGCAACTGGCGCGCATGCTGGTCGCCGAAATCGCACGCCGGCTGCCCGGCACCCTTCCCGCATGAAAGTCGACGTCAAGATCCTGGATCCACGCATGGTGGACCAGCTGCCCACCTATGCCACGCCCGGCAGCGCCGGCCTGGACCTGCGCGCCTGCATCGAGCAGCCGCTGGAACTGCCGCCCAACGACTGGAAGCTGGTGCCCACCGGCATCGCGATCTGGCTGAAGGACCCCGGCTACGCGGCGATGATCCTGCCCCGCTCGGGGCTGGGCCACAAGCACGGCATCGTGCTGGGCAACCTGGTCGGCCTGATCGACAGCGACTACCAGGGGCAGCTGATGGTCAGCTGCTGGAACCGGAGCGGGACCCCGTTCACCCTGCAGCCGATGGAGCGCCTGGCCCAGCTGGTGATCGTGCCGGTGGTGCAGGCCGAATTCAACGTGGTCGCCGAGTTCCCCGCCACCCAGCGGGGCGAGGGCGGCTACGGCTCCACCGGCAAGGGCTGAGGCGCACGCGCCGGCCCGACGAGCTCCTACACCCTCTCCCGCAGCCTCCTACAGCCATGCGCGGCGACGGCGGCGGCACGCCGGGAGCCGGACTGCCTGTAATGAAAAGCACGTGGCGCGCCTCGGCACGCCTGTTCGCATTTCAAGGAGAGTTCCATGGGCAACCGCTTCCTCAGCATCGCCGGTGCGACCGTCGTCGCCACCGGGCTCGTCGCCTGCGCCAACCCGACACAGCCGGTGGCCAGCTACCCCAGCACGCCGGTCTATCCGAGCGTGAGCACGGCGCCGTCCTCGTCGTACCCGAGCGCCACCACGGCGCAGACCGTGCCGCAGGGCGTGGAGTACGGCCGCGTGACCGACATCCAGACCGTGCAGATGGGCGCGACCAGCGCCACCAACCCCAGCGCCCGCAACGCGGTGGTGGGCGGCATCATTGGCGCGGTGGTGGGCAACATCGCCGGCAAGCACATCAACGACGGCGACAACCGCAGCGCGGCCACCGTGCTGGGTGGCGCGGCCGGCGCGATCGCCGGCAACCGCATCGGGCAGCGGCAGGAGAGCACGGCTGCGGCCGGTGCGGCCGGCCCGGCCTACCGCGTGACGGTGCAGACCGACCAGGGGCAGTGGCGCACGTACGAAGTCGGCGCGCTGGGCGACCTGCGGGTGGGCGACCGGGTGCGGGTGGAGAACGGCGTCATCTACCGGTCGTAGGCATCTACGCCGCAATCGTCCTGGTCATTCCCGCGAAGGCGGGAATCCAGGGCCTCCTGCCGCACTGCGCGCGGCCGACGGGCCCCGCGTCCGCGGGGATGACGGGTTTCACCCCACCCGGAAGAACCCCGTCCCCGCCGAGCCGCGGCCGATTTCCTCCTCGGTGGCTTCGCGCACGCCTTCCAGTTTCAGGTGCAGGCGCAGCGCGATGCCCGCCAGCGGGTGGTTGCCATCGACCACCACGTGCTCGGGATAGATCTCGGTGACCGTATAGAGCCGGTCGGCCGGCGCCTGGGGGTTGGCGCCCTTGGGCAGGCCTTCGAAGGTCATGCCTTCCTCCAGTTCCGCCGGGAACAGGGTGCGCGGCTCCAGGAACACCAGCTGGTCGTCGTAGTCGCCGAAGGCGTCCTCGGGCTCCAGGTGAAGGTCCAGCCGCGCGCCGGGCTCGTGTCCCTGCAGGGCCTCCTCGATGCGGGCGAGCAGGTCGTCGCCGCCGACCAGGAACTCCACGGGTTCCGACAGGGAGTCGAGTTCATCGCCGAGCGTGTCCTTGAGCGTCCAGGTCAGCGCGACGACGCATTGCGGGGTGACTTGCATAGGCGAGAATTCTCGCAGTTCCCCCGCCCTCGATGGACGTCCACCTGCCCCTGCCGCTGCTTGGCGGCCTCTCCCCGCGCCAGTTCATGAAGCGCCACTGGCAGCGCAAGCCGCTGCTGGTGCGCGGCGCCGTGCCCGCCTTCCAGCCGCTGCTGAGTCGCAGCGAGCTGTTCGCGCTGGCGGCGCGCGAGGAGGTGGAGTCGCGCATCGTCGAGCAGCGAGCGGGCGCGAAGTGGAACCTGCGGCGCGGTCCCTTCGGTCGCCGCGCCCTGCCGCCGCTGGCGCGGCCCGGCTGGACGCTGCTGGTGCAGGGCGTGGACCTGCACCTGGACGCCGCCCATGAGTTGCTGCAGTCGTTCCGCTTCGTGCCGCAGGCCCGCCTGGACGACCTGATGATCAGCTACGCCACCGACGGTGGGGGCGTAGGCCCCCATTTCGACAGCTACGACGTGTTCCTGCTGCAGGCGCAGGGGCGACGCCGCTGGCGCATCGGCCGGCAGGAGGACCTCTCGCTGCAGGAAGGCGTGCCGCTGAAGATCCTGGCGGCCTTCGAGCCGGAGGAGGAATACACGCTGGAGGCCGGCGACATGCTCTACCTGCCGCCCCGCTACGCGCACGACGGCATCGCCGAGGGCGAGTGCCAGACCTACTCGATCGGCTTCCGCTCGCCGCAGCGGGCCGAGCTCGCGCGCGAGCTGCTGCTGCGGCTGGCGGAAGAGGACGCCGGCGCCGCGGGCGAAGCCGTCTATCGCGATCCGGGCCAGGTCGCCGTCCGGGCGCCCGGTGAAGTCCCGGCCGAGCTGCAGCGCTTCGCGCAGGAGGCGTTGCGCGCCGCGCTGAAGGATCCGCAGGCGCTGCCGCGCGCGCTGGGCGAATACCTGAGCGAGCCCAAGCCCGACGTCTGGTTCGACGCGGGGCACGCGCCACGCGCGTGGCGCTCGGTCCGCCTGGACCGCCGCACCCGCATGCTGTACGACGGCCGCCACCTGTTCATCAACGGCGAGAGCTGGCATGCGTCCGGGCCGGACGCGCGCCTGATGCGCAAGCTGGCCGACGAGCGCCGGCTGGGCCCGACCGAACTCGCGCGTGCGAGCGAAGAGGCGCTGCAGCTGCTGGCCGGCTGGTGCGAGGCCGGGTGGGCCCACGAGGAGCCGGCGTGAGCGAGCCGGCGCCGCTGCCGCAGGGGCGCTTCGAAGGGCGCGAGGCGTTCGCGCAGCGGGTGCGCGACGCGCTGGCCTGCGCGGCGCGCGAGGGCTGGCGCGAGATCATCCTCAGCGACCCGGGGTTCGCCGACTGGCCGCTGGGCGAACGGGCGGTGGCCGAATCGCTGCAGGCCTGGTCGGCCAGCGGGCGCCGCTGCGTGCTGCTGGCGCGCCGCTACGACGAAGTGCCGCGCCGGCACGCGCGCTTCGTGACCTGGCGACAGACGTGGGCGCACATCATCGAGGCGCGCGCCTGTGCGTCGGCGGACGAAGGCGAGATCCCCAGCGCGATCTGGAGCCCGGGCTGGGTGATGCAGCGGCTGGACCCGCAGCGCTGCATCGGCGTGAGCGGTTGCGAGCCCGCGCGCCGCCTGGCACTGCGGGAAACGCTGGACGAATGGCTGCAGAAAAGTGCGCCCGCTTTTCCTGCAACAACACTGGGACTGTGAGGCCTTCTGCCAACAGGGTCGGCCACTCGAAAAGAGGTTCACACCTATAATTTTTTGCTGGACAGAGAGGGCTCGGGTGCCATCTGTTCCAGCGGTGCGCCAACCGGTTTGCGCCGCCGATTCGAACTACTACTACGACCCAAAGGATCATCCCAATGAAGAACTCGCTCGTCCTGGCCTCGCTGGTGGCCGCCGTGGCCCTGAGCGCCTGCGGCAAGACCGAAGAACCGGCCCCGGCTCCCGCGCCGGCTGCGGCTCCCGCCCCGGCTCCTGCCCCGGCCCCCGCTCCCGAGCCGGCCGCCGCTCCGGCCGCTGCCCCTGCTTCCGACGCCGCTGCCGCCGCTCCGGCTGCTGCCCCGGCCTCCGATGCGGCCGCTGCTGCGCCCGCCGCTGCCCCGGCTGCTTCCGCCGCCAGCAAGTAAGCGCATCGCGCTCGCTGCAGGAAGCCGCCTCCGGGCGGCTTTTTGTTTTCCGACGGTGAAGTCGAACGGTCGCCGCGCTACCAGGCGCTGCGACGTCGTGCCGTCAGGCCGACAGCCAGCCGCTGCCGCTCGGACCGTCGGCGACGTGGATCTCGACGGCCGTGCCCAGCGCCGATTCGAGCGCGGCCCGTGCGAGCTCGGGCCGGTTGTTCTGCTCGCTCAGGTGCGCGGCCACGACCTGGCGCAGCCCGTGCGCGAGCAGTGCCTGCGCGATGGCGGCGGCATCGCCGTTGGCCAGATGGCCCCAGTCGCCACCCACGCGCTTCTTCAGGAAGAAGGGGTAGGGCCCGGCCTGCAGCAGGTCCGGATCGTGGTTGCACTCCAGCAGCATGGTGGAGCAGCCGGCGAGCTGCGCCAGCACGTGCGGCGTGGCGTGCCCAAGATCGGTCAGCACGCCCAGTTGCGCCGCGCCGTCGGTGCAGCTCAGTTGCAGCGGCTCGCGCGTGTCGTGCGGGACGGTGAACGGCCGCACCCGCAGGTCGCCCAGCTCGATGTCCACCCCGTCGGCCGCGATGCGCAGCAGCCCGTCGAAGTCGGGCTGGCCCAGCCCCAGCCAGGTGCCCTCGGACATCCACACCGGGATGCGTTCGCGCAGAGCCAGCGAGCGCGCGCAGCCGATGTGGTCAGCGTGTTCGTGGGTGATGAAGATGGCGTCGATCTGCTCCGCCAGCATGCCGGCCTGGCCGAGCCGCTTGCCGAGCTGGCGGATGCCCAGCCCGCAATCGATCAGCAGGTGCGTGAGGGTGGTGCCGCTGCGCGCCTGGACGATCGTCGCGTTGCCCGAGCTGCCACTGCCCAGGCTCTTGAAACGCAGCATGAAGGGAGGAGGGCGTCGGGCGCCTGCGGGGGGCCGGCGGCGCCGGCCCGTTCCCGCGTGGCTTATTTCAGGTCGTCCGCGATCACCTGGACGATGCGTTGCGCATCGGCCGACGCTTCCGGCGCGCCCTGTGCGTTCAGCACCGAGACGGTGGTGGAGTCGCCCTGGCTGCGCACCGCGATGCGATATTTCAGCGGCGGTGCCGCCTGCTCGCTGCGACCGAAGTTGAGCAGCTTGCCCAGGAAGCTCGGCTCCTTCTTGTCCGGGTTCGGCGCCACGTAGCGCACGAAGTAGGTGCCCTGGCTGCGGTCGCGGTCCTCCACCGTGAAGCCGGTGCGGTCCAGCGCCAGGCCCACGCGGCGCCAGGCGCGGTCGAAGCCCTCGTCGATCTGCACGACCGGCGAGTTGTTGACGGTGGCCACGCGCGCGATAGGCTTGCTGGCGCCGGCGGCGACCAGCGCCCTGGACTGCTCCTGCGACACGCCCAGCTCGACCATCAGGCGGCGCAGGAATTCAGTCTCCAGCTCCGGGTCGGCCGGACGCGGCTGCCACACCGTCTGGTCCTTCTGGGTGTTGCTGTAGACCTCGACCATGCCGCGGTGGCTGATGTAGATCTCGGTGCCGCCGCTGGGGCTGCGCTCGAAGCGGGTGCGGAAGCGGTCGCGCTCGGCGGTGGAATAGACCGAGTCGATCAGCTTGCCCAGCGTGTTGCGGATGATGTCCTGCGGGATCTTGGCCCGGTTCTCGGCCCAGTCGGTTTCCATGATGCCCAGGTTGGGCTGGTCCATGGACAGCAGGAAGCCGTTCTCCTGCCAGAAGTCGCGCACCGGGCCCCACAGCTGGTCGGCCGGGCGGTTGACCACCAGCCAGCGCTTGTCGCCGGCGCGCTCGATGCGCACGTCCCCCACCGTGTTGGCGGCGGTGGGCACCCCGGGCGCGGCCTGTCCGACCTGGTAGGCGCTGGCCGTGACCGGGCCGCCGGGCACCTGGTAGCGCGAGTCGCGCGCGAGCTGCGTGAGGTCGGGCGGCACTTCCAGCGACGGGCCCTTGCTGGCCGACTTGTAGTCGATCCGGTCGTTCTCGAGGATCGAACAAGCCGCCAGCGCGGCGCAGGCGGCCAGCACGCCCAGCTTTGCAAATCGCTTCACGTCTTCGGGTCCTTCTCTTGGGGGTTCAGGCCAGCAGGCCGGTCGAGCGCAGCGCGGCTTCCACCTGGGCGTGGTAGGCAGGCGCCAGGGGCGTCATGGGCAGGCGCAGCGTCGGGCCGCACAGGCCCATGCGCGCCATCGCCCACTTCAGGGGAATCGGGTTGGCTTCCACGAACAGCTGCTTGTGCAGCGGCAGCAGTCGGTTCTGGATCTCCATCGCCTGGCGGGCCTGGCCCTTGACGGCCGCCACGCACAGCTCGTGCATCAGGCGCGGCGCCACGTTGGCGGTGACGCTGATGTTGCCGTCGCCGCCGCACAGCATGAGCGCGACTGCGGTCGGATCGTCGCCGGAGTAGACCGAGAAGCCTGCCGGCCGGTCGCGCAGCAGCCACTGGGCGCGCTCGATGTTGCCGGTCGCTTCCTTGATGCCGACGATGCCGGGCACCTGGGCCAGCCGCATCACCGTGTCGTGCTGCATGTCGGCCACGGTGCGGCCGGGCACGTTGTACAGCACCATCGGCAGGTCGCCCACCGCCTCGGCGATGGCCTTGAAGTGCCGGTACTGCCCTTCCTGGGTGGGCTTGTTGTAGTAGGGCACCACCTGCAGCTGGCAGTCGGCGCCCACCTTCTTCGCGAACTTCGCCAGCTCGATCGCCTCGGCGGTGGAGTTGGCGCCGCAGCCGGCCATGATGGGCACGCGCCCCTTGGCCTGCTCGACCGACACGCGGATGATCTCCTGGTGCTCCTGCACGTTGACCGTGGGCGATTCCCCGGTGGTGCCGACCACGCCGATGCAGTCGGTACCCTCGGCGATGTGCCAGTCGATCAGCTTGCGCAGGGTGGGGTAGTCCACGCTGCCGTCGTCCTGCATCGGGGTCGCCAGGGCCACGATGCTGCCAGTGATGGGGGTCATTGTCGGGTTCACTCGGGAATGGCGGATTCTATCTGGAGGCGGTGGCGAGCCCTTCCGTCGGCAGGGCCCGTCCGCACGGCGGCGACACGCTGGACGAACCGCGGCGGTGCGTCCAGGAAACCGTCCTCGTAGGCCACGATCCGCAGGCCCCGGCACAGTTCCAGCAGCTCGCCGTTGCGCAGCAGGAAATCGGGCCGCGAGGGCTTGCCGACGGTCTCGTTGCCTTCGGCAAAGGTCTCGTAGAGCAGCACGCCCCCCGGCGCCAGGCTGCCCAGCAGGGCCGGCCACAGCGGGCGCCACAGGTAGTTGGTGACGACCACCGCGTCGAAGGTTTCACCCGCGAACGGCCAGGGCCCGTTCTCGATGTCGGCCTGGACCGTCCGGCCGGCACCCGCGGCGACGGCCAGCGCCTCGGCGTCGCGGTCGACGCCCGTCACCTTGTGGCCGAGCTGGGCGAACCAGCCCATGTGGCGGCCGGCCCCACAGGCGGCGTCGAGCACGGTGCCGCCGGCCGGGACGAGGTGGGACCAGCGGAGGATCCACGGGGAGGGGGCTAGGGTGCCGTGCATGGGGTTGACGTCATTCCTGGGCGGCCGGTCGACTGTCATTCGTTGACTCGTCATTCCCGCGAAGGCGGGAATCCAGGGCGTCCGCATTCAGGGCTGGAGGTCTGGATCCCCGCCTTCGCGGGGATGACAGCCTTCGCTGCGCGAACACAGCCAAACTGGATCCCCGCCTGCGCGGGGATGACAGCCTTCGCTGCGCTCGGCTGTCAATTGAAACAGGCCCAGACCTGGTCGGCGAGCATCACCGCCACGTGCGGTTGGGTATAGAGGGCAAACACCGCCACCAGCACGGCCGCGGCGGCGGCCCAGGCCAGCAGCTTGCGGGTGCGGGCGGCCATGCTCATGCGGGCTGCGCCACCGCGGCGCGGCGGATCGGCGCCTCGCGCACCGGCAGGTTGACCAGGGCCGCGAACACGCCCAGGGCGATCGCCAGGTACCAGACGATGTCGTAGCTGCCGGTGCGGTCGTACAGCAGGCCGCCCAGCCAGACGCCCATGAAGGAGCCGATCTGGTGGCTGAAGAACACGAAGCCGCTCAGCATGGACAGGTGGGCGATGCCGAAGATCTGCGCCAGCGTGGCATTGGTGGGCGGCACGGTGGACAGCCACAGCAGGCCGATCACGGCCGAGAACACGTAGACCGACATCGGCGACAGCGGCGCCCACAGGAAGGCCACGATGGCCACCGAGCGGCCGAAGTAGATCGCGGCCAGGATCTTGCGGCGGGCGAACTTCTGTCCCAGCACGCCGACGGCATAGGTGCCGAACACGTTGAACAGGCCGATCAGCGCCAGCGCGTAGCTGGCCACCTGCGGCGGCAGGCCCATGTCCTTCAAATAGCTGGGCATGTGCACGCCGATGAAGACCACCTGGAAGCCGCAGACGAAGTAGCCGGCCATCAGCAGCTGGAAGCTCGGGTAGCGGAAGGCCTCGCGCAGCGCCTGCACGATGGTCTGCTCGCGCGGGGCAGGAGCGCCCGACTGAAAGCCCGGCTCGCGCAGGCCCCAGGCGAAGGGGCCGATCAGCAGCACCAGCGCCGACAGCACCAGCAGCGCCTGCTGCCAGCCCAGGCCGCTGATCAGGAAGCCCTCCACCGGCACCATCAGGAACTGGCCGAAGGAGCCCGCGGCCGCCGCCACGCCCATGGCCCAGGAGCGCCGGGTCGGGTCGATCTGCCGGCCGATGACGCCGTACACCACGGCATAGGTGGTGGCCGCCTGGGCCGCGCCGATCAGCACGCCGGCCGTGAGCGCGAACAGGAAGGCGTTGGGCGAGAGCGCCATCCCGACCAGCCCCAGCGCATACAGCACCGCCCCGCCGGCCAGCACCTTGAAGGCGCCGAAGCGGTCGGCCAGCATGCCGGCGAACACGCCGAACAGGCCCCAGGCCAGGTTCTGCACCGCCAGCGCGAAGGCGAAGGTCTCGCGGGTCCAGCCCTGGGCCTGGGTGATCGGCTGCAGCCACAGGCCGAAGCCGTGGCGGATGCCCATGGAGAGCGTGACGACCATGGCGCCGCACAGCAGGACCTGGCGCATGGAGAGGCGGGCGGGAGAAACCATCGCGCGAATGTAGCGAATCGGCCCGGCCGGCAACCGTCGCCGCGCTGACAACCCCATGAAATCGCAGCCCGGGATTGATGCGTGGCGTTCATCGATGCAGGCCAGGGCTGTGGATCCATACAGGCCGGACGGGGTGCCCGACTACAATCCGCCTCCCATGGCATCGCGTTCCTCCCTCGCCACCGACTATTCGGAAGGCTCCATCCGCGTCCTCAAGGGCCTGGAGCCGGTCAAGCAGCGGCCGGGCATGTACACCCGCACCGACAACCCGCTGCACGTCATCCAGGAAGTGCTGGACAACGCCGCGGACGAGGCCCTGGCCGGCCACGGCAAGCGCATCAAGGTCACCCTGCACGCCGACGGCTCCGTCAGCATCGAGGACGACGGCCGCGGCATCCCGTTCGGGATGCACCCGGAGGAGAAGGCGCCGGTGATCGAGCTGGTGTTCACCCGGCTGCATGCGGGCGGCAAGTTCGACAAGGGCAAGGGCGGCGCCTACAGCTTCTCCGGCGGCTTGCACGGGGTCGGCGTGTCGGTGACCAACGCGCTGGCCAGGCGCATGGAAGTCACCAGCCACCGCGAGGGCCAGGTCGCCACCATCGTGTTTTCCGGCGGCGACGTGGTCGAGGAATTGAAGGTGCGCAGGCTGGCCGAAGGCGAGCGCCGCCAGGGCACCACGGTGCGCGTGTGGCCCGAGGGCAAGTACTTCGAATCCAGCCAGCTGCCCATGGCCGAGCTCCAGCACCTGCTGCGCAGCAAGGCGGTGCTGATGCCCGGCGTGGCGGTCTACCTGGTCAACGAGAAGACGCGCGAGAACCAGAGCTGGCAATACAAGGGCGGCCTGCGCGACTACCTGCTGCAGACGCTGACGGGCGACCCGGTGATCCCGCTGTTCGAGGGCGAGGGCTTCGCCGACAACAGCGAGACCTTAGCCGAGGGCGAAGGCGCCGCCTGGTGCGTGGCCTTCACGGAGGACGGCCACCCGGTGCGCGAGAGCTACGTCAACCTGATCCCCACCAGCGCCGGCGGCACCCACGAGAGCGGCCTGCGCGACGGCCTGTTCAATGCGGTCAAGGGCTTCATCGAGCTGCACTCGCTGCTGCCCAAGGGCGTCAAGCTGCTGCCCGAGGACGTGTTCGCCCGTGCCAGCTACGTGCTCTCGGCCAAGGTGCTGGACCCGCAGTTCCAGGGTCAGATCAAGGAGCGGCTGAACTCGCGCGATGCGGTGCGGCTGGTCTCCAGCTTCGTCCGCCCGGCGCTGGAGCTGTGGCTCAACCAGCACGTCGAGTACGGCAGGAAGCTGGCCGAGCTGGCGATCAAGGCGGCCCAGACCCGGCAGAAGGCCGGCCAGAAGGTGGAGAAGCGCAAGGGCTCCGGCGTGGCCGTGCTGCCCGGCAAGCTGACCGACTGCGAGAGCCGCGACATCTCGCACAACGAGGTGTTCCTGGTCGAGGGCGACTCGGCCGGCGGCAGCGCCAAGATGGGCCGCGACAAGGAATCGCAGGCCATCCTGCCGCTGCGCGGCAAGGTGCTCAACACCTGGGAGGTCGAGCGCGACCGCCTGTTCGCCAACACCGAGATCCACGACATCGCGGTGGCGATCGGCGTCGACCCGCACGGGCCCAACGACGAGCCCGACCTGTCCGGCCTGCGCTACGGGAAGATCTGCATCCTGTCGGACGCCGACGTCGACGGCTCGCACATCCAGGTGCTGCTGCTGACCCTGTTCTTCCGCCACTTCCCCAAGCTGATCGAAGCCGGCCACGTGTACGTGGCACGGCCGCCGCTGTTCCGGGTGGACGTGCCGGCGCGCGGCAAGAAGCCGGCCGGCAAGGAATACGCGCTCGACGAGGGCGAGCTGACCCGCATCCTCGACAAGCTGCGCAAGGAAGGCGTCCGGGAAGGCGGCTGGACCATCAGCCGCTTCAAGGGCCTGGGCGAGATGAGCGCGGAACAACTGTGGGAAACCACGCTCAACCCCGATACCCGGCGCCTGCTGCCGGTGCAGCTGGGCCGGATCGACTTCGCCGGCACCGAACACCTGATCACCAAGCTGATGGGCAAGGGCGAGGCGGCGGCCCGGCGCGAGCTGATGGAACTGCACGGCGACGCAGTAGAGGTCGACGTCTGACCCCGGCCGACGAGATCACCGCATGCTGCCCGCCGCCGACGCCACCCGCAAGCCAGCGCCGGCCCGCGTGCGCCTGCGTCCGACCATGCAGAGCGACCTGCCGTTCGTGCTCTCGATCGAGCGCGACCCGGCCAACCTGCCGTTCATCACGCCCTGGGAGCGCACCCAGCACGAGGCGGCCATCCGCTTCCCGGACTTCCGCCACTTCATCGTCGAAGGCGGCGACGACCTGGCCGCGGTCGGCTTCCTGATCCTGATCGGCTGCAAGAGCCCCAACCAGTCGCTGGAATTGAAGCGCATGGTGGTGCAGTCCAAGGGCGAGGGCTACGGGCGCGCGGCCCTGCGGGTGGCCAAGAAGGTCGCCTTCGACGACCTGGGCGCGCACCGCTTCTGGCTGGACGTCAAGCACCACAACCTGCGCGCCAAGGCGCTGTACGACAGCGAGGGTTTCGTGGTCGAAGGCACCCTGCGCGAGTGCGTGCGCGGCGCCGAGGGCTTCGACTCGCTGATCGTGATGTCCCTGCTGCAGGCCGAGTTCGGGGCCCGGCGGGCGCAGGGGCTGGAGTTGCCGGCGTGAGGCGCCTTCCGTTCCAGTTCCCGTCATTCCCGCGGAGGCGGGAATCCAGTGCGTCCGCCTCGTGGCCGGCCCGGAAGCCCTGGATCCCCGCCTTCGCGGGGATGACCAACAGCGCATGGCGCTGTGCCGTTGCCGCACTCGGGTTCGGCCTTGCCGTCTCCGCCGCCCACGCCGACGTCTGGGGCTACGTCGACGCCAAGGGCGTGGCCCACTTCGCGTCCGAGCGTCTCGACGAGCGCTACGAGCTGTTCTTCCGCGGCGGCGAGAGCTTCGACACGGCCGAGGGAGTGGCCCCCCTGCAAGCCACACCGCGCCCGGTGACGGTCCCTTCACGTAGCGGCTCCCGACTGATCGCCTTCTTCGAAGTCTCGCCCGGCTTCAAGCGGGTTCAGCACCACCTGCGCGAGGCCGCCAGCACCCACGGCATCGACGTCGAGCTGCTCAAGGCCCTGATCGCCACCGAGTCCGGCTTCGACGCCGCCGCGGTCTCGCCCAAGGGCGCGGTGGGCCTGATGCAGGTGCTGCCCTCGACGGCGCAGCGCTACGGCGTGACGGCCGACCGCCGGCAGAGCGTGGAGAAGAAGCTGGCCGACCCGCGCACCAACATCCGCACCGGCGCCCGCTACCTGCGCTACCTGCTCGACCTGTTCCCCGGCCAGCTGGAGCTGGCGCTGGCCGCGTACAACGCGGGCGAGGGCGCCGTGCAGCGCGCCGGCAACCGCATCCCGAACTACCGAGAGACCCGCAACTACGTGCAGACGGTGCTGCAGCTGTACGCCATGCTGAAGCCGCCCGCGCGGGTGGCCTCGGGGCGCAGCGTGCCGCACCGCGTGCGGATCGAACTGTCCGGCCCGCCCGGCGGCGCGGCCGGCCGCGGCAACCTGCCACCGGCGCTGGCGTCCCGCCCGCCCGAGTTGGCGGCGTCCGACACCGACTAGAACCGAACCCGCGCGTCCGACGCCATCGTGGCCGGGCGCGCCCTGGACCTGACCGATGAGCGACCAAGAACAACTGATCTCCCTGGACGACGGCGGCAGCGACGACCAGATCGACCTGGCCAGCTACGCCCAGCGCGCCTACCTCGAATACGCCCTCAGCGTGGTCAAGGGCCGCGCGCTGCCCGACGTGAGCGACGGCCAGAAGCCGGTGCAGCGCCGCATCCTGTATTCGATGTGGCGCATGGGCCTGGGCTTCGGCGGCGGCGCCGGCGCCAAGCCGGTCAAGAGCGCCCGCGTGGTGGGCGACGTGCTGGGCCGCTTCCACCCGCACGGCGACCAGGCCGCCTACGACGCGCTGGTGCGCATGGCGCAGGACTTCAGCCAGCGCTACCCGCTGATCGACGGCCAGGGCAACTTCGGCAGCCGGGACGGCGACGGTGCCGCGGCCATGCGCTACACCGAGGCGCGGCTGGCCAAGATCACCAACCTGCTGCTGGAGGAGATCGACGAGGGCACGGTGGACTTCGCGCCCAACTACGACGGCAGCACGCAGGAGCCGCTGCAGCTGCCCGCGCGCCTGCCGTTCTCCTTGCTCAATGGCGCCAGCGGCATCGCCGTCGGCCTGGCGACCGAGATCCCCAGCCACAACCTGCGCGAGGTGGCCGACGCCTGCGTGGCGCTGGTGAAGAACACGAGGCTGACCGACGACGAGCTGTTCGCCCTGCTGCCCGGGCCCGACTACCCGGGCGGCGGCCAGATCATCAGCAGCGCCGCCGACATCGCCGAGGCCTACCGCAGCGGCCGCGGCTCGCTCAAGGTGCGGGCCCGCTGGAAGATCGAGGAACTGGCGCGCGGCCAGTGGCAGATGGTGGTGTACGAGCTGCCGCCCGGCGTCAGCGCCCAGCGCGTGCTGGAGGAGATCGAGGAGCTCACCAACCCCAAGGTCAAGTCGGGCAAGAAGGCGCTGCTGCAGGAGCAGTTGCAGCTCAAGCAGACCGTGCTGGCGGTGCTGGACGCGGTGCGCGACGAATCGAGCAAGGACGCCGCGGTCCGCCTTGTGTTCGAGCCCAAGACCAGCCGCATCGACCAGAACGAGCTGATCACCACGCTGCTGGCGCACACCAGCCTGGAGACGTCGGCTCCGATCAACCTGACCTCCATCGGGCTGGACGGCAAGCCGGTGCAGAAGCCGCTGCGGCAGATGCTCGCCGAGTGGGTCGAGTTCCGCCAGCGCACCATCGAGCGCCGCTCGCGGCACCGCCTGGACAAGGTGCTGGACCGCATCCACATCCTCGAGGGCCGGCAGCTGGTACTGCTGAACATCGACGAGGTGATCGCCATCATCCGCGGCAGCGACGAGCCCAAGCAGGCGCTGATGGACCGCTTCCGCCTGTCGGACCGCCAGGCCGAGGACATCCTGGAGATCCGGCTGCGGCAACTGGCCCGGCTGGAGGCGATCCGCATCGAGCAGGAGCTGAAGAACCTGCGCGAGGAGCAGAAGAAGCTGGAGGAGATCCTGGGCAGCCCGGCCGCGCTGCGCCGGCTGATGGTCAAGGAGATCGAGCAGGACGCGAAGCAGTTCGCCGATGCGCGCCGCACGCTGATCCAGGCCGAGAAGCGCGCCGTGGCCGAGGTGCGCGTGATCGACGAACCGGTCACCGTGGTCGTCTCGCAGAAGGGCTGGGTGCGCGCCCGCCAGGGCCACGGCCACGAGGCCGGCAGCTTCGCCTTCAAGGCCGGCGACGGGCTGTACGGCACCTTCGAGTGCCGCACGGTCGACACGCTGCTGGCCTTCGGCAGCAACGGGCGCATCTACTCGATCCCGGTGTCCGTGCTGCCCGGCGCGCGCGGCGACGGCCAGCCGGTCACCACCTTCATCGACCTGGAATCGGGCACACAGGTGGTGCACTACTTCGCCGGCGCCGCCGGCGCGTGGCTGCTGCTGTCGCAAAGCGGCGGCTACGGCTTCCTCGCGACGGTGGAGAACATGACCGCGCGCCAGCGTGGCGGCAAGGCCTTCATCAGCTGCGGCCCGGGCGAGACGGTGTGCAAGCCCTCGCCGGCCAACGTGCCGGCCGCTTCCGGCGCGGCCGCCACCGGCCTGCATGCGCCCGCCACCCACGTGGCCTGCGCGTCCACCGGCGGCCGCATCCTGACCTTCGAGATCGGTGAACTGCGCCCCCAAGCCAATGGCGGGCGCGGGCTGGTGCTGATCGACCTGGAGCCCAAGGATGCGCTGGCCGGCGCCGCCGCCTACACGCGCAGCGTGCGGCTGGCCGGCCTCGGCCGCGGCGGCAAGGAACGCGAGGAAACGCTCGAGATCCGCTCGCTGAACAACGCGCGCGGCGCACGCGGCCGCAAGGGCAAGGCGGCGGACCTGGGCTTCAAGCCGGTGATGATCGAACGGGTGGAATGAGGGGCAGCGCAGTGAACAAGCCGGGCAAGCAGGCGATCGCGGACTTCATCGCGACGGAATTCCCGCAGACGCGGGTACAGGTCCTGGAGGTGGGCGAGCGCTCCGCCACCGTGGTCCACGAGGTCGGGTTGGCCGAACTGCGGCCGGGCGGCACCGTGGCCGGGCCGGTGATGATGGCCACCGCCGACGTGGCGCTGTACGTCGCCATCCTGGGCGAGATCGGCATCGTGCCGCTGACGGTGACCACCAGCCTGAACTTCAACTTCATGCGCAAGCCGGTGGCCGATCGCCGCATCGTCGGCGTCTGCAAGCTGCTCAAGCTGGGCCGCACGCTGGCGGTCGGCGAGGTGTCGCTGTACTCGGAAGGCCTGCCCGACATGGTGGCGCACGCGGTCGGGACCTACGCGATCCCGCCGGACGCGCGGCGGTGAGGTGGGGGCGGCGATCGAGGGCAGCGCCCTGCGACGTTGAGAGCCGCAAGCACTGGATTCCCGCCTTCGCGGGAATGACGGCCTAAGCCACTTCCGCGATCAGCTCGATCTCCACGCACGCCCCCAGCGGGATCTGCGCGACGCCGAAGGCGGCGCGGGCGTGGGCGCCCTTGTCGCCGAACACCTGGGCGAACAGCTCGCTGGCGCCGTTGATCACCAGGTGCTGCTCGGTGAAGTCGGCGGTGGAGTTCACCAGCCCGACCAGCTTGACGATGCGCACCACCTTGTCCAAGTTGCCGACCGCGGCGTTCAGGGTGCCCAGCAGGTCGATGGCGACGGCGCGCGCCGCCGCCTGGCCCTCCTCGGTGCCCATGGTCTTGCCCAGCTGCCCGACCCAGGGCTTGCCGTCGCGGCGCGCGATGTGGCCGGAGGCGAACACCAGCTGGCCGGTCTGCACGAAGGGCACATAGGCGGCGGCCGGCGTGCCCACGGGGGGCAGCGCGATCCCGAGTTCCTTCAGCTTGTCATTGACGCTCATGTGCAGCTCCTTGTTCGTCGTGGATGGCCGGGGCCTCGGCCCGCGGCAAGAATGCCGGTTGGCGGGCGCCATTGTGGCAGTGGGCCTATGCCCCGACGCCCGTCCCGACGATGAGGAGATTCGCCTGATGTCCAAGCCGCACTCCGTCCGCACCCTCGGTCCCGGCGACGTCGACGCCATGCGCGCCATGCTCGAGGTGTTCGGCCGCGCCTTCGACGACGTGCCCACCTTCTGCGCCGCCCAGCCCGACGATGCGTGGCTGCAGCGGCTGCTCGAGTCCGACACCTTCATCGCCGTGGCCGCATTCCAGGGCGGTGCCGTGGTCGGCGGCCTGGCCGCCTACGTGCTGCCCAAGTTCGAGCAGGCCCGCAGCGAGGTCTACATCTACGACCTCGCCGTGGCCGAGGCGCAGCGCCGGCAAGGGATCGCCACGGCCATGATCCGCCACCTGCAGCAGGAAGCCGCTGCCCGTGGCGCCTGGGTGATCTTCGTGCAGGCGGACTACGGCGACGACCCGGCCATCGCGCTGTACACCGGGCTGGGCATGCGCGAGGACGTGATGCACTTCGACATCCCGGTGCCGCGCACGCCCGGCGCGTGAGCGGGGCACCAGCTACTTCCCCTCGACCTTGTCCAGCGTGAACAGGAAGGCCGCGATGTCGCGGGCATCCTGTTCGGTCAGACCGAGCGCCGGCATGGCCGACAACGGATCGACGGCCTGCGGGTCGCGCAGGAAGCGCACCATGTTCTCCGGCGAGTTGGGCAGCACGCCGCCGATGTAGGCGCGGCCGGCGATGCCGCCCAGCGGCGGGCCGACGTGCTGGTTGGCGCCGACCACGCCGGGGATCACGTGGCAGGTGGCGCACAGGTACTGCTGGGTCGCGAAGCGCCCGGCGTCCACGCGACCGGGCCGCGTGGCCGGTCCGTCCGGCGCCGGCTGCGGCGGCGCCGGCACGGGGGCGGCAGCCTGGGCCGTACCAGGCAGCGATCCGGCCAGTTCCGCATAGGCGCGCGGCGACAGCCGCGGCATGGCCTGCACGAAGGCGACCAGGTCCCAGATCTCCTCCTCGCTGAGCCGCCAGCCCCAACCGGGCATGCCCGTCATCTTGACGCCGTTGGCCACCACCCACTGGATCTCGCTGGGCGGCCAGGTGCGCCCCGCGTGCAGCAGGTTGGCGGGCGCGGGCGTGAGCCCGAAGGCCAGGGCCTCGGGCGCCACGCCCGGCGCTCCGTGGCATTGCAGGCAATGGCGCTGGAACTGCGCCAGCCCGGCGCGCACGCGACGCTCCTCGCCGAGGTCGCCGGGCGGCACGGCATCGGCGCGCACGTCGATCGCGCGCGCCATCGCGAAGTCGAGCAGGTGGAACACCGGCTTGGTGTGCTGCCGCATTGCCGAGATGTCGTAGAAGCCCATGTAGACCAGCACCGCGCCGCCGACGACCCCGGCCAGTAGCATGGCCACGAAACCGAGCACGAGCGTGCGCAACCGCAGGGTCATCGGTGCTGCGAGTAGAGGTAGGCCGCGATGTCCAGCGCCTCGTCCTGCGACACGCCGAGGTTCGGCATCGCGGTGCGCGGGTCCACCCCGGGCGGGTCGCGCAGCCAACGCACCATGTCCTCGGGCGTGTTGGGCAGCACCCCGGCCAGGTAGCCGCGCTGCGACAGGCTTACCAGCGGCGGGCCGACGTTCGCGCCGTACGAGGCCAGGCCGGGGATGCTGTGGCAGGCCACGCAGCCATAGCGCTCGATCAGCTCGCGGCCGCGCTGCGCGTCGCCGCCGGCGACGTGGACCGGGTGGGGCTCCGGCGAACCGCAGCCGGCTGCGAGCAGCGCCAGCAGCAGCACCGGAAAGGGTCGGGGCAAGGACGGTCGGCGGGCGGGCAGGGGCATGGACGCTGGACTTCCTGCGCCCGCTGCGGCCGGCGCATCGCCGTCCATTCTGGGCTGCGGTCCCGCAGCCGTGGGCCCGGCCAGCGCTGCTGTAGCAAATTGAGGAAAAAAAGGGGCCCGGTTGGGCTGCGCCGCGGCCCACGGCGCGCCGTGCCTCGGGGAAGATGGCCGTGGCCCGCGCCTCGCGAAGGTGCGGATCACGGCCTGCCGGCCGAGCCCGCCCGAACGCCCCTTCCACCGCCTCGTGTCGAGTCCCGCCCACGTGCCCGCCCAAGTCGCGCAGTCCACGCTGCAGGCCCATGGCGAGCCGGCGGCGCAGATCCTGGGCATCACCTGGGTGCTGTTCATCGGCGGCGCGCTGGTCTTCGTGGTGGTGATGGCCCTCTGTGCGGTCGCGATCGCGGGCCCGGCGCCGCTGCGCAGCTGGCTGAGCCAGCGCCGCTTCGTGGTCGCCGCCGGCATCGTCTTTCCCGTGCTCGCCCTGACGGCGCTGCTGGTCCATACCTTCGGCATCGCCGCGCAGATGGTGCGGTCCCAGGCGCAGCCGGCCGCCACCCGCATCCAGGTGACCGGCGAGCTGTGGTGGTGGCGCGTGCGCTATCTCGATGCGGATGGCCACGTGCTGCTGGAGACGGCCAACGAGATCCACGTCCCGGTCGGCGAGCCGGTGGACCTGCTGCTGGCCTCGGCCGACGTGGTGCACAGCGTCTGGCTGCCCAGCTTGGCCGGCAAGCTCGACATGCTGCCCGGCCACGTCAACCGGCTGCGCCTGCGCGCCGACGCGGCCGGTGTCTACCGCGGCCAGTGCGCCGAGTTCTGCGGCGCGCAGCACGCGCGCATGGCGCTGCACGTGGTGGCGCAGCCGCCGGAGGCCCACGCACGGTGGCTGCAGGACGCACGGCAGCCGGCCGCCGATCCGCAGCCAGGGCCCGCGCAGCGGGGCCGGGCGCTGTTCGAGCAGGCCCGCTGCAGCGTGTGCCACACGGTCCGCGGCAGCGGCGCCAACGGCACGCTGGGCCCCGACCTCACGCACGTGGGCAGCCGCCTCACGCTGGCCGCCGGCACGCTGCCCAACGGCATCGGCTCGCTGGAAGCCTGGATCGCCGATCCGCAGCACGCCAAGCCCGGCGTCCGCATGCCCTCCTACCGCCGCTTCTCGGGCGAGGAACTGCGCGCGCTGGCGACCTACCTGGAGGGGCTGCGCTGATGGCGTGGCTGGATTTCTCGCAGTACGCGGCGGGCTTCAACGCGCTGGCCTTCCTCGCGTGCGCGGCGCTGGTGTGGATCGCCGGCAGCCGGCTGGCCGTGAACGCCGACCGGCTGGCCTCGGCCAGCGGGCTGGGGCAGGCCCTGGTCGGCATGGTGGTGCTGGCGGCCCTGTCCTCGCTGCCGGAAACCGCGGTCACGCTGGATGCCGCGGTGGCCGACACGCCGGACCTCGCGATCAACAACCTGCTGGGCAGCATCGCGGTGCAGATCACGCTGCTGGCGGTGGGCGATGCGATCGTCGGCCGCGATGCGCTGACGGTGGTCGCAGGCCATCGCACCGTGCTGCTGCAGGCCACCTTCGTGGTGCTGATGCTGCTGGTGCTGGCCCTGGGGCTGCTGGCCGGCGACGTGGCGCTGCTGGGCGCCGGCGCCTGGACCTGGGGCCTGCTGCTGCTGTATCTCGTCAGCGTGCGCACCATCGCGCGCGAACGGGGCCGGGCCGCCTGGCAGGCGCAGCCCACCGAGGCGCAGCGCAGCCGCGGGGAGGAGGACCCCCTGGCTGCACAGGCGCCGCCCCCGCCGGCGGGCGAGCCTGTGCGCCCGCTGCTGCTGAAGCTGGCCGCGGCGGGTGCGGTGATCCTGGCGGCCGGGTTCCTGCTCGCCCGCAGCGGCGAGGCGATCGCGCAGCAGACCGGACTGGGCGCCAGCTTCGTCGGCGTGGCCCTGACCGGCGTGGCCGGCTCCCTGCCGGAGATCAGCACGGTGGTGACCTCCATGCGGCGGCGCCGCTACCAGCTGGCCCTGGCCGGCATCTTCGGCGGCAGCCTGTTCAACGTGATGCTGGTCTTCGTCGCGGACCTGCTGTACGGCGGCGGGCCGGCGCTGCGGGAGGTCGGCCGCTTTGCCCTGGCGGCCAGCTTGCTGGGCGCGGTGCTGTCGGCGATCTACCTGGTCGGGCTGCTGGAGCGGCGCGACCGGACCATCGCGCGCATGGGGATCGACTCGGTGACGGTGCTGTTCTGCTACGCGGCCGGCCTGGTGCTGCTCTACCGCCTGCGCGAGCCATGAGCGATCCGAGCGCCACCGTCGACTATCCGAACCCGCTGCCGCGGCCGCCGGGCGAGTTCGAGCAACTGCAGCGGGCCTGGAAGCCGCCCACCGGCATCCGGCTGCTCACGCGGGTCAACAACACCTATGTCGGCGTCTACTACGTCGGCACCTCGCTGCTGTTCTTCCTGCTGGCCGGCGTGCTGGCGCTGGTGATGCGCACGCAGCTGGCGGTGCCGGAGAACACGCTGGTCGGCCACGACCTGTACAACCAGCTGTTCACCATGCACGGCACGGTGATGATGTTCCTGTTCGCCGTGCCGGCGGTGGAGGCCATGGGCGTGCTGATCCTGCCCAACATGCTGGGCGCGCGCGACCTGCCGTTCCCGCGGCTGTCCATGTACGCCTTCTGGGCCTATGCGATCGGCGGGCTGATCTTCTTCGCCACCATCTTCTGGGGCCTGGCGCCGCGCGGCGGCTGGTTCATGTACCCGCCGCTGACCAGCTACGAGTACGCGCCCGCCGACAACGCCGACTGGTGGCTGCTGGGCATAGGCTTCATCGAGATCTCGGCCATCGCCGGCGCGATCGAGATCGTGGTGGGCGTGCTGCGCACGCGCGCGCCCGGCATGACCCTGGGCCGCATGCCGGTCTACGCGTGGTCCATGCTGGTGATCGCCGGGATGATCATCTTCGCCTTCCCGGCCATCATCCTGGGCACGCTGCTGCTGGAGATCGAACGCAGCTTCCAGTGGCCCTTCTTCGTGGCGGCCAAGGGCGGCGACCCGCTGCTGTGGCAGCACCTGTTCTGGTTCTTCGGCCACCCCGAGGTCTACATCATCTTCCTGCCGGCCGCCGGCATGGTCTCCATGATCATTCCGGCGATGGCCGGCACGCCGCTGGTGGGCTACCGGCTGGTGGTGCTGGCACTGGTGGGCGCCGGCTTCCTCAGCTTCGGCCTGTGGGTGCATCACATGTTCACCACGGGCATCCCGCAGCTGTCGTTGAGCTTCTTCTCGGCGGCCAGCATGGCGGTGAGCATCCCCAGCGGCATCCAGGTGTTCGCCTGGATCGCGACCCTGGCGGCCGCGAAGCGCCTGCGGCCGCTGAAGGTGCCCATGCTGTTCGTGCTGGGCTTCTTCTTCATCTTCGTGCTGGGCGGGCTCACCGGGGTGATGGTGGCCGTGGTGCCCTTCGACTGGCAGGCCCACGACAGCTACTTCATCGTGGCGCACCTGCATTACGTGCTGATCGGCGGCATGGTGTTCCCGCTGTTCGGCGCCCTCTACTACTGGACCCCCTACATCAGCCGCAAGGCGCTGTCCGAGCGCATGGGCCAGTGGGCGTTCTGGCTGATGTTCGTGGGCGTGAACCTCACCTTCTTCCCCATGCACCTCACCGGGCTGATGGGGATGCCGCGGCGCGTCTACACCTACGCCGACTACCCGGGCTGGGCCGAGCTGAACCTGCTGTCCACCGGCGGCGCCTTCCTGATCGCCGCCGGCGTGCTGGTGGTGGTGGTCGACATGGCGCTGCACCTGCGCATCGGCAATCCCAACGCCGGCAACGTCTGGGGCGCGGGCACGCTCGAATGGCTGCCCAACGGCGACTACGGCAACCGCAGCATCCCGATCGTCCACAGCCGCGAGCCGTTGTGGGACCAGCCCGGGCTGTCCGAGGACGTGAAGGAGGGTCGCTACTACCTGCCCGGCACGGCCACCGGCGGGCGCGAGACCATCGTCACCAGCGCGATCGACGCCAGGCCGCAGTACCTGCTGCAGATGCCGGGGCCGGGCTGGTCGCCGCTGCTGGCGGCGGTCGGCACCGCCGGCTTCTTCCTGCTGCTGACGGTGAAGCTGGTGCTGCCCGCGCTGCTGTTCGGCGCGCTGGCGCTCGCCTCCGTCGTGTGGTGGCTGTGGGGGAGCGACCCCGGTCCCAGCCACCCGCCGGTGGACGTAGGCGGCGGGCTGCGGCTGCCGGTGCAGATGACCGGCCCGGATTCGCATTCGTGGTGGGCCATGGTGGTGCTGATCCTGGTGTGCGGCTCCATCTTCGGCTCGCTGGTGTTCAGCTACCTGTTCCTGTGGACGGTGTCCCCGGACGTGTGGCCGACGGCAGTCGAGGCCTTGCCGGGGCTGGGCTCGCCGGCGGCCTCGGCCGGCCTGCTGCTGGCCAGCGCGCTGGGCGTGCGCTGGTGCAGCCGCCGGCTGGCGGCCGACCCGGCCCGGAGCGCCGGGCCGCTGCGCGGGGTGCTGGCGGTCGCCGTGCTGCTGTTGTGCGCCTCCCTGGTGGTCGAGGTCGAGGCGCAGCAGGACGCGGGCCTGTCGCCGCGCGAGACCGCCTATGGCGCCGTGGTGTACGGGCTCGCGGCGCTGCAGGGGCTGTTCGTCGCCATCAGCGCCACCATGGGCCTGTACACGCTGGCGCGGTCCTTCGCCGGGATGCTGTCGGCGCAGCGCCGGCAGACCTTCGACAACACGCGCCTGTTCTGGAACTACACCGTGGTGCAGGGGCTGGTCGCGCTGGCGCTGGTGCATGGCTTCCCGCGCCTGCTCCTGGGGTGATGCATGCGATTGCCCGTTGCCACCCACGACCTGCTGCTGCTGTTCGCCGGGCCCATGGTGTGGGCGGCCCACTTCGTGCTGATCTACGGCCTGAACGGCATCGCCTGCGCGCGCAGCGGTTCGGCGGCCCGCTGGGGCGGCCTGCCGTGGGAGGCCTGGGCCATCGTCGCGGCCGGCGCGCTGGCTGCGGCCGTGCTCGCGGCCTGCGCCGCCGCCCGGCCCCGCAGCGAATCGGAGCACAGCCGGCGCTTCGTGCGCTGGACCTCGCTGGCGCTGCTGGCCCTGGCGCTGCTGGCGATCGCCTGGGAGACGATGGCCGTGCTCCTGGTGCCGGCGTGTTCCGGCGCCTGAGGAGAGCCGTCGCCCCGGAGCTGCCATGACTGCCTTCATCCCCTTCCCCGACCCGGTGGCGGACTGCTCGATCGCCGACTACGGCGCGATCGGCGACTGCCGCACCGTGGCCCTGGTGTCGCGCTTCGGTTCGATCGACTGGTGGTGCTCGCCCGATTTCGCCAGCCCGTCCTGCTTCGCGTCGCTGCTGGACCGCGAGCGCGGCGGCCGCTTCGCGCTGACGCCGCGCGGCGTGCGCGAGGCGCGCCAGGCCTACCTGCCGCGCACCAACGTGCTGCAGACGCGCTTCACCTGCGAGGGCGGCGAGCTGGAGCTGACCGACTTCATGCCGCTGCCCGAAGCCGGCGGCGCCGGCGCGCACGGCGAATCGCCGCAGGAGATCGTGCGCCGGGTGCGCTGCCTGCAGGGCGAGGTCACGCTGGAGGCGCTGTTCGACCCGCGCCCGGACTACGCCCGGGCCCGCGTGCGCATCGACGGGCTGGGCAACGGCCAGTGGCGTTGCAGCGGCGGCGGCTTCGAGGCGCAGCTGAGCACCACCTTGCCGCTGGAGCCGGCCGGCGGGGGTGCGCTGCGCGGTTCGCTGCGCATGCGCGCCGGCGAGGTGGGCGTCGCCCTGCTG
>Ga0196972_1000104_pt1 | contig 69052 bp, 61 predicted proteins | sample S1v_2013CmetaG_FD_148618 | JGI IMG/M metagenome (GOLD analysis project Ga0196972, IMG submission 148618) | Soil microbial communities from Anza Borrego desert, Southern California, United States - S1+v_20-13C | ecosystem: Environmental > Terrestrial > Soil > Desert | place: USA: California...
CCGATGATGACGGTTTGCTCACCCTTGATGCGGGCAGCGGTGCCGAAGGCCTGGCCGATGTGGCGGGCCACGCCAATGTCGAGGGTCTTGCCGACGATGCCGCGGATGTCGTAGGCCTTGAAGATGGTTTGCGAGATGGATGATTGGGAAGACATGATGAACAAATGCAAATGAATTAAACCATTAGAGAATGCGGAGTGCCGTCAAAGTTCGCGAGCGGCACCCCGTCCTTATTTCTTTTTCTTGCCGAAAAACATCCAGCGCGGCGACCGGAAGCGCACGATACGTGCGTACAGCCACACATAGCTCGTCACAAACAGGAGGCTCAGCACAATGAGTATCCCGCTGTGACGCCAGAACACGGTCGCCGGTACCACTGCCATCAGCGAAAGCAGCCACAGGTAGGGCGAGGTCAACGCATTACGCACATTCAGCGCTCGCGCGTCGCGCCCGCCGACAGCCCACAACACCACGCGACGGAAGATCAGGCTGTGCAGATGGATGCCGTCAGGCGTTCCCGGCGACTGTCCGCGCAGGAACAAGCGCCGGTAGGCAGAGAACAGGGTTTCAAAAGCAGGATAGATCAGCAGCAGCACCGCGTACCAGGTCGATACCTGCGGGTTGCGCATGACCAGCAGCACCGAGAGTTCCGCCAGCATGAAACCGAGGAAGTACGCGCCGCCGTCGCCAAGGAAAATCAATCCGACCGGATAATTCCAGACCAGGAAACCGGCTGCCGCGCCGGCGACGATCAGCGCTGCCACCAGCACGAAGGTATCGTTGACCTGCAGGGCGACATAGGCGAGCGACATCAGCATGCTGATCGTAACGACCGTCGCCAGGCCATTGAAGCCGTCGATGATATTGATCGCGTTGGCGATGCCCGCAACCGCCAGCACTGTCAGCGGCAAGGCAATCCATACATAGGAAATGACCCAGTCCGAAAAAATCCAGTCAATGCGTTCAATCTTCGCGTCGATCAGGAAATAGCCCATCGCCGCTGCCGTCATGGTCAGCAGCAGGCGCCGCGACGGGCTGACCCGCTTGGTGAAGTCTTCGACGATACCGCCGAGAAAGGCGATGGCGGAACACAGGAGCAGCATGAGCACGCCCTGCCCGATCGGCGGCGTACGCCACATGGCAATCGCAGCGCTCAGGATCACTGCGACGAAAATCGCCAGTCCCCCGATCCGCGGCACCGCGCGCGCATGCACCTTCTGCACACCAGCCAGATCATTGTCGAGCGCTGCCCTGTGGCGGGTCGCATGCCGGATCACGAACAAGGTCAGGAGTGCGGAGGCGATGAAACTGATGAGAAAAGACGACATGAATTGTTGTAATGGATCGCCTCCAACCATGTGGATCGCTTTTGGCGAGGACGGGGTTGTTGCCGATCGGAAACCGCCGGAAAAAAGAATGTGACAGTCTAAATTATTGACAGATGTTAATCACGCGTTTGCAAGCATTTTTACCATTTTCGGACAATTTAATTACATTTTCGACAATGCGCCGAAGCGGTCACGCAAGCGGAATGCCTCGCGCCGGTCATCCTGCGCAAGCAATCCGTACCAGGCAATTGCGCATCCTCCCAGAACCGCCAGCGCACATAGTCCAGCTCGCCAGTGCCACCCGTACTCAGGCCCGGAAAACACGCCTGCGAGTGCAATGAACGCCACCCCCACCAGAAGCGGCCTGGCTACGGGACGCGAACTTTCCTGCCCCACCAGGCGGAGCAACAGCAAGCAATCCAGGAATACGCGCAGTACCCACAAACAGGCTGCGCCCGCAATCCCCCATTCCGTCACGGCGGTATAGAGACCAAGCGCGTACAAAGGCAGTTCGACGAGCTGTACCTTGGCCGTCTGATGGGCCCGCCCTACCGCCTGCAGCCAGGCATGCGGCAGATGCGCGATGGCGTAAACAAAAACACCGACCGCCACGATCTCGACCACGCGGTAAGCGTTCACCGCGAAGGCTTCGCCCAGCCACAACCGCAAGCCGTCGTATGCCCCGGCTGCGGCAAGCGCGCAAAGCGGAAGCATGATCGCGGAAATCAAACGGATGCCACGCTGATACAAAGCGGCGAGCAACACTTCGGTCTTTTCGTCGAGGTTGCCGGCGAACTTGGGGAACAAGACACCGGCAAGCGCGGCAGGAATGACCATGGTGCGCAACAGGACTTCCTGCGAGGTGACATACCATGCCACTGCAGCAGGCGCCACCAGGGCCGCCAGCACGAATCGGTCGGAGTACAGCATCAGCGGGCCGATGACGTTGGAGATCGTAATCCAGCCCCCCTCCTGGAAAAACAGGCCCTGCCCCGCCAGCTTCGCCCGCACCGGGCCAACCAGGAGGCCGCGCTCGGTGCGCAGGCATGTCCACGCGTGCGCGACCAACGCCAGCACGCGCCCGACTACGATGCCGATGATCATGCCTTCCAGCGTCGGCAGGATGAGCGCCGCGACGGCCGGTGCGGCATAAGTCCAGGCGCCGAATATGGTTCGCATCAGGTTCACCCGTGCGAACCGGTGCACACCTTCCAGCGCACCGCGCAACCAGTTGGTCGCCAAGGTGACCGGAATGCTGAATGAAATCCAGGGCCAGCTTGCTTCGAGTTCGCGTCCCAACTCGCCGGCCGGCAGGAATCCGGCAAAGACGCTGCGTGACGCAAACAACAACAGCCCGATCACGGCCAGCGCAGGCACCGCACGCCACCAGAAGAAGCCGCGCAAATCAACCAGCTCCTCATTCAGCCGCCCTTGCTCGGCCGCTTGGGCGACGCGGCGCGTGACGACCCGGCTCAAACCGAAGTCGAGGAAACTGAAATATCCCACCAGCGCCCATATCACGCCGAGCGCGCCCAGCCGCTCCACGCCTGCGAAATGTGCGATGACTGGCACCGACACCAGCGCAACCGCCATCGGCAACGTGTGTCCGAGGAGATTGAAGATGAAGAAACGCAAGGTGTGCATGTCGCAGCCCGGCGGAGTAATCGGCCTTACTCGCTCAGGCGCGCGCGCGGCGCCGCCGCATCGCCCTGCCCCAGCAGGCGGCCGTAGAAATCGAGGGAAATCGCTGTCATGTTTTCCCAGGTGAATGCCCGGCTTTGCGCATGGCCGCGTTCGACCAGCCGCTCTCTTGCACCCTGGTCGGACAGCAGGGCTTGCATTGCGCGGACAATCTGGTCGATGTCGTTCGGGTCGACTTGCAGCGCCCCGTCGCCGGCGACCTCGGGCATGGAAGAAATGTTGCTCGTGATGGTAGCCACGCCAGCCGCCATGCCTTCCAGTACCGGCAGGCCGAAACCCTCGTAGAACGAAACGTAAGTGAAGAGCAGCGCGGACTTCAGCAACGCGTGTTTTTCTGTTTCGTTCACGTAACCGGTCAGCACGATCCTGTTACGCACGCTCGACGCGTTCACGTACTGCAGCAGGTTCTCGTAATCCCATCCAAGCTTGCCGGCGATGACCAGCTTGAGGCCGGGATGCGCATCCGCGCAACGTTCGAAGGCCTTCACCAACCCGAGTATGTTTTTTCTCGGCTCGATGGTGCCGACATAGAGTACGAAGCGATCGAGGTCGAAGCGGTGCCGCAGTTCGTCCACCACACGCTGCTCCGCGGGCGCCTCCAGCCGCGCAAGGTCGGCCCCAAGCGGAATGACGCAACGCTCTGCGCTACACCGCGGGAAGTAGCGCATGAAATCATGCATCGTCGATTCCGAGATGAACAGCAGTCCATCGACCGTGGGCAGGCGGCGGATGAAGAACTGGAAAAACACGCGCTTGGCCGGCACATGCAGTTCCGGGAACAGGAAGAAAGACATGTCGCACACCGTCACGATGCGCTTGAACCGGCCGAAAGACAGCAAGGGAAAGCTGTAATGCAACGAGTGCGTGGCATCGATGCCTTTGATCAAAGCGAGCAGTGGCATAAGCACCTGTTCCAGCAGCACGCGAAACAGGAAACGCCGGAAAAGCTTTGCCTTGAGCACGATCGCGGATGCATTTGGAATCGCCCGGATCTCGCGCAACAATTCCGCGTCGTCGTCGAGCACGAGGAAATGCAGATGCATCTGCCCTGCCTGCGCCTGCAGTCGACGGACGTAGTTGACCGCATAGATACCCACTCCGGTGCGCTCCAGCGGAATCTGGGTCAGGTCGATGAGTATGCTCTTCATGGCCGGCCGCCTGTCATTTCCGATTATTTAGTGAAGGCGCCTGCGCGGTGACAGGCTGCGGCTGTTCCAGTGCCTGCAATGCGGTACGGTTCATCGTGCTGCGCTCGGCATCGAAGAACCAGCCCCACTTGTTGAAGTAGCGAACCGCAGACCGGATATGGCGCTTCAACAGGACGCTACTCTTGTAGGAACCCTTCTGATACGCGTGCGTAATCGACACCGCTGGGTAAAACACGGTCCGCGCGATCTGTCCGATGCGCCGTGAGAGGTCCACATCCTCGAGGTACATGAAATATCGTTCGTCGAAACCGCCGGTTTTTCTCAGCACAGATGTCCGCAGGAACATGAAGCACCCCGACAGCGCCGGCACGTCCATGACACGGTCATAGCCGCTCTCCCGCATCTCATATGCGTCCAGTCGTCCGCTGAGGCGGTAGAGCGACGGCAGGAAGCGGCGCACGAACAGGTCCGCCGGATGCGGCAGGAGCTTGCACAAATGCTGCCGCGATCCATCCGGATAGCGGATGTCGGGCATCAACAGCCCAATCTCCGGATGCATGTCCATGTAGGCCTGCATCGCGGGAATCACATCCGAACCGAAACTGACATCGGGATTGACCACCATGTGGTAATCGGCTCCGCTGGCCAGCGCATCGGCAATAGCGAGATTGTGTGCCGCGCCGAAGCCAGGGTTGTCAGGCCGATGGAGATAGCGCGCATCGTACCGGCGAGCGACAACAGCCAGGCTGTCATCGCGCGAATTGTCGACCAGGGTAATCGCAGTGCCCGGCGTCGCAGCCACACTGCGCAACACATCCGCGATCTGTTCGGGAGGATTGTGGTAACTCACCACGGAGCAGCTGATCGACATGGGCGATATTTGTTTCCTTGTACGGTCCGACTTCTGGCAGCAAAGGCTGGCGCGTCAGGCGATGATTTTCTTGTAAACCGCGATTGTCTCATGCGCAAACTTGCGCCAGGTGAAAGCACTGGCGCGCGCCCGGCCAGCCTCGCTCAGGCGCGCATGCAGGGCCGAATCCTCGATCAGAGTCAGCATGTGGCTCGCAATCGAGGCGTCGTCCTTCGGTTCGACCAGAATTCCCGCGTTGCCGACAACCTCCGGCAGCGATGCGCGATTTGACGCGATAACAGGGACGCCGCATGCCATCGCTTCCAATGGCGGCAGCCCGAAGCCTTCATAGAGCGAAGGGTAGACAAACAGCCGTGCGCCGGCGTACAGGATTGGCAGTTCAGCCTGGGCAACATACCCCAGCATCCGAACCTCGCCCCGCGAAATCATGTGCTGCAGGCTTTGCGAAAAACGTTCCATGCCCCATCCGTTCATGCCGACAATGACCAGCGGAAAACGACTGCGCACCTTGTCCGGCAATTGTTCGAAGGCTGCGATCACTGTCGACAGGTTCTTGCGGGGTTCCAGCGTGCCGACCGCAAGCTGATAGTGTCCGTGCTGGAGTCCAAACCGGGCAAGGACCGGTGCGGTTTCCGAAGGGCTGCAAGGCCGGAAATCAGGCGACACGCCGAGCAACACGGTCGTCACCCGTTCCGGCAGCACGCCGTAGTGGCTGATCACCTCGCGCCGCACGAAGTCGGAATCCACCACCACGTGTGTCGCGTGGGCAATGACCTTGGGCATGAACCTGTTCATTTCCCGTACCCGCTCGGCCGGATGAGTTTCCGGGTGTCGTATCCAGGACAGGTCGTGAACAGTCACGACAGAGGGCCCCTTGAATCGGTACGCCAGGAACGCGGGTTCGTGGTACAGGTTGATCCGGTGTGTTCTTGCCCCGGAAGAAAAACGCGTTTGTTTGAGAAAACGCGTGATCAGGTGCGGATGCGGCATGAACCGCTTGATGGCATTGTTAAGCTCACGAGCGCCGGGTGCCGCCGCAGTGCGGATTTCGCTATCCCATGAGGTGCCGTAAAACAGCCAGGGCTTATGTGGCAGGATCTGCTGCAGCTCGGTAATCAACCGATAGGTGTACTGTCCTACCCCGGTTAACGGGGACAGGATCGGCACGGCGTTGATGCCCACCCGCACTCGGTTGAAAAGTTCCATGGATCGATCTTGTAGTTGCTTGCGCTTCCCGGGGACGCATATCCCCGGTACTGCGTTCAGGCGCCGGTTCCAGCCGCGTACATCCAGCGCAAGGTTTCTTCCAGCGGCACCACTTGCAGGTTCGCCACCAGCGAACGCAGCTTGTCCGGCGAGCCCACCAGTGTCTTGACCTCTGACTGCCTGACGAATGCGGGATTGACGCGCACGTCGATATCGTAACCGGCGATTTCCTGCATCGTGTCAAGGATATACCGCAAGGAATAAGGGCGGCCGCTGCAGATATTGACCGTCTCGCCGGCGCAATCCTGCTCCAGCAAACCACGATATGCCTGCGCAACCATGCGCACGTCGGAAAAGTCACGCTCCACGTCGAGGTTGCCCAGTTCGATGACCGGTGCACGCTGCACGAAATGCGACATGATCTTCGGCACCAGGAAGTGCGGCTCCTGGCCGACGCCCGTGTAATTGAAAGGCCGGGTGATTACGATGGGCAACCGGTCGCTCCAGGTTTTCACCATGAACTCCATCGCCAGTTTGCTCACCGCATAGTGGTTGACCGGCTGCGGCGGTTGGGATTCGGCGATCACGCCTGCGGTTGCATTGCCGTACACGTTGGCGCTGCTTGCGATCAGCACGCGGCGTGGCGACAAGCGCGCATCGGCCATCGCTTGCAGCAGGTTGATCGTACCGATTACATTGACCCGATAAAACGCGTCGGCATCGGCATGCTGCACGAAGCTGATCGCCGCGAGATGGATCAGGTAATCAGGCCGCACCTTTTCCATGACACGGCGGCAATTGTCAGGCGAGGTGACGTCCAGCGTAACCTCGTGCGGCCCGCGGGATGCCCCCACAAGCGCACCCACCACGGTATAACCTGCCGCTTCCAGCTCGGCGCGCACATACTTGCCGGTAAAACCGTTGGCCCCGGTCAGAAGGACGCACCCGCGCCGCATGCTACCCTGGCTGCCCTGTTCAGAAGGAGAAGCCACGCTCATTTCTCCGCAGGTCAGCTTGCACCATCATCTGGCACAACTGCTCCAGCGTCGTCTCAGGGGCCCAACCAAGCTTTTCCTTGGCCTTGGCAGGATTGCCGATCAGGAGATCGACTTCTGCCGGACGGTAGAACTTGGGGTTGACGCGGACGAGAGTCTTGCCCGAAGCCGCGTCGATCGCCACTTCGCTTTCGCCATGGCCGCGCCACTCGAGCTGGAAGTCGGCAGCCTTGAAGGCCATCGTCACGAAGTCGCGCACCGTTTCGGTACGGTTGGTTGCAAGGACGAAGGTGTCGGGCTCGCTTGCCTGCAGCATGCGCCACATGCCTTCGACATACTCCTTCGCATAGCCCCAGTCGCGCTTCGCATCCATGTTTCCCAGCTCCAGTACGTCGAGCTTGCCGAGGCGGATCTTGGCGACGGAATCGGTGATCTTGCGCGTAACGAACTCGCGGCCGCGCAGCGGCGATTCATGGTTGAACAGGATGCCGCTGCAACCGAAGATGTCGTAGGACTCGCGGTAGTTGACGGTGATCCAGTGCGCATACAGCTTGGCCACGCCATACGGGCTGCGCGGGTAGAAAGGAGTCGACTCCATTTGGGGAATCGCCTGCACCTTGCCGAACATTTCCGAGGTCGAAGCCTGGTAGAAACGCACCTTCGGATTGACGATGCGGATCGCTTCGAGCAGGTTCAGCGGACCTATGCCGGTAATCTCGGCGGTCGTCACCGGCTGGTCAAAGGACACGCCGACGAAGCTTTGCGCCGCCAGGTTGTACACCTCGGTCGCGCCGGTCGTCTGCAGCAGGCGAATGCTTGCGCTGAGGTCGGTCAGGTCGTACTCGACCAGGTGCAGGTTCGGATCCTTGTCGATGCCGAGTTCTTCGATGCGCCAGAAGTTGACCGAACTGGTGCGGCGATAGGTCCCATAGACCTTGTAGCCCTTCTTCAAAAGAAGCTCGGCGAGATAGGCGCCGTCCTGCCCTGTAATGCCGGTAATGATCGCGGTTTTGGAAGTTGTCATTTTTCGGTTTGGTTGAGTTTAAATCTGGGTATGGAAATCGGCTTGGAACACCTTATTGGGAATAGGCCATCAGGAGCGTTTCCCTTCATGATCGGAAGTAAATCTTTTGACAGCCGTTGGCGCCAACCCATCCGCAAATGTAGCCGCATTGAACATGACTACAGTCAATGGCGTACGGAAGGACTTCGAACTGCTGCCTGTAACTTGTTGCTCTTGGTTCCTTACAATTCGTCTACGATTTCACCGGCATGATTGCGGAAAAGCCGGAGTCCGATCACGCAGAAAAGCGCCGCCAGCACCGCAGGAAATACCAGGCTGCCCCAATCGGGCCATTTGTCATGCACAAAGATATCCTGATAGGCGCTTACCAGCGGCACCATTGGATTCAGCTCGAAATAGGGAGTGATGAATGCCGGCAGGATCGTTGCAGGATAAACAATCGGCGTCAGCCAGAACCAGAATTGCAGCAGGACTGAAAAAAACTGGCCTACATCGCGAAAAAAAACATTCAGTACACCAACAACCATTCCCAATCCAATGGCAAATGCCACCTGAATCAGCAAGACAGGAAACACTGCCACAATGCTATGCACCGGAAAGGTTCCTGAAACCAGCAGAAACAGGAAGAACAATCCGAAAATGATCGCAAAGTTGATCCCCGCGTTGCACACGACGATGATCGGCAGGCAAATGCGCGGAAAATTGATCTTCTTGATCAGGTTGGCATTTTCGAGAAAGACATTCTGCGCGCGGCCGACAATCTCCGCGAACAGCCCCCACGTAAACACGCCGGCACACAGATAGATGCTGTAGGCGAAACCGTTATCCACACCGGGCAACCGCGCACGCATCACCTGCGAAAAGATGACCGTGTACACCACGATCATCGCCAGAGGATTGAGAACCGTCCATGCTGCGCCCAACAGCGAATTCCGGTAGCGCGACTGGAACTCGCGCTTGACGCTGCCTGATATGAAGCCGCGGTAGCTCCATATCGAGCGCAACATGCCTACTGCCATTATTTGACCCTGCCGTATATATCTTCGAAGCGGACGATGTCATCCTCGCCCAAATACGAGCCGCATTGTACCTCTATCAGGGCCAATTCCGTGTCGCCCACGTTGGTCAGGCGGTGCTTGTTGCCGGCGGGGATGTAGGTGGACTGGTTGGCTTCCAGCGCGATCGTCTGGTCGCCGTTGACCACTTCAGCCTTGCCGGACACGACCACCCAATGCTCGCTGCGGTGGTGATGCATCTGCAGAGACAGCGAAGCGCCCGGCTTGACCGCGATGCGCTTGATCTTGAATCCCGGCGCGTCCTGCAGCACGGTGTACGTACCCCAGGGGCGGGCGACGGTGCGATGGATCTTGTGCGCCTCGTGGCCAGCCGCTTTCAGGCGCGCCACGACTTCCCGAACATCCTGGCTCTTGGACTTGTCGGCGACCAGTAGCGCATCCGGCGTATCGACTACCAGGAGATTGTTCAAGCCGATGACGGCGACGAGACGGTCCTGGGTTTCGATGTGCGTGTTGCGGCTGTCAATGACGATGGTCTGGCAATTGTTGCTGGTGTTGCCGTCCTTGTCTGCCGGGATCGCTTCGGCGACCGCTTTCCAGGCACCGATATCGCTCCAGTCGAAATCGCCGGGGATGACCGCGATGTTCTTCGCTTTTTCCATCACCGCGTAATCGATGGAGATGTTTTCCAGCGAGGTGAATGCTGACGGCAATTCCATCTTGTCGCCTTCCGCCTTGGTGCTGTTCCAGACATCGCGAGCGGCTTCCAGCAGCTTCGGATTGTAGGCGGCAAACGCCTCCAGGATGGCACTCGCCCGGAAGCAGAACATGCCGCTGTTCCAGACGTAATTGCCCTGCTCGATGTACTTGGCGGCGGTGACGGCATCCGGCTTTTCCACGAAACGCTTGACGACTTGCGCCTCCGCGCTCACCTGGTCACCCATCTCGATGTAGCCGAAACCAGTTTCCGGTCCGGTCGGCTTGATGCCGAAGAGGACGAGGAAACCGTCTTTTGCCAGGTTTTCGGCGTGACGGACAGCCGTATAAAACGACGGCGTGTCCTTGATGAGGTGGTCCGCCGGCAATACCAGCAGGCAGGCGTCGTTCTTTTGCTCCATCGCCCACATAGCCGCCAGAGCGATCGCCGGGGCGGTATTGCGTCCTGACGGCTCCAACAGGTAGTGCGGCTTCACGTCCTGGCTGGCCAGCTCATCGCGCGAGAGGAAGTAGTAATCCCGGTTTGTGACGATCAGGGGCGCCGTATTGCCCGAAACGGCGAGCGCGCGCTCGTGCGTTTGTGTCAGCAGGCTCTTGCCGTCGCCGATCTTCATGAAGGGCTTCGGATACGCCTCACGCGACACCGGCCAGAGTCGGGTACCCGCACCGCCAGAAAGAATAATTGGGATCAACATGACTGTTCTCGCTTGTTAGGTTTATCGATATTTATGGAAATTCGTTTTCAATTCGCGCCGGGTCGCATCGTCATTGATCACTCCAGGCACAGGCTCAAGGCGTTGTCCCACTTGGGCAACTGGCAAAAAGTGTCGGTCAGCTTCCTGCATGAAAGGACCGAATTGAGCGGTCGGCGAGCAGGCAATGGATAGTCCCTGGTCGCAATCGGCACCACTGGTGGCTTTCTTTGGGTGGATCGGTGGCCGACGATGGCCTGCGCAAACCCGTGCCATGTTATCTGACCTTGTGCGGTCAAGTGGTAAAGCCCGGATTTTTCGTGCCACAGGTCGGCATCGATACCGCCATTCCCTTTACCCGCGCCAAGCCCGGCGATGATATGGGCGGTCGTATCGGCAATGGTACGGCACCACGTGGGGGCACCGTATTGATCATTGACAATACGCAGTTCGTCTCGCTCAGCGGCAAGGCGCTGCACTGTCAGCAGGAAATTCCTTCCCCTGGTGCCGTACACCCAACTGGTGCGCAGGATCAGGTGCGGCGCGCCGCTTGCCTGCACGGCTTGCTCGCCCGCGAGTTTGGTCCGTCCATACACATTCAGCGGAGACGGCGTGTCTTCTTCGGTATATGCATCCGGCTTGCTGCCGTCGAACACATAGTCCGTCGAGTAATGGATCACTGCAGCGCCCAGTTTTCGGGCCTCCTCGGCAATTACGCCGGGAGCCTCGCCATTGATCAGCATCGCGCGTTCCGGCTCGCTTTCCGCCTTGTCGACGGCCGTATAGGCAGCCGGATTGACGATCAGTCCGGGCCGAATGTCGCGAATCACTGCACGAACGGCGTCCAAATCCGCCAGGTCCATCTGCTCCCGGTCGAGCGCGACGATCTCACCCAGCCCTTGCAGGCTGCGCTCGAGTTCGTATCCAACCTGTCCTGTACGTCCGGTAACCAGGATCCTCATGGATACACCTCCGCATCGGCCAGCAGCACAGCGTTCCTGTCTTTTTCGGACAGCAAAGGCGCTTCCGAGATCGGCCATTCGATCCCGATGGTGGGGTCATTCCAGGCGATGCTGCGCTCGTATTCCGGTGCCCAATAATCGGTTGTCTTGTACAGGAATTCGGCCGAATCGCTCAGTACCACGAAGCCATGCGCGAATCCTGCCGGCACCCACATCTGGCGCTTGTTTTCGGCAGAGAGGACGGCACCGGCCCACTTGCCGAATGTCGGCGAGCTGCGGCGAATGTCGACTGCAACATCAAAGACTTCGCCCGCTACTACACGTACCAACTTGCCCTGCGGCTGCCGGAGCTGGTAGTGCAGGCCGCGCAGGACGTTCTTCCCCGATTTCGAATGGTTATCCTGGACGAACCGCAAGGACGCCGGGGCTCCGACCGCCTCCAGAAAGCGGCGTTCGTTAAAGCTTTCGAAAAAGAACCCGCGCTCGTCACCGAACACCTTTGGTTCGATGATGACGACATCGGCAATGGATGTAGACACGAGGTTCATATTCAAAACACGCTTTCAGTCAATATGCGCAGCAGGTACTCGCCATATGTGCTTTTCTTGAGCGGCTGCGCCAGTTTCTCGAGCTGCCCGGCAGTGATGTAGCCCTTGCGGAAGGCAATTTCTTCCGGGCACGCCACCTTCAAGCCTTGGCGCCGCTCGATCGTCGCAATATATTGCGCGGCATCCATCAGCGAATCATGAGTGCCGGTATCAAGCCATGCCATGCCGCGCCCCATGACTTCCACGTTCAGGCTGCCCGACTCCAGATAGGCTCGATTCACGTCGGTGATTTCCAGCTCCCCGCGCGCGGACGGCTTGATTCCCGCCGCGATATCGCATACCCGGCGGTCGTAGAAATACAGGCCGGTCACAGCGTAATTCGACTTGGGGACCGCCGGCTTTTCGACGATGCTTACGGCTCGCCGGTTTTTATCGAATTCGACCACGCCGTAACGTTCTGGGTCGGTGACATGGTAGGCGAACACAGTCGCACCGTCTGCGCGCGACCCGGCCTTGTGAAGTTGCGCGTCGAAATCGTGTCCGTAATAGATGTTGTCGCCGAGGATAAGCGCGGACGGTGAATCTCCCACGAACTCCCGTCCGATAATGAATGCCTGAGCGATGCCGTCCGGGGACGGCTGCACCGCGTATCGAATATGAACTCCCCACTGGCTCCCGTCGCCCAGCAGTTCCGAGAAGCGCGGTGTGTCCTGCGGCGTGGAGATCAGCAGGATGTCACGTATCCCGGCCAGCATCAGGGTGGTCAGCGGGTAGTAGATCATCGGCTTGTCATACACCGGCAGCAGCTGCTTCGACACCGAGGTGGTAACAGGATACAGCCGTGTGCCGGAGCCGCCGGCGAGAATGATTCCCTTGCGTTGCACTGTCATGGCACCGCTCCTTGCGCTGCTCCGCGGCCGCCGTAATTCTTCTCGACCCACGTGAGGTACTCGCCGGACTGCACATCGCGCACCCAATTCTGGTGATCGAGATACCACCGTACGGTCTTGCGAATGCCGCTTTCGAAAGTCTCGGACGGTTTCCAGCCCAGTTCGCGTTCGATCTTGCGGGCATCGATCGCGTAGCGCCGGTCATGTCCCGGGCGATCCTTCACGTAGGTGATCTGGTCGCGATAAGTGCCCGTCTTCGGAACAAGCTGGTCGAGGATGTCGCACAGCGTGTGCACGACCTCGAGGTTCGTCATTTCGTTCCAACCGCCGATGTTGTAGGTTTCGCCCGGGCGGCCGTCCTGCAGCACCCTGCGTACCGCTGCACAGTGGTCGCCGACGTACAGCCAGTCGCGTACATTCAGTCCGTCGCCGTAAATGGGCAGCGCCTTTCCGGCAACCGCATTGGCGATCATCAGCGGAATGAGCTTTTCCGGGAACTGGTACGGACCGTAATTGTTCGAACAGTTGGTTGTCAGCGTGGGCAATCCGTAGGTGTGGTGATACGCACGCACCAGGTGATCCGATGCCGCCTTGGAGGCGGAATACGGGCTGTTTGGGGCATAGGCTGTCGTCTCGGTGAATGGCGCATCTGTCGCGCCAAGCGAGCCGTACACTTCGTCGGTCGACACGTGCAGGAAGCGAAATGCCTTCTGCTCGCTTTCGCCCAAGCCGGCATAGTAGACGCGCGCCGCCTCCAGCAGCACGAAGGTACCGTTGACATTGGTGGTGACGAATTCTCCGGGTCCCAGGATCGAGCGGTCGACATGACTCTCGGCAGCGAAATGGACGACCGCGCGTGGACGATGTTCTTCCAGCAGTTTCGTCACCAACGCGACGTCACAGATATCCCCGCGGACGAAAATATGACGCGCATCCTCCCGAACCGTTTCCAGGTTCGCCAGGTTACCGGCATAGGTCAGCTTGTCGAGGTTGAGAATCGTCTCATTCGCCCCCGCGAGCCAGCCAAGCACAAAGTTCGAGCCGATAAAGCCGGCCCCGCCCGTCACCAAAATCATTCAGGTATCCTGTACGCCGCTACAAATTTTGCTAAACCTATGATTTTACTTGAAAATTGTTAATAAATTTGTACTTGCCTTCAGGGGATTTGTATTAAATCAGGTCTTGGGATTCGCTGCGGTAAGGATTTGTTACCCCGCCGCGCCATCTCGTTCTTTCTCTTATAATGCGCGGCTGCCGCTTTCCCGGCAGAATTGTCAAATTTTTAACATTTTCAAATGACAACTTATGTCATCGGCGACCTGCAGGGATGCCAGCCGAAACTGACTGAACTTCTCGATCGCATTCGCGCCGTCTGTACGCAACCGAAGTTCATCTTCGTGGGCGACATCGTCAACCGCGGCCCGAATTCACTCGCCACTCTACGGGAAGTGCGCGCGTTGGGCGATACCGCGAATATGGTATTAGGCAACCATGATCTGCACCTGCTGGCGGTCGCACACGGGATCCGAAAGCAGCATCGGTCGGATACACTGGACGATATCCTCGCAGCCCCGGACCGGGAGGAATTGCTGGACTGGCTACGGCGTCAGCCAATGGCACTGCTCGAAAACGGCCACCTGCTCGTGCATGCCGGCGTCGTACCGCAATGGACAGCGGAGCAGACAATTGAGCTTGCGCGCGAAGTCGAATCTGTGCTGCGTGGTCCCGACTGGGTCGAATTCCTCCGCCAAATGTACGGGAACACCCCCGATCGCTGGGAAGACGGTCTCACCGGCGCAGACCGCCTGCGCTGCATCGTCAACGCATTGACCCGGATCCGCTTCTGCACGCCCGATGGCACGATGGACTTGGCCGTCTCGAAAGGCACGGAAACAGCGCTCCCCGGCTACCTGCCGTGGTTCGATGTGCCCGGGAGGAAGACGGAAGATACGACGGTGGTATTTGGGCACTGGTCGACGCTTGGCCTGACCCTGCGCCCGAACCTGATCAGCCTGGATACCGGATGCCTGTGGGGCGGCAAGCTGACTGCCGTTTGCCTCGACGACCGCTCCGTCATCCAGGTCGACTGCCCGCAGTTTCAGCGCCCCGGTTCAATCTGATCGGCGAGCAGCCGGTCGCCCAGGACATCGGCAATTGCGTGCCTTGCTGCGTCCGCCAGCTCCCGGCGGTGCGAGGTCTTACCGGTCTCAATCGCCGGCAACACCGTGAGGTGCGCCGTCATCCCCCCCGCCTTTAGCACCGCCACGATGCTTTGCACGAAGGTCATGTCGCCTACGAAATCGGCTGCCGGATGCAGCTTGCCGCCGTCGTCTGTGTAATGCACGGCATAAGGCTGGACCGGCACCTCGGCCTCGATCGCCGCTTCGAACAGGTTGGCATGAAAAGGCAGCAAGCCGCCTTGAGGCGCAGTTGTTCCTTCCGGGAAAAATGCCACATGCTCTCCCGCATGGAGGCTGGTCACCAGCCCCTGATAAATCCGCCGTACATCGCGCAGCCTGCCGCGCGAAATGAAGATCGTTCCGGTTTTCTCGCACAGCCAACCGATCAGCGGCCAGTCGCGGATGTCCGACTTGGCGACGAAGCGCGTAGGATGCAAGGAGTTGATGACGAAAATATCCAGCCATGACACATGGTTGGCGACCATCAGGGCGCGAGGTGCAGGGTGCGCACCATGATGGCGCTCAATGCGGACGGAGACGCGACACAGTCCGAGCAGCTTGATCGACCACGTCTTGATTCGCGCCCGGCGCCCTGCTTCGTCAGTCAGCGGGAACACCAGGGCGCAGGTTACCAGCCCCTGAAAAAGATGGATCAGTACGCGCAGCAGGCGAAAGACGAGCATTCGACCGTCACCGCTCGAACGCGATGTGACCGGAAACGATGGTCGCCTTCACCTGCCCCGCCAATTCATAACCGAGGAAAGGCGTATGCTTTCCCTGGCTGGCGAGCGCCTTTGCATCCACCTTCCAGCGCGTCGACGGATCGAAGACACAGACATCCGCGACGCTGCCCACGGACAGGCGCCCCGAAGCAAGGCCAGCAACACGTGCGGCGTCGGAAGTGACCTTCGCAATCGCCTTGGACAGGAATTGCGGCGAGTCGTCGCGTGCTTCTTCCACCCATCGGAGCACCAGCGGCATCAACAGCTCAAGGCCGGTCGCTCCCGGCGATGCTTCCCCAAATGGCAGCAACTTCTCGTCGTCATCGACCGGCGTGTGATCGGAGCAGATGACGTCGATAGTGCCGTCCATCAGTCCCTGACGAATGGCATCGCGGTCGCGCTGGGCACGCAGAGGCGGAGTCATGCGCGCATTCGGATCAAAGAAGCCGATATCGACATCGGTCAAATGCACATGATGCGCCCCGACGTCACAAGTCACAGGCAGTCCCTCATTTTTCGCAGCGCGGACAAGCTCTAGCCCGGCCGCCGAGGAAATCCGGCACAGGTGAACGCGTGCGCCAGTGGTACGCATCAGTTCGAAGATCGTATGCAGCGCAATGGTTTCGGCTGCCACAGGCACGCCCGAAAGACCCAGCCTCGATGCAATCGGACCACTGTGCGCGATGCCGCCGCGCCCGAGATGCGGATCCTGCGGGCGCAGCCAGACGGTGTAGCCGAAGGTGTTCGCGTATTGCATTGCGCGCAGCAGCACCGTCGTGTCGACAATCGGTTCCTCGGCTTGCGAAAAACCGATGCAACCCGCTTCCGTGAGTTCCGCCATTTCGGTCAGCGCTTGGCCTTTCAATCCCATGGTGAGCGCACCGAGCGGGTAGACATGCGCCTGGTTGAGTCCCTTGGCGCGATGCTTGAGCATCTCGACCAGGCCGGGCTCGTCCAAAACAGGATCGGTATCCGGCGGACACACGAGGCTGGTCACGCCACCCTGCATCGCGGCCTGCATTTCCGACTCCAGCGTCGCCTTGTATTCGTATCCCGGCTCACGCAAGCGGGCACTCAGGTCCACCAGACCTGGCATCACGATCATGCCGGTGGCGTCGATGGTCTTGTTTCCGTTGAATCCGTCCGGCGGCGCGCCGACGGCGACTACCTTCCCTGCCGCAATGTACAAATCCTTTTGCGCATCGATACCGCTGGCCGGATCGATGAGGCGGCCATTCTTGATATGGAGTTTCATTGATTAGTTTCCCGCCAAAATGCTCATCACCGCCATGCGTACCGCAATCCCGAAGGTCACCTGCGGAAGAATCACCGCCTGCACGCCATCCGCGACAGCGGAATCAATCTCAACGCCACGGTTCATCGGGCCGGGGTGCATCACGATCGCATCCGGCTTGGCCAGCGCAAGACGCTCCGGCGTCAGGCCGTAGCTCTTGAAGAATTCCTGCGCGGACGGCAGCAGCGCGCCGGACATGCGCTCGTTTTGCAGGCGCAGCATGATGATCACGTCAACGCCCTTCAAGCCTTCGTTCATGTCGTGGAAGACGCGAACGCCCATCTGCTCCAGGCCGCCCGGCAGCAGCGTACGCGGGCCGATCGCGCGCACTTCCGGCACACCCAGCGTGGTCAGCGCGTGGATGTCCGAACGGGCCACGCGGCTGTGCAGGATATCGCCGACGATCGCCACCGTCAGGTTGGTGAAGTCCTTCTTGTAGTGACGGATGGTGTACATGTCGAGCAGGCCCTGCGTCGGATGCGCATGGCGCCCGTCGCCCGCATTCACCACGTGCACGTGCGGCTGATTCGTGTCGATCAGATGCTTGGCGATCAGGTAGGGTGCGCCCGACTGCGAATGACGCACTACGAACATGTCCGCATGCATCGCCGCCAGGTTGTCGATGGTGTCGAGCAGCGACTCTCCCTTGGAGGTGCTCGAAGCGGAGATATTCAGGTTGATCACGTCGGCCGACAGGCGCTTGGATGCAATCTCGAAGGTGGTACGGGTGCGCGTGGAATTCTCGAAGAACAGGTTGAACACGCTCTTGCCCCGCATGAGCGGCACCTTCTTCACTTCGCGGTCACTGACGCTGACGAAGGAGGATGCGGTATCGAGAATATGGTTGATGACCGCTTTCGGCAGGCCTTCGATGGTGAGCAGATGTTGCAGCTCGCCGTTTTTGTTCAGTTGCGGATTATGCATGGTCCACCGTGAGGGAGAAGCGGCCGTCGTCGGCACGGTGCAGTACGAGCTGCTGGTCATCGGTCAGGGTTGCCGTGTCGGCAACGAAATCGGCTGCGATCGGCAGTTCGCGGCCTCCGCGATCCACCAGCGCCGCCAGCATGATCTTGGCGGGGCGGCCGTAGTCGAACAACTCGTTGATCGCGGCGCGAGTGGTGCGCCCGGTATAGAGCACGTCGTCCACCAGCAGGATGGCCGCGCCTTCCACATCGAACGGGATCTGCGTCGGCTTGACCTCCGCGTGCAAACCCCGCTCCTTGTAATCATCGCGATAGAAGGACACATCGATGAAGCCAAGACGGTCCTTGAGCTGCATTTCCGCCGCCAGGCGTTCCGCCAGCCAGGCGCCGCCGGAATAGATGCCGACAATGGCGACATTCTCGGCGTTCGCGAGGGCGCTCTTGACGCGGTCCGCGAGCGCCTCGTACAGCGCCTCGGCGTCGAAATTAGGATTCGGCATAGTCATTGAAGTATTGTTGCAAAATAATTGCCGCGGATTGTGCATCGATCGATTCGCCGCGCGTCTGCGCAATCACCGCGGAGGAATATCGCTCGTCCACCAGCGCCGTCGCCACGCCGAACCGGCCGTTCAGCTGGTTGGCAAAACGCCGACAACGCACGGTCATTTCATGCTCGGCCCCATCCGGGTGCATGGGCAGTCCCACCACGCAGCGCGCGGGCTGCCACTCGCGGATCAAGGCTTCGATTTCGGTGAACTTGGCGTCATTGGTTGCAGCGGCGATGACGGCCAGCGGCTGGGCTTGCCTGATGAGGGTATTGCCGACAGCGACGCCGATGCGTTTCAGACCGAAGTCGAAACCGAGGATCGTTTCCACGTCTTAAGCATGCCCCGCTTCGCCAGCCAGCATCATCGGGTCGATGCCGAGCAGTTTCATGGCGGCTGCAAATCGTTCCTCGATCGGCAGGTCGAAGATGATGGCCGGATCGGCGCGGACTGTGAGCCAGCCGTTGCGCGCGATTTCTTCTTCCAACTGGCCCGCGCTCCAGCCGGAGCAACCTAGGGTAACCAGCAGCCGCTGCGGCCCGGCACCGATTGCCACCGATTCCAGGACGTCCTTGGATGTTGTCAGTGCGATATCGTCCGTGACTTTCATCATGGAGGAATACGTGCCGTGCGGTGCATGCAGCACGAATCCGCGCTCCACCTGCACCGGTCCGCCGAACATCACAGGCGTCTTGTCGACAGGCAACTGACTGGTATCGATTTCCAGCGACAAGTCGATGCGCTCGAACAGCACATCCATGGTCATGTCGGTCGCCTTGTTGATGACGACGCCCAATGCGCCATCGGCATTGTGTTCGCACAGGTACACGACCGTGCCGCCGAAGACGGGGTCGAGCATGGAAGGCATCGCGATCAGGAAGTGGTCGACAAGGTTGAGCGCAGGGGCGGTCGATTTGCCGGCTGACGCAGAAAAATCGGGAGCATCCGGGCCGGAACCAGGTTGAGAGGAAAACGTGCGGGACTTGCTTGGTTTCACCATAATGAGCATTTTAGCAGTTTTGACAGGACTCCCAGCCCGAATAGCGGATCAAACGGGGAATTCCACGCGTTGCCACAAGGCTTTTGCATGTATCGTTTCGACAAGTCCCTCGTCTGGTTCCGTCGCGACTTACGCCACTTTGACCATGTGGCCCTGAACCGCGCATTGCTGGACAGCCGTGTCGTGTATTGCGTTTTTGTGTTTGACAAGGAAATTCTCGATACGCTGCCGCCGCGGGACCGGCGGGTTCATTTCATTCACTCCTGCATAAGCGAACTGGACGCCGAGTTGCGCAAGTCCGGCGGCGGTTTGCTTGTGCGGCATGCGCGAGCCAATGAGGAAATTCCTCGTCTTGTGGAAGAACTGGGAGTCGATGCCGTCTTTGCCAACCACGATTACGAACCTGCCGCCGTCCGCAGGGATGTGTTGGTCGAGCAGCGTCTGCGTGCGGCCGGACGCGCCTGGATGAGCTTCAAGGACCAAGTGATTTTCGAGAAAGGCGAGGTACTGTCCCGCTTCGGAAAGCCGTTTTCCGTATTCACCCCTTACAAGAATGCCTGGCTGAAAACCTTGCACAGCACGGAGGAGTCATGCCTGCAAGCACATTCGACCGACGCCAATTCCGGCCGGCTCGCAGCGCCGCCGCCCTTCGAGAAAATTCCATCACTTGGTGAACTGGGCTTTGAAGAGAGCGACCTCGTGCAGATAGGCATTCCCATCGGAATATCGGGAGGCCAAGCGTTGCTCGACGATTTCGCGCAACGCATCGGAAGCTACGGTACAACGCGAGATTTTCCAGCAATCAGGGGACCGTCCTACCTGTCGGTACACTTGCGCTTCGGAACGGTATCGATACGCGGGCTGGTGCGTTACGCGGTGAATGCGATGCGAGCCTCAGCGGATAGCGCCGGCGCCGCGACCTGGCTTTCCGAACTGATATGGCGGGATTTTTACTTCATGATCCTGCATCATCACCCGCACGTCGCGCAGCGCGCCTTCAAGCCCGAATACGATGCCATCGCCTGGGAAACCGGCGAGGAGGCCGATGCGATGTTCCAGGCGTGGTGTGAAGGACGTACCGGGTATCCGCTGGTCGATGCCGCGATGCTGCAATTGAACAAGAGCGGCTACATGCACAATCGCCTGCGGATGGTCACCGCGAGCTTCCTGGTCAAGGACCTGGGCATCGACTGGCGGCGCGGCGAGCGGTACTTCGCGGAAAAGCTGAACGACTACGACCTTGCTGCGAATAACGGCGGATGGCAATGGGCGGCGTCAACAGGGTGTGACGCGCAGCCCTACTTCCGGATCTTCAATCCGATGACGCAATCCGAAAAATTCGATCCGGAGGGCAAATTCATCAAGCGCTACCTGCCTGCCCTGTCCGGCCTGTCGGGCAAGGCGCTCCATGCTCCATGGCTGGCGTCGCCACTCGATTTGCAACTGGCAGGCATCACACTGGGGAAAGACTATTCGCTGCCTCTTGTGCAGCACGACGAAGCGCGGCGGCGAACCTTGGAACGTTACGCCATCGTGAAGAAGGTCCGCACGGAAGCCCCCGAAGGGGATTGATCGCCGATTCGAAAAAAAAGCCCGCATATCTGATGCGGGCCTTTCCTTACTCAACAATCACATCAGGAGACCGGTGACTCCCGGCCGACAAACCCGGCGATCAGTTTCAGCAGCAAGTCTTCCCGGTACGGCTTGCCGAGGTACTCATTCACGCCGATTTCCATCGCGTAGTTGCGGTGCTTGGCCGCCGTGCGGGAGGTAATCATGATGATCGGGATATGCCTTGTCCGCTCGTCGTCCCGCACGTTGCGTGTCAGGTCGAAGCCATCCATGCGCGGCATCTCGATGTCGACCAGCATCACCGCAGGCGTGACCGACTGCAACTGCTCGAGCGCATCCACGCCGTCCTTCGCAAGCACCACCTGGTAGCCCTCGCGGGACAACAGGCGTTGCGTAACCCGGCGCACCGTGAGGGAATCATCGACCACCATCACGATGTCCTGAGTCCGCAAGCCTTGCACCGGCGCAGATGCGGGTGTGACCGGCTGCTGCGGCGCCATTTCGGCGACGGCACCCATGGTTGCGGGCACGTCCGAAGACGTGATGCGCGGTGCACGAACGTTTTCGTGCGCAACGCGCTGCGCGAGAGGTACCGGATTCAAGATCAGGACGATATCGCCGGAACCGAGCACCGTCGCACCGGCAATGCCGATCAAGCGCGCAAGCTGCGGGCCGATGTTCTTCACCACGACTTCGCGGTTGCCGACGACTTCATCGACGTGGACCGCGACCCGCTCGTTGCCGCTCTTGAGGATCAGCAGGGGCGAGTAATGCTGCGATACCGGCGAAGTCGATGTGTCGCCCAGGAGCGTCGACAGGTAGTAGATCGGCACCCGCTGTCCCTGCCATACCACCGCGCCCTCGTTGTACGCGGAAGCAAGCGCGTTGGTCTTTAGCTGCTGCACCTGCTCGACCAGCACGGATGGGACTGCATAAGTCTTGCCGCCGGTCGACAGCAGGACGACCTGCGTCACCGCCAGGGTCAATGGCAGGTGGATCGTGAAGTGCGTCCCCTTGCCCGGTTCCGACCAAGTGGAAACGCGGCCGCCCAGTGCAGCCGCCTCGGACCTGACGACGTCCATGCCGACGCCGCGGCCCGCAAGCTCCGTGATTTCTTCGGCGGTCGAGAAGCCGGGATGGAAGATCAGGTCCGTCACTTCCTCGTCCGACATCTCGCTGTCGTTGGTCAGCAGACCGATGCGCTTGGCCTTGTCGCGGATGCGGCCGACGTTGATGCCCTGGCCGTCATCGGAGAACTGCATCACGACTTCGTTGCCCTCTTGCCGAATCTCGACCAGCAGTTCGCCGGTTTCGTTCTTGCCGGCAGCGCGGCGCACATCGCGAGCTTCAATGCCGTGCACAATGGCGTTGCGCAGCAAGTGTTCGAACGGTCCGGTCATGCGTTCCAGCACGCCGCGGTCAATTTCCACCGCGCTACCGCGAATATCAAGATTGACGCGCTTGTCGACCTCCTTTGCAGCCTGGCGCGTGACGCGAAACAGGCGCTCGGAAATACTGGCGAACTGCACCATGCGCACCCGCATCAGGTCCTGCTGCAGATCGCGTGTCAGCCGTGCCTGCAAGGACAGGTCGGTCACCGCGCTTTCCAGCGTCCGGCTCAGGTTCTGGTGCACGGAGCCGACGTCATTGACACTCTCGGCCATCATCCGGGTAAGTTCCTGCAGGCGCGTAAACCGGTCGAATTCCAGCGGATCGAATTCGCGGTCGCCGGCGTGTCCCATGCGCGATGCAATCTGCGTTTCTGCCTGCATTTCGATCTCGCGCAACTGGTCGCGGAGACGGCTGACGTTTTCGGTCAGCTCGGTCAGGGATTGCTTGAGCGTCCCGACTTCGGTCTCCAGCTTGGATCGGGAAATCGACACTTCACCGGCCTGGTTGACGAGGCGGTCAAGGATGTCCGCCCGCACCCGCACCATAGAGGCCGGGGCAGCCGGCATTGTGACCGGACGAGGTTGTAACGGCCGGGGCGCAACCAGTTTCTGGTTCTGCAAAGGCATCAGCGGCGAAAGCACGACCGGTTCTGTCGTTTTCTCCTGCGTGACGCTGCCCTCTTCCGCCGGAACGGCGGACGTCTCCGCTTGCATCGGTTTTGCAGCTTGCGGATTCTGCAGCTGGTCGAACATGTGCAGCGCCTGGTCGTAACGAATCAGCAGGTCTTCGATCGCCAGCGGTGATGGCGAACCGAGACGCATGATGTTCTCGATCCGTGTTTCCATGTCATGCAAATGCTGCCCCAGGCCCATTGCACCCGCCATGCGGGCGCTGCCCTTGAGCGTATGCAGCGAACGCAGCAGGGACTGCGGCGCAACCGGATTGGACGGCTGCTCCTGCCAGCCACGCAACACACCCGCCATTTGCGGGAGAATGTCGCGCCCCTCTTCGAGGAACACTGGCATCAGGTCGGCGTCGAGCTCGTCCTTGAGGATCAGCGCAGGATCTGTCGACGCGTCGGCAGGGTTGCTGTAGTCGGGTTCGGCAAACGGTGTGGTAACGACATTTTCCGGCGTTCCGACATCCGCCTCCGGCACGGGTTCAAACGCGGCGACTGTTTCCTCCTGTTCGGTATCGCCGTTCGATTCCTCGACAGATTCGGCGAGTGCCTCAGGCTCTGCGGAAATCGATTCCAGGCCGAGTGCATCAACCTCTGGCGCCGGAGCCTCCGGCTCCAGCTTCAGTTCAAATCGCGGTTCCACCGCCAGTTCCGGCAATGACTCACTGGCGTTTGCAGGCAGGCTAAGAGCATCCGTCGCACTGGTCGCGGGCATCATGGATATGTCTGGCTCAGCCACCGATTGCACATCATCGTGCGGCGTATCTGCCAACTCCTGCGCACGCATCTCGACATCCTGCCGAAGGCTGGCAAGTATGCGGACATATTCCGGCTGGAACGGTGGCATTTCACCGAGCGCGAACTTCTGCAGCATCAGCTTCATTCGTTCGACGCTCTGTTCAAGGATGTCGAACTCATGGACTGCGAGTCGCACAGGCATCCTGGACAGGGATTGCAGGAACAATTCGAGAGCGTGGGCGACTTCCTGCAGGGACTTGAAACCTACGGTTGCAGAGCTGCCGGCAAGCGAATGCGCCGCGTGGATGGACTGGACGTTGACCACCCGCTCGGGTTCGTGGCGCCACTCGGAAAAATCCTGCGCAAGCAAACGAACCAGCTCGTCGGTTTCGGCAAGGTAGATGTTATGCAGAGGTACGCTGATTTCGACGTCGCCGATGCGCTTGACGTTGTCGTCACGCCGGTTTTCCACCGGTTGCATGGTCGGAAACTCGATGACTTCCGCAATCTTCACCACCGGAGCAGGCTCTTCCTGCAATGCAAGCGAAGCTTCCTGTTCGAACTCGCTTGGCGCAACCTGTGCGAACTCCTTCGCCAGCGTCTCCCTGGCCGGTTCGAACATGGCGAAATCGGCGTCGGAAAGGCGAACCTCTTCGGCCTGCGGCAATGCCGCAATAACCTCCTGCAATCCTTCCGATCCGTCACCCGCCACCAGCGGCTCTTCAGCCTGCAGGGAGTTCAATTCGGCGAGGATGTCATCGACATTGCCGCTGTTGCTGGCACCTCCACTTTCCGGCAAGGTGGAAATATCGAGATCGAGCGACGGCGCGTCGAGGCTCGAATTACCGATGGGCTCGGAGCCTTCAGTTGGGACAAGTGGAACTACCGGTTCCTGTGCCTGCAGGTCCACAATGGTGTCGACGGCCGCCGCTTGCTCGGCCTCCTCGTAGACGAACTGCCCGCCGGACTTGACGCGTTCAGCCGCGTGGACCAATGCATCCGGTGTGCACGCCGATTTTCCGCGAAGCTTGAGATCCTGAACCCATCCACCGAGTACTTCTGTCGCCTTCTCCAGGAGGGCGTACAGTTCGGCGTCCCCGCTGCGCGATTCCGACAAGCGCAGGTTGAGGACTTGCTCGATACTCCAGGCTGCTTCGCCGAAGGCCGCCAGGCCGACCATGCGGCTGCTGCCCTTCAAGGTATGAAAGCATCGGCGCAGCGTGGTGAGATGTTCCTGGTTATGCGGCTGGGTACGCGATTCGGGCAACGTTTGCTTGACGGCTGCAAGGACTTCCTCTGCCTCGGAGAGAAAGATTTCGAGCAGCTCGGCATCAATAGCCTCATCTGTCTCCGGCGCGACCACCGGGGGCAAGGGTTCGCTGATCTGGACTGGGGGAACCGTAGCCGTAATGATCTGCGCCAGGGCCTCGCTCGACTCCGAAAAATCTGCGCGCTCCAGGATGTCGATGCCTGCGCGTGCGCGGTCGTTGATTTCGGGATTGTCGACCAGTGTTGCGTCCAGCCGGATCTTTTCCAGCGATTCCTTCAGTTGCTCCTGCAACAGCTGGTTGTCGGGTTCGGCGGTCAGCGACATCGCGAGTTCCGCGGATTGCTGCTGGTGATATGCAAGTTCGTCCTCGACGGTCGGCATCGCCGGCGTCGACGCTTGCGGAGCCGGCTCGCCGGCAGCAGCGTCGGTAACCGGGACGATGAAATCGGTCACTTCATCCGTCGTGTCTTTCTCGATCAGGCGCGCGTGAAAGGTACCTGTCTCCTCGTCGAAGGTGAACCTCTTCTTGACGCTGCCCGCCGGCAGTTGCAGCGATTCGATGAAGAAGCTGAGCGCGCCGACATTCTGTGCGACCTGCTGGAATTCCTTGTGCTCCGGCGTTTCCTCGTCTTCCGCATCGACAAAGCGTTTGACCGCGGCGCGGGTATGCTGGACAGTGCGCATCGCATCGTCCTGGTCGAGCACCGCCAGCGCACCTTCGATCTGGTGCAGGACGAGATCAAGCTGTCCCAATGCCGCACTTTGAGAGGGATCGCGGAAATACTCGTCGAGCATCTTCTCGACCTGGCGCAGGCTGGACTGCATTTCGCCGGCAAGTGCCGTCATGGTCTGGCGCTGCTGAGCTTCGCGCGACATATCGTCCAGCCAGGACGTGCTTTGCGCAGGTACTTCGCCGGCCACGACAGCCAGCAGGCGGGCGGTCATCGCATCGGCGCGCTCCGCGAAATTCTCCGGCAGGCGCGTGATCTGGTTGAGCGAATTCTCGACGAACAGAAGACTGGTCGCCATTTCGAGTCCGAGCATATCGCCCGGCTTCGCATGAGCCGCGTGCCTGGCGATGCCCTTGAGCTCACGCAGCAGCTTCGACAACGGCGCCGAATTGAGTTTCAGGCCTGCATCGGCCAGCATGTGCATTTCGTGTTCGAAGGAATCGGCAACGCTCGCGTCACCGCCGGCGATGCGATTCCAGATGTTCTTCGCCAGAGTCAGGCGCTCCTTGGCGGCCGCCAACGCATCCATGTCGATCCTGCCATAGCGCTTCGCGTCATAGTCAGGCGGAACAAGGCCATCGAGCTGGTAGGCCAGACGGATTTGTTGGGCACGTGGAGACGGATCACTGATCCTGGCGATGAAAAACAGTGCGTCGCGCAGCAGGCGCTCGGCAATGCTGGACGAACCTTGCGACAGTCGGCGGATTTGCAGGTTGATGCGCGCGAAAAGCTGCTTGACGTAGATTTCGTTTGGAATCTGGCCGTCGGCGACCGCTTCGGCCAAGCCATGCATCACCCACCAGAAGGCACGCGTCTGCTGGTTGCTTTGCACACGCTCGATTTCACCGATGATGTCTCGCATCGCGGCAGCATTGGCCAGTTCGGCGTTGCGTTCGGAACTCCTGAGGAACGGCAGCAGTGCCCGCTCGAAATGCTGGCGCATCACCATGTATTTCGATGGCCGGGCCGCACGGGAGGGTTCCGCAAGCGGCAGCTGCGGGCGAACGGCCAGGTTTGGGAAGAACAGGTCGGCTGGATGGATGCGTTCGGCGCCACGCGCCTCCAGCAGTGTGCGGTAATACGGGAATAGCCGGACCGGCTGGTGGGGCATGCCCGACAAGAGTTCGTCGAGATATTCGATCAGCGCTTGATAGCCGTTATCGATCGCCAGCGCGAGTTCCTTGCTCAGTGCGAGCTGCTTGGCATCGACGCGATCCAGAAGGTCCTCGACGGTTTCCGTAATGAGCGCAATGCCGTCAACGTCCACGATCTGCAACGCACCATGCGCCTGATGCAGGAAGCTTTTTGCGTGGCGCAGCGACGTGATCTGCGCATCCGCATCTTGCGAAACAGCCTCATGGATCGCTCCCTTGGAACGATTGAGCGCTTCGCGGATTTCGCCAATCACCCAGGAAAGCGGCCCCGTGTCGAAACTATCCCGGGCTGCCGGCGTCTGGGCTGGTGATGAGGTGGTCATGACTGCCTCGCGGTCTAAATGGTGGTGCGCCGTCGACGCGGCGCACCACCGGGCAATTCTGGTAGGCCATCAGGCGGAACGCCGGCGATGACTCCGATCAGGCGGTCACGCGGAAGCGGGACACCGAGTTCTTGAGTTCTTCCGCCAGCTTGGACAGTTCACGAATCGACTGCGCGGTCTGCTGCGTGCCCTTCTGCGTCTGTTCGGTCACCGTCAGGATGTTCTGGATGCTTTGCGCCACGCCGTTGGCAGACGTCGCCTGCTGTTCGGTCGTCGCGGAAATGCTCTGAATCAGGTCTGCGAGACGGTTCGAAACGCTTCGGATCTCGGCCAGTGCAGCGCCTGCGGCGTCGGACAGTTTCGCACCTTCGACCACACCCTGCGTCGATTTTTCCATAGCCGCAACCGCGTCGTGAGTGTCGGTCTGAATGGTGCGGACCAGCGCGCCGATCTGCTTGGTTGCTTCACCGGAGCGTTCTGCAAGGCGCTGAACTTCTTCGGCAACCACCGAGAAGCCGCGACCTGCTTCGCCTGCCGACGCTGCCTGGATTGCCGCATTCAGCGCCAGCACGTTCGTCTGTTCGGTAATGTCGGAAATCAGCTCGGTGATTTCGCCAATCTCCTGCGAGGATTCGCCGAGGCGCTTGATTCGCTTCGAAGTTTCCTGGATCTGTTCGCGGATTTCGTTCATGCCCTTGATGGCATCTTCCACCGCCTTGGCGCCCTGCTCCGCTGCCGCCACAGACTGACGCGCCACCTCGGCGGACTCGTTTGCTGACTTGGAAACGTCGGTAATCTGGGCTGCCATGTCGAGAACGGCCTGGCCGGTTTCCGCAATCTCGCGCGACTGCTTCTGCGATGCTTCCAGCAGTTCGTTGGAAATATCCTGGGCCTGGTTCGATGCGGCAGTAACCTGCTCGGCGGTACGGGTCACACGGCTGACCAGTCCGCGAAGTTCTTCCACCGTGTAGTTCACCGAGTCGGCGATCGCACCGGTAATGTCTTCCGACACCGTTGCCTGCACCGTCAAGTCGCCGTCCGCCACCTCCTGAAGTTCGTTCATGAGGCGCAGAATCGCGGCCTGGTTCTGATCGTTGGCCCGCTTTGCTTCTTCTTCCTTCTGCAGTGCCAGCAGGCGCTGTTCGTCCGCTTCCTGGCGGCGCTGGTCCGCTTCCTTGGTGCGGTTACGGCTGTCCTGCAGCAGGACGAGGGCAATGCCGACTGCGGCGACCAGCGCGGCGATGGCACTGGCAAGCATCAGCCAGAAGGTCCAGTGCAGCGAGTCTTCCTCTGCACGATAGGACTTCTGCAGGGCCGTGATACGCTGCTTCAGGGTTTCGTTCTCAGCGAAGATGAGCTGTTCGGATTGCTTCGCTGCGATGAAGTTCTGGAGGTTGCCCAGAATCGTTGCAACCGACTGCTGGTACTCGGCGAAGACGCTCTGCAGTTCGGTGAGTTTTTCCCGGGTGTCAGCATCCTTGGTCGCCGTCAGCCGCAACACGTCGCTGCCGTTCAGGAAGCCTTCGGTAATGTCGCGGAAGGTATTGGTGTCCTTGCCCAGCAGGAATGCCGTTTCCGGGTTCACACCTTCGGAGGTCAGGAACTCGTTCGCGCTACGGCCGAGACGCTGGGTCAACATGACCAGCTGGCCGGCTGCGGAGATCTCGCGCGGGGATGCGCCACCCTGCGCCTTGAGCGTGGCAATCTGTTCGGTCAATTCAAGCAGCACCGGGGACAGCGTGTTCAGTTTCTGCAGCGTGGTACCGAAGCCGGTCAGCTCCTTCTTCAGCTTCAGGATGGTGTCCGCGGCTTTGTCCGAGTTCGCCCATACCTTCTGGGTGTCGCCGAGCATGGCCGCCATCTGATCCGAAGGCGGCGCGATTTCACGTCCCTGGTAATCGCCACCCTTGGAGAGCACGGTCAGGTCGCGGTTGAATTCCTTGCGGCTTTCCTCCAGCTGCTTGAACGCCTCGAGGTTGCCCTGAATCGCGTTCGGCGCCGCCTTACCGATACGCTGCGAGTGCATCAGAGCATCACCGGCAATCTGCGTCTGCGTAGACGCCAGGGTCGAATGGCTGGTATTGAGGGTCACACCGACAACGCCGAGGCCGATGGAACCGAGCAGCATGAACAGCAGGATACGTACCTGTTGCTGGAGCGGCAGGTGGCCAATCAGCGGCAGACGGATGTCGCCGGTCTTTTCGAGTGCGTCACCGATGAACGTCGCATTCAGGCTGGACTCGGATGCGGTCGACATCCTCGTGATCGTCGGGGGATTGTCGGTTGCCTCCGGCTCCTGCACGAGTACGGTATTGGCGGAAACGACCTGCGCATCCGATACGGCCGACATGTCGGCTGCTGCACCGGCGTCGTCGGCAAGTCCGTCGTTTTTTTCCTTGGACAAGAATGGTAGTTTGAACGCCATTACAGACTCTCCTCGTTATTCTGATTGTGTGTCAGGCAGAATCGTCACTGCATATGACACTGCGGTCCTATATGCCTACATGCAGGAATTGCGAATCCTGCACGATTAAAGAAAGGTCGAGTTCCGTCCACACCTGGGACTCTCGATCGATAAAGCGCTTGACTGCCCAGGGTGCGTCACCAGCCGCTTCGTCCTGCTGGAGATCCATTTCGGCGACGTTGCGCAAGCCCATCACGCGCGAAACGAGCAAGCCGCTGTTGAACGACAACGAAGGCGCAAACGCGATAATGCGGCTCTCCTTGTCGATCGGCGTGGGCGGCATTCCCCGGAAATGCGCGAGGTCGATGACGCTGATCAGGTTACCCCGGATGTTGGTAAGGCCCAGGAACCAGTCCTGCGTCAGGGGCACCTTGGTGATTTGCCCGACCGAGACGATTTCGCCGGCTTCCTGAAGATTCAGCAGCCAGCGGGTCTGGCCGATCATTACGCCGAGCTGACTTGCCTGCGCGCCCGTGCCGCTGGTCGCGGCCTGCATGCGCTCGACGAGTTTTGTCTGGAATTCGCGCAGGCGCGTCTTGCGGCCGCCGTCCGTAACGGACAATGCAGTACCAGACGGAAGATCCATTGGTTGCCGGGTCATGGGAGGCGTTTAGCCGAGTGCCGCGATTTTGGACAACAGTTCCTGCGGATCGACCGGCTTGACGATGTAATCACGCGCACCTTGGCGCAAACCCCAGATGCGGTCAGTCTCCTGCCCCTTGCTGGTGCAGATGATGATGGGGACGTCCTGTGTGTCGGGGTCGCGGGCAATCGCGCGGGTGATCTGGAAACCGTTCTGACCAGGCATGACCACATCCATCAAGATCAGCTGCGGCTTGTCCGCCTTGACCTTCAGGAGGGCTTCTTCCCCGTTTTCCGCGGTGGACACGGAGAAACCATTTTTTACCAAAATGTCCGTCAGGAAATATCGCTCTGTCGGCGAATCATCCACTACAAGAACTTTTTGTATGGGCATCTTGAAATTCCAATCCAGAAAAATTACTTCGTAAGCAGCGTGGCGGTGTGCTCGCGAACAGTCTTCAGAAGACTGTCCTTGGTAAAGGGCTTGGTGAGGTAGGCGTCCGAACCGACCATCGCTCCTCTCGCGCGGTCAAACAAGCCGTCCTTGGAAGACAGCATGATGACCGGGGTGGAGTGAAACCGCGCGCTTTTCTTGATCAGCGCGCAGGTCTGGTACCCGTCCAGGCGCGGCATGAGGATGTCGCAAAAAATCAGGGCCGGCTTGTGATCGTTCATCTTGGCCAAGGCGTCGAAACCATCATCGGCAAGGACGACCTGGTAGCCGGCCTGTCCAAGAAAAATTTCCGCCGATCGACGAATGGTACTGCTGTCGTCGATCACCATGATTTTGAGGCTGGCGTTATCCGGCGATGTTGTCATGAAGTCAATCTCAGTAACCGTCCACCCAATATACGGCCCTACTCTAACAAAAAGCAAGATGCTTTATAACAAGCTATTGCCGGTTGGAAAAGAGCCGTGGTTTTTCTGCGAAACTTACTGAAAATATAACATTGACAGGCGGAACATTGCCAGCCGGATTTAGATCTTTCTTACTAGAATCAAATAGCAACCATCTCGAAGTCTTCCTTTCTCGCGCCGCATTCCGGACAGGTCCAGTTCATCGGCACATCCTCCCAGCGGGTGCCCGGCGCGATGCCTTCTTCCGGCAATCCGGCGGCTTCGTCGTAAACCCAGCCGCAAATCAGACACATCCAAGTCTTGAATTCCTCGTTATTACTCACGGTTGACTGCCCTTCAATCAAGTAAAATGCAAAGTCGACTATCTTAATCTACGAGCCGTGCAAAACCAAAATTCCCCGCTGATCCTGACTTTTGGAGCAGCAGATCCGATCGGCGCGATTGGCATCCAGGCCGATCTCGCATCGTTTGCCTCAATGGGATGCCACGGGCTGTCGGTTGTCACCTCGATCCTGATCGCCGATACGGCGCGCATCGAAGACATGCAGGTGATCGATGCGGACTGGGTCGCCGACCAGGCGCGCGTGGTGCTGGAAGACATGCCTGTGGCGGCCTTCAAGGTCGGCGCTCTAGGCAGCATCGAAAACGTGTCCGCGATCGCGGAAATTGTTTCCGACTACGCGGAGGTTCCACTCATCCTCGACCCATTCATTACCGCGATGCCGGACCAGGGCCAGGACAGCGAGGACATGCTGGTTGCCATCCGCGAACTCCTCATTCCGCAAACCACGCTGCTACTGGCATCTGCAGTCGAACTAGCCAGGCTGGCCGAGACCTGGCGCGAACCGACCAATGACGACACGCTTCCCGTCGACGCCATGCGCGTGATCGACATGGGCTGCGAGTACCTGTTCTTGACCGGCACGCCGGGCGATGTGCATGGCGTCACCAATGCCTTGTTCGACGGATCCGGCATGCTGCGCAAGGACAGCTGGCAGCGCCTGCCGGGCTCCTTCAGCGGCGCCGGCACCACGCTTTCCGCCACCATCGCTGCGATGCTCGCCAATGGCATGGATGTGCCGGAAGCCGTCTTTGAAGCGCAGGAATTCACGCACGCCTCGCTTGCAAACGCTCACCGACTCGGGATGGGGAAACTGACCCCGGACCGTTACTTCTGGGCCAGGGATTCCGATCCGGCCTCCGATCAATAATCGTTTTTCTCTCCGTATGACTTCCAAGAACGACACTCTGTTTGCCCGGGCGCAGGTCAGCACGCCGGGCGGCGTCAACTCGCCGGTACGCGCCTTCCGCTCGGTCGGCGGCACGCCGCGCTTCATCACCCGTGCCGAAGGCCCGTATTTCTGGGATGCCGATGACAAGCGCTACATCGACTACATCGGCTCCTGGGGCCCGGCGATCGTCGGGCATACTCATCCCGCGGTAGTCAAGGCTGTGCAGGATGCTGCGGCGCGCGGCCTGAGCTTCGGCGCACCGACCGAGGGCGAAATCGAAATGGCGGAAGAGATCTGCCGCATCCTGCCGTCGGTCGAACAGGTGCGCCTGGTGTCGAGCGGCACTGAAGCGGCGATGAGCGCGTTGCGCCTGGCGCGCGGCGCGACCGGCCGCGACAAGATCATCAAGTTCGAAGGCTGCTACCACGGTCATGCGGATTCGATGCTGGTCAAGGCAGGCAGCGGCCTGCTGACTTTTGGCAACCCGACCTCCGCCGGCGTGCCCGAGGATTTCGCCAAGCATACGCTGGTGCTCGATTACAACAACGCGCAACAGCTCGAGGACACCTTTGCGAAACTGGGCAACGAGATTGCGTGCGTGATCGTCGAACCGGTGGCCGGGAACATGAACCTGGTCCGTGCGACACCCGAATTCCTGCAGACGATGCGCCACCTCTGCACGCAGCACGGCGCCGTGCTGATTTTCGACGAAGTGATGTGCGGCTTCCGCGTCGGCCTCGGCGGCGCGCAAAAGCTGTATGGCATTACGCCAGACCTAACCGTCATGGGCAAGGTGATCGGCGGTGGCATGCCGGTGGCGGCATTCGGCGGGCGCAAGGACCTGATGAAATTCCTGGCCCCGCTCGGCCCGGTCTACCAGGCAGGCACCTTGTCGGGTAACCCCGTGGCTGTTGCTGCCGGCATGACCACGCTCAGGCTGATCCAGCAGCCGGGCTTCTATGAGTCATTGACGGCGCAGACCGGCAAGCTGGTCCAGGGTCTGTCGGCGGCGGCGAAGGATGCGGGCGTTGCCTTCTGCGCCGATTCTGTCGGCGGCATGTTCGGCCTGTATTTTGCCGAGCGTGTACCGGGCAGCTACGCGGAAATCATGACCTGCAACAAGGAGAAGTTCAACGCCTTCTTCCATGCGATGCTGGACCTGGGCGTGTATCTCGCACCTTCCGCATTCGAAGCAGGCTTCGTGTCGGCGGCACATGACGACGGTGTGATCAACGCAACGATTGAAGTCGCGCACAAGGCGTTTGCCGCGGTAGGCTGACAGAAAACCCATCGGGTAAAACAAGAAGGCCAGGTCTGATGAACCTGGCCTTTTTCTTTACTTGAGCCAACCGCGTTTGCGGAAGTACAGGAATGGCGCGACCGCACTCACCACCATCAGGCCGAGGGAGAATGGATATCCCAGGGACCACTTCAACTCCGGCAGGATATCGAAGTTCATGCCGTAGATGCTGGCGATCAGGGTCGGCGGCAGGAAGGCGACTGACGCGACCGAGAAGATCTTGATGATCTTGTTCTGGTTGATGTTGATGAAACCGACGGTGGCATCCATCAGGAAGTTGATCTTGTCGAACAAGAAGGCGGTGTGGCCGTCGAGCGATTCGATATCGCGCAGGATCTGGCGGGCCTCCTCGAATTGTTCCGCATTCAGCAGGCGTCCGCGCATCAAGAAGCTCACCGCGCGGCGCGTATCCATCATGTTGCGGCGGATGCGGCCGTTCAAGTCTTCCTCTTGCGCGATCGCGTTCAACGCATCGGCGGCGTCCTGGTCAGTCAGCTCCTTCTGCAGCACGCGGCGGCTGACATCCTCCAGGCTCTGGTAAATGCCTTCGAGTGCATCCGCCGAATACTCGGCGTCGGTCGCGTACAGGTCGAGCAGCACATCCTTGTAGTCGCCGATGGAACCGGGGCGCGAACGTGCGCGCATGCGCACCAGGCGGAATACCGGGAGGTCATCGTTGTGCACCGAGAACAGCATGTTCTTCGCCAGGATGAATGCCACGGTCACTACCCGCGACGGGCCGTCATCCTCTTCCAGCAGGAAGTCGGTGCGCAGGTGCAGGTCACCGTTTTCCGCCTCGTAATAACGCGCGGAAGCCTCGATGTCCTTGACCTCGTCCTCGCCCGGCAGCGTCACGCCGTAGATGCTCTTGACCCAGGCACGCTCATCGTCGTTGGGATCGGTCAGGTCGACCCAGACCGGCGCAAGTCTTTCCAGGTCGCCCTTGGTTTCGATGTTGACCTGGTTCAGGCGGCCATTCTGCAAGACGAAAACATTAATCATGAGCTCTCCCGGCTGCACTCATGTTGTAAACGCAGCCATCCCCTTGCCGGTAGCAAGAGGTTGATTCAATTCAGGGAACGCGGCCATGAATTCGGCCTGGTCGCGCCCGCCCACCAATGCATTTGGCGAGAGGCGCAGGAGGTGTTTGCCGCCGGAGCGCTATCTCGCCGATCGACCGTGCGATGACGGTTGACTGTGTGTACTAGGACTACCCAAGACGGGTCTCCGGAAACGAAAACAGCGCAAGTGTACTGACATCGATGGCGGCAGGCAAGCTTGAGCCAAGCCATCGGGCAATTGGAGCGGAGTTAGCCTGATTGTACGGGAGCCAAGGTCGGATCGAGAAGCGCAACCGTACGTGATGTACGGTGAGCATCGCAGATCCGGGATTGGCCTCGTACGGTCAGGATAAACCGCTCTATCGGTTGACGGCCTTGTCGATCAGTTTGTCGCGCATGCTGGGCGCCGCCTCTCCTTCCGGAACGGAAGCCACCGGCACCTTCGGGGCTTCGAAACCCTTTGTGTCATGGATCTGCACCTTCTGGCTGGTGGAATTAGCCTTGTCGCAGTCGACATTGGAATAGACCACCTTGCCGTCGATGGAGCACTTGCGGATCGCTGCCGATTCGGGCTGTGCCACAGTGCTGGCGTTCTGCTGCACTTGCTGGACCGCCTGGCCGACCTCGGTCCTGGTCAGCTTCTTCCATGCCTCGGCGAAATAATTGCGCTCATAGCGTGCAGACATCAGCGCCACCATGCTCGCCGCTGCCACCAAGCCGACGACGACTGCGGTCCACAACAGGCTCAACCCCTTCTGGTATTTCCGTTTCACCGTCACCTCCCTTTTGTTATTAATTATCACGGCAGTTCCGCCGCTCCCATACGGCGCAGGATCAAGTCGGTGCGGCGCGCGAGATAGGCAGAGCCTCGGTTCTTGTCGTAGAAGCGCGGCCGGGGAAGCATCACCGCGAGCCGCGCCGCCTGTGCCGGGCCGAGCTGGGCCGCGGAGACGCCGTAATAGTGCTGTGCCGCGGCCTCCGCGCCAAACACGCCGACACCCCATTCGACTACATTCAGGTATATCTCGAAGATACGCTCCTTGTCCATCGTGTATTCGAGCATGTAGGTAATCACGACTTCCTGTCCCTTGCGCAGGTAACTGCGTTCACCCGAGAGGAACAGGTTCTTTGCAAGTTGCTGCGTGATGGTGGACCCGCCGGCAACGACCCTGCCTTTTTTCAGGTTCTTTTCGTAGGCCTTCTGCATCGCATCCCAATCCACGCCTTCATGGTCGGAAAAATGCGAGTCCTCGGCGGCGATAATCGCGCGTTTCAGGTGGTTGGAGATGCGGTTGTACGGCACCCACTTGTGCTTGAGCTGCGCCTTCGGGTCCTTTTCGCGCAGGATGGACAATTGGCGGTCCATGAAACTGGTCGAACTCGGGTTGTGATCAACCCACCACCAAATCTGCACAAGAAAATACAGCTGCACCGCCAGGACAATGGCGATGGGGGCGAGCACAAGCCACAGGATTAACTTGCGCAGGAATTTCATCAGAGCCTGGCGCGCAATTCCGCGTATACCGGCGCAGTTTCCGGCCGCACCTCGCGCCAGACGAAGAATGCTTCCGCAGCCTGCTCGACCAGCATGCCGAGTCCGTCGCGCACTGCGGCGCCGTGTGAAGACGCGAATCGCATGAACACAGTCGGCTCCTTTCCATACATCATGTCGTAGGCGAAGGTCGTATCGCCAAAGACAGCCGGGGAAACGGGCGGCAGGTCGTCCGACAAACTGGCCGACGTGGCGTTGATGATTATGTCGAACCGGCTTTGCAGGTCTTCGAAGCTGCTTGCCGAAATTCGGCCATACCGGGCAAACTGCGATGCCAGATCGGCTGCCTTGCTGACGGTGCGATTTGCAATCACCAGTTCGGAAGGCTGTTCGTCCAGCACAGGAAGGATGACACCGCGCGCGGCCCCGCCTGCACCGAGCAGCAAAACTTTCTTGTCTTTGATGGCAATCCCGGCATTGCGCACGATGTCGGTCACCATGCCGATGCCGTCAGTGTTATCACCGACGATTGCATCGCCGTCAAACTTCAGGGTATTGACCGCACCGGCAGCCTCTGCGCGCGGTGTCAGCGCGGTCGCGAGCGCATACGCCTCGAGCTTGAAGGGAACCGTAACGTTCGCGCCTTTGCCGCCCGAACCAATGAAGTCCCGCACCGCCGGCACGAAGCCGTCGAGCGGCGCGAGCAGTCGCTCATAAACGAGGTGCTGCCCGGTCTGCGCGGCGAAACGCGTATGGATGTCCGGCGACTTGCTGTGCGCGATCGGATTGCCGATAACGGCATAGCGGTCTGGCACCAGGCTCATTAGCCACCTCCCTGCAGCACAGCTTCCACGCCTTCATCGCGAGTGAACTTGAAGCGCGTTGTCATCACCCACACGTCGTCCCGGTCGGACGAGCGCATCTTCTTGTCGAATGCGCCGAACGGTGCGGCGCGGCGAACGATGCGGCGAGCTGCTTCATCAAGTGCGGGATTGCCGGACGAACGCTCGATGACGACGCCTTCATCCCTGTCCCTGGTGTAGATCTTCCCGTCCTGGAAAATGGAAATGGACATGGTCAGTTCACCGTACAGCTTCCTGCCGTCCTTCTGCGGGAAATTCAGCGTGCCGACGTCTTCGATTTTCTTGCGTACGCTGTCGAAATACATCGCGTAGCCGACCTCGCGTGTGCTCGGCGAGATGAAGGTTTTCTTCGGGCGCTTGTTTTCATCATCGATGCGCTTGGAGATCTCCGCCTCACGGCGCAGGATTTCCCTGGCATTTTCGAGGGCATCGCCGATGTCGGCCTGCTGCGGCGCCTCCTTCGGCTTGACCTGGTCCTTGATGGCGGGCGCGGACTGCGCCGATTTCTTGTTCAGCTGCGCCAGCATGCGCTGCTGGCGCTCGAGTTCGTCGATGCGGCGCTGGACGGCTTTCATGCCCTCGCCGTCCTCGGCCCTGCGCATGTCGGGCAGCGGCGACTTCGAGCGACCAGATTCGGCATTGCCGCCGCCGTCGAGATTGGCCTGCGCCAGTGCGTCGGCCTTGATCGGCTTGCGGTCGTGCTTGGCGTTGACGAGGATGACTTCAAGCCCGGGGTCCATGGGCTTGAACTTGAAGGTATCGGGCGGCGCGAACCGCACTGCCAGCATCGCGCCATGCAAGAGGATCGACGCCGCGACAGCAATGGACAACGTGCGGTTTTCGAGAATGAGCATCACGCGGTACTGGACTGACTAGGAGCTTTGAATTTTACGATAAAGCCTGCCGCAAAACGGCTTAGTTTTCATTGTTGTACCGATTCCGCATTCGCCTCTGTCTCGGCGATGGCAATTTCGTCATCTTCAATGACGGCAGCCTCGGCTTCCGCAGTCGCCGTTGTCACTTCTATCAGACGCGCCTCCACCGTCAGGTCGACTTCGTCCCAGCGGATCAGGTCGAGCTTGACCTGGGTACCGCGCGGCGTCTGCGGAATGCCAGGCAGCCGGATGATGAGCGGGATATCGACCAGACGCAGCACTTCATCCTTGAGAACAACAGCGTTGACATGCTTGGCATTCTCCTGCGCCAGCCAGCGCAGGCACCAGTATCTCTCCATGCCGGACTGGAAGTCGGCGTAGGCAGAATAGGCAGCATCGAATGCCGACACGATGGCGAACAGATCGGCGTCCTTCGGCTTGAACGGTGCAACGAGCGGCGCAGTCACACCATGCTCTGCGCAGGCAAGAATCTGCCACTGGTTGACCAGGTCGGTATAGCGGCGCAGTGGCGAGGTGCTCCATGCGTACTGGTCGACGCCCAGCCCCTGGTGCGGCGCGGCATGCGTCACCATGCGCACCTGCATCTTGGCGGCCCAACCGCCTCCACCGCCACCTTGGCTGCGGTAAATACCCGGCACGCCATGGTCATGCATGAGCTTGCCCCATGTACTGTTGGCGAAGATCATCAGTTCGGCAACGATCTTGTCGAGCGGTGCGCCGCGCTTGCGGCGGACGATGGTCACGACGTCGTCCTCGACATAGAAATTGAAGTCGACCCGGTTGGTCTGCTCCGGCTTCAGGCCGAAGCTCTCGCGCTTGGCCATGCGGCCCTTCTCGAGCACTTGCGCCCATTGCCACAGGAATTCGATATCGGCCTTGTACGGGTAGTCGCCCGTACCGGTCGCAAGGTTCTCCTCGGTCACCACATCGTCGAGATCGTTGTGGCGCAGGTTGGCCGCAATGGGAACGGCCTCTGCCTTGGTCTCCGTGGAAACCACGCTCCAGTCCGACGGGTCGAGCGTCGCATACAGGGACAATGCCGGGCAGGTACGGCCCTCGGCCAGCGTGAACGCCTCGACCAGTTCGTCGGGCAGCATGGTGATCTTGTCACCCGGCATATACACGGTGGACAGGCGCTGACGCGCGATGGCATCGAGGGCGTCGTTGCGCTTGATGCCCAGACCGGGCGCAGCGATGTGGATGCCGACGCGCACTTTGCCGTCGGGCAGACGAACGACGGAGAGCGCGTCGTCGATCTCTGTCGTCGTGACGTCGTCGATGGAAAATGCCTTGACGTCGGCGACCGGCAGCGTGGGCACGCCAGGAACCGGGACGGCCGGGAAACGCGTCCCTTTCGGGAAGCATTCGGACAGGAATTTTGACAGGTGCAGCTGCTTGGGAGAAGCAATCCCGCCTACGGCCAGCATCAGGCGTTGCGGCGTCATCTGCATGGCGGCGCTTGCCTCATCGAGCGCCTTGTACTCGATGCTGTTCTTGTCCGGCTTGAACAGGAGCTGCATCACGATCGGCTTGAATGCGTCGGGAAGCTGGTTCGCTTTGAGCTGCTCGACGTACTGCGACTGGATGAGCGCCTGCTGCTTTTTCTTCTCGATGCCAGCAAGCGCCGCCTTCAGCGAAACTTCCGGCGCGGCCTTGTAGCGCCCCTTGCCCTTCTTGTAGAAATAGATCGGGGAGCTATGCAGTTTCAGCAGCAAACCCGCGGCTTCGTGCGGCTTCGGCTCGTGACCGAAATATTCGACACCGAGATCCGTGTAACCGAATTCATCCTGGCCCGCGACTTCCCACAGAAAATCAAGATCCACGTCATCCGCCACGACCTTCGCGTCGTTCAGCAGTTGCACGGGATCGGGCGATGCGAACTGGAACAGAATGTCGCGCGACTTCACCTTGGTGCGCTTGCCGGTCTGCATTTCGACCTGGTAAGCCTCACCTTGCTGGGAGAGTATGGTTCCGGCCTTGAAGTCGCCGGATTCCTCAAAAAATAAGTTCATCGATTGCCAAGCCAGTCAGCTAATTTAAGTTGCTTGCGTGGCGCACCAAGGTGCGCGATCGCAGGCAGGAAGAGCTCGGTCACGAGCAGCACGCCGTTCCTGCGGCGGTACAAGCAGCGCCGAGCAAAGATCGGCGCATCGAATCCGGTGACACCCAACGCGGCGCATGCCCGTTCCACCAGTGGATGCTGAGCGCGCAGGCGCGCATACTGCATCTTGCCGCGCAACACTCGCGGGTCGCCGAAGAGCGTGCTCCCGAGCGAGCGCTCGCCGAGCGTGCCGAAAAATGGCCAGTCGGAGGTCGTCGCACTCAAGGGCACGATCGTGTGCGCAAACACCACAGGGCGGCCATCGCACTGCAACAGCACCTCGCGCTCCTGCACGTAAATCCGGCGCGGCAATTCGACTGCATCCGATTCGTCGGTCAGGCACATTCCGCGTTGCTGCCGCAGGCGGCGGATACGGAAATTCTCGCTGCGCTCTATCAGCTTCATCGTCAGCGACATCGTGTCCGTCAGCCAGCCGCGCATCTCCCGCGTCGCGTTGACGCCGTTGACATGCCAATGCCAGTGGGCATGTCCTACCGAATGTCTCCTCATGCACGCGCCCCCGGATCGACGCCGCAGAACGCAAGAACCTCGTCCACATACTGCGCGAATTCCGAAATGCCATGATCGCTGCCGTCAATGATGTGCTGCCGTGCCCCCGGGTAATGCCCGGCCATCTCGCGCCAGTCAAGAACCTCGTCGCCGGTCGCCGCAATCAGGAAATACCGCTCCGCCTGGCTGATCCGTTCGACCGCAAATTCTTTCAGTTCGTCGATATATTCACGCTTGAATTCAAACGGCGCATCGGAGTGGTAAGCCGTAGTCACGCCGACATACTTTTCCAGGTCGCGCGGCGGCTTCACTGCCGGGTTCAACAATACCGCCCGGCAGCCGAACCTCTCGGCAAGCCAGGTCGCGTAATAGCCGCCCAGCGACGAGCCGACCAGGGTCACGCCGGGATGTGCTTCAATCAGGCACGTTGCAAGAGCGATCGCTTCGCGCGGCGAAGCCGGCAGCTGCGGGCACTGATAATCAGTCCCGTGACCAAGCGCTGTCATGCGATCGCCGATCAGGCGTGCCTTGAACGAGAGCGGCGACGAGCGGAATCCGTGCAAATAGAGAATCATTGCGCAAGCGCATCCAGAAGCTTCTGGTGCACGCCGCCGAATCCGCCGTTGCTCATCACCAGCACATGGTCGCCGGGCTGTGCAGCCTTCACGATCGCCTGTACCAGCACGCCGAGATCGTCATACGCGCTTGCCTTCACGCCGAGCGGCGCCAGCGCCTCTCCCAAGTCCCAGCCCAATGTGTCCTTGCCCGACTTCGCGCCGTAGCCGAACACCAGGTCGGCCTCGGCCAAGCTGGCGGGCAAGGCGCTCTTCATCGTTCCCAACTTCATCGTATTGGAGCGCGGCTCCAGCACGGCGAGAATGCGCTGCTTTCCGACCTTCTTGCGCAAGCCGCCAACCGTGGTCGCGATTGCCGTCGGGTGGTGTGCAAAGTCGTCGTAGACCGTGATGTCGTTGACCACCCCGCGCACTTCCATGCGGCGCTTCACATTTTCAAAGCGGGACAATGCCTCGATTGCGACTGCCGGCGGCACGCCGACATGGCGTGCGGCGGCAATCGATGCCAGCGCGTTGAGCCGGTTGTGCTCGCCGGTCAGCGACCACTTGACCGTGCCCTGCGCTTCGCCATTGAAGCGCACATCGAAGCTGCCGTCCTCGTGTTCCGTGAGCGACCAGCCGTCGTCGCCATTGCCGCCGAACCATTCCTTTTCGCTCCAGCAGCCGCGGTCGATTACACGATGCAAGGATTCTTCGCGTCCATTGACGACCAGCCGGCCGACGTTGGGCACGGTGCGGACCAGGTGATGGAACTGCGTTTCGATCGCACCCAAGTCCGGAAAAATATCCGCATGATCGAATTCCAGGTTGTTCAGGATCGCGGTCTTGGGACGATAGTGGACGAACTTGCTGCGCTTGTCGAAGAAGGCTGTGTCGTACTCGTCCGCCTCGATCACGAAGAAATTGGAGTCGTCAGCCTTGCCCGCGAGCCGGGCAGAAATACCGAAGTTCATCGGCACGCCGCCGATCAGGAAGCCGGGATCGTAGCCGGCATCTTCCAGGATCCAGGCCAGCATCGACGAGGTCGTGGTCTTGCCATGCGTGCCGGCCACCGCCAGCACCCATTTATTACGCAGGATATGTTCGCCGATCCACTGCGGACCAGAGGTATAGGGCAAGCCGCGGTTCAGGATTTCTTCCATCAGCGGATTGCCGCGCGAGACGACGTTGCCGATCACAAAGAGGTCGGGGTTCAGGTCGATCTGTTCCGGTCCGAAGCCCTGGATGAGTTCGATGCCCTGCGCCTGCAACTGCGTGCTCATCGGCGGGTAGACATTGGCATCGCAGCCGGTGACTTTATGTCCGGCTTCCTTGGCCAGCACCGCGAGACCGCCCATAAAGGTGCCGCAGATGCCGAGAATGTGGATGTGCATTGTTGATGTTTCAAAAGGAATAAAAAACGCTGACTTAATTCCGGCGCAAAAGGTCAAATACTGCGCAGACGTCCTTGATCAGCAGAACCCGGAATTTTACCTGACCCGCGGTTCTGCGCCTCAGAACCTGTTCTAACGTATCATCGAGGCCCATGAGCAATTTTTCCAACAATACCGAGATGCTGCGCGCCGAAATTGCGACGGCTGCAGCCCGCCTGATCGCGGAAGACGGCGCAGATTATGCGACCGCGAAGAAAAAAGCGGCGAAACAGGTGCTCGGCAACACCAAAGTGCGCGGCGAAATCATGCCAGATAACGCCCAGATCGAAGAAGAAGTACGTGTTTACAATGAACTCTTCTTTTCAGACACTCAGCCGGCGCGTCTGCTGCACCTGCGCAAACTGGCGGTACGGCTGATGGACGACTTGGCAAGGTTTTCACCGTACCTCACCGGCGCCGTCCTGAATGGGACAGCGGGAGAGCACTCGGATATCCATTTGCAGCTATTCCCGGAAAGCGCCAAGGACGTGCAGATTTTCCTTCTTAACAAGAATGTCGATTTCGAGGTGTCCGAGTCGAATCATTTCAGCGGGCGCGGCGAGCCGGTCGAAACCGTGAGCTTCATGTGGCATGACGAGGGCGTACATCTCGCTTTATATGAAGCGGATGACCTGCGCGGCGCAGTAAAGCCCGGGCCGGATGGCAGACCGGCACGCGCAAATATCGATGCAGTTCGGGCCTTGATTGCGGAATCAGAGCAAAAATGAAGAAAAATGCGATTCTTTTCGGCGGCGTTGCGATTCTGTTCGCCGTTTTCGGGATTTTCTACGCTAACCGGCAACTGGCGCCAGCCTCGGTGCAGGCGTCGGCTGTCGGCGCGCTTCTGTCGCAGTCCATGAAAGACGCCAGCGGGCAGGAACAAGCCCTCGGCCAATGGAAGGAACGCTCACTGGTCGTCAATTTCTGGGCCACCTGGTGCGCCCCGTGCGTCGACGAAATGCCCGAATTATCGGCCTTGCAACAGGAGATTTTGCCCCAGAAAATCCAGATTATCGGTATTGGCATCGATTCTGCATCCAACATCGCCGATTTCGCCAAAAAGTACCAAATCAGTTATCCGTTGTATGTCGGCGGAATCAATGGCACGGAGTTGTCGCGCCAACTGGGTAACCAAGGTGGCGGCCTGCCTTACACGGTCGTTATCGGACGCGACGGGCAGGTAAAAAAGACCTACATCGGCCGCCTCAAAATGGACGAACTGCGGAAATCCCTTAGCGGACTGTAGCCGCAAAAGCATCTTTCCCCTTGCCAGTCAGCATCATTTGACGGCAAAATGCGGCCATCCTCGTCAAACGGAGTCGTAACTCCATGGCAAAAAAACTTCTTCTGGTCAATGGCCCGAACCTGAACCTGCTGGGCACACGTGAACCGGAGGTGTACGGCTCGACGACGCTGGCCGATATCGAACAGGCTGCGACCGCCCAGGCGGCTGCCGCAGGCGCGAGTATTACCTGCTTTCAGAGCAATCATGAAGGCGCGCTGATCGACCGCATCCACACCGCCCGCAACGAAGGTGTAGACGCGATCGTCATCAATCCAGGCGGACTGACCCACACCAGCGTCGCCTTGCGCGATGCCCTGGCAGGCGTCGCCATTCCGTTTGTCGAAGTACATATCTCCAATATCCACAAGCGCGAAAGCTTCCGGCATCACTCCTACCTCTCCGCCATCGCCGTCGGCGTAATTTGCGGACTGGGTGTCGATGGATACCCGGCAGCGATCGAGTTCGCACTCAAAAAGCTGTAATTTTCATTATCTCGCCGCAATCCACTTATAATTGTGGCGATTTCAATTGCAATAAATATACAAAACTGAGGAATTTCATATGGATCTACGAAAACTCAAGACGCTGATCGACCTCGTCGCCGAATCAGACATCGCCGAGCTGGAAGTCACCGAAGGCGAAAGCAAAGTCCGTATCGTCAAATCCTCGGGCGTCCCGCAAAACCAGGTCGTCATGATGCCGCAGTCCATGCCGCAAACCGTGACGGCCCCGGCTGCCGCCCCGGTCGCTGCCCCCGCAACCGCGCCGGCCGCTGCTCCTGCTGCCGCAGAACCCGAAGGCCACATCGTCAAGTCGCCGATGGTCGGCACCTTCTACCGCGCTTCCGCACCGGGCAATCCTCCGTTTGTCGAAGTGGGCGCGACGGTCAAGGAAGGCGACACTCTGTGCATCATCGAAGCCATGAAGCTTCTCAATGAAATCGACGCCGACGCGTCCGGCGTGATCAAGCAAATCCTGGTGGAGAACGGCCAGCCTGTGGAATTCGGCCAGCCGCTGTTTGTGATCGGCTAAAAGGCGCGGCGGCATCTATATATAGATGCCGCGCACTTTCCATAATTCCTAGAACGACACAAGCACGCCATCCTATCCGCCATGTTCGAAAAAATCCTCATTGCCAACCGCGGTGAAATCGCGCTGCGCATCCAGCGCGCCTGCCGTGAAATGGGCATCAAAACCGTGGTCGTCCACTCCGAGGCCGACCGCGAAGCCAAGTATGTGAAGCTCGCCGACGAATCCGTCTGCATCGGCCCCGCGCCGTCGTCCTTGAGCTACCTGAATATGCCCGCGATCATCAGCGCGGCAGAAGTGACCGACGCCGAAGCGATCCACCCCGGCTACGGCTTCCTGTCCGAGAACGCCGACTTCGCCGAGCGTGTCGAGAAATCCGGCTTCGTCTTCATCGGCCCGCGTCCGGAATCCATCCGCATGATGGGCGACAAGGTGTCGGCCAAGCACGCGATGATCAAGGCAGGCGTGCCCTGCGTGCCCGGCTCCGAAGGAGCCTTGCCGGAAGACCCGAAGGAAATCATCCGCATCGCCCGCAAGATCGGCTACCCGGTCATCATCAAGGCAGCGGGCGGAGGCGGCGGCCGCGGTATGCGTGTTGTGCATACCGAAGCCGCACTGCTCAACGCGGTCACCATGACCAAGTCGGAAGCCGGCGCCGCATTCGGCAACCCGGAAGTCTATATGGAGAAGTATCTGGAAAATCCGCGCCACGTGGAAATCCAGATCCTCGCCGATGAGTTCAAGAACGCCGTCTGGCTGGGCGAACGCGACTGCTCGATGCAGCGTCGCCACCAGAAGGTGATCGAGGAAGCGCCGGCGCCCGGCATCCCGCGCAAGCTGATCGAGCGTATCGGCGACCGCTGCGCCGAGGCCTGCCGCAAGATCGGCTACCGCGGTGCAGGCACCTTCGAATTCCTGTATGAAAACGGCGAGTTCTACTTCATCGAGATGAACACCCGTATCCAGGTGGAGCACCCGGTGACCGAGATGATCACCGGCGTCGACCTGGTGCAGGAACAGATCCGTATCGCCGCCGGCGAGAAGCTGCGTTTCCGCCAGCGCGACATCGAACTGTCCGGCCATGCGATCGAGTGCCGCATCAACGCAGAAGACCCGTTCAAGTTCACCCCGTCGCCGGGCAAGATCGTTGCATGGCACGCACCGGGCGGCCCCGGCATCCGCGTCGACTCGCACGCCTACGCCGGCTACTTCGTGCCGCCGACCTACGACTCGATGGTCGGCAAGGTGATTTCCTACGGCGCCACGCGCGAGCAGGCGATCCGCCGCATGCAGATCGCACTCTCCGAAATGGTCGTCGAGGGCATCCAGACCAATATCCCGCTGCATCGCGAACTGATGGTGGACGCACGCTTCATCGAAGGCGGCACCAACATCCATTATCTCGAGCAGAAGCTGGCTGACAAGCCCGACCTGCCCAAGGGCGGCGCGAAAGCGGCCAAGTAAGAAAGCATCATCATGAGCTGGACCGAAATCGTCATTGAAGTCGCGCGCGACCACGCGGAGGCACTCTCCGATGCATTGATGGAAGCAGGTGCCTTGTCGGTTTCGGTAGAAGACGCCGACGAAGGCACGGAAGCGGAGAAACCCTTGTTCGGCGAGCCGGGCATGGAGCCAGCCGAAACGGCATGGGACCATAGCCGCGTCGTGGCACTGGCCGACGAGAAAGCCGATTTCGCGGCCATCGTCGCCGAAGCGGCTGCGGAGTGCGGCATCGCCGCGCCTCCCTACACCCTGCGTGCCGTCGCCGAACAGGATTGGGTACGCCTGACGCAATCGCAGTTCGAGCCCATCCACATCGGCAAGAACATCTGGGTCGTGCCGAGCTGGCACGATGCGCCTGATCCGGACGCCCTGATCCTCGAACTCGACCCCGGCCTCGCCTTCGGCACCGGTAGTCACCCGACCACGCGCCTCTGCATGGAATGGCTGGAAGCGCATCCGCCGCAAGGCCTGTCGGTGCTCGACTATGGCTGCGGCTCCGGCATCCTCGCCATGGTCGCGAAGAAACTGGGCGGCAGCCTCGTGTGCGGCGTCGACATCGACCCGCAGGCGATCGAATCGGCGCGCTACAACAGCGAACGCAACCGCTGCGAAATCGACTATTATCTGCCGGAAGAATTCTCTGCCGCCGCACAGCAGAAAACCTACGACATCGTGGTCGCCAATATCCTCTCCAGTCCGCTGAAACTGATGGCGCCGATGCTGTCTTCGCGCGTCGCCCCCGGCGGCCGGCTGGTCCTGTCGGGCATCCTGGAGCGCCAGGCCGATGAAGTGGCGGCTGCCTATGCCCCCTTCATCCAGCTGTCCGTATGGGCGGAGCGTGAAGGCTGGGTGGCGCTTGCCGGCCAGTCCCCGGTCACCGGTTAACCACAATGGCGCTTGCTACCCAGTGCCCTCATTGCCATACGACATTCCGGGTCGCGCATGACCAGCTGAAGCTGCGCGCCGGGCTCGTGCGTTGCGGCGCCTGCAAGCAGATCTTCAACGGCATCGAAAACCTGCTCCGGCCTGAAGAGTTGGAACAATCCGCACCGCGGGCAGCACCGCCGGCCCAGCGCGCACCGGCGCCTGAACCCACGCCCGAACCAGCTCCGCCTGCCGAGAAACCTGCGCCCACTGTAGATTTCGACCTGGGCGATCTCGGCGACCTCGATACCGAACCGGCGGAGAAGACGCGTCCCGTCGAGCGCCCTTTCCCCGACTCATCCGATACCACGCTTGCCGAGGTGGAAAAAGAAGAGTTCGAGGCTCCGCCCGCTCCCACCGAGCCGCAGAAGAACGATCCGCTGCTGCGCATGACGCTCATGGACTTCGCGCATGAGCGGCGCGAGCCCATTATTGAGGGAAGCGCAGCCGAAGGAGCGGCGACAAACGAAGACGACGCAATCGAACAGGCAATCGACGACCTCGAAAGCAAACCCTGGCGGCGCGAACAGGATGAGTCGGTCCCGCCCGAAGGCGATGCACTCGACCAGGCCGAAGCGGCCGAGTATGAAGAACCCAGCTTCGTGAAACAGGGCCGGCGCAAGCAGCGCATCGGACGCGCCGTGCGCATCTTCATGGCAGTCGGATCAGTCATCTTGCTGTTCGCCTTGCTTGCGCAAGCAACCTACGTCTTCCGTGACCAGATCGCGGCTTGGTTCCCGCATACGAAACCGGCGCTGGCCAATATCTGCACCCGCCTGGGCTGCCAGGTCGGCCTGCCTGCGCAGATAGAATCGGTGTCGATCGAATCGAGCGAATTGCAGACCGTGTCGCCCGACTCCGGCACCTTCGCGCTGACCGTCCTGCTGCGCAACCACGGCGCAACCGAGCAGGCATGGCCGAACATCGAGCTGACCCTCAACGACAATAACGAAAAACCGATCGCCCGCCGCGTATTCATCCCGCGGGAGTACCTCACGGAAGCAGGCGATGCGAAAAAGGGTTTCGCCGCGCGCTCCGAGCAGCCGGTCAAGCTGTACTTTGAACTTGCGCAACTCAAGGCGTCGGGATACAGGGTTTACCTGTTCTATCCGTAATACACTTCCGGGTTCCCGGTTCCTGGCGGCCGACAATCCATTTTCCAATCCTTCACTGGCAAGCAACCATGACATCCTTAATCTGCGGCTCGCTCGCTTTCGATACCATCATGCTGTTCGGCGGGCGCTTTTCCGAAGCGCTGCTGGCGGACCAGCTGCACAAGATCAACGTCGCCTTCCTGGTGCCGGAATTGCGCCGCGAGTTCGGCGGCTGCGCAGGGAATATCGCCTACAACCTGAAACTGCTGAACGGCGACCCGCTGATCATGGCGACCATCGGCCAGGACGGCGACCCCTATCTCGAACGGCTCGACCGCCTGCAAATTTCCCGACGCTGCGTGCGCACCATCGAAAGCAGCTATACCGCGCAGGCCTTCATTACCACCGACGCCAACAGCAACCAGATCACTGCCTTCCACCCGGGCGCGATGGCGCTGTCACACCGGAACAAGGTCGCCGATGCCGGCCCAGTCAAGCTGGCGATCGTCGCCCCGGACGGCCGCGACGGGATGTTGCAGCACGCAGTGGACTGTGTGGACCTCGCTATCCCGTTCATCTTCGATCCGGGCCAGGGTTTGCCGATGTTCAACGGCGCCGAACTGGAACACTTCATTGAACTGGCCACTTATGTGGCGGTCAATGATTATGAGGCGGAACTCTTAACCGAACGCACCAACCTGCCGCTGGACCAGATCGCCAAGCGTGTGAAGGCATTGATCGTGACGCGCGGCGAACAAGGCGCCGAGATTTTCACGGATGGGCAGCGTATCGATATTCCCTGCGTGAAGGCAGACCAGGTGGTTGATCCGACGGGTTGCGGCGACGCCTTCCGTGCCGGCCTGCTCTACGGGATCACCAGCGGCATGGACTGGGTGACGACCGGCCGTCTGGCGAGCCTGATGGGTGCCATCAAGATCGCCTCCCAAGGCGGTCAAAACCACGCGCCAAGCCGCCAGGAAATCGAAGACCGGTTCCAGAAAGCGTTCGGCTACCGGTTCTGATAGTTCCAGCCGCAGCCGGACTTATCCGATGAGGGGTTTCATGGGTATTCGACAACCGATATTCGCTGCAGCGCTGACCGCTCCCTTGCTGATCGGCTGCGCGTCAAATCCGCCGGATCCCCTCATGACGACGCAGGGCTCGACCCTGGTGCAAACCGGACGCGTGACCAATGTTCGCGATGTCACCGTGCGCGGCGGCCGCCCCTCTGGAGTAGGTTCCTTCATCAGCACCATCGTAGGCGGTATCGCCGGCAGCAAGATCGGCAGCGGTAACGGCAGCACTGTAGCAAGCATCGGCGGCGCCGTGGCCGGAGGCTTGGCGGGCCATCATGCCGAGGAAGCCGGCAAAAGCAATGCATCGACGGAATTGACCGTACAACTCGATAGTGGTGAAAACCGCGTCTTCACGATCGAACCGGAAGAGGTGTTCAGGGTTGGGGATGCAGTCAGGATCACCACCGTGAACGGCGTGTCCAAGGTCGCCCGCTTCTAATTAAATAGTGATGCGTCGTCATTACTAACCAGAATCGACGCGCACCGATCCTGGCCGCATCAGCCACCGCTTGTCAGCAGCACCCCTTGGGCGTGCGCCACAGTCATTCCCGGCGCGATGACTTCAATCATTTTCCGCTTGTTGGTATGCCCGTGCGTAATCGACACGGCACTCTTGGGTACGCCGAGCATGTCGGCCAGGAAGCGGACCAGTGCCTCGTTAGCCTTGCCTTCGATCGGCTGCGCCTGCAGCCGAATCTTCAAGGCGTCATCCAGGACACCGGTCACTTCACTCTTCTTTGCATTGGGCGTGATCTGCACGGAAATCCTCACGCCGCCGGAAACGGCTGAACACCAGTCGCGCGTCATGCGAGCGACATCACAACCTGTGTCACGAGCATCAGGCCAATCCGCAGGAGGATGAACAGGACAAGGGGCGACAGGTCGATATTGCCGATCAGGGGAACGACGCGGCGCAGGGGACGGAGCAGCGGTTCGTTCAGCGCACGGATGAAGGGCGCAAGCGGTGCATGCGGGTTGACCCAGCTGAAGACGACTTCAATGATGAGCAAGCCCATGAAGCCATAGAAGATCCATTCGAACAGGCGCAGCAGGGATAGCAACACCAGGAATTGCGGATGAAAGCGCGACATCACCGCAAGGTCAATCGCCACGGCGATGAGGATCACGAGGCAGGCGGCAATCAGGCTCGCCCAATCATAGCCGCCGACGCCCGGAAGGACGCGGCGCAGCGGCCGCACCAGCCAGTCGGTCAGCTGGAACGTGAACTGCCCAAGCGCAGCCGGCGGCCGTACCCGCACCACCTGCATCCAGAAACGCAGGAGCAGCACGCCGCCTAGGACGGCAGCGACGGTATCGACGATCAACGTGAGGATGCTGTTCAGCACTATCCGATCTCCAAAATAAAAATGCCCGTCGTGCAGCATAAGCCACACCACGGGCATTTTGCCTGAACTTAATCAGGCATCCAAGCAAAGCTCGGCTATTACGGACGGGTGCCGGTCGGGAACGGCCAAGCCGCTGCCGGGTTCAGCACAGTCTTCACAGCAGGAGCTGCAGCAGCGGCAGGCTTAGCTGCCGGCTTCTTGGCAGCTGCCTTCTTCGGAGCGGCTGCCTTCTTCGGTGCTGCGGCCTTCTTGGGAGCGGCGGCCTTTTTCGCAGCAGGCTTGGCAGCGGCCTTCTTGGCAGCCGGCTTCTTAGCAGCGGCCTTCTTGGGAGCTGCAGCTTTCTTGGCTGCCGGCTTCTTGGCTGCTGCCTTCTTGGCTACCGGCTTCTTGGCTGCTGCCTTCTTCGGTGCTGCAGCTTTCTTGGCTACCGGCTTCTTGGCTGCTGCCTTCTTCGGTGCTGCAGCTTTCTTGGCTACCGGCTTCTTGGCTGCAGCTTTCTTCGGTGCTGCTGCTTTCTTAGCTACCGGCTTCTTGGCTGCTGCTGCCTTCTTCGGTGCTGCTGCTTTCTTGGCTACCGGTTTCTTGGCTGCTGCTGCCTTCTTCGCTACCGGCTTCTTAGCGGCTGCTGCCTTCTTCGGCGCTGCTGCTTTCTTGGCTGCAGGCTTCTTAGCTGCCGGCTTCTTAGCCGCGGCTGCTTTCTTAGCAGCGGGTTTCTTTGCTGTTGCCATTTGTTTCTCCTTCACGTGATGAGAAAGTTCAAACTACGAGGTTGGAAACCCGCACTGTCCATCGCGATGGGCCAGGCGGATTATTCATCGGCGCAAGCAAACTGCTGTTTGCGCTAATGAATTCGGCACCAGCTGAACTGCTGCATCACCTCATTCATGCAGCACTTCAGCCTCAATTGACTACGCCTCTCTTCTTGAAATCACCGCCGCGCGTCGGCAGTGACGGAGGTCCTTGGTCGCGCGCTCAGGAGGCGCTGCGATCGCCGTAGCCAAAAAAAACGCCGGCAGCAAAGCCGGCGTGGGAATACTGTTTCCGAAAACCCAACAGGATTTTCAAAGAAAAAGCCGCCTTGCCCGACAGCGTCGGGCACAGCGGCTGAATCACAGAAGATCGAATCGTTCGTCTACTGTCCATTAAGTTCGGTTGTAGCCTCTCGGTTTTGCAGTCTCACTTCCCGCTTACCGATGGCGAGTCGACTGCTGTCTCTCCATCCGCTTCATTCTGTCGGCGCGGGATCTGTTCTTCGTTATTCCCAGCTCAGTGCTCCACCGGTCTGGTATTCGATCACGCGAGTCTCGAAGAAGTTGCGTTCCTTCTTCAGATCGATCATCTCGCTCATCCACGGGAAGGGATTCTCTTCCTGCGGGAACAATGGATCGAGACCGATCTGCTGTGCGCGGCGATTCGCGATGAATCGCAGGTACCCTTTGAACATCGGAGCATTCAATCCGAGTACTCCACGCGGCATTGTATCCTCAGCGTAGCGATATTCCAACTCTACTGCACGCAAAAACAACGCTTTGATCTCTTCGCGGAACTCTGCAGTCCACAGATGCGGGTTCTCCAACTTGATCGTGTTGATGAGATCGATCCCGAAATTGCAGTGCATGGACTCATCGCGCAGGATGTACTGATACTGCTCTGCTGCGCCCATCATCTTGTTCTGACGGCCGAGCGCGAGGATCTGCGTGAAGCCGACATAGAAGAACAGACCTTCCATCAGGCATGCAAACACGATGAGCGAACGCAGCAGAGTCTGGTCCGCTTCGACGGTGCCGGTCTTGAATTCCGGATTGGTCAGTACGTCGATGAACGGGATCAGGAACTCGTCCTTGTCGCGGATCGAAGCCACCTCGTGGTACGCGTTGAAGATCTCGCCCTCGTCCAGGCCGAGCGACTCGACGATGTACTGGTAGGCGTGGGTGTGGATTGCTTCCTCGAATGCCTGGCGCAGCAAGTACTGGCGGCACTCCGGGGCGGTGATGTGGCGGTAGGTGCCGAGCACGATGTTGTTGGCGGCGAGCGAGTCGGCGGTCACGAAGAAGCCGAGGTTACGCTTGATGAGGCGGCGCTCGTCTTCAGTCAGGCCGTTCGGGTTCTTCCACAGCTCGATGTCGCGCTGCATGTTGATTTCCTGCGGCATCCAGTGGTTGGCGCAGCCGGCCAGATACTTGTCCCAGGCCCACTTGTACTTGAACGGAACCAGCTGGTTGACGTCGGTCTGGCCGTTGATGATGCGCTTGTCGGCGGCGTTCACGCGGCGGGTTTCTTCGGCACCAGAGGCGACCTGCGGCTTGGTGACCAGGGCCGGGTTCAGTGCGATGTCGGATTGATTGGAGCGCAGAACCGACGGCGTCACGGACGCGAGCGCCGGCTGCGGTTGCGGAGCTTGAGCGGGTTTTGCGACCGGAGTTACTTCGTCATCCCAACTTAGCATGGCTGTTCTTCCTTACAGAGGTATTGTAGTTGTCGTTGCGTGATGTTCAAGGAAACGGCGCGGCAGCATGGCCGCGCCGTTCATCTGCCCGATGTTACTGGCAGGCTTCGCACTCTTCGAAGCCCGGGTCACCCGGACGCATCGTGCACACCGGTCCAGCGACTTCGGTCGGGATCGACATGGCAGGTTCTGCTGCCGATGCGACGGCTGCGGAGCCCATGTTGGCGGATACCGCGTTGAGCGCGCCGGCCTTGGTGGTCGACTTCTCGGCGTGGGTCGCACCGATGGTGCGCAGGTAGTAGGTGGTCTTCAGGCCGCGCAGCCAGGCGAGCTTGTAGGTCTCGTCGAGCTTCTTGCCGGAAGCGCCCGCCATATAAATATTGAGCGATTGCGCCTGGTCAATCCACTTCTGGCGGCGCGATGCGGCTTCGACCAGCCACTTCGGATCCACTTCGAAGGCGGTGGCGTAGATGTCGCGCAGGTCTTGCGGGATGCGATCGATTTTGGCCAGGCTGCCGTCGAAGTACTTCAGGTCGGCAACCATCACTTCGTCCCACAGGCCGCGTGCCTTGAGGTCGCGCACCAGATTTTCGTTGATCTCGGTAAATTCGCCGGACAGGTTCGACTTCACATACAGGTTCTGGTAAGTCGGCTCGATGCAGGCAGACACGTCGATGATGTTGGAGATCGTCGCGGTCGGCGCGATCGCCACGCAGTTCGAGTTGCGCATGCCGTGGGTCTTGATGCGGTCGCGCAGCGAGGCCCAGTCCATGGTTTCCGAGGTGTCGACCTCCAGGTAGCCGCCGCGCTCTTCCGCCAGCAGCTTCAGGGAATCCTGCGGCAGGATGCCGCGATCCCACAGCGAACCGCGGTAGGAACTGTAACGGCCGCGCTCTTCCGCCAGTTCGGTCGATGCCCAGTAGGCGTAGTAGCAGACGGCTTCCATCGAGCGGTCGGCGAATTCGACGGCTTCCATCGACGCATACGGCACACGCATCATGTGCAGGCAGTCCTGGAAGCCCATGATGCCCATGCCGACCGGACGGTGGCGCAGGTTGGAGTCACGTGCTTTCTTGACGGCGTAATAGTTAATATCAATCACGTTGTCCAGCATGCGCATCGCGGTGCGGATGGTCTTCTGCAGCTTGGCGTGGTCGAGCTTGCCGTCCTTCATGTGGGCCGGCAGGTTGACGGAGCCGAGGTTGCAGACCGCGATTTCGGAATCGTTGGTGTTCAGCGTGATCTCGGTGCACAGGTTGGAGCTGTGGACGACGCCGACATGCTGCTGCGGGGAACGGATGTTGCACGGATCCTTGAAGGTGATCCACGGATGGCCGGTCTCGAACAGCATGGACAGCATCTTGCGCCACAGGTCGATCGCCTGGATCTTCTTGAAGAGCTTCAGCTCGCCGCGCGCTGCCTTGACTTCGTAGCCAGTATAGGCTTCCTCGAAGGCCTTGCCGAACTTGTCGTGCAGGTCCGGGACGTCGGACGGCGAGAACAGGGTCCACTCGCCCTTTTCCATCACGCGCTTCATGAACAGGTCGGGAATCCAGTTCGCGGTGTTCATGTCATGGGTGCGGCGGCGGTCGTCGCCGGTGTTCTTGCGCAGGTCGAGGAATTCCTCGATGTCCATGTGCCAGGTTTCCAGATAGGCACAGACCGCGCCCTTGCGTTTGCCGCCCTGGTTCACCGCGACAGCGGTGTCGTTGACCACCTTCAGGAACGGGACCACGCCCTGGGACTTGCCGTTGGTGCCCTTAATGTGAGCGCCCAATGCACGCACAGGAGTCCAGTCGTTGCCCAAGCCGCCGGCGAACTTGGCCAGCAGGGCGTTCTCTTTAATAGCTTCATAGATGCCGTCCAGGTCGTCCGACACCGTGGTCAGGTAGCAGGAGGACAGCTGCGAACGCTGAGTGCCGGAGTTGAACAGCGTCGGCGTCGAGCTCATGAAGTCGAAGGACGACAGCAGGTTGTAGAACTCGATGGCACGGGCTTCGCGGTCGATTTCATTCAGCGCCAGGCCCATCGCGACGCGCATGTAGAAGGCCTGCGGCATTTCGATGCGAGTGCCCTGGATGTGCAGGAAATAGCGGTCGTACAGGGTCTGCAGGCCGAGGTAGCCGAACTGCAGGTCGCGTTCCGGCTTGATGGCGTCAGCCAGCTTCTTCAGGTCGAACTGGGCCAGCTTGTCGTCCAGCAGGTCGGCTGCAATGCCCTTCTTGATGAATTTCGGGAAGTAATCAATATAGTGCTGCTGTGCGTCGGCCTGGGCCACTTCCTGGCCGAACACTTCCTTGCGAATGGTGTGCATCAGCAGACGAGCGGTCACCTTGCTATAGGCCGGGTCCTTTTCCATCAGCGCGCGGGCAGCCAGGATGGCGGACTTGTGCAGCTCTTCGACAGGCACGCCGTCGTACAGGTTCTTGAGGGTCTCGGCCAGGATCGCTTCGGCGTCGACGTGCTTTTCCAGGCCGACACAGGCGGAGGTGATCAGGGTGCGCACCTGCTCGATGTCGAGCGGACGGCTCTGGCCGTTTTCGATGACGTGCAGTTGCGGGACTTCCGTGCCCTTTGCTGCTTGCTGCTGCGCACGCTCTTCCATGCGCTTGGCGCGATACAGCACGTAGGCGCGGGCGACGTCATGTTCGCCGGAGCGCATCAGGGCCAGTTCGACCTGGTCCTGGACATCTTCAATATGGAAGGTGCCGCCGGCCGGCTGGCGGCGGACCAGTGCGGAGACGACGCTGCCGGTCAACTGCTCGACCAGCTCGCGCACGCGCGCGGAGGCAGCGCCCTGGCCGCCGTTCACGGCGAGGAAGGCCTTGGTCATCGCAATCGAGATCTTCGACGGCTCGAAGCCGACGACCGCGCCGTTGCGGCGGATGATCTTGTAGTCGCCGAGGCTGATCGAATGGGTCGCAGGAGCGTCGGTAGTGGCGGCCTGCGGGTTAACCAGACCGAATTCACCGGGGGACTTGAGGGAAACTTCTTGGGACGTGTGCATCTAGCCTCCTTCGACTATAGGGCCCGCAGCTGTGCAGCTGCTTATTTATGGTTATTAATTAGAACCCCGGACCATGCCGGGGTTCACGTACTGCAGATGACGCTTGCGCATCGATGGGGAGAGCTGTTCACGGCCCGCCCGTCACTACATGTCGTATCTTGTACTGAGGTCCAACCTGAACAGCCCATATTTATGGGAGATCGCGACACCACTACATCTAGTGGTGCATATCGCGACTGGAACTAATTCTAGTGCCGGGTTTAGGAGGATGCAATATCTTTTTTACTTGGTCTGCAATAATTTTGACCGGCCGAACCCGTTGACTTTTTCACTCGGCCATGAAAGGGAAGCGAAGCGCTGGCAGCGTCGCCCGCCCCTGTTCTTTTTGAATCAAGGACTTGCGGAAATGCTGCCAATCGAAGAAAGGACCGGGGTCGGTCTTGCGGCCGGGAGCAATATGTTCATGTCCCGCAACATCGGCAAGCGGATATCGCAGGCGCAAGGCATGCGTCAGTTCGACGAGGGAATCGTACTGGCGGAGATCGAAGGCTTCGAAGTCGGTGCCTTCGAGTTCGATACCGATGGAGAAGTCGTTGCAGCGCTCGCGGCCGCCGAAACTGGACACGCCGGCATGCCATGCGCGGTCGCTGGCCGACACGAACTGCATCACCTCGCCGTCACGCCGGATCAGGAAATGGGCGGACACGCGCAGGCTGCGCAGCTGGTCGAAATACGGATGGGCATCGCAATCGAGGCGGTTGCAAAACAGGTCCCCGATCTCCGAACCGCCGAACTGGCCGGGCGGCAGGCTGATGTTGTGGATCACCAGCAGGCTGACATCCGTGGCGTCCGCGCGCGCATCGAAATTCGGCGAAGGCATGCGCGTCGCACCGCTCGCCCATCCGTCGGCATCCAGTTGGAATCGGCTCATGCGTCGGGCTCGTGGATGTTCAATCGCTGCATGCGATAGCGCAGCTGGCGGAAGCTGATGCCGAGCAGTTCCGCCGCCTGTGTGCGGTTGAAATGGGTCTTCGCGAGGGCGCGCCGGATGATCTCGCGCTCGACATCGTCAAGGTAATCCGGCAGGGAATGCGGCAACTCTCCCTCTGGAATGATGGGCGTCGCAGCCTGCTTGGGAGGCGCGTGCTCAGGCGCTGGTGCAACCGCCGTCGCGCTCGCGACTTCTTCGGAAGCGGCAGGCGGTGCGGGCGGAACGGCCGTAGTCTGCGGCACGTCGACGGGACATGCGCCTGGCTTGAGCGCAAGGTCGGCCACTTCGATTACGCCGTCGTTGGCAAATGCGAGCGCACGCTCCAGCACGTTTTCGAGTTCGCGCACGTTGCCCGGGAACGGATAGGCGCGCAAGGCTTCAAGCGCCTGCGGCGACAGGACCGCCTTGCTTCCCGATGGAGCGAGGCGCTCCAGCAGGCCGTCGGCCAGCAAACCGATGTCCTCGCGCCGCTCGCGCAAGGGCGGCAAACGCAATTCGATCACGTTCAGCCTGTAATACAGATCCTGCCGGAAACGGCCCTTCTCGACGCATTCGGCGAGGTTCTGGTGTGTAGCGCTGATCACGCGCACGTCGACCGGTTCCTCGACGGTCGCGCCGACCTTGCGCACGCGCCGCTCCTGGATGGCGCGCAGCAGCTTGACCTGCATCTGCAACGGCAGGTCTGCCACTTCATCGAGCATGAGCGTCCCGCCGTTGGCCGCCTGGAAGAAACCGTCGCGATCCTCGTTGGCGCCGGTGAAAGCGCCCTTCCGGTAGCCGAAGAACTCGGCTTCCATCAAGGCTTCCGGAATCGCGCCGCAGTTGACGGCGATGAACGGCTTGTCGGCGCGGGCGCTGTGGGCGTGAATGTCGCGAGCGGCCAGCTCCTTGCCGCTGCCGGATTCACCGGTGATAGCCACGGGAGCCATGCTGCGTGCCAGACGCACGATCTGCGAACGCAGGTCCTGCATCACGCCCGATTCGCCGGTCAGACGCGAGACGACCGACGTGGAAGCGCTATCCTGCTGCCCGCCACCATCGACCTTATGGGTGCGCAGGGCCGATTGGACCAGCAGGCGCAACTGGTCCAGGCCGACAGGCTTGGACAGATAGTCGAAGGCGCCCGCTTTCAACGCCGCGACCGCATTCTCCGCGCTGCCGAAGGCGGTGATGACCGCGATCGGAATATTCTTGCCGCCGCCTGCCACTTCCCGCACCAGGTCAATGCCCACGCCGTCGGGCAGGCGCATGTCGGTCAGGACGAGTGCATACTCCCCTTGCGCCAGCCGTTCGCGTGCGGCTGCAAGGGAATCGGCGCAATCGACGTCCAGCCCCATCTTGACGAGCGTGATCTCCAGTAGCTCACGCAGGTCGGCCTCATCGTCGACGACCAGGATTCGGGGGGCAGTCATGGCAGGATTCAGATTCCGTGTATGGAGTTGTGATCAGTTCAGCACGGCGAAGCTGATCACGAAACGGCCGCTCGGCTCGTCGGTGCCATGGCTCGACAGGCCCATGCGGTATTCGTAATCCAGCATCGCACCGTTATTCAAACACAATTCGCGCGCGACGTAGAGGCCCAGCCCCGTCCCCTTGCTCGATGTGGTGTAGAACGGCTCGAACAGATGGGCCCGCACTTCCGCCGTAATTGCCGGTCCGTCATCCTGCACATGCAATTCCAGCCGGTTCGCCTGCGGGGACATCGCGACAATCTGGATGCTGCCGTCCTGGCCGCTGGCATAGCGAAGCGCGTTCGACAGCAGGTTGACGAGGACCTCGCGCAAATGCAGGGGGTCGAACCTGACCTGGTAACCATCCACGTTGCCGAGCTCGATCACGCGCGGCGGTACCGAATGGCTTTCGCAAAATTCTTCCAGCAGGTCCGTGAGGAAGGGGCCCAGCTTGAGGGGATCGGTCTGGGTGTTGGCCTTGCGCGACAGCTTGAGGATGTCCTCGATCATCCGGTTCAGGCGCACCACATTGTCCCCGACGATATTCAGCAGGCGCACCTGTGTCGGCTCGACCGCATCCTCTTTCAGCAAGGAGGCAGCATGGGAGATTGCAGAGAGCGGATTGCGCACTTCATGGGCGATGCTGGCGGTCAGCCGGCCCATCGACGCCAATTTCAGCTGCTGCGCCTGGTTCTCGATTTCCGTGACGTCCTGCACGAAGATAACGCTGCGGTCTTCCGCAAGCCCCGCCGGTTCCACCTTCGCAAACCGCAGCCTGAGATGGGCAACCAGATCGCGCCGGCCGTCACGACCTGAAACCGCAGCCTGCATCGCACCGATGTCGTCACCCGGCTTGATCATGACGTAAGTCGTCGACTCCGCTTCCGTATCCTGCATCTGGCGGCCGAGCCAGGCAAAGAGCGCATCGGCGATCGGCCGCAGCGAGGGGAAGTCGGTCAGTTTGACATGCGGCTGACCGTAGGGCACGGAGATTCCCAGCATGCGCTCGGCGGCAGGATTGCCGGCAAACACTTCCGTGCCGTGTCCCACCACAAGAATGCCGTCGGCGGTATCGGCCATCACCAGCCGGTTGATGGCTTCCTGCACCCGCAGGTCGTGCCCGCGCTGCGCGGCAAGGTTTTCCTGTTTGATCAGCTTGGCGGCAAGCCGGTTGATGACGTAAATCGACGCAAAGAACGCAGCGCCGTACAGACCGGCCCGCGATGGCGATGCATCGGCAGCGGCGTGCAGCAACCGATAGCCGCTTTCCGACAGCAGGATCAGGGTAACGACGGAAACGAAGAAGAGGGATAGGACCAGGGGCGCCAGCACGGCAGCGCCCGCGAGCGGAAAAAGGAAGAGAATCGCCAGCCCGCTGCGCACGCCGCCGGCAAGGACATACAGCATTGAAATGGCGGCAATGTCGACCGTAAGCTGCACCAGTAGCTGGAGCGTGAAATGCTTTTGCCAGTACACGGACGCAAGCGCGAACGTCACGGCGAGCGCACCGTACGCCAGGAATATGTCCCAGTTGCCTGCGAACTCGCCCGGTACCGCGCCGCGGATCTCGTTGAAACCGAAATACATCAGCAACACGCTCGCAATGACGATGCGGGTCACGCAGAAGGTCTGCAACGTGCGCCAGAAGGTTTCCCGGGTTTCCTTGAGACGGGGAATATGCATCACGCACCCTCCGTGTGCGCGTCCGCCGGGACACAATCGCTTGCTGCCGGGCGGGCCAGGCGAAAGGGCGAGATCATGCGCGGCGATCGGGCGAAGAATGGAGCCGGCGATGCTCTTCGCTGCAGAAATTCAACCCCGGCGCCGCAACGATCGATTCCGACTCCGGGATATAAGTACCGCAATGCGCGCAGCGAACCATCTGTTCAGTGCTGCTGGCCGGAGTGGCGGCGCGCCCCGCCCGGGACGCTTCCACTTTTTTCTTCTTGCTGTAGGACAGCCACATCCAGACCGCGAATGCGACCAGAACCCACAGAAGGATTTTCATGCAAGCCCCCGATGCAGCACCACTTCCATCACGAAACGGCTGCCGACATAAGCAAGCAGCAGGGTCGCGAATCCGGTGAGCGTGAAGCGCAGCGCCGTCTTGCCGCGCCAGCCGCGCCAGAAGCGGCCTACGAGCAGCGCGCCGAACAGCACCCAGGACAGCATGGTGAAGATGGTCTTGTGATCCCACCGGAATGCGATCCCGAACAATTGTTCGGAGAATACGATGCCGGAGAGTACCGTCAGCGTGAGCAGGGCGAAGCCGAATCCGATGAGCCTGAACAGGAGTTTTTCCATCGTCAGCAGCGCCGGCAGCCGATCGATCGCCATGCCGAGGAGCCCGCCCTGCCCGTTGCCGGGCAGGGTATGCAGGCGGGATTCTTGCAATGCCATCAGTACCGCATGGAAGGCGGCGATGGTCAGGCTGCTGTACGCGAGGATGGCGATCGCCACGTGCCAGGGAAACAACACGGACTTCCCTTGCAGCGGCACCAGGCTGCCGGGGAACAGGACCGGCAGGATCACGGCCACCGTGGCGGTCGGCAATACGAGCACGCGCAAGCCATCGAGCGTGAGGTTTCGGTTTTCCAGCCAGTAGGCGGCGACCGAGATCCATAGCGTCGCCGACAGCATGATCGCGAAACCGATGCGCAGTGAACCGGGAGTGACCATATCGACCCACAACGCGCCGCCATGGAGAACCCAGGCGATGGCCGTGCCGGCGGAAATCGCGACGCGTTGCCGGGATGGCAAAAATCCGCAAGTCGCGTAGAGCAGTGCCGCCAGGACGAAGAAGTATGTAAGCATTGCAGGAAAGGGTGATGTGCAGACCCTGAGTTTACACCATGTGTGCCGGCACCCGGGCTTGACTGCAACAGACAAACCCACGGCAATGCCAGCCCGTCAATCCTGTCCCCTTCCCGAGGACAGCTGGTATTTTTTCAACTTGTCGTACAAGGTCTTTTTGGGAATACCCAGCCGGTCGGCGGCCGCTGCCACATTACCATCCTGCGCGGCCAGAGCCTCGGCGATCAGCGCGCGTTCATACGCATCCACCCGCTGCGGCAATGTATCCACTACTGCCTCCTGTTGCAGCGTGGAGGCCGGACTGCCCACGCCGAGCACCAGGCGGTCGGCAAAATTGCGCAGCTCGCGGACATTGCCCGGCCAGTCGCGCGCCTGCCACTCCGCCATCTGCGCCATGCTCCAGTGCGGCACCGGCCGCTGGTAGCGCATGGCCGCCCCCTGTGCAAAATGTGCGAGCAATAAAGGAATGTCGTCCCTCCGGTCGGCGAGCCGGGGCAAATCGATCCCGATCACGCTGATGCGGTAATACAAGTCCTCGCGGAACCGGCCCTGCGCGCTGAGTTGCAACAGATCGGCCTTGCTGGCGGCAATGATGCGGCAATCGACCTCGATTGCCTCATTGCCGCCGAGGCGTTCCAGGCTGCGTTCCTGCAGCACGCGCAGCAGCTTCACCTGCAGGGCCAGCGGCATGCTTTCGATTTCATCAAGGAATACGGTACCGCCGTTGGCGTATTCCAGTTTGCCAATGCGACGCTTCTGCGCACTGGTGAAGGCGCCCGGCTCATGGCCGAAGATTTCGCTTTCGAACACGCTCTCCGGCAGCGCCCCGCAGTTGATGGCGACAAAGGGTCCCTTGCGGCCGCTGGCAGCGTGAAGATGACGTGCTACAACTTCCTTGCCGGTGCCGGTCTGGCCGTTGATCAGGATATCCGCCGGCGTCGGCCCCACGGAGCGGATCAGTGCGCGGACGCGCTCAATCGCCGGCGACTGCCCGATCAAGGCCGGCATGTCAGGATGGGATGACCAGGCAGCTTTCAGCCGGCGATTTTCCATTACCAGCCGCCGCTTTTCCTGCGCCCGCCGTACCGTTTCCACCAACCGCTCGGCGGCAAAGGGCTTCTCGATGAAGTCATACGCCCCGGCGCGCATCGCCTCTACCGCCATGCTGACGTCACCATGGCCGGTCACCACGATGACCGGCAGGTCCGGGTCGCCCGCCACCACATCGGCGAGCAGGTCGAGGCCGGAGCGGCCGGGCAAGCGAACGTCGGTCACCAGCACGCCGCCGAAATCCGCGTGCAGCCAGAGCTGCGCCTGCTCCGCATTTTCGCAAGCGCGCACCTCGAATCCCCCGAGCTCCAGCGTCTGCGCGGTCGCCATGCGAACCGCCTGTTCATCCTCGACCAGGACGACTTCCCCCGTTACGTCATGCACTGACAAATTTTTCTCCTTCGGAATTCCTTGCATCCGTGGCCGCCGGCAAGCGGACAATGAATTCGGCGCCGCCGTCCTCATGGTTCCGTGCCGTCAATTGCCCGTTCATCGCCTGGACGATGGACGACGAAATCGCCAGCCCCAACCCCAATCCCTTGCCCGACGCTTTGGTCGTGAAGAACGGCTCGAACAGGTGCTGCGCCACCTGATCAGGAATGCCTGCGCCGCTGTCGCGTATGTGCACCACTGCCTCGCCCCCCTCGCGCTCGAGCGTGACCTCCACCTTCTTCTCGGGCGCGGACTCGACGGCGTCGAGCGCATTACGCAACAGGTTGATCAGCACTTGTTCCGTGCGCACCGCATCGCCGACGATTTGTACCGAATCCCTGATGTCCATCTTGAGTTGCGCATCCTGGCGTCGGAAATCGCTCTCCAGCAACAAAGCCGATGCCCTGACTGCATGCGCCAAGTCGACCAGCGATACTGTTTCGTGGCTCTTGCGCGCAAAGCCTTTGAGCTGGCCGATGATCGTTCCCATGCGGGCGCTCGCTGCGCTGATCTGCGTCAGGTTTTCGCTCGCCTTTTCGCCCAGGCCGCGCGCAAGGAAGGTCACGGCATTGTCGGCAAAGGCGCGGATGGCGGCGAGCGGCTGGTTCAGTTCATGCGTCACGCCGGCGGCCATCTGCCCCAGCATCGCCAGCTTGCCTGCCTGCACGAGTTCGTTTTGCGTCGTGCGCAGCAGGTGTTCGGTTTCCTTCAGCTTCGCGTACTTGCCCTCCAGCGTCTGGTTGGCCTGAAGGAGTTCCTCGGTGCGCTGCGCGATCTTCCTGTCCAGCTCTTCCGCCGCCCGCTGCAAGGCCTTGCGCGAGGCCTGCCTTTCTTCCATGTGACGCCGCCGCTGCAGCACTGCCCAGAAGGAAATCGCAGCGACAGCCATCAGCAACGCTGCCGCCAGTGCGGACAGCGTGGCCGAGCGCTGGATGCGCGCCTGGGACGGGAACAGCAGCAGCTGCCAGCCAAGCCGGCCGACCGGCTTGGCGATGTGTTCGCCGAAGCCCGCCTGTTGCGCCCGGGGCAGCGAGGCGATCGGATGGATATTTTGTCCGGCGTACTGTAACGTCCCTTCGAGATATTTCCTCTCCTTGTCGTCCAGCCGGCGCATGCTGTGGTAACGCCAAGGCGTCCTGTTGCTGAGGAACACCACGCCGCTGGCATCGGCAAGCGCAATCGGCTCCTCGCTGCTGCGCCACGTCTCTTCGAATTCGGACAAGCTGATCTTGACCGCGATCACCCCGATCGGCGCCACCGAGCGTGACTCCGCCAGCGGATAGACCGGCTGGGAAATGAAATAGCCCGGTTCGCTGGTCATGTTGCCGATCCCGTAGAACCGCCCCGCTCGGCCTTCGATCGCATCGCGGAAGTAAGGTCGGAATACAAAGTTCCTGCCCACGAAGCTCAGCGGCTGGTCCCAGTTGCTGGAGGCGAGCGTCTTGCCGTTTCGATCCATCAGGTAGATGGCACTGACCTTGGCCTGGCGCTGGATGGCTTGCAAGGTCAGGTTGAGGCGTTGCGCCCGCTCGCCATCGGCAGGCCGCTCGAGCAGGTTCGGCACATCGGGATGATAGGCCAGGGTAAACGGGAGGGTTTCGAACTTTTCCAGCACAGACTCGAGGTCGAGGGCGATGATCTGCAGCTGGCGGTCGCCCGCATCATGCACATCGACACGTGCCCTATGGGCCGCAACCAGGTAGGCCGCAAGGATGACGATCACCGTGCATGCGATGGCAAGACTGACGAGTCCTGGTCGTTTGCGAAACATTCGGTCTTCCGGACACGCTGCCGCGCCGTCCTCACTGGGGTGGATATGCAGGCCCCGGCCGCCAGGAATCGCCGGATGGCCGCGGGTCGAAGCAATGCTGTGGTACGTAATATTACCCCCTGAGAACGCGCGTGGCGACGGACCGGCCGCCTTCAACGGATGAAGCGGCCGTCCTTGCCGATCATCGTCAACTCGACGAATTCGCTGCCGGTATGGTCATTGGTGTATAGCTGATCATCAGCCCGCCCAGGTCGACTTTCTGCATCGAGTCCATTGCACGGATAAAGGACTCCCGCGTGAGGTTGCGGCCGGCGCGCCGCAGTCCTTCAACCAGCACCTTGGCAGCCACAAAACCCTCCATCGCGGCATAGGACACCGTCGCGCCGGAGGCGCTGGCCGCCACCTTGAACTCCTGGCCGAGCGGGGTCGACACAAGGTGCGGCGCCGGTGTCACCTGCGACACGATGACCCCAAGGCCATCCGCGCCCAGGCTCTTGACGAAGGCTAGCGAGGAGTTGTTCGACAATGTCATTACCTGCATCCTGCTTCCGGCCGCACGGATGCCCTTGATCAAGTCCGCCGTGGTAGTGGCAGAGCCGACGATGATCACCGCCTGTGGCCCGGTGTCGAGCACCGCGCGCACAGTTCCACGGATGTCAGGTTTGGCGCGGTCGAATGTCGCGGCGATCGCCGGCGTCAGCTTGCGCGCCGCCATTGCCGTCTTGAACCCATCCATCGCATCCCGGCCGAAGGAATCGTCAACGTGCAGGATGCCGATCTCGCGTATCCCCACGGTGGTGAAGTGTTCCACTGCCTTGGCCACCTCATCCTGGTACTTCGCCCGCACATTGAACAGCAGACGGTTGACCGGCGTGTGGAAGAGCGCGGCCCCGGTACTCGGCGCCACCAGCGGCACACCGGCTTTGGTCAGGATGGGCAGGATGGCTTCCGTATGCGGGGTCGCACGATTGAGGAACATGGCGAAGACGCGCTCCTGCAGGACCAGTTTTTCGGCATTCGCGGCAGCTGTTGCCGGATCGAACTTGTCGTCCAGCGTCCGGATCTCGATCCGGCGTCCATGCACGCCGCCGCTCCGGTTGACCGAGTCGATGTAGGCGCGCGCGCCTTCGTTCATCTCCTTGACGGCGCCGGCCACCTGCCCGGTCAACGCCGCTGTCTGACCGATCAGGATCGTCTTGTCGATGACGCCATCCTCCGCCCATGCGGCCATCGCACAAAGGGGCAACGTGGCGGCGATGAGGTCCTTTATCCAGTGTCTTGCCATGGGATTTTCCTCGCGAAGTTTCTGTCCAACCGGAATGAGATGGGTCAAACATGCGGTACGGCCCAACTCGAAAGATACTTGCCATCGCTCATGCAGTCTCCGTGCCACCGTCCGCCCAAGCCTTAAGCCACTGATTTTCGCGCCGTCTTCCCGTGCTCCGCCGGGAAAAGCGCGCGAAAACCCGGACGCTCAGCTTTCCCATTTCCGGATTTCCGCGCCGCAGGCTGCGTCCGGGAAGCATGGGCGGCATCGGGTAAAATGGAGGCTGTCCCTGCGGCCCGGCCTACCGCACCGGCCCATTCCCCCATTTCTTGATACATCGTCATCCATGCTCGACAACCTGACCCAAAGACTGGCGAAAGTCGTCAAAACGATGCGCGGCGAAGCGCGTCTGACCGAATCCAACACCGCCGAAATGCTGCGCGAAGTGCGCCTCGCACTGCTCGAGGCCGACGTTGCCCTGCCCGCCGTGCGCGAATTCATTGCCCGTGTGAAGGAAAAGGCAATGGGCGAGGAAGTGATCGGCTCGCTCACCCCCGGCCAGGCGCTGGTCGGCGTCGTCCAGCGCGAACTCGCCTCTCTCATGGGTGCGGATCTCGGCCCGGACGCTTCCCAGCTCAACTTCGCCACCCAGCCGCCGGCAATCATCCTGATGGCGGGTCTGCAGGGTGCCGGCAAGACGACCACCGTCGGCAAGCTGGCGAAGTACCTGAAGGAGCAGAAAAAGAAGAAAGTCCTGACCGTATCCGCCGACGTCTACCGTCCTGCGGCCATCGGCCAATTGGAAACGGTTACCAAACAGGTCGACGCCGACTTCTTCCCGTCGTCGCCGAACGACAAGCCGGTCGACATCGCCCTGGCGGCCCTCGACTACGCAAAGAAGCACTACCACGATGTACTGATCGTCGATACTGCCGGCCGTCTCGGCATCGACGAGGCGATGATGCAGGAGATTGCCGCCCTGCACGCCGCACTGAAGCCGATCGAAACCCTGTTCGTGGTCGACGCCATGCTCGGCCAGGACGCGATCAATACCGCCAAGGCCTTCAACGATGCCCTGCCGCTGACCGGCGTGGTGCTGACCAAGCTCGACGGCGATGCCCGCGGTGGCGCCGCCCTCTCGGTGCGCCATGTCACCGGCAAGCCGGTCAAGTTCGCCGGCGTTGCGGAAAAGCTCGACGGCCTGGAAGCCTTCGATCCGCAGCGCATGGCCAACCGCATCCTCGGCATGGGCGACATCCTGGCCCTGGTCGAGGAGGCCCGCAAAGGCGTCGACGTCGAGGCAGCCAAGGACCTGGCGGAGAAGATCAAGGGCGGCGGCAAGTTCGACTTGAACGACTTCAAGGCCCAGTTGAGCCAGATGAAGAAAATGGGTGGCCTCTCGGGTCTGCTCGACAAGCTGCCGGCGCAGTTCCAGCAGGCGGCGGGCAACGCCGACATGGGCCAGGCCGAGAAGCAGGTGCGACGCATGGAAGGCATCATCAACTCGATGACACCCCAGGAGCGCGCCAAGCCCGAGCTCATCAAGGCCTCCCGCAAGCGCCGTATCGCAGCCGGCGCCGGCGTCCAGGTGCAGGAAGTCAACCGCATGCTATCCCAGTTCGAGCAGATGCAGTCGATGATGAAGAAGCTCAAGGGCGGCGGCATGATGAAGATGATGCGCGGCATGAAGGGCATGCTGCCCGGCATGCGCTGATCCTCCCCTTCCACACCTTCTTCGCGGCCGCACGATCAGGGTGGCCGCCGCTCAGAGAGGGAGCAAACTCTCCCTCTCTGTATCGAAAGCGCCACTCTCCCTCACTCCCTCTGCGTCCCGTCTCTCACTCTCGAGAACGGCATGCGCCCCCTTCTAACCGGGCGCACCTAGAGAGTGAGTGATCTCCGTCCTGAAGGCATCGCAAAGGACTACCCGGCAGTCCTCCTGCATGTCTCCCGTAAACACCCCATCGCCCGGAGAACCAATGCCAGCAAGGATCTCCGGGCGGTGGACTTATCTTCGAACATTCAGGAAGAGGCACGCCCTACCTGCTCCGAGAGCATCCCCAGAGGGACAAGAGGGACGTCTACAGAGGGAAGTTTGCGTCCCCATAGAGGCTCATACCCCCTTTTCTCCTATGAAGAACGCGTCGCACCGAGCACACAAATACATGCAAAAACGTTCAAAAAACACTTGCATCCCTATGAAAACCGCACCACTATTAGCGGTGCGTGATATGACGCAATTTCCCAACACATTTTGTGAAGGAGGCTCGAAGATGGCAACAGCCAAAAAACCCGCGGCCAAGGCAGCCGCCAAGAAGCCCGCTGCTAAGAAGGCAGCAGCTAAGCCCGCAGCAAAGAAAGCAGCACCGGCAAAGAAGGCAGCAGCAAAGCCGGCAGCTAAGAAGGCAGCTCCGGCCAAGAAGGCAGCAGCAAAGCCTGTAGCGAAGAAGGCAGCAGCAAAGCCGGCAGCAAAGAAGGCCGCTCCTGCAAAGAAGGTCGCCGCCAAGAAGCCGGCAGCCAAGAAGGTAGCAAAGCCGAAGACCCCGCGTAAGCCGAACGCAGCGTTCATGAAGCCGATGACGCCGTCCGCTACCCTGGG
>Ga0196972_1000105_pt1 | contig 68982 bp, 57 predicted proteins | sample S1v_2013CmetaG_FD_148618 | JGI IMG/M metagenome (GOLD analysis project Ga0196972, IMG submission 148618) | Soil microbial communities from Anza Borrego desert, Southern California, United States - S1+v_20-13C | ecosystem: Environmental > Terrestrial > Soil > Desert | place: USA: California...
CGCGTGGGGTATTGTCCGCAGGATGAGCCGGCCGGGGGCCGCGTTCGGGATCGACGACATAGACCTGATCTGCATCGACGGTATGCCCGGTCGCCGTGCAGAAAGACAAGTTGCTGCCGACGCCGGTTTCCTTCAACAAGGCACGCTCGAATTTCCGCAGGACGATTGGCGCCAGTTCGTCGTGGGCCAGCTGGTTCAACGTGGCAATGTAGTGGTCGAACAGGGTCGGGTGCGGGTCGTCGCGTGCAAGGAGCTTTACCAGCAGCTCGTTCAGGTAGAAGCCGCACAGCAACGCGGATTTTTCCAACGGTAAAAGTCCGCCTATCCATTCCGCCGAGGTCAGTGTGCGGACTTCAGCCTTGCCACTCCAGTTGACCGACAGAGGCTGGAACGTTTGCAGCACGGCACGCAGTTTCGAATGCGGCCGCTTGGCTCCCTTGGCGATCAGGGCAACACGTCCGAAGTCCCGCGAAAATACGTCAACGATCAGGCTGGTTTCCTTGTAGGGATAGCTGTGCAGCACGAATGCCGGCTGCGAGGAGACCTTGTATTCCTTCTCAGGGGTTTTCGCCTGCCCCGTATCCCGTCGACGCGTCTTTAGCGTTCGGCCGGATACGCTGTCTTCCGCAACGTCAGGCAGCGACAGGGGGCCGTCTGCCGGCCCCTCTTCAGCGTCGGTAAGCGGAAGCACCATGTCAGAACATGTAGACCAAGTATGGATCCAGCCCTGCGGCTTATTCGTAGCCGTAAGCGCGCAGGCCGGCCTCGTTATCTGCCCAACCTGATTTGACCTTGACCCAAATCTCGAGATACACCGGGCCGCCGAACAGCTTTTCCATGTCGAGGCGGGCCTGCGTCGAAACTTCCTTGAGTTTCGCGCCCTTCTGTCCGATCACCATTGCCTTGTGGCTGTCGCGATCAACAAGGATGGCGGCAAAAATTCGACGAAGATTGCCTTCCTGTTCGAACTTTTCGATCAGCACGGTGCTGGTGTAAGGCAACTCGTCGCCGACAAAGCGGAAGACTTTTTCCCGGACGATTTCCGAGGCGAGGAATCGTTCGCTGCGGTCCGTGATGTCGTCCTCGCCAAACATCGGCGGGTTCGCCGGCAGGAATTTCTGGATTTCGCCTTCCAGCACGTCGAGCTGGAAACGCTGTTTCGCCGAGACCGGGACGATCGAGGCAAATTCGTGCTCGGCAGCGACCTTCTGTGCGAACGGCATCATGACTGCCTTGTCCTTGGTGCGATCTGCCTTGTTGATCACAAGGATACACGGCACGTTCTTCGGAATCAGTTCGAGCACTTGCTTGTCAGCGGGGCCGAATGTTCCCGATTCGAGCACAAAGAGAATCACATCCGCTGCCGTCAGTGTCGTCGTGACAGTGCGGTTCAGCGTTTTATTGAGCGCATTCGAATGCCGGGTTTGGAATCCGGGCGTATCGACATAAACGAACTGCGCCTGCTCGGTAGTCTGGATTCCCGTGATGCGATGCCGTGTCGTTTGGGCCTTGCGGGACGTAATACTGACCTTGGCACCGATCAGCGCATTCATCAGTGTCGATTTCCCTACATTCGGACGGCCTACGATGGCGATATATCCACAGTGAAATTCAGCAGGGGCGTCAGATGAGGTCATGCAGTTTTTGATTGGGTGGTAGATGCTGCCTGTACAGCGGTATCTGTTGCGGGATTGGTGCCAAGTGCCGTTTTTTCCTTGGCCGGGGTTTCAGACTTGACCTCCGGCACAGGGTCGGATTTCAGGTCAAGCTTGTTCTGGGCAGGATCCGGTTTCACCTCCTGCTTGCCGTCAGCTTTGCCAGCCTTCCCTACTTTCCGGGAATCGTCTGCCACCGGTGCATCCGGCTGAATTGTTGCAATTCCAGCAAGCTTGAGTTGAGAAGCCCGCGGGCGGCTCTTTCGTGCCGAGGCCGACGACTTGGACAACGCATTCTGCACTGCTTCAAGCGCAAGCTTGGCGGCAGCTTGTTCACCCGCTCGCCGGCTGCCACCGGTACCGAATACCTGGATATCGAGCTTGGGAACGAGGCACTCAACCTCGAACTCCTGGTTGTGCGCTGCGCCATGTGTGGCGACCACGTTGTATTGCGGCAGGGCCAGTTTTTTCCCTTGCAGAAATTCTTGAAGCAAGGTCTTGGCATCTTTGCCGAGCGTCTTCGGGTCTACGGTATCGAGAATCGGAATATAGAGGGACCGGATCACATCGCGCGCGGCGTTGAAGCCCGCGTCCAGGAATATTGCACCGAATAGCGCTTCCAGGGTGTCGGCAAGGATGGACGGGCGGCGGAAACCGCCCGATTTCAGTTCACCCTCGCCTAGCCGAAGGAACTGCGAAAGCTCGAGGCGCTGTGCGATTTCATACAGTGACTGCTGCTTGACAAGGTTTGCGCGCAGTCGGGAAAGGTCGCCTTCGTCGATCTTGTTGTAACGCTCGAACAAAAGTGAAGCGACGACGCAGTTCAAGACGGAATCGCCAAGGAATTCCAGTCGCTCGTTATGCAGGCTGCTATGGCTCCGGTGCGTCAAGGCCTGCTGCAACAACGCAGCGTCCTTGAACGTATGGCCTAGCTTATCCTGCAGCAACTTGAAATCCATCTTGGTCGGCGTCTAACTACATCACTGTGGCGTCTTCTTTGCAGATCCGCCTGCGGTGGTCGCCTCGTAATCGATCACGAGACTTACCGGTCCGAACAATTCAATCTTCTTTTGATATGCGACGCTTACATCATAACCGTCAGCCGTCTTCATAATCTCGAGATCCTTGCCGGTAACCGATTCAACGTAATTCGTTTGTCGTTGCCTTTCAAACGACATCTGAATCTCCTGTGCACTAGTGCCCGCATTTTTGGCATTGACGATTGCCTTCTTGACTGCCGAATACTCAACAACCGTAGGCACGACTTTCATCCCGACAACCGCGAGCAAGGCAACGATAATGATGCCAAAGAGAAAGGTCACCAAAGAAAGCCCGCGTTGCCTGCTTCCGGCAAAATCCCCCTGCTTCATGGACACTCCCTATTTCTGATTATTGAAAACTGCCAATTCGCCTCAGGTTGCCGAGGTTCATCCAGACAAAAAATGCCTTTCCGACAATATTTTCATCCGGCACAAAGCCCCAGTACCGGCTATCGAGGCTGTTATCCCGATTATCCCCCATCATGAAGTAATGTCCAGAGGGGACGGTACAGCTAAATCCTTCCAAGTTGTAACTGCACAGATCCCTCATCGGGAACGGATCCGGGTTCTGAACGTAGGCCGGTGCCTTTTCGTCGTTCAGTATCCGGTGCGACGCATTGGCAAGATGCTCGCGGTACTGCTTCGAATAGCTCAAATGCTCTTCGTCAAGATAATCAGGCAGGGCTTCGTAAGAAACTTCTTTACCATTTACAGTTAAACGCTTGTTTTTATATACGATTTTATCACCAGGAACGCCGATAACACGTTTGATGTAGTCGAGCGAGGGGTCTTTCGGATACTTGAACACCATGACGTCGCCGCGCTGCGGGTCATTGATGTCGATGATCTTCTTGTTAATGATCGGCAGCCGGATCCCATATGTGTACTTGTTCACGAGGATCAGGTCGCCGATCACGAGGGTTGGCACCATTGAGCTGGACGGGATTTTGAACGGCTCGTACAGGAAGGAGCGCAGAAAGAAAACCAGCGCGATGACCGGGAAAAAGCTGCCGGAATACTCGATCCATGTAGGCTGCCTCAGGATGTCGGCCTCCAGCTTGGCCCGGTCACCTTCCTCAGTCTTGATACCGTCCGCCCGCAGGCGTGCATGGCGTGCATCGAACTCGGCGAGCGCCGCGTCGGCACGTGCCCGGCGCTGGCGCGCAAAATGGAAGACGTCGAGGAACCAGATGATTCCGGTACCGATGGTGAGAATGAAAAGGATTAATGCAAAGTTGCCGAGTATCGCTTGCAAACTCATTTCTCTTCCACTTGTAAAATCGCCAGGAATGCCTCTTGGGGCACCTCCACCGAACCCACCTGCTTCATGCGTTTCTTGCCTGCCTTCTGCTTTTCGAGCAGCTTGCGTTTACGCGAGATGTCACCGCCGTAGCACTTGGCCAGCACGTTCTTGCGCATCGCCTTGACGTTTTCGCGGGCAATGATGTTCGCACCGATTGCAGCTTGGATGGCGACATCGAACATCTGTCTCGGGATGAGCTCGCGCATCTTGGCTGCCACTGCCCGCCCACGGAACTGGCTGTTGGCGCGATGCACGATGATGGCAAGGGCGTCGACCTTTTCCCCGTTGATCAGCATGTCCACCTTCACCACATCGGCAGCGCGATATTCCTTGAACTCGTAGTCCATCGAAGCGTAGCCACGCGAGGTTGACTTCAGCTTATCGAAGAAGTCGAGCACGATCTCGGCCATCGGCATTTCGTAGGTCAGCATCACCTGCTTGCCGTGGTAGGCCATATTGATCTGCACGCCGCGCTTCTGAGTGCACAGTGTGATTACCGATCCGACATACTCCTGCGGCATGTACAGGTTGACTGTAACGATGGGCTCGCGAATCTCGTCGATCTTTGCCGGATCCGGCATTTTCGATGGATTGTCGACCATGATCAGCGAGCCATCGCGCTGGACAACTTCATACACTACGGTCGGGGCCGTCGTGATCAGGTCCATGTCGAATTCGCGCTCGAGACGCTCCTGCACGATCTCCATGTGAAGAAGCCCGAGGAAGCCGCAACGGAAACCGAAACCGAGTGCCTGCGAGACTTCCGGCTCATACTGGAGTGCTGCATCGTTGAGCTTCAGCTTTTCGAGCGAATCGCGCAAAGCATCGTACTGGTTCGCCTCTACCGGGAACAGTCCGGCGAACACCTGCGGCTGGACTTCCTTGAAGCCCGGCAGCGGCTCGGCTGCCGGCTTGGAAGCCAGGGTAATGGTGTCGCCCACACGTGCAGCTTTCAATTCCTTGATGCCAGCAATGACGAAACCCACTTGGCCTGCCGACAGGGATTCACGCGCCTGTGATTTGGGAGTGAACACGCCGACGCTCTCGGTCAGGTATTGCGCGTCTGTTGCCATCAGCGAAATCTTGTCCTTCGGGCGAAGCGTCCCGTTAACGATCCGCACCAGCATCACTACGCCGACATAGTTGTCGAACCAGGAGTCGATGATCAGGCCCTGGAGCTTCCCGTCAGGATCGCCCTTCGGCGGCGGCACCTTGGCGATCAACGCCTCCAGCACGTCTTCGACGCCCATGCCGGTTTTCGCGGAGCAGCGTACTGCGTCACTCGCATCGATGCCGATCACATCTTCGATTTCGCGAATCGCGTTGTCCGGGTCTGCAGATGGAAGGTCGATCTTGTTAAGGACAGGCACCACCTCCACGTTCAGGTCAAGCGCCGTGTAGCAGTTGGCTACCGTCTGTGCCTCCACGCCTTGGGAAGCGTCCACGACGAGCAGCGCCCCTTCGCAGGCAGACAGCGAGCGACTGACCTCGTAGCTGAAGTCCACATGGCCGGGCGTGTCGATGAGATTGAGGTTGTAGATCTTGCCGTCACGAGCCTTATAGTTCAGGGCAGCCGTCTGTGCCTTGATGGTGATGCCGCGCTCGCGTTCCAGGTCCATCGAATCCAGCACTTGCGCTTCCATTTCACGGTCGGACAGGCCGCCGCAAAGTTGGATGATGCGGTCCGCAAGGGTGGACTTGCCATGATCGATATGGGCAATGATGGAAAAATTCCGAATGTTGTCCATTAGCTAAGATGCAATTACAAAAAAGGCGCTCTGAACAGGGGAGCTCCCCCAACGAGCGCCTTATAGACAGAAGGTTATTCGACAGCCGGCATTTTACCGGATTTCAGAGGAGAAAGCCCGGAAAATCGCCAAACTCGGTGAAGATGCCGCGCGTTCGAACCAAGGGTGCCAGGTGCTACTGCGATGTCGAATGCTTACAGAAACCACGCAGCACAATCTGCTACGCGGCCGCAAGAAATTCCCTGACTTTCATGTCATTCAGAAAATAGTTGCATAACTGTACCGAATCAGCACTGCCCTTCTTTCCAAACAAGACAGGAACGAGCTCGTCGAACTGCGCAACAAGCGCCTCGTCGGCGTCCACATCCATCAACTCGACGGTAAAAGGATACTCGCTGCTCAAAGCTTGGAGGGCTTCGAGCATGTCGTCGCAGAGGTGACAGTAAGATCGGGTATAGAGTGTGAAGTGAACCACGGCAACCTTGTCAAAGGCATTTTTCTCGTCGGTACAGGACCGCCGTTGCAAGAATCAACAACGGAACTGATTCAGTATAGTGTGTAACTGTCCGCGCGACAAAGCCGGTACAAACCAGTGCCTGAGCGGCACGTGAAAAATGGGAGCCATAGCCGCAGCCATGACTCCCGCATAGGATCAGGCGATATCACTGCCCGTTAGGACGGATCGGGACAAATTGAGATGCGTCTCCGCGGCGGACAAGAACGACTGCCAGCTTCTTGGGCTCTAGTTTGGCGACCAGTCCGTTGAACTGCCTGGCATCCTTCACATCATTGTTATTGAGTCGCAGGATGACATCACCAGCACGTAAGCCGGAGCGGGCAGCAGGACCTTCGGCAGCGTCGACGATCACGCCGCCCTCAACCTTGAGCTCTTTTTTCTGCGCATCAGTCAGATCGCTGACAACAAGGCCAAGGGAGTTGGGCGCCTGATCCGGTTTTCCCTTCTTCTCATCCTTGCGTGCGACCTTCTCCGGCTCCAGCTCCGCAATCGTCAGCGGCACATCCTTCGCGGCGCCTTTGCGCCAGACAGTCAGCGTCGCCCGGGTACCCGGCTTCGTCGCACCAACCAAGCGAGGCAAATCGCTCGATTTCTCAATGCTCGTTCCATTGTACTTGAGGATGATGTCGCCGGCCTCAAGACCGCCCTTCTCCGCGGGGCCTCCCGGTTCGACGCGCTGGATGAGCGCACCTTGTGCGCGCGCCAGTCCCAGAGACTCGGCGACGTCCTTCGTCACCTCGCCGATCTGCACGCCAATGCGACCACGGGTCACGCGTCCTGTCGTACGCAACTGATCGGCGACACGCATCGCCTCGTCAATCGGGACTGCAAACGAAATGCCCATATAGCCGCCGGAACGGCTGTAGATCTGCGAATTGATGCCGACGACTTCGCCGCGCATGTTGATCAGCGGACCGCCCGAATTACCGGGGTTGACCGCAACGTCGGTCTGGATCAGCGGGAGGTAATCACCGGTGTCCCGCGCCTTGGCGGAAATGATTCCCGCCGTCACAGTATTGTCCAGACCGAACGGAGAACCAATGGCAATCACCCATTCACCGACACGCAGCTTGTTCGGATCGCCGATTGTCAAACGCGGGAGATTGTTGCCTTCGATTTTGACGACTGCAACATCGGTGCGCTTGTCGACGCCAATAATCTTGGCCTTGTACTCACGCTTGTCCGTCAGCGTGACGTAGACATCATCTGCGCCATCGACAACGTGAGCGTTCGTGAGCACGAACCCATCGCCCGAGATAATGAATCCAGAGCCGACACCTCGCGGCACTTCCTCTTCCTGCTGCGGACCGGGACGCCGTCCGCGCGGCGTGCGATCCGGTTGCGGGCGCGGCATGGGTACGCCGAAAAACCTTCGGAAGAATTCCTGCATCTCCTCGTCTTCGGCGCCAGGAATACCGCCGTTTTGTCCGGGCTTGACCCGCTCGATAGTACGGATGTTGACAACTGCGGGGCCGGTCTTCTCGACTAGGTCAGCAAAATCGGGCAGCCCTGGGACGGCAGTCGCGGCTTGGGCATAAGACACGCTCCCTACCGGTAGAACAGCACCTCCCATGGTGCCAACCAGAAGAGCGAAAATGAATGTTCGAGCTCGTTGGATTGTTTTCATATCTTCCTGTTTTTCTAGCTATTTGGATTTGAATTCAATCGAATTGGCGACTTGCCTGATTGCCGCCGATGGTACCTCTCCTACAATGGTAAGCCAATAATCTCCCTGACGCTTACCAACGATATTCAATGCGCCTTGCTGGATCGAGCCTTCCGTACGACTCTGGGAACCTGGCTCGATGAATACCGAGATGGCGGCAAGACCGTCCGAGAAGACGATATGTGACACTTCCCGTTGAGTGATCCGAGGATTGGATTGAGCGGAGTTCGCCGGGGCGGAATCGGACACCAGTCGCTTCACTTCACGTATCTTGCGGAAACCAGGCGGCAGAGATTTCACGCTCCAACCGGAGAGACTGGCTTGGCTCATTACCGCATTTTCGACACGCCAGCCGCTCGTATCGCCAAAAGTCGGCTTGACGCGCGTGCGATCGATGTTGCCGATCGAAATCTGCGTGAATGCAATCTGCTCAATCACCTCGCGCTTCTCGTTCAGCGTCTGCGCACGCAAAAGCAATCCTGTGCTTTTGTCTGCCCACAAGCGGTAGCCGTAGCGCATGCTGTCCTTGGGTTCAAGGACGATCGCCTGGCAGTCGCGTCCGGCGACACGTCCCACTGCATCCATCTTCGCACTGTAGAACTCGCTGATGTCAGATGGGTTGGCTGCAAGGATTGCGGGGAATACATCGTGCGTCACGCGCTTTTCGACGAGCAGTGTCTTCGCTTCCGGAACGTAGCAAATTACTTCATCGTTGGTACGAAGGTACTCGCGCGGTTTTCCGTCGAGCACTTCCAGTTTTTCAATTTCGTTCCTTCCCTCCAGCAGATGGGTGATGCGGGAAGTCCGCATCTGATTGCCTTGCTGGTAGACGAATGTTCCAGAGAAATTGAGTTTTTGTGCCGCCGACTGGATCTTTTTCAACCATGTTTGCGCTTCCCGCGTGCCGGGCGACGCATCGGGACTCTCAGCCGAAGCCGAAAGCCCGAGGAAAAAAAACGACGTGGCAACGACAAACTTGAGTAAAGCGAGTGTTTGCCGCATATGAATCATTTATTCGAATCGGTAGCGAAGGTCGCCGATCGTGCGAATTGCGCACTGCTATAGACGGATGGGGATAAACGCTGGTGAGCCATCAGATAGTCATCGATGCGCGGATCACGCAGCACGACACCTTCCGGCTCGGATGCCGCAACAACTCCCTCCTGTTCAGCCCCAGACACCATTTTGGTCATTGTTTGAGATGCATCGCTGTCGCCCTTCCAGGCGACCATCAACTGCGGCGTAGTGAAGAATGCAAATGTCGCCATTGCGGCAGCTGCGGCCATGCTCGGTAGCGCCCAGCGCCTGGCCTGGCTGGTTCCTCGCTTCGTATCGTCGGTGCTTGCCTGGTTCTGGGCGGATTTGGGCGCAATGATCGTCGGCTCTGCTTCAAGTCGCGCTGCCATCCGCGCCGCAAACCCGGGGCTGAGACTGACAGCCATGTCGTCCGAGTGCAACACGTCACCAATCTGGTGATACACCTCCCAGTCGGCCCGTCCGCCCTCCTGACGCAATGCGGCGAACGCAAGTTCTATGTGCTCATCCGCAAGTTCCCCGTCTACCAGTGCGGAAATCTGTTCCCGGGTCATTTCTTTTGTATTCATAACTACCTCGTTCAGGATGCGCCAAACCCTGTTTTTGCTTTAAAAGCCTTGTTCTGCCTATCCCTGCTACTACCAGCGCTTATCGATCGCAGTGCCCAACAGCGGCCTCAGTTTCTCTGCGATAGCTTCACGAGCCCGGAAAATCCGGCTACGTACGGTGCCTATCGGACACCCCATTGCTTCCGCAATTTCATCGTAGCTCAAGCCCTCGATCTCACGCAATGTAATTGCTATCCGTAATTCATCCGGCAGTGCATCCATCGCCACATTGACGGTTTCCGCAATCTGCTTGGTGGCAAGCATCGATTCGGGCGTATTGATGTCCCTAAGATGCTCGCCGTCATCAAAAGTTTCTGCCTCTTCAGCATCTGCCTCTGTCGAAGTCGGCGCACGCCGTCCCTGCGTCACCAGGTAGTTCTTTGCGGTATTGATACCGATCCGATACAGCCAGGTATAAAACGCAGAGTCGCCGCGAAATTGCGGCAGCGCACGATAAGCCTTGATAAAAGCCTCTTGTACGACGTCCTCGGCTTCCGCCTGGTCGCGTACAAGCCGCGATACGAGCCGCATCAGTTTCCGTTGATACTTGGACACCAACAGCTCGAACGCTTTTTTATCGCCGCGCTGAACACGCTCGACAAGCAGTTGATCAATGTCGCGTTCTGTCGTCAATCCCCGATCCCTTGTTCCGTTGCAACATACACGCGGCTAGAGTTGTTGACTGTAGGAAATGCAATAAGTTCACTAAACCGAACAATTTTCAGAAAAATTTTGCGCCCTGCGCGTCTTTCTGTGTCGCGATCCATCGGCATGCCACCGACAATGCCCGAAAACCGTCCCGCGAAACGCTATCGGGAAAAATCGGCACTATCGTAATTTCCCCATCATCGGACTGCAGGCGCAGCAAAAGCATGTGCGTCCAGATGGTCGAGTCGCTCATGAGGCGAACCACTTCCCCCATCTCCCTTACATGCGGCCAGTTCGAATCTGTACAAGGGGGCTCTCCGGCCAGTTTCAGGAGGCGGATTTGCCCCGTACCGGAGATATCAAGTTGTATGGTTTTTCGGTAGCGGGTGCCATGATAAAACCCAAAAAACGCGAGGAAAAGCACCGACGAAGCAATGGCGAGGTGAACTGCCAGAGACTGATTGCCTACCAGTCCAAAGCCGATCGCAAATCCAACGAGCGCGGCGCCCGTGGCCATCGCGCGGGTCATCGCAAAAAGGATGCGAGACGGACGTACGACGGCAGAGACCGCGATGGACATGGAAATGAACTGAGGCGATATGCCATGCGTTCCCCTCTGCGAATCGAGAGGGGAACGCGGTAATCAGACTTTACCGAAGATGAGAGTGCCGTTCGTGCCGCCAAAGCCGAACGAATTCTTGACTGCGATGTTGATAGGCATCTGCCTTGCGGTGTTGGCGCAATAGTCCAAGTCGCAAGCCGGATCCTGATTGAAGATGTTGATAGTCGGCGGCGAAATCTGGTTGTGGACCGCTAGGACGGTAAAGACCGACTCAAGTCCGCCTGCTCCACCCAACAGGTGGCCCGTCATGGATTTGGTCGAGTTCACCACGACCTTCTTCGCATGTTCGCCCAGGGCGCGCTTGATAGCGACTGTCTCGGCGATGTCGCCGAGTGGCGTGGACGTGCCGTGCGCGTTCACGTAGCTTACTTCGTCGGCATTGATCTGCGCATTCTTCATCGCTGCAACCATGCAGCGCCGCGCTCCGTCACCGTCTTCCAACGGTGCGGTCATATGGTAAGCATCGGCGCTCATGCCGAAGCCGAGAACCTCTGCATAGATCTTTGCGCCGCGCGCCTTGGCATGCTCGTATTCTTCCAGCACCATTACGCCGGCCCCTTCGCCCAGTACGAAGCCGTCGCGATCCTTGTCCCAAGGACGAGATGCGGTTGCCGGATCATCATTTCGTGCGGAGAGCGCACGCGCAGCAGCAAAACCACCGACACCGAGGGGAGACACCGTCGATTCGGCGCCACCTGCAATCATGACGTCGGCATCGCCGTACTCGATCATGCGCGCAGCGGCACCAATACAGTGCAGACCGGTTGTGCAAGCGGTCACGATGGCCAGATTCGGTCCTTTGAAACCGTATTTGATCGACAGATGGCCAGAGATCATGTTGATGATCGATGCCGGAACGAAGAACGGACTGATCCGGCGCGGGCCACGATTGGTCAGTTCAGCGTGCGTTTCCTCGATCATCGGAAGACCGCCGATGCCTGAACCGACGATAACGCCGATACGCTCAGCATTCTCATCGGTCGCGACAAGGCCGCTATCCTGAATCGCCTGGATACCTGCTGCCATCCCATAGTGGATGAAGGTATCCATGTGACGCGCCTCCTTGCCCGGAATGTAGTCCTCGATGTTGAAGCCCTTAACTTCACCAGCGAAGCGGGTCGAGAAAGGTGTGGCGTCAAACTTGGTGATGGTCGCAATGCCAGATTTGCCTTCGATCAGCGTAGCCCATGCATCGGCAATCGAATTGCCAACGGGCGAAACGCATCCGAGACCAGTCACTACGACGCGACGTTCACGAGAGCGGCTCAAGCGGTACTCCTGGTTTGAATCAAAACAACATCAGGCCTTGACGTGCGCCTTGGCGTAGTCGATCGCCTGTTGCACGGTCGTGATCTTTTCAGCCTGCTCGTCAGGGATTTCCATTTCGAATTCGTCTTCGAGTGCCATCACGAGTTCAACCGTGTCAAGCGAGTCGGCACCGAGGTCATCGACGAAGGACGATTCATTCTTGATGTCGGCTTCGGCGACGCCCAGTTGTTCGGCGACGATCTTCTTAACGCGTTGTTCGATATCGGACATATTATCCCTCCAGTGGATTACAGAAAGTGCGCGCATTTTATCAGGTTTGCGCAGTGAAAATTCACTTTTGGCTTTTGTTCTCAATAATGCTTGATCTTCGGCCAAAAGCGTCCAAGAGTTGCTTAACTCATGTACATGCCGCCATTTACATGCAGCGTCGTGCCGGTGATGTAGCCGGCTTGTGGCGAGGCAAGAAATGCGACCGCTGCTGCGATATCCTCGGGCTGGCCGAAGCGTCCCAGAGGAATCTGCTGCATCAGCGCGGCAGTTTGCTGTTCACCCAGTTCACGCGTCATGTCGGTGTCGATGAAGCCGGGAGCGATGCAATTAACGGTGATATTGCGGCTGCCGATTTCACGGGCCAGCGCGCGGCTCATTCCCGCTACACCCGCCTTTGCTGCAGCATAGTTCATTTGGCCAGGATTACCCGCGGAGCCGACGACAGACGTGATGTTGATGATGCGGCCGTACTTGGCCTTCATCATCCCGCGCAGGACGCCCCGGGAGAGCCGGCCTACCGCTGTCAGATTGGTCGCAATGACGTCATCCCACTCGCCATCCTTCATTCGCATTGCGAGCTGGTCCTTGGTGATACCCGCATTGTTCACAAGGATGGACAGTCCACCGAAATCCTTCTGAACCTGCTCGATTACCTCGACGCACGCATCCGCGTCAGTCACATTCAACACGGCGCCGCGGCCGCATTCCGGACTGATAACCGATAGATACTCGGTGATCGCCGCCGCGCCAGCTTCCGAAGTCGCCGTACCCACAACTTTTGCGCCCTGTTTAGCCAGTTCCTGTGCGATGGCTCGACCGATACCGCGGGACGCTCCTGTGACCAGGGCCACTTGATTGTTCAGATTCACTTGAGAAGCTCCAATACTTTGTCCAGAGAAGTCTGATCGACGATGGCGTCGCCGACGAGGTCGCCATTGATACGCTTGGTGAGCCCAGCAAGCACCTTGCCCGGCCCGCATTCGATCACGTGCGTGACACCTTCGGCAGCCATTTTTTGCACCGTCTCCACCCAGCGCACAGGACTTGCAGCCTGGCGGACGAGCGCGTCCTTGATGCCGGCAACGTCCCGCACAATTGCGACATCGACGTTGTTAATCAAAGGCAATTGTGGCGCGGAGAATGCAAGCTTTGTCATGTACTCGCGCAGCCGGTCAGAGGCCGGCTTGAGCAACGAAGAATGGAAAGGTGCGGACACCGGCAGCGGCAGCGCGCGCTTGGCACCCTTGGATTTCGCCACTTCGCATGCGCGCTCGACGGCCGCCTTATGGCCGGCGATCACGACCTGGGCGGGCGCGTTGAAATTGACTGCTTCGACGACCTCCGATTGCGCCGCCTCTGCGCACACCGATCGCACATCATCATCGGCCAGGCCGAGAATGGCCGCCATCCCGCCTTGCCCGACAGGCACAGCCTCCTGCATTGCCTGCGCACGGAAGCGCACCAGCGGCACCGCATCCTTGAATGCGATCACGCCGGAAGCGACTAACGCCGAATACTCGCCCAGGCTGTGGCCGGCAACAATACTCGGCGCCGTACCACCAGCAGCAATCCACGCGCGATAGCTAGCCACCGCGGCGGTGAGCATCACAGGCTGTGTATTGGTCGTCAGGTCCAGTTCCTCCTTCGGACCTTCTGCAATCAGCTTGCCAAGATCGAACTGCAGTGCATCGGAAGCCTCGGCAACCGTCTGTCGGACGACCTCGTTATCGGAAAACCCGTTCAGCATGCCAACGGCCTGCGAGCCTTGGCCGGGAAAAACAAATGCGAATTTGGTCATTCTTGTGTGGAGATAGGTGATTACATGCGTGCGAGGACCGCACCCCAGGTGAAACCGCCGCCGACGCCTTCCATCATGACATTCTGGCCGGCCTTGATGCGTCCATCACGCACCGCGGTGTCGAGGGCAAGGGGGATGGATGCTGCCGACGTGTTGCCGTGCTGGTCGACGGTCACCACCATCTTTTCCAGCGGGAGGCCGAGCTTTTTCGCGGTACCCTGCATGATGCGGATGTTCGCCTGATGCGGCACCAGCCAATCGATCTGGGATGCATTCAGGCCGCTTGCATCGAGTGCTTCGTTGGCAACCTTTTCGAGGACGGAAACGGCAAGCTTGAACACTGCCTGGCCATCCATGTACAGGAAAGCGCTACCTTCGATCGCACCGCCGGTGACACTACCGGGAACGCACAGGATGTCGCCGTGGCTGCCATCGGCATGCAGCTTCGTCGAGAGAATCCCAGGCTCATCCGAGCCCGTCAGCACGATGGCACCAGCACCATCACCGAAGAGCACACAGGTCGTGCGGTCATCGAAGTTGAGAATCCGGGAGAATACCTCTGCTCCGATGATCAGCACGTTCTTGTGCGCGCCAGACTTGATGAAGCTGTCTGCGACGGACACCGCATAGACGAAGCCGCTGCATACGGCCTGGACATCGAATGCAGCCCCGCCGTTAGCAATGCCTAGCTTGCGCTGAACCACGCATGCCGTGCTCGGGAAACCGCCGAAATGGTCAGGCGTCGAGGTAGCGACGATGATGAGGTCGATATCGGCAGGAGTCAGGCATGCCGCCTGCAGCGCTCGCTTGGCCGCCTCTACGGCCAGATCGCTGGACTGGACGGTGGGATCGGCGTAATGGCGGACGGAAATACCGCTACGCGACACAATCCATTCGTCCGACGTTTCAATTCCCTTCTCGGCCAATTGCTCGGCAAGCTCATGATTTGTTACGCGCTTGGGGGGGAGATAACTCCCCGTTCCGATGATTTTGCTGTAGAGCGTCATGCCGTCTTTTGTTGGGTTAATTCAGTGACTGGGCCGGACGCTTCCGGCACCGCCGCGAGGCCCTGCTGCGGCATCAACTCTGCGATGGTTTTCGAGATACGCGTCAGCAGATCGTGATTCGCCGCATCGAATGCGCGCTTGATTGCCCATTCATAACCATAGGCATCCTCGCCGCCGTGACTCTTGAAGACGAGACCACGCAGCCCGAGGAAACTTGCACCATTGTAGCGGGATGGATTCATCCTTTGCGAGATTGCCTTGATTGCGCCTTGGGCGATGAGTGCGCCGAGAATGTTGATCGGGTTGCTTTTGAATTCGTTCTTGAAAACGGTTTTCAGGAAGCGTCCCAGACCTTCGGATGCTTTGAGCACGACATTGCCCACGAAGCCATCACAAACGACAACATCGGTCGTTCCCTCGAAGATGTCATTGCCTTCCACATTGCCGTAGAAGTTGATGACACCCTTCTCGTGGTCTGCACGCAGCAAGGCCGCGGTCTGCTTGACGACCTCGTTACCCTTGATGTCTTCCTCGCCGATGTTGAGCAGGCCGACCGAGGGCTTTGCTTTGCCTTCAAGAGCGGAAACAAGGGCAGATCCCATCAGGGCAAACTGATGAAGGTGTTGTGGCTCGCAATCGACATTCGCGCCCAGGTCGAGCATGTATGTCGGCGTATCCTTCTGGTTCGGCATGGGGAAGCAGATCGCCGGACGGTCGACGCCGGGAATCGTCTTCAGGACGTAGCGTGACACAGCCATGAGCGCGCCGGTATTGCCTGCCGAAACACAAGCATCGGCCTGACCTTCCTTGACCAGGTTGACGGCGACCCGCATGGAGGAATCCTTCTTGCGGCGCAGCGCAACTTCGACCGGATCGTCCATGGTAACGACCTCGGTTGCATTGACAATGGAAAGGCGTGGATGTGATGAAGCGTGAAGCTTTTTCAGTTCGGCTCGAATGACATCTTCAAGTCCGACCAAAATCAGTTCGGCGTCAGGTTCGTGATTAACGAATGAGACGGCTGCAGGGATCGTGACCGATGGGCCATGATCACCACCCATGCAGTCGATGGAAATTTTGATTGTCATTGTTTTGACTCAGTACCTCGCTCTAACCAACTAGCGGGCCAGATCCGGCGTGATTCAAAATGACGCGATGCACTTTTTCAGCATATGAAAAAACGGCGCCAAGTCAAACTCTCTGCGCCGCTTTTCAGCCTTGAACAATGACAGCGAATTACTCGTCGTTCTTGGTCTTGAGGACCTTGCGACCGCGATAGTAGCCGTTCGGGCTGATGTGGTGACGCAGGTGCGTTTCACCGGTGGTCGGCTCGACTGCCAGAGGCGGTACGCTCAGGTGGTCGTGCGAACGGTGCATACCACGCTTGGACGGGGACTTTTTATTCTGTTGAACGGCCATGATGACTCCTAAACCTTAAGATCTCAAATTTTAACATATCCGGCACGCAAACTCTTGCACCCCGGGAATCCTTCTACACATTTTGCACGGCACGCATCATGCCGCCCACACCTACTGCTTCAGCTTCTTCAGCACCGCAAACGGAGATTCCTTTTCACCCTCCTCGGCCGCCTTCTGCTCAACGGGAGCGGGACAGACCTCATGCTTGGGCGATAGCGGAATCGTCAGCAACGCCTCATCCTCGATGAGTTGCGCTACGTCGAAACTGCGACTGCCGACAATGACTTCCACGGACTCATCCGCCAGAAGAACATCGATTTCATCAGCGCTTGCCTCATCTTGTGCGAGGATGAGCGTCGAGCCGGACTCAAATTCGAATTCGAACGGCGACAGGCAACGCTGACACATCAAACTCAACTTGCCCGACACAGCCAAGTCCAACTGAGGATGCCCCCGTATGTCGCTCCCGCCTTGCAAGGACCAGCGAACGACACCGGCCTTGTCGACGGATTCTTCTGCCAGCCTGAGCAAGTCGGCGATGGGGACCTCTCCCTCGCGACGTTCTTTGAGCCGACAAAATTCAAAGGCGTCGATCACAAAAGCATTCATACGACGAGCCGAACCCGGAAAACCTGCGATAATAACAGGCTTTTCCCTTATTCGTCAAAGTGTTAGGACGCTTTTGTTGAGCAATCATTCAAAAAAAGACCGCAAAATGCACTCTCCAATCACTTTTCCCCGCCTGATTCTCGCCTCCAGCTCAAAATATCGGAAAGAATTGCTGTCGCGCCTGCACTTGCCTTTCGAGACCGCCGTGCCCGATATCGACGAAACGCCGATGCCGGGAGAAGCACCGGAGCAGACCGCGCTGAGACTTGCTGAAGGAAAAGCCTTCGCGATTGCATCAGGCGCTCCCCGCGCCCTCGTGATCGGCTCGGACCAGGTTGCAACGCTGGATGGCGAACAGATCGGCAAGCCCGGTACGCACGAAAAGGCCTTGGTGCAACTGAAAAAAATGCGAGGACGGGAAGTCATCTTCCATACCGCGCTCTGCCTGTGGAACGGACGAGATAGTGCCTCGACCGGGCGGACACAGATTGAAAATATCCGAACCTTCGTGCGCTTTCGCAACCTCGCGGACGAAGAACTCGACGCCTATCTGCGTATTGAGCAACCTTACGATTGCGCAGGCAGCGCCAAGAACGAGGGCCTCGGGATTGCGCTCATCGAAAGCATTGAGAGCTCCGATCCGACTGCATTAACCGGCCTTCCACTGATCGCACTGTGCACGATGCTCCGGCGTGCCGGCATCTCCTTTTTCGGAGCGTGACATTCATGTCCGGCATTCTTTACCTGATTCCCAACGCGCTCGGCGCGATCGCTCCCGATCAGGAAAACGGGCTGCGATCCGTTATTCCCGACGAGGTGTTGGCAGTTACAGCTAGCCTTGACTACTTCATCGCCGAGAATGCGAAGACGACGCGCGCCCATCTGAAACTGGTCGCCGCGATCCAGCCCCTTTGCAAACCGATTCAGGAGATACGGATCAGCGAATTGAATGTCAATACGCAGGCGGACGCACTGCCGGCACTGCTCGCGCCTCTCAAGGAAGGCCGCGATGCCGGCCTGATCTCCGAGGCAGGCGTGCCCGCCGTCGCCGACCCTGGCTCAAACCTTGTCCGCCTCGCGCATGGCAGTGGTATAAGGGTGCGGCCGCTCGTCGGTCCTTCGTCGCTGCTGCTTGCCGTAATGGCGAGCGGATTGAACGGGCAAAGCTTTGCCTTCAACGGCTACCTGCCGACCGATGCGACACAGCGGACAAAACGCATCAAGGCGCTCGAGGAGCGTTCACGGCAGGAAAAACAGACACAATTGTTCATCGAGACGCCCTACCGAAATGCCTCGCTGCTTGAGGCCATGGCAGCAACGTGCCAAGGAAACACACTGGTATGTGTGGCGACTGACCTGAGCCTTCCAACGGAGAAAATCCGGACACAAAATGCGTCAAAATGGAAGGAGGATATTGCCTCAGGGAAAGCACCTGAACTTCACAAACGCCCAACCGTGTTTCTGATCCTGGCGCAGTAAGGGGAAGCAATGGCTAATTCCAGTGCCCAGACGCGCAAAACGGCGGTATTGCGCCGCCGTTTTGCATGCCCTGTCGGGCGGTGATTGAGAAGGCCATTCATTTTGCCTCTCAAAGCCGCGTCCGAGACGCGGTACCTGTCATCTGGCCCGAGAGTTTTTCCTGTAGCGTACTTCTTGTGCGATACCAGGATCGAAACCGGCCCCAGACAACTGCAGTATAAATCGCGACAGGCAGTATTCAAGCCTGCACAATGCGCTGTGGTCTTGAAAAATCACTATGGCCTGGCAGCACATCATAGACACGATTTACGCGCCCTCCTATCTGAACGCAGGCCTCGCCGAACTGTTCCAGATGGAGTTCATTGCCGCAGTGCCGACCGCACCTCCGAATTTCTTGAGCAGGCGTTCCGAGAGCCCCTCGTGCTGCGTGTAGTCGACGATGTCTTCCGACTTGAGTTCGTCGCGCGCAACGGAATCGACGGTGCCGAAACCATCTGCAAGACCGATTTCAACGGCCTTCGAACCGCTCCAGAACAACCCAGAGAAAGTGTCCGGCGTTTCCTTCAGGCGGTCGCCCCGGCCCTTGCGCACGACGTCGATGAACTGCTGGTGCACTTCGTTCAGCATTTCCTGCGCATAGTTGCGGTGCTTGGCACTCTGGGGGCTGAACGGATCGAGGAAACCCTTGTTCTCACCGGCCGTCATGAGCCTGCGCTCGACGCCCGCTTTCTCCATCAGTCCAGTGAAGCCAAATCCCTCCATCAAGACGCCGATCGAGCCGACGATACTGGCTTTGTTGACGAAGATCTTGTCAGCAGCTGCGGCGATGTAATAGCCGCCGGACGCACAGATTTCGTCCACGACAACATACAGCGGCTTTTTCGGAAACTCCTGACGCAAGCGCACGATTTCATCGTTGATCATGCCCGCCTGTACAGGGCTGCCGCCGGGACTGTTGATGCGCAGGATGACGCCAACAGAACCGTCGTCCGAGTAGGCTCGGTTAAGCGCCTGGATAACGACATCAGCGGAACCCGACGTGCCGGATTCGATCGTGCCGTCGATCTCGATCAAGGCGGTATGCGGCCCCACGATATCAGCATCCTGCTGGCTGTAGCCGAACGCCATCCACAGACCGAACGCAATGATGCCCAGAGTGAGGAAGCGGAAAAAAATGTTCCAGCGGCGCGCAGCACGTTGTTCTCGCAGTGTCGCGAACGCCAGTTTTTCAAGCACCTCCCGCTCCCATCCGGCCCCTCGAGGCGGTGTCGGGGGCGACACCGAATTGCGAATCTGGTTCTGCTCTTCGAAATTATCGTCAATCATCGTTCAATATCCGTGAATATCCTGCAGCTCAGGCCCTCGCCGGCTTGATATAGTCATCCGGCCGCCAGAACACCTGGCCATCCCTTTCAAATACTGCAATCGGCCGCAAGCGTCCGCCTCGGCACGGCCCTCCGGCGCATCGCCCTGTCTCCGGCGTGTACAGCGCACCGTGGGTCGAGCACATGAGGTACAAGCCGCTGGTTTCGAAAAACTCGCCTTCGTTCCAATCGAGCTCGATCGGCACGTGCGCGCAGCGGTTCAGGTATGCGTAGACGGCATTGTCGTACCTGACGACAAAGCCGGTGCTGTCCTCACCGCCAGCGGTGACAGGAAAGCGCACTCCCTTCCCGCCCTCCTCCAGATCCGAGGACGCACAAACAGGAATGGCGATGTCGTCCATTTGTGAATTATGCATTTTCACGCAGCCACGTGTGCAGTTCAGCGACAGAACTTGCGATGAACATAGGATTCAATGCTTCCAGTTCAGGCGCCGAATGCGCGCCGTAGTGCACCCCAACGCTCGCAGCCCCGGCATTGACCGCCATCTGCAGGTCGTGTGTCGTGTCGCCGATCATCAGGGTGCGCCGCACATCTTGACCGAGTTCGCGTGTCAGCTCCTGCAGCATCGCCGGATGCGGCTTGGAAAAAGTTTCATCTGCGCAGCGGGTTGCATCGAACACGGACAGCAGGTTGGCCGCATCCAGCGCACGGTTCAATCCGACCCGGCTCTTGCCGGTCGCCACCGCGAGAAAGTATCCCTCCTGCGCGAGGTCGTTCAGCATGTCCCGTGCGCCGTCGAACAGCGTCAAACTCTTGTCTTTCGTCAGGTAATGATATCGATAACGCTCGACCATATGCGGGTAATGCTTCGGTTCGAGTCCCGGAATCACTGCCTGCATGGCCTCCGACAGGCCAAGGCCGATTACATAGGCAGCCTGCTTGTCATCTGGAACCGGCAGCCCGAGATCCTTTGCGGCGGCCTGGATGCAGGTCACGATGGTCGCAGTGCTGTCCATCAGCGTCCCGTCCCAGTCGAATACGATCAGGTCAAATTTCTTTTTTGCCATTTTTGAGGCAGCACTGCTGCAATCTTGTTGATATGAATTCTAGTTACGCGGCCGGTGTCTCGACGCTTTTCAGGAAGCGCTCGCATTCAGACGGCAGGGGGGCATTTAGAGTAACTGACTCCCCGCTGTCCGGATGCCGGAAGGTAACCTGGTGCGCATGCAGAAACATGCGCTTGAGTGCGATCCGGTTCCCGTCTGGTTTCTGAAGCGCCTTATTCAAGGCGAAGTCGCCATACTTGTCATCACCTACGATCGGATATCCGCTGGATGCAAGATGGACGCGAATCTGGTGAGTCCGGCCAGTCTTCAGTTCTGCTTCAAGCAGTGCATAGTCACCGTAACGCCGCATAAGGTTGAATACAGTGTGCGACGGCTGCCCGTCCGACTGGACGCGAACGCGCCGCTCCCCATCCGGTGTCGTGTATTTAAACAGTGGCAGTTTGACATGCTGCCGCGCGTTCTTCCATTCCCCATGCACAAGAGCAAGGTAGCGTTTGTCCAATTCACCTTCGCGAATCTGTTCATGGAGGCCGGTCAGGGCGGAGCGCTTCTTGGCCAGGAGCAACACACCGGAAGTTTCGCGGTCCAAGCGATGCACAAGTTCCAGGAATTTGGCTTGCGGCCTGGCTGCCCGCAGCTGCTCGATCACGCCATAACTGACGCCGGATCCGCCATGCACCGCCACCCCTGCCGGCTTGTCGATTACGAGGAGATGCGCGTCTTCCAGCAGAATCCGGAATTCGGCACCGGGAACGGCCTGATTTGCCTTTTCAGCAACGCGTATCGGCGGGATGCGGACGACATCCCCTTGCTTGAGGCGGTAAGTCTGGTCGATCCGTCCTTTGTTGACCCGCACCTCGCCGGACCGCAATACGCGGTAGATATGGCTTTTCGGTACGCCTTTACAGATGCGCAAAAGGAAATTATCGATGCGCTGATCCGCTTCGTCTTCGGAAATAGTGACCATCCGGACCTGAGCGGATACCGGGGAGGACTGTTCAATTGAAGCAGAATCCGCCCGCCCCCCAGAAAATCTCGCTAAGTCCTTCATTTTGCAGATATAATTGTTTCGTGCCGGTTACAATCCGGCACGCGTGTGAGAATAAAAAGCACATTCTACACAGGGGCGTGTCCATCAGCCTCGCCGAATTGCAAATTCGATGGACAGGGCGCCGCAAAAATCACAAGAGTGCCCAAGGCCAGGGTCTAGGAGCGGACATGTATGCAGTGCATCGCGCACCGCCAACCCCGGATTGGGTGCTTCGGTCATTTTCGCTGGCGCTCGGAAGTTGTGTATGCATCGTCATTTGCGCGAACCTGGGTTGCACCGCAGTTGCAATCGGGCAGCGCGTAGTGACGTTGGACAAGATTGCTTGAATATTAAGGATATGTCTGGCGAGCACGCCTGGAAAAGGATGCTCGCTGGTTGATGTGATTGACCCCTGTCTGCCGATTTCGTTGAACGCCATGATTTTTTGCCTGGCTCCATCACCATGCTCGCTGCCTGATGCCGCGCCCGACCCGGCCTGTAACGCCCCGGTCGTCCTGCGCGGTGCCGGCGACGCGCGTACTCGGCATTCGTTTCAGTCACATCCGCGCCCCGTTGCAGCCCCCATGTTGATGTATTTGGGCCCCGCACGCTAAAGGCAATTCCCTCCTCAAGCACTCCGACCTCGCGTACATCCGGCACCGGTTGCCGCACAGGCGAAATTCGCCGTTGCGGCCTTTCAGTTGACCCAAGAGTCACGGAGTAAATAAAAATGAAACGCATGTTGTTTAACGCTACGCAGCAGGAAGAGTTGCGCGTAGCCATTGTCGATGGGCAAAAGCTCATCGACATCGACATCGAAACGACCGGTCGCGAACAGCGCAAGTCGAACATCTACAAGGGTGTCATCACCCGCATCGAACCCTCGCTGGAAGCCTGCTTCGTCAATTACGGCGAAGAACGCCATGGCTTCCTGCCCTTCAAGGAAGTGGCGCGCAGCTACTTCAAGGAAGGCATCGACGTCCGCAACGCATCCATCAAGGACGCGCTGCGCGAAGGCCAGGAAATCATGGTCCAGGTCGAAAAGGAAGAACGCGGCAACAAGGGCGCAGCCCTGACCTCCTTCATTTCCCTGGCCGGCCGCTACCTGGTGCTGATGCCGAACAACCCGCGCGGGGGCGGCGTTTCCCGCCGCGTCGAAGGTGAAGACCGCCAGGAACTGCGCGAAACCATGGACAGGCTGGAAATCCCGTCCGGCATGTCGGTTATCGCCCGCACTGCCGGGATCGGACGCAATGTCGAAGAACTGCAGTGGGACTTGAACTACCTGCTGCAACTGTGGCGTGCAATTGAGGGAGCCGGTCAATCCGCCCCCGGTGCCTTCCTGATCTACCAGGAATCCTCGCTGGTCATCCGCGCCATCCGCGACTATTTCCAGCCTGACATCGGCGAAATCCTGATCGACACCGACGACATCTACGAACAGGCCCAGCAGTTCATGAGCCACGTGATGCCGGACATGGTGCACCGGGTCAAGCGCTACCGTGACGACGTGCCGCTGTTCTCGCGTTTCCAGATCGAACATCAGATCGAAACCGCCTACTCCCGCACCGTCCCCCTGCCCTCCGGTGGCGCCATCGTCATCGACCACACCGAAGCCCTCGTTTCCATCGACGTCAACTCGGCCCGCGCCACCCGCGGCAGCGACATCGAAACCACCGCACTCCATACCAACCTTGAAGCCGCCGACGAAGTGGCCCGCCAGCTGCGCTTGCGCGACTTGGGCGGCCTGATCGTGATCGACTTCATCGACATGGAGAACGCAAAGAACCAGCGTGAAGTCGAGACCCGCCTGAAGGATGCACTGCGCTATGACCGCGCTCGCGTGCAGATGGGCAAGATTTCCCGTTTCGGCCTGATGGAGTTGTCCCGCCAGCGCCTGCGCCCGTCGCTGTCCGAAGGCAGCCACGTTACTTGTCCGCGCTGCAACGGCACCGGCCATATCCGCGATACCGAATCCTCCGCATTGCAAGTCCTGCGCATCATCCAGGAAGAGGCAATGAAGGAGAATTCCGCCGCCATCCACGTCCAGGCCCCGGTCGATGTGGCTGCTTTCCTGCTGAACGAAAAGCGCGGCGAAATCCTGAAGATCGAAACACGCCACCGCGTGACGGTCATCCTGATCCCCAATAAGCACCTCGAGACCCCGCATTACAAGCTCGAGCGCATCAAGCACGACGATCCGCGCCTGGAAGAAGCACAAGCCAGCTATGCGATGGCCGAAGAGGCAGATACCGATATCAGCTACGGCAAGCGCCAGAAGGAAGAAGTGCGTCCGCGCCAGGAAGCTGTGGTCAAGGGCATCACCCCGGACCAACCGGCGCCGATCGTCGAACGCAAGCCGGTCGAACCGGTTCCCGCCCCTGCTCCGGTGGCGGCGCCGGTCGAGGAAGAAGGCTTCTTCAGCCGCGTGTTCGGCTTCTTCCGCAAGAAGCGTGTGGCCCCCGTTGCGCCGCCCGCACCGGTCGTGGAAGAAAAGCCGGTACAGGCTCGCGAACGCGGTGAACGCAACGGCCGTGGTCGCAATCGCCGCAGCCGGGGCGGCCGTGACCGTGGCGAGGAGCGCGAAACCTCGCAGGAAACGGCAAAGCAGACGGCAGCACCGGCAACCGAGACTGCGCAACAGCAACGTCCTCCGCGTCCGCCGCGGGAGCAACGCGAGCCCCGCGAGGCACGCGAACCGAGGGAGCCGCGCGAGCAACGCGAACCTCGTGAAGCGCGCGAACCGCGCGAGGGCGGAGAATCCCGCCGCGAGCGCCAGCAGCGTCAACGCGAGGAACGCCGCGAAGCCGCGCCGGCGGAAGACTTGCTGAATGCAGCACCGATCGTGCCGGCCGTTGCTCCGACACAAGTCACGGAGCCGGTTGTGAGTGCAGACGAGGAGACTGTTGACGCAACAGCAGTCGCTGCTGAAGAAGCTGGCGAACAACAGGGCGAAGAGCGCCGCCGCCGTCGCCGCCGCGGCGGCCGCAACCGCAACCGCCGTGACCGTGAAGCAGTGGAAGGCGTTGTCGAAGGCGAGCAGGAAACCGCCGAGGAGACTGCCGGCATGCAACAGGCAGTGCAGCTTGAAATTGCCGAGATCGCAGCCCCTGCCGCGACACTGGTAACGGCAGAGCCTGTCGTCACGGAGGAGCCGGCTTCGGTTGTTGTCGAAACCGTTTCCGAACCTGCTGCCGAACCAGCAATCGCCGCACCCGTCGAACCGGCTCCGATCGCTGCAGCACCGGCAGAACCGGTTCGCGTTGCGCCACAACCGGCAAAAGCGCCCTCTGCAGCTGCGGTGACGACGATCGCCCCGGCACCCATGCAGCTGGAGCAGCTGCGTGACGTACTCGCAGCGGCTGGCCTGACCCTGGCAGTGACGGACCCGGAGAAACTGCGTGCCGCCGAGGAGGCAGCGGGGCAGTACGTTCCGCCCCCACGGGTTCCGCGCTTGCGCAAGCCGCTGCCGCCGGTCTCGACCGAGCCGCTTATCCAGGTCGAAACCCGCCGATAGCAGCACTTCAGGGCGGCCGCGCCTTGCTTGGGGCGGTCGCCTGAATGTCATTCCAATTGCAAAAAGGGAGCGTATGCTCCCTTTTTGTTTCATCCTTGTTTCATTCTTACCTGCTTCGCCTCCAACCATGCACGACGCCAGCATGACAACCGACTCGCAACGCCCCGTAGCAGTCAGCCCGCGCGAAGCATTCTGGTACTGGCTGAAGCTGGGCTTCATCAGCTTCGGCGGCCCGGCAGGCCAGATTGCGATCATGCATTCGGACCTCGTCGAGAAACGGCGGTGGATTTCGGAACACCGCTTCCTGCACGCGCTCAACTACTGCATGCTCCTACCCGGCCCGGAGGCGACCCAGCTCGCCGTATATATCGGGTGGCTGATGCACCGCACCTGGGGCGGGATCGTTGCCGGCACCTTGTTTGTACTGCCATCCCTGCTACTCCTGACGGCGCTTTCCTGGGTCTATATCGTTTTCGGCAATACGCCTGCGGTCGCCGGATTGTTGTATGGGATCAAACCGGCGGTCGTGGCGATCGTGCTCGCGGCTGCGTGGCGAATCGGGAGCAGGTCGTTGAAAAACGGATTGCTCATCGCAATTGCAATCGGCGCCTTCACTGCGATTGCGGTGCTGCGCATTCCCTTCCCGTTCGTTGTCCTCGGTGCCGCCGTAATCGGCCTCATCGGAGGCGGTGTCGCACCGGCGAAGTTTCAGCCCGGCGGCGGTCACGCGGCCAGTGCCAGGATGTCGTATGGCCCGGCCCTGATCGATGACGATACGCCTACACCCGGTCACGCCCGGTTCTCCTGGTACAAGCTGGGAGCGGTAAGCATCGCCGGGATCGGCCTCGGGGGCGCCGTCTGGGCTGTGTTGGCGGTGCTTTTCGGCGATGCCAGCCCGCTTGCGCACATGGGCTGGTTTTTCACGAAGGCGGCCTTGCTTACCTTTGGCGGTGCCTACGCCGTATTGCCGTATGTGTACCAGGGCGCGGTTGAACATTTCCAGTGGCTGACGCCGGCGCAAATGATCGATGGCCTGGCGCTTGGCGAAACGACGCCCGGCCCCCTGATCATGATCGTTGCCTTCGTTGGTTTCGTCGGTGCCTGGACCAAAGAGGTATTCGGCGGCGACGCCTTGTTGCTCGCGGGCATTGCAGGTGCGAGCACAGCGACGTTTTTTACCTTCCTGCCCTCTTTCATCTTCATTCTCGCCGGCGGCCCGCTGGTGGAGTCGACCCGAGGGAATATCCGGCTGACCGCTCCCCTGACTGCAATTTCAGCTGCCGTCGTCGGCGTGATTGTCAGCCTGGCAGTCTTCTTTGCGGAACATGTGTTCAGGCTTGCAAGTCCTGTCAAAGAATGGGATTTCTTAGGAATCGTCATTGCCACTGCCGCTGCGATTGCCCTGTTGCGCTACAAGGCCGGCACCATACCCCTGATCGCCGCCTGTGCTGCGCTTGGACTCGTGCTATCTTAATCTTGCGCATCGCTCAACCTGTTTGCACGCCCAGAATGACCGAAAGAATCATCCCCGTCGCCGACCACCGATTGCTGTCCTCGGCACCGGACGTTCCCTCCCCCCTTGAGTCTCCCACCGGGCTGCTCCAGGATACACGGTCACGCCCCCTGCATGACCTGCGGATCTCGGTCACCGACCGCTGCAACTTCCGTTGCGTGTATTGCATGCCGAAGGAAGTCTTCGACAAGGACTATGCCTTCCTGCCGCATTCGGCCTTGCTGTCGTTCGAAGAAATCACCCGCGTGGCGAAGATATTCGTCGCCCACGGTGTCCGGAAGATCCGGTTGACCGGCGGCGAGCCCTTGTTGCGCAAGGATATCGAGCGGCTGATCGAAATGCTGAGCGCATTGACCACGGTCGATGGCGAGGCAATCGACCTCACGCTGACCACCAATGCGTCGCTGCTGGCCAGGAAGGCGCGCGCCCTGAAAGATGCCGGCCTGCGCCGCGTCACCGTGTCGCTGGATGCGCTCGACGAGACCATTTTCCAGCGGATGAATGATGTCGACTTCCCGGTTGCCGAAGTACTGAAGGGCCTCGATGCCGCGCATCGCGTCGGTCTGGGTCCGGTCAAGGTCAACATGGTGGTCAAGGGCGGCATGAACGACCAGGAGATCCTGCCGATGGCGCGGCATTTCAAAGGGTCCCCGTTCATCCTGCGCTTCATCGAATACATGGACGTCGGCGCCAGCAACGGATGGAAGATGGATGAGGTCGTGCCCTCGGCGGAAGTCATCCGCCGCATCCACGCCGAAATGCCGCTGGAAGAGATCGAGCCGAACTACACGGGCGAAACCGCGGAACGCTGGCGTTATGTCGACGACGGCAGCGAGATCGGCGTCATCTCGAGCGTCACCCGCGCCTTCTGCCGCGATTGCACGCGTGCGCGGCTTTCGACCGAAGGCAAGCTTTACACCTGCCTGTTCGCCACAAGCGGCCATGACCTGCGCGCGTTGATGCGCGCAGGGCGAAGCGACGAAGAAATCTCCACCGCGATTGCCCATATCTGGCGCCGTCGCGCCGACCGTTATTCCGAACTGCGGACAGCCAACACCGAGGGCCTGGACAAGGCCGCGCGCAAGGTCGAGATGTCCTACATCGGGGGATGAGCATGACGATCACCGGCCTCCTCCTTGCCGGCGGTCGTGGCATGCGCATGGGTGGCGTCGACAAAGGCTTGCAGGAATTCCGGGGAATGCCGATGACACGCCATGTGCTGGAACGGCTCGCGCGGCAGGTCGACAAGGTGGCGATCAACGCCAACCAGAATCTCGACGTCTATCGCAGCTTCGGCTATCCCGTTTTGCCGGACCATATGGGAGAGTTCCCCGGCCCGCTGGCCGGCCTCCACACGGGGCTGGTGGAGTGCGATACGGCTTACCTCGCCACCGCGCCTTGCGACTCCCCCTTTTTGCCTATGGACTTGGTCGCGCGCCTGAAGGATGCTCTCGACGGCAGCCGCGCGCATGTCGCATTTGCCGTTACCGGCCATGGCGAGGCAAGGCAGTCGCATCCGGTTTTCTGCCTCTTGAAGGCATCCGATGCCCTGCCCGGCCTGGTCCGTTATCTCGAACGCGGCGGACGGCGCATGGAGGCCTGGATGCGTGAGCAGGCGGCCGTGGAAGTGAATTTCCCGGACGACGATGCGTTCCGGAACATCAACACCCTTGAAGAATTGAAGAAGCTCGAAACGCCATGACCGATTCCCGTCTTTCCGACATCGCCGATCGAATCGCCGGCTACGACCCGGGTTCGCTCGAAGTCGGCCGGGCACAGGAAATCATCCGTGCCTATGTAAAGCCGATCGCGGGCGTGGAAGCGGCCAGCCTTACCGCCTCGCTGGGCCGCGTCCTGGCCGATGACATCATTTCACCGATCGACGTCCCGGCTCACGACAATTCCGCGATGGACGGTTACGCCTTCAACGGCACCGCCCTGGGGACACAGGCGCTTGAGCTGAAGATCGCCGGTTCGGCATTCGCCGGCCATCCGTATTCGGGCACGGTCGCCGCCGGCGAATGCGTGCGCATCATGACCGGCGCCGTGATGCCGGCGGGCTGCGACACGGTGGTGCCGCAAGAGCTCACGCAACTACCGGCGGAAGGTGTCGTATCCATTGCGCCGGGCTTGCTGAAGAGCGGCGACAACCGCCGCCGGCGGGGAGAAGACCTGGCGGCAGGCTCGCCCGCCCTGCGCAAGGGAAAAATCCTGCGGCCGGCGGACCTTGGCCTGCTCGCATCGCTTGGAATCGGCGAGGTTCAGGTGCAGCGGCGACTGCGGGTCGCCTTTTTCTCCACCGGGGACGAGCTTCGCTCGATCGGCGAACGGCTCGAAGACGGCTGCATCTACGATAGCAACCGCTACACTGTCTACGGCATGCTTACTCGACTGGGATGCGACGTGCTGGACATGGGCGTCGTGCGCGACGATCCGGTCTCCCTTGAAAACGCACTGCGCATCGCCTGTGAAAACGCCGACGCGATCGTCACGTCCGGCGGCGTATCGGCAGGCGATGCCGACTACACGACCGACATGATGGCGCGGCTCGGCGATGTGATTTTCTGGAAGCTCGCAATGCGTCCCGGCCGTCCCATGGCCTTTGGACAGGTTGCATCGGGAGGCAAGAGCGCCTACCTGTTCGGCCTGCCGGGCAATCCGGTGGCGGTGATGGTGAGCTTCTATTTCTTCGCGCGCGAGGCGCTGCTGCAAATGATGGGCGCGCATTACGAGCCCTTGCCGCAGCTCCGGGTGACATCCCAATCAGTCATCCGCAAGAAGCCCGGGCGCACCGAGTACCAGCGCGGCATCTTTTCCCTCGACGGGGAAGGAAAGCCGCAGGTGCGCGTCACCGGCTCGCAAGGCTCCGGCATCCTGCGCTCCATGTCCGAAGCCAACTGCATGATCGTGCTCGGACACGACCAGGGCAACGTCAATCCGGGTGATCTGGTCGATATCGTGCTGTTCGACGGGCTCTGCTGACGTCCGCCTATGGCTGGTCGGCGAGGTGAGAGAACGCCTCTTCCCGGCTCGCATACAGTGAAGACTCCGCAAGATGCCGCCGGAACGCGGTGCCGAAGTAGCTGCGCATGAATGCGCTGCTGGTGTAGCGTGTGACCCTGCTGTAGAAGCGCTCCGCCAGGTCATGCACCATGTCGACGTAGGAATCGAGCAGTTCCGGCGTAATCGAGAAATTGTCGTAGTTGACCACCGCCGGTACTTTTTTTCCCAGCGGCTTCAGGATGGATTCCGCATGGTCGCGGATCGCTTCGATGTCCGCCACGTTTTTTACCTCGAAACCCTCGAAGTTCACGAAGAACACATTGCGCTTGGCGTTGTAGGTCAGGCGCTGCTCCAGCGGCAGGTAAAGGATGTCGTTGCGCAACCCCATTGGCCCAGGCCGGAATATCCGTTCATCCATGAGCTTGAGATTCGGGCTGACTTCGGGACGGAAGCGCATCTGCGACAGGATGTCGCGCTCGAGGTCGATGCCGGGAGCAATCTCGACCACTTCCAGCCCTTCCAGGATCAGCCTGAATACGCAACGCTCGGTGATGTACAGCACCGTCTGCGCGCGCTGCATCGCGTATTCGCCGCTGAAAGTGCGGTGTTCCACCGCATCGACGAATTTCTGCGCCGCGCCTTCACGCTTGATCTGCAGTTTTCCGTTGGCCACCACGACTTCGAGATTGCCGGCCGTGAAGGTGCCGACGAAAACAACCTTCTTCGCATTCTGGCTGATGTTGATGAAACCGCCTGCGCCGGCCAGTCGAGGGCCGAACTTGCTGACGTTGAGGTTGCCGTGGCGGTCGGCCTGCGCCAGCCCCAGGAAGGCGACATCCAGCCCGCCGCCATCGTAGAAATCGAACTGGTAAGGCTGGTCGATGATCGCTGCTGCATTGGTCGCGGCGCCGAAATTGAGGCCGCCTGCAGGTATGCCGCCGATCACACCGGGTTCGGCGGTCAGCGTGACGAGATCAAGCACCTTTTCTTCGGCTGCCACGCTGGCGACGCCCTCGGGCATGCCGATGCCGAGGTTCACCACATTGTTCGGCTTGATCTCCAGCAGCGCCCGGCGTGCAATGATCTTGCGCTCGCTCATTTCCATCGGCTGGATGGACGACATCGGCACGCGCATCTCTCCTGCGAATGCCGGACTGTAGGATTCGATGAAGGTCTGCATCTGGTACTCGGGCCTCTCCGCCACCACCACGCAGTCGACGAGGATGCCGGGGATCTTCACCTGACGCGGATTGAGCGACTCGCTTTCCGCGATGCGCTCGACCTGCGCGATCACGATACCGCCCGAATTGTGCGCGGCCATGGCGATGGCGAGCGCTTCGAGCGTCAGTGCCTCCTTCTCCATCGTGATATTGCCTTCCGGGTCGGCCGTCGTCCCACGGATGATGCCGACGTTGATCGGCATGCCCTTGTAGAACAGGTATTCCTTGCCGCCGACCGTCATCAGTTCGACCAGGTCTTCGGTGGTTCTCTCATTGATCTTGCCGCCGCCGTGGCGCGGATCGACGAAGGTGCCGAGTCCGACATTCGACAAGAGTCCGGGTTTGCCGGCGGCGATGTCGCGGAACAGGTGGGTGATCACGCCCTGCGGCAGGTTATAGGCCTCGATCTTGTTGGCGATGGCAAGCTGCTGCAGTTTGGGCACAAGGCCCCAGTGGCCACCGATGACGCGCTTGACCAGCCCTTCATGTCCGAGATGGTTGAGGCCGCGGTCCTTGCCGTCGCCCTGTCCCGCCGCATAGATCAGCGTGAGGTTGGACGGCGATCCCTTGCCCAGCATTTCCTCCTCGCTCTCGAGGAAGCGCTTTTCCAAGGCCACAGCGATGTTCTCGGCGAAGCCGATGCCGACGAAGCCGCCTGTGGCGATGGTGTCGCCGTCGTGGATCAGGCGGACCGCCTCCGCCGCAGATACGATTTTGTGACGATGAGACGGGCGGGATCCGCCGGCCATCGGGTCAGGGATGCGAAGTACCATGATTGTCTCCGTGGGCAAGTCTTGCGCAGGCTACCTGGAGGCAATTATGCCTCATCGCATCGTGTCCGCCTTTTCAGCTCTGCGACGGCTGGCAAGACCATGCTCCGACTGCCGCGAGGACAATCCGTTGCATGGCCCGGCCGAGGGTATGGGAATGCAATGACCGGGATCAAACAGCTTTACGGACGCGACGGCAAGCGTACTGTTTTCCCGTTCAAATCAAATAGAAAAGTCGCAAGAGAGCGCAGCGGGCAAACGGATCACGCCGGCGCGGCTGGCGGGCTTTCGGCCCCGATCGGTCTGCGGGTGGCAAGCACCTTGTCGATGCGCTTGCCGTCAAGATCGACAATCTCGAAGGTCCACTCCTCCCAATCGCAGATGTCGGTCGTCTGCGGCAAGCGACCGAGCAGCAGCATGAGCATGCCGCTCAGCGTGTTGTAGCGCCCCCGCTCCTCTTCCGGCACGCCGCGCAAGCCGAGTCGATCCTTCAGTTCCGGCACCGGGATCAGGCCGTCGAGCAGCCACGAGCCGTCTTCGCGCTGGACCGCCCAGGCATCCTCGGCACGATGCGTCTTGAACTCGCCGGTGATCGCTTCCATTACGTCCTGCAGGGTCACGATGCCCTGCACCTCGCCGTACTCATCGATAATGAACGCCAGTTGCACGCCGGAGGTCTTGAAGTTCTCGAGCAGCTCCATGCCGGTCAGCGATTCCGGCACGAAGACTGCAGGTTGCAGGTGCTGCATCAGGTCGGGTTTTTCGCCGCGCAATGTCTGCGCAAGCAGTTGGCGCGCATTGGCCACGCCCAGTACCTCTCCCCATCCGCCTCGCAGGACCGGGAAGCGCGAATGGTCGCTCTCCTCGAAGCGCTTGAGGTTCTCCTCCAGCGGGTCGTTGACGTCGAAGTAAACGACGTCGCTGCGGGGTACCATCAGCGACGCGATCTGGCGGTCGTCGAGGCGGAATACATTGCGCACCATCTGGTGCTCATGCAGCTCGATCACGCCGGCGCTCGATCCTTCGGCCAGCATCAGGTTGATTTCTTCCTGCGTGACGCTCGGCTCGACGCGTTCGCTGACGCCGAAAGTGCGCAGGACGAGCTGGGTGGAGCCAGAAAGGAGCTTGACGAAGGGTTTGGTGATGGCTGCCAGCCACAGCATCGGGCGGGCGACGAGGCGGGCGATGGGCTCCGGGCTGATCTGGCCGATGCGCTTCGGCACCAGTTCGCCGAGGACGATGGTGAAGTAGGTGATGCTGACGACAACCAGGCCGGTGGCGAGATACTCGGCCACAGGGCTTTCGACGCCGACGCGATGAAGCCAGACGCCGAAAGGATGCGCCAGCGTCGCCTCACCGACGATACCGTTCAGCACGCCGATGGAAGTGATGCCGATCTGAACGGTCGAGAGGAAGCGGTTGGGATCTTCACCCAGCTTTATGGCAGCCGCAGCTGCGCTGTCCCCCTCCTCCGCAAGTTTTTGCAGTCGCACCCTGCGTGCAGTAACCAGCGCTATTTCCGACATGGCGAATACGCCATTCAGAAGGATCAGGCCAAACAGTATCGCAATTTCCATATTCTTTCGGTGTTTACGCCCCTGATATTGTCATTGAGACACGAACAATCGGGACACGTTATCACAAATACGTGACCTGTCCCTGAAATGCGATTCGGGCGTCCGCGCGTCTCGTGCACTTACTCGTCGCCGGCATCCGATCCCTCGGTTCCCAACAGCAATTGCGCCGTTTCCGAGGGCAGCGCCTCCACCGACTTGAGCTTGCGGCTCATCTGGCGAGTACGGGTTTCGGCCTGCTCGATGTTCTTCGCCGCGCGTTCCAGCGTCGCCCTCGTTGTGGCAAGCACATCGCCGAACTTGCCGAACTCGGTCTTGACCGCGCCCAGCACTTCCCACACCTCGGAAGAACGTTTTTCCAGCGCCAGCGTACGGAATCCCATCTGCAGGCTGTTGAGCAGCGCGGAGAGCGTCGACGGGCCGGCGATGGTGACACGGCATACGCGCTGCAACTCGTCGGCGAGTCCCGGACGGCGCATGACTTCGGCATACAGTCCTTCGGTGGGAAGGAAAAGGATCGCGAAGTCGGTGGTCAGCGGCGGAGACAGGTACTTCTCTGCGATAGTCTTTGCCTCGATGCGCACGGCACGTTCCAGCTCGCGGCCGGCGGCAGCGACACCGTCGCTGTCGGCATGCTCGGCCGCCTCGGCCAACCGCTCGTACTGCTCCTTCGGGAACTTGGCATCGATCGGCATCCATACCGGACGCTCGCCATCGCCATTGCCCGGAAGCTTGATCGCGAACTCGACCCGCTCACCGGTGCCCGGAACTGTCTCCACGTTCTTTGCATACTGGTCGGGTGTGAGCACTTGTTCCAGCAGCATCTCCAACTGCACTTCGCCCCATGTGCCGCGCGTTTTGACGTTGGTCAGCACGCGCTTGAGGTCACCCACGCCGACAGCGAGCTGCTGCATCTCGCCCAGACCCTGGTGTACTTTCTCTAGGCGGTCCGATACCAGCTTGAAGGATTCCCCGAGGCGCTGTTCGAGCGTGGCATGCAGTTTCTCGTCGACAGTGCGCCGCATTTCCTCCAGCCGTTTGCTGTTGTCTTCCTGCAGGTCCTTGATCTTCGCTTCCAGCGTGGCACGCACCTCGGCCATGCGCTGCGCATTCGATTCGGTCAGCGCAGCCAGCGTCTGGTTGAGCGTGTCGCCGAATCGCTTCAAGGCAACGGCCTGTTCCTCGCGCCCCGCTTGCGCCTGTGTCGTGATGACCTGACGCATCGACTCGAGCTGCTGGGCATTTGCCTCATTGAGTTTCGCGAGTTGCTGCGCGAAGGAATCAATCTGGTTGTTTTGAATAGTCGCCACGCTTGTCAGCTGCGCTACCAGTGCCTGCTGGAACTGGCCGAGACTGCCGCTCAGTTCCTGGCGCGTGCCTCGTGCACTGGACTGAACCTCGGCGCGCAACTCGCGCTCCACGCGCTCGCTCCCATGCTGCAACTGCCGCTGCAACTCGGACTGCAATTGCTGGAGCTGCGGGGAAGCATCTGATCCCTTGCTTCTCAGCAGGATAACGACCTGCAGGACAACAATTGCCGCGGCAAGCAGCAACGTGACCAGTTCGATGATGTTCATGCCCCTTCCACCAATCCTGGAGAAATTGTTCTATGCATCTGTAGAGCGAAGGATTCAGCCAGCCTGGTTCCGCATCCAGTCGGCCGTCTGGTAAAAAGATTCCATCAAGCGCTGCTGCAAATTTTCGGCAATGCCGACATCCTGCATCGCCCATGCCATGCAGCGCAGCCACTGGTTCCTTTCATTCGATGCGATCGCATAAGGCAGGTGCCGCGCACGCAAGCGTGGATGTCCGAATCGCTCGATGTACAAGTCAGGCCCGCCCATCCATCCGCAGAGGAACCAGAAGAGCTTGTCGCGCGAACCTTCCGTAGAGGAAGGATGCATGGCGCGTATGCCTGCGAACTCGGGCTCGAGTTCCATCAGGTCGTAGAAACGGTCGACGAGTTCGCGAAGTTTTTTCTCTCCGCCAACCAGTTCGAATGCGGTTTGTTGCGAGGTGTCATTGGTCGTCATGATGGGAATGATAGCGCATGCAATGTCCGCACGGAATCTGATTGCCGCCCTTCCATTTCTCTTCGACATTAATCGCTGTTCCGGGAGCAATTCACATGCATGCGCGTGAGCGTGACGCACAGAAAAAGCAGACGGTTTTTTTGCCAATTCACCACACGGTTGATGCCACACAACAGCAAGTTTGACTCGCTGCAATCCCTCGTTTGAGCCGACGCAAGCAAACAGTACTTAGCAAATTCTGCAGTTTTTTAATGATTACTATTGCCTAAAAGGTAATAACAAATTTGATCTGCGAAGCACATTTCGTGTCGCGATGCGGCACCGAAAAAGAATCCGGAGCAAGTGCAGGAGTTGTTGTTGTTACCCCCTGCGCCGCGTTCGCGCGACGCAGAAAGTCGGCAGCCCGGAAGCATACCGCAACCGGGCGACGACGGCTTGAACCTGGTGCATACGACGACACGCAGAGATGCCATGCGAGATTTGATCATTACAAATTCATCCCGGTTGGAATTCTCGATGCGCCTCATGGATGTACTGGCCCTCGAGTTGGCCGGCGGCCTTGCGAGTCTGATCCACTTCCAGATTCCATTGAGCGACACGCCGCCTATCCACACGGTACTGCTGCACTTCTGCAGCGCCCTCGCCTTCCTCCTCTTCCCGCAACTCGAACTGTATGGTTCGTGGCGCGGACGTTCTCTTGCCGACATGTTCTTGCGTCTTGCCGCATCGTGGGCGCTGGTTCTGCTGATCGGTCTGTTCTTCAGCTTCCTGATCCACCATGTCGGCAATGTGTCGCGGCTGTGGATGTTCTACTGGTATGCCAGCGGCGTCACGATTCTCGCGGTCTATCGCATCGGGGTGTACTACGGACTGCGCTACCTGCGCGCAAAGGGGCTCAACAACAAGCGCGTTGTTCTTGTCGGATACGGCAGCACCGGACAGGAAATGCACAAGCGCGCGCTACAACAGGACTGGACCGGTTATGACGTAAAAGCGATCTATGCCGAGGGCGCCGATGCTGCAAGGATCGTCGATCCGTCGGTGGCGCGCATCGGCAGCCTGCAGGAAATTCACGACTACGTGGTCAGGAATCACATCCACGAAATCTGGATTACCTTGCCCCTGATGGCTTCGCCGCGCCTGCAGGAACTGCAGTACCTGCTGCGCAATACGCTGGTCGATATCCGCTGGGTCCCCGACATCCTGGGACTGCAAATGCTGAGCAACAAGATGGGCAACTTCCTCGGCCTGCCGGTCGTGGATCTGAACCAGCCGATCTCCAGCGGACTGAACGGCATCATCAAGGACATCTTCGACAAGGCATTCGCGGTTGTCGCGCTGATTCTCCTGCTTCCGCTGTTCATTGTGATCGCAATCCTGATCAAGCGGTCGTCGCCCGGTCCGGTCTTCTTCAGGCAGCCGCGCCTCGGCCTCAACGGGCGGCAGTTCAATGTCTACAAATTCCGCACGATGAAGGTGCACCAAGAACATGACACGGTGACGCAGGCGACGCGCAACGATCCGCGCGTCACGCCGATCGGTGCGTTCCTGCGCCGCACCAGCCTGGATGAACTGCCACAGTTCATCAACGTGCTGCTGGGCGACATGTCGGTTGTCGGTCCACGCCCGCACGCGCTCCAACACAACGAGATGTACAAGGATCTGCTCGAGATGTACATGCTGCGGCATCGCGTGAAGCCCGGCATCACCGGCTGGGCACAGATACACGGCTACCGCGGCGAGACCGACACGGTCGACAAGATGGCCAAGCGCGTCCAGTTCGACCTGCATTACATCCAGAACTGGTCCCTGTGGATGGACGTGCGGATCATCCTCTGGACGGCGTTCAAGGGCTGGACTGGAACGAACGCGTACTGACATCTCCGAGGTGCGCGATGTGGCACGCAATGCGGCGCGCGACGCAGCACCGATGTCTGCCCTACCGCAAATCCGCCGCCACCCAAACGTGTTTGATTGAGGAGGTCAGCCGAATCAACCGGCTACATGCGCAAGGCCCGCTGGCATCGACATGAACCCGTCCTGGCGAACTTGCTTTCTTAACCGAAGAAACAGAAAAGAAAACCATGCGCAAGAAAATCACCAAAGCTGTATTCCCCGTTGCCGGACTCGGCACCCGCTTCTTGCCGGCCACGAAGGCAAGCCCCAAGGAAATGCTCTCGATCGTCGACAAACCGCTGATCCAGTATGCGGTGGAAGAAGCCATCGCCGCGGGCATTACCGAAATGATCTTCGTGACCGGTCGCAACAAGCGCGCGATCGAAGACCATTTCGACAAGGCATATGAGTTGGAAGCGGAACTGGAGGCACGCAACAAGCAAGAGCTGCTGGAAGTCATCCGCGGCATCAAGCCTGACAACGTCTCCTGTTTCTATGTCCGCCAGGCGGAGGCACTGGGACTCGGCCATGCGGTGCTGTGCGCGGAACGTCTGGTGAACGGCGAGCCGTTTGCCGTCATCCTCGCCGATGACCTGCTCGACGGGCAGACGCCGGTGATGCAGCAGATGACCGATTTGTATGAACGCCACGGCTGCAGCCTCATCGGTGTGGAAACGATTGCGCGCGAGCAGAGCCGTTCCTATGGCGTGATTGCCGGCAGCGCGCACGCTGAACGCCTGATAACGCTGCATGGGATCGTCGAAAAGCCGGCGCCCGAAAAAGCGCCCTCAACGCTCGGTGTGGTCGGCCGCTATGTTCTCAATCCGGCGATCTTCCAGCACCTGCGCGAACTGCGCCCCGGAGCAGGCGGCGAGTTGCAGCTGACGGATGCGATCGCGTCCCTGCTTGCCCATGAGACCGTACTTGCCTACCAGTTTGAGGGGATCCGCTACGACTGCGGCAGCAAGCTGGGTTACCTGCAGGCGACGGTGCAGTTTGCATTGCGCCATCCTGAAGTCAGGGAGGAGTTCCGCTCGTTCCTGCAGAACCTCCCCTTTAGCCATCCCTCGTCACCCCGGCAAGCTGCAGCGGTTCAGATGCTTGCCGCGGAAGCGATCGCCCTGGCGAGCTGAGGCATGAACATGAAGGACTTTTCTACCTTAAGGGACTCGGCTTCCCAACCGAGCCCGGCCGTCCCGGACAAGAACGCGCCGCGCAGGGTGGCACTCATTACCGGTGTGAGCGGACAGGATGGCGCCTACCTCGCCGAGTTCCTGCTTGCGAAAGGATACACCGTGCACGGGCTGAAGCGCCGCACCTCACGCTTCAATACCGAACGCATTGACCATCTCTACCAGGGGCCACAGGAAGAGGCGCGACGTTTCATCCTGTACCACGGCGACATGACCGACTCGGCGTCGATCATGCGCATCATCCAGGAAACGCAGCCCGACGAAATCTACAACCTCGCTGCGCAAAGCCATGTCGCCGTTTCGTTCGACGAACCCGAGTACACCGCCAACTCCGATGCGCTCGGACCTCTCCGCATCCTCGAAACGGTGCGCCGGCTCGGCCTGGAGAAAAAGACGCGCTTCTACCAGGCGTCGACCGCGGAGATGTTCGGCCAGACACGCACGTCGCCGCAGTCGGAGAACACGCCTTTCCGGCCATGCAGTCCCTATGCCATTGCCAAGCTGTACGGTTACTGGATCACGGTGAACTATCGCGAAGCCTATGGAATGTATGCGTGCAACGGCATCCTCTTCAACCATGAATCACCGCTGCGCGGCGAAACCTTTGTCACGCGGAAGATTACACGCGGAATCGCACGCATCGTTCTTGAGCAGCAGGACTGCCTCTACCTCGGCAACCTGGACGCCAGGCGCGACTGGGGGCATGCGCGCGATTACGTCGAAATGCAGTGGCGCATGCTGCAACAGGAGCAACCCGACGACTACGTGATCGCCACGGGCGTCGAGCGCAGCGTGCGCGACTTTGTCAACGCCGCAGCGGCCCAGCTTGGAATGACGCTGCAATGGAACGGCCGCGGCGTGGAGGAAACGGCAATAGTCGCCGACCCGGGCCCGCAGTCGAATGTGAGGGAAGGACAGGTGGTCGTCCGCGTCGACCCCCGTTATTTCCGCCCGACCGACATAGACAGCATGGTCGGCGACGCCGCAAAGGCGCGCGAAAAACTTGGCTGGCAACCCAAGGTGTCGTTCGACGAACTTGTGCGCGAGATGGTGCAGTGCGACCTGGAAGCGGCGACCAAGGACCAGTTCTATCACCAGCGCGATTGCGCGCCGCACATCTACCACTACTGAAGCACCGCCTCTATGGTTTCTGCGGCTTCTATGCACTCCGGCACATCAAGACAAAGGACGAACATGAAAACCAACCTGAACAAACGCATCTATGTCGCAGGCCACCGCGGGCTGGTCGGATCGGCCATCGTCCGTTCCCTGCGCAAGCGGGACTACAACAACATCGTCACGCGTACCCATGGCGAACTCGAGTTGACCGACCAGCAGCAGGTGCGGGACTTCTTCGCCACCGAGCAGATCGACGAGGTGTATCTGGCAGCCGCACGTGTGGGCGGCATCCATGCGAACAACACCTACCCCGCGGAGTTCATTTACGACAACCTGATGGTGCAGGCCAACGTCATCCACGAGGCATGGCGCGCGGGCATCAAGAAACTCTTGTTCCTGGGATCGTCCTGCATCTACCCCCGCCTGGCCGAACAGCCGATCCGCGAGGAGTACCTGATGGGCGGCGCGCTGGAGCCGACCAACGAGCCCTATGCGATTGCGAAGATCGCCGGCATCAAGATGTGCGAAAGCTACAACCGGCAGTACGGCACCGATTTCCGTAGCGTGATGCCGACGAACCTGTACGGTCCGGGCGACAACTATCATCCGGAAAACAGCCATGTCATTCCCGCGCTCATTCGCCGCTTCCACGAGGCAAAAGTGAGTGGCGCAAGCAAGGTGGTCATCTGGGGAACCGGCACACCTCGTCGCGAGTTCCTTTATGTCGATGACATGGCCGATGCCTGCGTGCACGTGATGAACCTCGACCGGTCCGTCTATGAAAAGCATACGACACCCATGTTGTCCCATATCAATGTGGGTACCGGCGAGGACGTCACAATACGGGAAGTTGCCGAAATCATAAGGAAGGCGGTCGGTTTCAAGGGCGACATCGAGTTCGATACGAGCAAGCCGGACGGCACGCCGCGCAAGCTGATGAACACCGCGAAGCTGACCTCACTGGGATGGCGGCCTGGCATGCGACTGGGCGAAGGCATCAAGGAAACCTATGAATGCTTCAAGGCGGAGTACCAATCCTGATTCCCTCCATCATTCCTGTCGAGTGAAACAGCCCGAGACCTGGGATCGGTTTCGCTGTCTCAAATGAGATGCACATATCTTTGCAACACATTGGGTTGCTTGAGTGCGGGTCCGGACGGTCAGTTTGGCAATGTCCGTTCTCCGACGTCCTCGCGAAAACAAGGCCGAAGGCCGCTGTTTCGAGGAACGGCCAGGCGGGGACCCATAAGCTTGGTTCTCGAGCCGACTCACTATGGGTCCCCGCCTTCGCGAGGACGACGAGGAAGGTGTACAGCAAGGTCAACCACTGACGCCCGCCCTCGAACGTATGTTGCATAGGCAAGGAGATACGCCGCCGCAAACATCCCCGCCCCCGCCTCACGATCCTGCTTATTTCTTCGAGCACAACCATGACACCTGCCCTGACACCTGCCGAGGTCTATACCAATCTGCTGGCTGCGCTGTTCCTGATTCCCATCGTCTTCGGCTTCGTCATCAAGGCGCCGCAACTCGTCGTCCTCGGCTTCATCGGCGTACTGTTTTCCTTCTCCGATTCCACCTGGGGACAGCTGACGACGGAGACGACAATCTATTCCCGCGGCTCCGGCATGTTTTATTTTTCGCTGTTGAACCTGGTCCTGCTCACCGCCGGGTTTGCCGCGCTGCTGAAACGCCTTGCCAATCCGCAGGGGCCGCAATTGGCGCCGCCGATGGCCAAGTATTTCGCGGCCTTCGTGTTCATGCTTGCCGGGCATGTGATCGTCGGTCTCATGGAAGGCATCGAACTCAATGTCATCCTTGGCTACAACGGCATCTTCAACGTGCTGAACATGATGGTGTTCATGTACCTGGCGGTCATGGCTTTCGACAACGAGAAGGATTCCCATCGGCTCCTGATGGCCATCATCGCGCTGGCCGCGGTGCGTGCTGTTTTCGGTGCAGTCCGCTACTTCCTGTTCGATGGCGACACCGCCAACCCCTACCGTAATTTTGAAGGGCTGAACATCAAGATCTTCTACTTCGACATCAGCGACAACTTCGTGGCCGCCCTCGGTGCGTTCTGCGCGGCATGGCTGTTGACGGCACCGGAGGTGAAGCTGTCGTGGCTCAAACGAGGCCTGCTCTTTGCGTTTCTGGTGCTGGAGATTGCCGCCGTCGCACTTTCGTTCCGCCGTTCTTCGCTGATCGGCCTGGGGCTGATGTTTGCCTTCCTTTTCCTTCGGTTGCCGGGCAAGAGAAAGTTCTTCTTTGCCATCGTGGCGGCTGCGCTGCTGGTGGTCGTTGCGACGATCTTCTACGAGCACCGGCTTCAGTTCAACAACAACGAGAGCATTCTTTCATCGCTGATCTATGACATTGCCCCCGACCGCGGCATCCGGAACAGCCGTTTCTACGAGCTCTATGCCGCCGCGCAGAGCATGGATGGCAACTGGCTTTTCGGACGAGGATCATGGGGTACGTTCAGCGGCGACCGCGACCGTCTTTCCTACCATGGTGACGACTTCAGCTTCGTGCATAGCGGCTTCGGCCACATGCTGCTCAAGTCGGGCATCGCAGGTTTCCTGCTGTTCTCGTTCCTGCTGGCTGCCTACGTCGCGTTTTACATGCGGCACCGGAACCATCTCTACGGACATGCACGTCTCGTCGCGGACGCGGGATTTGCCGGTTTCCTGTTTTGGGTGCCGACGCTGCTGATCGGCACGCCAATCATCGAATTCCGCACCATGCTGCTGCTGGGGCTGTGCCTTGCTATGCCGTTCATCGCGGTAGGCGTCCTCAATTACCAAGTGCGCCGCTACCAGTACGACACGAACTATGCTGTTGCGTAACTCGCTCTGGAACCTGAGCGGTTCCGCTGTCCCGATGGTGGTCGCCTTGGCGACCGTGCCGCTGCTCATTGGCGCGCTCGGCGTCGAAGGTTTCGGCATCGTCACCATGGTCGGTTCGGTGATCGGCTATTTCGGGGTGCTGGACATCAACCTCACGTCTGGCGCTATCAAGTATCTTGCGGAACACCATGCCGCCAATGACCGCCGCCGCTTTTCCGAAACCTTCTGGTTCGGCGCGATGTTCTACGGCGCGCTTGGTCTGCTGGGAGCAACCGCGATCTTTTTTGCATCGGAGCTGCTCGTCGGACGCTTCTTCCAAGTGTCGCCGGACATGCGCGAGGCGACCATCACCGCGTTCCAGCTCGGCGCCGTCGGCTTTGCACTGACGCAGACACAGGCCTACCTGCTCGTCGTGCCGCAATCCCTGCAACGCTACGACCGTTCCGCGCAGAGCGAAGCCTTCTTCGGAACCCTGGTCAATCTAGCATCTGTCGCCGCCGCGATGGCCGGAACCGGTGTTGTCGGAGTGATCATCGCGCGCCTGTGCGTTGCAGTCGCGAACCTGCTGTACCTCATCTGGATGATTCGCAGTTTCAAGCTGGGACTGGCGCCCTGCATGCCCGGAAAGGATGTACGCGCGGCTTTGACCTCGTTCAGCGCCTATGCTTACCTGAGCAAGATCGCGTCCACGCTGCACCAGCATGCGGACAAGCTCATCGTCGGCGCCGTCGCCGGCCCGGTCGCCCTCACCTTCTATACCGTGCCCGTGACTCTCGCCGGGCGCATCCTCGGGCTCACCTACCGGCTGTCCAGCGTCATCTATCCGCGCGCCTCGGCGCTCGCCGGGGCAGGACGAATCAACGAGCTTCGCCCCGTGTATCTCGGCGTCATGCGCTATGTCACGTACATCAACCTTGCTGCGCTCGGCGTCATCGTGCTGGCCGGTGACGAATTCCTGCGCCGCTGGGTGGGCGCGGAATTCGTGCAGCAAGGCTATCCGGTGCTGGTACTGATGACGCTGGCCCTGCTCGCCGATTCCCTGACGAACATTCCTTCGCTCGTCAACGACGCCCTCGGCCACCCCCGCGTCACCGGCCGCTTTGCGCTCGCGAATGGCCTGGGCGGCGTGGCAATGGTCTATATCGGCACGACCACTGGCGGCATCGTCGGTGCCGCGGCGGGCCATTTGTTGTCATCGCTCGTCCTTGGCGTCAGCTTCCTGCTGTTCGTGCATGGGCGGACCGTGCCGATCGCATTCGGCGAAACCTTGCGCAACGGATTCGGTCGCAGCCTGGCGGTCGGATTCCTCGTCATCTGCGTGCTGGTGCCGGTCAAATGGTTCGTGCCGGACGGACTGTTCGGAACGGTTGCGGTCGTTTCCGCCGCGCTGCTGTCGCTCGCCCTGGCCGGCGTGTTCTTCATCATCGGCGTCGATGAACGCGCAGCAATGCTGGCGGCGGCAAGACGCCTGCGCTCATGAGGAGTTAAGCCCGGACATTTCACCGGACCGGCCCTCAACTTGAAAGGAAACCTGATGTTTACACGGTTTGCAGCCTGCAACCGCCAGATCCAATTTGTACCGCCGGCCTACGCGGGTGCTGGCGCACGATTTGCGGCCATTTTGCGTCCCCGCTTCGCGCCAATAGGACCACTATTGGCTTGGCGCGGGAACGCAAACCGGCTCGCAACTCGCACGCCATCACTCCGCATTCCGGTGAAATATCCGGGCTAGCCATGCGCATACTCATCGTCAGCGAAGATATCCCCTACCCCAACATGGGCGGCCTTGCCAAGCATGCTCTCAACCTCGCACGGGCACTGGTCCGTGCCGGGCACGAAGTGGACCTGCTCGGAAGCGATGACCATCCGATTGATGTATGCGGTGCCGAAGGCAGGTTCGGCGGCCGGTTTTTCGGCGAACTCAACGGGCACCATGCGGGATGGAAGGAAATCAGCTTCGGCATGTTCATGCCGCCCAAGCGGCCGTCGATTGCGAAACATTTCGCGCGGATCATCATGCGCCACGCGCCCAACTATGACGTGATCCATTACCACGGCCATATTCCCAATGTCGCGCGCTATCTGCCGGCGGACATCAACTTCGTGCAGACGCGGCACGACCAGGGAGGCGATTGCTTCCGGCACACCCGTTTCCGCGACGGGACCGTATGCGAAACAACCGATCCGGCGGAATGCGCGAAATGCATCAATCCGAACCCGAATGCGGTACAGAGAACGGTGTCGAAAATTGCCGTCGTCCGCTTCCGCCGTGACGTCGCCGAAAGCTTCCGTGCGCACAAGACGGTCTTCGTCTCCGACATGCTGGCTCGGAATTTTGCGCGTTGCGCCGGATCGGGAAACTGGGGCATTACGGTGCACAACTTTGCCGACCGCACGGAGCTGGAAAAAATCCGGCATGCCGCCTCCCTGGCGCCCGCCCGCCCGGGCTTCCACGTCTTCATCGCGGCCAAGCTCTATCCGGCCAAAGGTGTCGAGCAGTTCCTCAGCGTGCTGACGCCACGCCTGCCGAAAGACATGCACGTCACGATCGCCGGCGACGGCCCCGACGAAAGGCGGATGCGCGCCCGCTTCGAATGCGACCGGATCGAGTTCCTGGGCTGGTGCGATCCCGACAAGACGCTCAAGCTCGCCTCCATCGCGAACGCCATCGTCGTGCCTTCCGTATGGGAGGAGCCTTGTGCGACGACCGTGCTCGAGGGCCTGTTCCTCGGCAAGCCGACCTTCGCGCTGCGTCGCGGCGGCACACCCGAACTCGCCGCCTACGCCGCCGAGCCCGGCCAGCTCCGCCTGCATGACGACATGAAGTCGCTCGTGACGGATCTCGTCACGTTCGATCCCCAGACCAGGTTCGGCTACGCGCCGGAAGGGCTCGGCTGCGCCGATCGCGCAGCACGCCAGCTTGTTGAGATCTACCGCTCGCCTCCCGGCAGCTCCCTTCGTTAGGAAATTCAGGATTCATAAGGTATTCGCCATGGCGCTTACATTTTCAGTCATCACCTGTACCTGGAACAGCGCGACCTACCTGCAGGAGTCGGTTGCCTCGGTGCTCGCGCAGGATCATCCGGACATCGAGTACATCTTCGTCGACGGCGGCTCGACCGACGGCACCCTGGAGCAGATCCGTGCGCTGCAGCGGCCGTACCGCTTGCTCGAGAACATCCGCGGCGGCGTCAGCCGGGCCATGAACGAGGGCCTGCGCGCAGCGCGCGGCGATGTCATCGCCTACCTGCACTCCGACGATTACTACCTGTATCCGGACATCCTCTCGCGCGTGGCGCGCCAGCTCGACGCTACTGGCCGCGGCTGGCTGTTCGGCCGCACCATGGCCCTGATCGACGGCAAACTGCATCCCGACAATTACATCGCGCCGCGCTTCAGCTATGCCAACCTGCTGCGGGGGAATTTCATCCCGCATCCCGCGACCTTCGTCCGGCGCGATCTGATGCTTCGTGCCGGCGGTTTCAATACCGGATTGAAATACGCAATGGACTATGACCTCTGGCTGAAGCTGGCAAAGATGTCCGAACCGGTGCAGCTCGATGAGCCGCTGGCCGCCTTCCGCGAGCACGAAGGCAGCCTGTCCAGCTCTTCCCGCACGCGCCTGGCCGCCATGACGGAAGACTTCCGGGTGCGGCTTGCGTATGCCGGACGCAATCCGATCGAGCTCCTGGGGCACTATGCCCGCTACTTCGTGCGCCGCCAGCGCGTCATCCATGCGAAAGGCCACGCATGAGGAAACCCGATATTTCCCTGATCCTCGCGACGGTCGGACGTACCGATGAACTCGGCCGTCTGTTCGACTCCCTTGCGGCGCAGACCTTCGTGCATTTCGAAGTGGTTGTCGTCGACCAGAATGGCGATGACCGCCTGCTGCCGCACTTGGAGCGCGCCCGGTATCTGGGCATCACCATCCGTCATCTCAAACAGAGCCCGCCCAATCTCGCCGCCGCCCGCAACACGGGGATCGAGGCAGCCCGCGGAAAATGGATCGGATTTCCCGACGACGATTGCTGGTACGCGCCTCGCCTTCTCGAACGCATCGCCGCGCGCTTCTCGCGCAGCGACAAGCCCAGCGGCGTCATCGTGCGCTGGGTCGAGCAGGACGAGCAGCCCGCCACGCCGGGCGAGCTTACCTGGGAGCGTTCGCGAGCCTTCCGCGACATCGCGGTCAGTTCGATCACTCTGTTCTGCCGCCGCGACCTGTTCAGGAAGATCGGCGGCTTTGACGGACGGCTTGGCGTCGGCCAGTGGTTCGGCGCCGGTGAGGAAACCGATCTTGCGTTCCGGGCCCTCAGGGCCGGCGCGCGCATTGCCTACGAGCCGCTCGGCGAAGTCCACCATGCGGTCAATGCGGAGAAGCCGCGTGCAGATGCAAAAACCCTCGCCGCAGCGCGGCACAGGGCACGCGGCACCGGTGCGCTCTACGCAAAGCATGGGCTCTCGCGCTGGGTCATCCTGCGCGGCCTGGCATCACCGCTGTTGCGTCCGATTCTGAAAGGATCGTTCGGTGCGGAGCTAGCGCTCGGATATGCCACCTTGCGCGGCCGCCTCGACGGATTCTTCGAGTGGCGGCGGAGACATTCAGCGTTGCCGATGCACACGCCGGGAACCTCCGCCCCGGTCAAGGAATTGCAGCAATGAATCGGATGCTGCGAATGCTGCGGCAAGAGCAGGATGCATCGATCGGCGGACAATAATTGTTACAAAAGCCTACGCCAGACTTTTCCTGTCTTTGATCTAGCACGGAATGCCGTAGCGCAAAGCATTCAAAATCTCTGCACCGGACTCGCACTCGCGCTGCGGTGGTTGCACTGCGGACTGAAAGGCGGGATCGGGCATGCAGGCACAGGCTGAACCGAAACGATGAACGAACGGACCAACAAGAAATATCCCGCGGAAGCTGTCCAGTCCGAACCAAGGAACGCCGACAGATCTCCCGGCGCAGTGCACGAGGATGCAGATACCCAATGCACCCGTCCTGTTGACGCGCTGCGTCTTGCTCGCGGCTCCGATCGGATTCCTCCATCACGCGCGAATCAAACCGGGCGGATATTGGCGCCGGTCACCGACCTTCGGCCGCGGACCGCCAGAATCAAAGGTAAGCCGATGTTACGCATTGCCCTCGTCACGAACCATCCGCCTCCTTTCAGGATCCCCATTTACAACGAGATGGCCCGGACGCCCGGCATCGATTTGAACGGCATATTCTGCAGCCCGCGCGAACCCAACCGGCAATGGGACCTGCCACCGATGCGCTTTCGGCATGTATTCCTGAAGGAGCGCTTCGTCCAGCGCGGTTCCAATTTCATCCACAACAACCCGGATGTCTTCCGGGCCTTGAAACAGATACAGCCGGACGTCGTGGTAACGACCGGCTTCAATCCGACGCACCTGTACGCCTTCGGGTATGCCCTTCTTCGTGGCATTCCGCACGTGCCGATGACCGACGGCACCGACCAGTCCGAGCAGGCATTGACCGGCCTGCACAAGATGATCCGGCGTATGGTGTACGCGCGGTCGCGTGCCTTCATCGCGGCCAGTCATGGCGGCTTGCGCCTGTACCGCGCCTACGGTATTGACGGCGTCCGCTGCTTCCAGTCTTGCCTGTGCACGGACAACGACGCCTTTTCGCTGCCGCACCTCCTGGCGCCGGAACGCAAGCGTTACGACCTGATCTTCTGCGGCCGTATCGTGCAGGACAAGAATCCGCTCTTCACGCTCGAAGTCGCCGCCGGCGCTGCACGACGGCTCGGACGCAGGGTCAGCCTGCTCTACGTCGGCACCGGGGAACAGGATGCCGAGGTGCGCGAGGAAGCGGCACGGCAGACGGAATGGGTGCATGTGACCTTCCACGGTCACGCGTCGCAGCTGGAGTTGCCGAATCTGTATGCATCCGCCCGCATCTTCATGTTCCCGACGGTGCACGATGCCTGGGGCGTGGTCGCGAACGAAGCATGCGCGTCCGGCCTGCCGATAATCGTCTCGCCCCATGCGGGGGTGGCCGGCGAGCTCGTGGTGGATGGCGAAAATGGATTCGTCTGCGAACTGGATGCGGCCATCTGGGCAGACCGCCTCGCCCTGCTCCTCACCAACGATGCCCTGTACGACCGGTTCTCGCGCCGCAGCCTTGCGATTGTCGGCAACTACACCTTTGCGCAGGCGGCAAACGGCATCATCGACGCATGCCGGTTTGCCGTGGGCGAACCCGACTCGGGCAAGCTGGATCCCGCCGGAAGGAAATGGGGATGAACATGGAACGCATTGAAGGCGGCAGAGACAATGGTGGCCAGCCATGAAAATCCTCGTTGCGCACAATGCCTATCAGCACCGCGGCGGCGAAGATGCGGTGGTCGAGGCCGAGGTCGAGCTCCTGCGCAGCTACGGCCATGACGTCGAAATCTATCGCCAGCACAATGATGCGCTGAACCACATGTCGCCTGCGAAAGCTGCCGTCTCCGCGATCTGGTCGCAGGACTCTGCAGCCGAGGTGGAAGCCTTGTGCCATCGCTTCCATCCCGACGTCATACACGTCCACAACACTTTTCCGCTGATCTCGCCTTCGCTCTACTGGGCCGCGGACGGACTCGACATCCCGGTGGTGCAGTCGCTGCACAATTTCCGCCTGCTGTGTCCGCAGGCGATCTTCCTGCGCGAAGGCCGTATCTGCGAAGACTGCATTGGAAAATTGCCATGGCGTTCTGTCACCCGCAAATGCTATCGGGAGTCCGCCGCGCAGTCGGCGGTCATCACGACCATGCTGGCCACGCACCGCGCGCTCGGCACCTTCCGCCAACGGGTCACGCGCTACATCGCGCTCAATCACTTCGCCCGCAGCAAGTACATCGAGGGCGGGCTTCCTGCCGACCGTTTCAGGATCAAGCCCAACTTCGTGCCATCCCCGGCAAGGCCGACTTGGGACGCCCGCAGCGGCGGCCTGTACGTCGGCCGCCTGTCGTCGGAAAAGGGTTTGCATGTCCTCGCGGAGATGGTGCGCATGCACGGCAACGCCCACGTCGAAGTAATCGGCAGCGGCCCGATGGAAGCGCTTGCGAGGGAAGCCTTCGGCGACGGCTATCTCGGCTACCGCACGCTTGACGACATCATGCAGCGCATGGGCCGTGCCCAATTCATGGTCCTGCCCAGCATCTGCTACGAGAACTCCCCGCGCACCATCGTCGAAGCGTTTTCTTGCGGCTTGCCGGTCATCACGAGCCGTCTCGGCGCCCTTGCCGAAATCGTGAGGGACGGCGTAACCGGTCTCCTCTTCCATCCCGGGGACTCGCAAGACCTCGCCGAAAAGATCGCCTGGGCGCAGGCACATCCCGAGCAGATGGTGCGCATGGGACAGGCAGCACGTGCGGAGTACGATGCGGAATACACACCCGAACGCAATTACGAAATGCTGATGGACATATATGACGACGCTATCACAACCATACGCAGAAACCGTCACGCCGCGTAAGGGCGAGGCGGTTCTCGAAGCCTTCATCGATGCCCTGACCTGGGACGAAGCGATTACCCAGATCACGCAATGGGGACGCGCGCATGAATCACGTTACGTGTGCATCTGCAATGTGCATTCGGTCGTCACTACGACGAATGACGTCGAGTTCAAGATCGCGGTGAACAATGCCGACATGGCCACGCCGGACGGCGCGCCGGTAGCCTGGGCATTGCGGCGCCTCGGTTTTCCCGGCCAGGAACGCATCAACGGCCCGGACCTGATGATGAAATATCTCGAGCATGCCGAGCACATCGGCCAGTCGGTGTACTTTTACGGAAGCACCGACAGCACGCTCGCGCGGCTGAAGGTGGCCCTGACCGGCCGCTTCCCCGGCTTGCGGATCGCCGGCATGCACTCCCCGCCCTTTCGACCGCTGACGCGTGAAGAAGACGAGGCCGACGTGCGCACGATCAATGGCTCGGGTGCGAACGTCGTCTTCGTCGGGCTGGGATGCCCGAAACAGGAGAAATGGATGGCCGACCACCGCGGCCGCATCAATGCGGTCATGGTCGGTGTCGGCGCCGCCTTCGATTACCATGCCGGCGTCATCAAACGCGCACCGCTCTGGTGGCAGCGCAACGGCCTGGAATGGTTGTACCGGCTCGGGTCGGAACCCCGCCGCCTGTTCAAGCGCTACATGATCACGAACACGCTCTTCGTGGTCGGCCTCCTGCGCCAGTTCGTCACATCCAGGCTGTCGGTCAACGAAGCATGAGCGCCGGCCTCGCAACCGGCAGCCGGCCGATCACCGGCGAACACCCGCTGCACGCCCCCGACCTCACCCTCATTCCGCCGCCGGCCCCAGAGCGCTACCGCAAGGATATCGACGGGTTGCGCGCGATCGCCGTACTTGCGGTCATCGCCTTCCACGCGAATTCCGCCCTCGTTCCCGGCGGATTCGCCGGGGTCGACGTGTTCTTCGTCATCTCAGGCTTCCTCATCTCCGGGCTGCTGTTCAATGCGCTGGAAAGCGGCACTTTCAGTTTCGCAGGGTTCTATACCCGGCGCATCAAGCGGATCTTCCCGGCATACATCGTGGTCTCGCTGGCGACGCTTGCGCTGTCCTCCTGGTTGCTGATACCGAACGACTACATTTTCTACACCACTTCGCTCGCCGCCTCCTGGGCTTTCGTATCGAACGTCTTTTTTTCGATGCTGAGCTGGGGATACTTCGGGCAGCGGACGGAGGAATTTCCGCTGCTTCATACGTGGTCGCTTTCGGTTGAGGAGCAGTTCTACTTCCTCTTTCCGGTGCTCCTGATCTTCCTCTTTCGCCGCTTCCGCAAGTACATGGTCGCGGTACTGGCCGTCCTCGGCATCGCACTTGCCGCAGTCTCCCAGTGGAAGACCGGCGAACTCAAGTCCTATTTCCTGCTGAGCTCGCGGGCGCATGAGCTGATCGTCGGAGCGCTGACGTTTTTCGCCTTGCGACGGCTCCCGGCGAAACCGGGACATTTTTCCACCCTGGTCGCTGCGCTTGGAATCCTGCTCGTGTTCGGCTCTTTCCTGTTCATCAACAAGGAGCTTCCATTCCCGGGCGTCAATTCGCTGTTTCCCTGCATCGGCACAGCGCTCGTGATCTATGGTTGCCGCAACGACAATGCCGTATCCCGTTTCCTGACAATGCGGCCCATGGTCGGGATCGGCTTGATCTCGTATTCCCTGTACTTGTGGCACTGGCCGATCTTCGCCTTCCTGAAGTATCGCCAGATCGAGCTGACGCTTCCGGTCGGCATCGCAGCCGTCGCCCTGGCGTTCATGCTCGCTTACCTTACGTGGAAGTTCATTGAAACGCCACCCAGGCACAACCCCTCGCTCGGGTTCCGCAAGACGTTTGTCGGCCTGTATGCGGCGCCGGCAGCGCTTTTCATGAGCGTCGGCCTGGTCTCCTACGTGACGGAAGGCCTGCCGCACCGTTTTTCGGACGGCATGCGCGAACTGATTTCCAGCTACTCTTTCGAACGGGACCTCACGCGTTCCTGCTCGGTGCGGGCCGAGGATTACAAGACCGTGACGCTGGACTACCTGATGGCGCATTGCGAGTTCGGCGCTCCTGGGCCACAGAAGGCGCAAAAGGCGCAGGTCTTCCTGATGGGGGATTCGCATGCGCACCATTTCAAGCCCTTCGTCGACCGCCTGGCACAGGACGCGGGCCTGAAGGCTGCCTACCACGTGCAGGGCGGCTGCTTCCCGACCGAGCTGCAGGTCACGGACAGGCATCCAGAGAAGGGGCCGGATATCTGCCAGCAGCGGAATGCGGACCTTCTGCAGCTGGTGGGGAATTTCGACTATGTCGTGCTCGCCGGTTTCTGGGCATCCGAACCGGAACGCGACCTGGAAAAGGAGTTGCGCCATGTCGTCGACACGATCGTGAAAGCCGGCGCAACACCGGTCATCTTCAAGGACAATCCTTTCCATGAACCCGATCTGTCGCGCTGCGTCCTCTACAAGGAACGCGGCTGGATGGATCCCGGCGCGAATTGCCATATTCCCCGTCAAATCGCGTTTGAAGCGCAAGCCGAGTACGACGCGATCATCGACCGCATGCAGGCGGCCTATCCGAAGACGATGGTCATCGACCCGAAACGCATCATGTGCGATGGCGCCGAATGCATCACTCACGCTGGAAATACGGCGCTATACAAAGACTCCAATCACATCAACACGCGCGCCTCGCAATTGCTTGGCGACTGGTATATCGCCAGGGTCGGCAATCCCCTTGCGCCAAAAGGAAGCGTTAGGGAGCCCTGACGGAAGTGTTCGGGGCTCAGGAGGCGTCTTGCGCGGACAGCGTCTGCTTGTAGCCGCCGCTTGACGGCATTGCGCCCGGCGTCCACAGCGTGCGTGCCGCCAGCTGTTCGTTGTTCAGCCGGTCCGGCATGGCGACACGGCGTGCAACATGCCCCAGGAAGGCATCGAGGTCGTGCCAGGCATTGAGCTCGTCAATCTGCTTCGAATGTCCCCACAGATGAAAGGTGCCGCCATGGCGGCACGCATGGTCGAACATTGCATACAGGCGTTTGATCCAGTTGTCGTTTGACATGGAGAGGCGCAAGCCGTCCAGCCGCCGGTGCCATGCGCCCGATCCGATGAAGTTGCGCACATAGACGGCGCGGTCGTGCGGATAGAACTGCAGCGTGGTCGGCATCTCGTACGGACGGCTCCCGGCATCGAAGCACAGGTTCATCGTCGTGCGCGCGTACACGAAGCCGCATGCCTTGACCAGGTTGACGTCGCGGCCGCTGTACCTGCCGCCGGGATAGCAGAAGCCATTGACGGGTGAGCCGAGCAGGTCTTCCAGCTGTTTCTTGCCGTCTGCGATCTGGTGGTAGGCCTGCCAGATGTCGATCTTCTTCAGGTAACGATGATCGCGCGTATGCGAGCCGACCTCGAAGCGCCGGCCGAGTTCACGGATCTGCACATCGTTGATCACCGCATCGCCCTCGCAATTCCTGATCGGAATGAAGAACGTGCCGTTCAGCCCATGCTTGTGCAAAAGCTCGGCGGTCTTCATGTCCGACGGATGACCGTCGTCAATCGAGCACGTAAAGACTGGGCCCATTGTTCACTCCACCTCAAATTCTTGCATCCGATTGATTTTCTGCGTCGCCTGTACCGTCCAAACGTTCTGACGTCAGGCCGCTTCGCGGACCTTTCCCTGTTCGCCGGACGCCAGCGCGAAACGGCAGGCGTCCACCACACCTTGTGCGGCATGGTCGAAGGTGTACTTCTTCACGAGCGCAAGGCTGCGCCGGGAAAAGCTTTCCCATTTCGCCTGGTCGGCAAGAAGCGTCGCCGCAAGTCCTGCCCAACGCTCCTCGTCAAGGGGACAGACATGGCCGTTCTCGCCGTCGATGACCAGTTCGCCGGCCACGCCGGCATAGGGCGACACGATTACCGGCAATCCGGCTGCGCACGCCTCGTTGGCCACCACGCCCCAGACGTCGGCGTGGGTGGGAAAGAGAAAGAGACGTGCGGACCGATACAGGCCGGGCAATTCCTTCTGCATGGCAAATCCATGAAAGTGCGCGTCGACCGCATCGCTCATCTGGCGCGCCACATCCTTGAGCCGATTCTCCTCACTGCCCGAACCCGCGTACAGGATCCGCACCTTCCGCCCGAGGTGCCGCGCGGTTGCCCTGGCCACTTCCAGTGCAAACATCGGCCCCTTCTCCGGCACGAGGCGTCCCGAAAAAATGAAGTCGAACTTCGGCCCGGACTCCGCTGTGTCCTCTGTGTCCAGATAGGCGTCGTTGTCGACGCACAGGTAGGACTTGAAACAGCGCTCCGCCGGGATGCCGTAGCTTTCAAAAAGCTTTTGTCCGCCCATGCTCGCCGACAGGAATGCCTGCGACCGCGCGTACACGATGCGGCGCACCAGCTTGTGCACCCTGCTCAGGCCCAGTTCCGACTGGTAAGTGCCGTCGGTCAGGGGCACATGGGGAATGCTCTTCATCCACGCATAGGCAAACGCATACAGCTGCGTCGGATTGAGGCCGTCATTCACGATGACATCCGGTGCAAAGCGCCGGAGCGCCAGGACCACATCCGGATTGTTGTGGATGTACCGTCCCTTGACGGTGGAGATACGCTCCCGCAGGAAACAATGGTCGAACTCGAACGGCGGCAGGTCCCATTTCCTGTTCGGCTCGCGTCGTGTGCAGAAAATGACCTGCAGCGTGATTCCAGACGTGCGTCCTATGCGCTGGAATACTGGAATACGGTATGGGGGCGGCTCATTCGTGACGATGGCGAGTCTTGTCATGGGCTAATCTTATTGTGTGCGATGAGGCGAAAGATGACGTAAATCATAGAAAGCCCGGAACATGCTCAAATCGAAGCCGGGTCGATCCCTGAAGGAAAGACGCTGTCGCGCGTTAGACATCACAAGGGCCGGAGGTGTAGGAGCAGATCGATATCCGCACTCGACATCCGGCCGGCACACAAGAAGTGTATAGGCCACGATACAGAGTCTTGCTGAGGCGCGTCATATTTCACTGCCGTAGAGATCAAAGATGCTTGAGCCGCACGCAGGACAGATGAAAACCGGATGCAATATGGCCAGCTGGAAAGCAGGCCTTCTCGGCTGTCCTTCCAGACGGATAAGTGCATACGCGGTCGGTGCACTACCTTGGCGCTCTCGTTCCTCGGTGCAATGAACAACGTTTTTATTGATAAACAGGCAAAGAAAGCGGGTGCCACGGCAGGGATTGAATGCATGACTGACAACTTTTACTTCGATGTCATAAAACGTTCATATTTGTCACGGAACCGAACACAACCCGCCGTTACCCATGGGGCAAACGGAATTGGCCGCCTCTTCTGGCGGTTATTGCAATGAGGACGCCTTGCCGGCCCGAATGTTCGGCAAACGTCCTCCCCAGGGAGAGCGAAGATGCCAGGTATCGACGAACAGGAACGGAACGGGAAAGAGTTTTCCCACTTGGCGGCGTTACGGGATCTTCTCGACCTGCCTTTCCATGCATTGAAGGATGGCCAGCTTCGTTTCACGCTCGGCGCGCAGCATGAGGCCGTTGTTCGCAGCGTCGACGACACATCCCTCTCCCTCCTGTGCGAACTCGGTAGCGTCGATCGATTGAACGCGGACGACTGGCAATCGCTCGCCGAAAGCACCGCTTCTGTTTACGACCCGGCCCATCCCGTCAGCCTCCTCTTGCTGGATGGTCGATTGGTGTTTGCATGGACCTGCAGTCTCGCCACAGGTGTCGATGCATGGAGCCGCCTTGCTGAAGATGCGCTGACCTGGGCCGTGGAATTGCAGGCGCGGTTGGAGCGCAAGCCGCTGCGTCGCTCGGCCTGAACGGCGGCAACGATACGAAAGAGCCGCGACCATGAAGATCAACGGACTACGCCATTTAAACTTCAATCTGGGCGTGTTCAGGGAGACGTCGCACGTCAGACACGAACAGAGCCAGGCGGAACAGCTGGAGCAGCTTCGGTCGGTAGCGACGCCCTCCACCATCCACAGCGCCACACGGAACGATGCCCTCGGGACACCAGCAAGGCGGCTTCGATTTGCACAAAGCATGCATGAACTCAGGTCGCAGATCGACCATGCACTCGCCATGCTCGAAGACCGCACGCTTGCCGAGCCGCGTCGGAGTGCATTGAGCCGGCTGGCGTCCGGTGCCAAGGGGAAAATGCGGGAAGGATTGGCATGGATGCTGTTCCGTCCCACCGAGCCTGAGCCCAACCTGGAAGGTGCGATGCGAACGCCCTTGTCCGCGCGGGAAACACGACGGCTTCGCAGCGGCCGCTCCGGTCAGCCGACCTCCGCGCCTCCAGCCGACAATACCGGCGCACAGTATCGAAAAGCCGCGCTCCTTCTGGAAGCGGCTGGCAAATTGCGGCATCGTGCGCAGCGCGACGAAGAACTCGTCCACGACGGCGCATCCAGCGCTCCTCCCGCCATTGCATATGCCGCCCGCGACAATCTGCAGGCAGCGCAAGAGCTGGAGCAGCGTGCCCAGGCGCAGGTCCAGGCACAAGAGGCCAACATGGCTCGTACGGCAGCATACGCCGTCGCTATCCGTGAGCTGAAAGGGTTTGCGGCTGACACAGGGGATGACGCATGCGACGAACTCCGTCAGCATCTGACTGCCTTTGTCGAACGCCCCGGAGTCCTGTTGGACGATATCCAGAACGCGCTCGACAGGGACACGGCATTCAGGCTGCTCTACCTGACGCTGGCGGTCACCCTGGCTCCGCCCGGAGAGGATGCCGATCCCGCCCGCGCCGCGGCGGTCCTCAAGGAGCTCACGCGCCCCCTGTTCGATCTCGCCGACCTGATGTCCGATGACGGACCGGCACCACTCGCCGGCAGGAACGATGCGGTAGTGGAAGATGCACGCCGCGTCGTACGCGAGCTCGCCGGACTGCGGCACGGGACCGAGATTCTGCGCCGCCTCCTGTGGTCGGGCCTGTCCGAAGCCGCCGCGCCGCGCGGATTGAGCAGGCATGAGCAGGCCATCAAGGTCTTCTTCCTGGCGGACAAGGCACTGGCCGAGAAAGGCAGCGCAGTCAACGCCAGCACGGAGCGCCTGCTCCAGGCGGCAAGGTGCGCAGCGCGCAAGGTGGTCGAGAACCCGGAGGCTGCCTTGACGGATGCGGAACACGTCGCCTATGCGGCAGTCCGGAACCGGTTCATCGAAAGCGGTAACGGCTCGACGCTGCATGAGGCGGCGGATCGATTGTCCACAGTCGCGGAGAAGTGGGTTCCGCTCGCGGCAGGAAGCACTGCAGGCAGTCACAGTCCCGACGGCGGCGAGTCGCCCTTCCGCCTGCGCAGGGCCCTTGGCGATCGCGTCAATACTCCATTGCACAGGAAAACCCTTGAACTGGCCTCTGGCGCGTCGACCGCTTACGGCATGGACCTGCCCAAGGCGATCGCTCAGATCGACGAGACCATCCTGAACGCCGCGGACGCATTGAAAGCGGCAGTGATAGCGCTGGCCCGCTCCAGCCCCGGCACCCTGCCCGAGCCATTGCTCCTGCATGTCGCAGCATGCGACGTCGCGCGCGAAGACATCGCCAGCCGTGGCATTCGTCCGGAACATGGAGCCGTCTGCGTGGACGACGATGCCTCGGGCCTCGAAAGAATCCGCCGGAAACTGCACAAGATCAATGAAGAAGAAGCGCTGGGGTTATCCGACGCAGTCATTTCCCGCTTATCGGCATCGCAGCCCGAGCTTCGCCCGGACATCCTTTCCGCACCACTGAAAGGCGAGAGCCTCTTTGCCGCCAAGGACATGCTTGTCGCCACAGCCGGGCCGGCCGGCACGATTCTCCATCCCGTTACGGAGCGGGCCCTTTCAGAGATTCGGCGCCTCGAACATCTCTTCGACCTGTCGGCTCCGGACATCCAGTCAGCCGAGGACATCTACCGCTATCTCACGGTGAAGATGGAACAGTTCCAGTTACGCGGCAGACTGCGGCTGATCAGCGGCGCCGTGACCGGGTTGAATATCCGACCGGTGTCGTATTCGGTCAAGGGACTGGACAGCCTGTCCTTCGCCTACCAGCTGGTCAGGACCAATGGACTCTCCGCGGTATCCATTTCCCCCAGGCTGCGCCTGGAGAAACAGGCCGGGGACAACGCGGTATTCGAACTGTCGATGTCCACGCTCGGGTTCGAAATTTTCATCGGCCAGGAAAAGCGCGTACACAGCACTGTCGGCAGCGGCGTGAGTGTCGGTGCCGGCAATGCGGTCGCAGTCGGCCAGGTGTTGCTGGACAAGATGCGCGCCAGGGAGCGCGTCGTGCAGGACGGCGTGAAGCTGATGATTCCGCGCAGCCCCACGAAGGAATACTCCGATGACGAAATGCGCCGTGAAGCCCGGGTTCTTCTCGACCTGACGTTGAGGATGTTTGTCGCCGGCGACGGAGGCGTGCACCGCATGAAAGCGGACCATTTCATGGACGGGTCGGATGTCGCCGGCGTGCCGAATGCACTCGCGGCGATCCTGAAACAATGCCCGCATGTGTCGATCGCCGTCGTCGACGAAATGCGTGAAAACAGGGTGCGGCGGGAATTCTCTGCCGGCCTCGGCGCACGCCTCACGCTTTCCGGCGCAGGACTCATGCCCAGCGGCGGCGCAAGAAAGATGCGCGCAACGCGCGCGGGTACGGTGGTCGAACAAAGCGGTGTCGTCAATATCGAACGGCTCAACCTGTTCGCAGGTCGGCAAACGTCGCTGATCCGCGGCGTCTCACCCTTCGGCACCATCGTCAGCGAGCCGAGCGCGTCGGTCCAGCAGGTATTCCGGTTGGGGACCGTCGGCATCGCCGGTCAATCGCAACGCAGGATTGCAGGCAACGATGCCCGTTTGCGGCTGGTCAGGGTGGACGGGAAAACGGATGCGGCCAATACCCGGTGCGAGATTGAGCACACCACTGCCGCTGCACTCGTGCAAAGTATCCGCTCCCGGTACGACGACTGGGTCCAGCTCGGCATGGAGAAGCTGTTCTCGACGCCCGAGTATGCCGTGCACAAGGATGCACCGCTCTCGGAAAAATGGCGCATGGTCAGCGAGCACCTTGCCGCCACACTGAAGGAGCTGGAAGGCCAGGAACAGGCTGCGGACGGCACCCGTGTCGTCCGGCATGTATTCAACGAAAGTCACCGGATAACCGACTCGGCTGCCGTCTCCTATGACGCCCTGTGCGATGAACAGGCGCTGACGGAAACCAGGATACGGAAGCTCGAGGATTGCCTTCACGGCCAGGATAGTTCCGGTGCGGCCACACCTTCCCAAAGAAGCACTCTGAAGCTCCAGGTCCGGGAAGCACAGCAATCCAGGGAAAACCTGCTTGAAGCCCAGCACGCCGTCCTGGTCGACGCGTCGTCATCGACACCTTGGGAGATCACGGCGGTCGAGCGCACGCTGGAATCGTCGCAGGTCGGCATCGATTTCTTCCTGAGAATGGGAGCAACGAATATCGCTGAAGGACAGCGTCCGGTGAAGAGCTGGCCGACCTGAACATCGCACTCTTTCCTGATGCGGCGGCGGAAAAAAAAGGGCCAGCGTTTCCGCTGACCCCAATCACCCCGCACATGGCGGAAGGCGCTCGAATCTGGCGGGCCCTGCCATCACGGCATGGCCCGCTTCATTCCTGATTATTTGAAACGCCAGGCGCGAATGTAGTTGACCTCGTAGGAGTTCTGCTTGCCTTGCGGGGTCGAGTCGTCAGGCGTGCCGGAGGCGCTGCCGTACCACAGGTCCAGCATCAGGTACATCGGGTCGCTGAAGGTCGTGTTCAGCACCAGCACTTCCTTGCCGTCGTAGTAGTAGGTCTGCTTGTTCGGTTCCCACTTCACTGCATACTTGTGGAAGCCTGCGGACAGGTCAGTGCCGGTGTCGTACTGGCGGGTGCCGACCAGCTCGCTCGGGCCCTTCCAGACGGTCGGTGCATAAGCGGTCGGGTGAGCGATACCGTTCGCATCGTTATAACCCCACGGCGCTGCGCCGCCCGCATATGCTTCCATCACGTCCATTTCCGGACGGCGGTCGCCGATATGGTTGAACAGCCAGAACGCAGGCCATGTGCCCTTACCCACCGGGAGCTTGGCTTCGATTTCGAAGTAGCCGTAGGTCTGGTAGTACTTGCCGTCAGTGTCGATCGTGCGGTTGAAGAAGTTGCCGTTCGCATCGCGCTGCGGCCAAATCTTCAGCTTGCCGTCTTCGACGGTGTAGTTCTTGGTCGGGTTGGAGTTTTCATACCAGATCTTGTCGTTCCACACGCTGGTGTTGAAACCGTTGTTGAATTCGTCGGCGAAGGTCAGCTCGTACGCGCTGGCGTTCTGGCCGAAAGGTGCAGGTGCCGTACCGCCTGCAGCAGGTTCCTGCGCAGGAGTCGAAGGTTGCTGTGCCGGTGCATCAGCGATCGATACTTCACACACCTTCGGCACGCCGACAGCCGGATCGCCGAAGACAGCATTGTTGCAATCGATGGAGCCGCTCGCGGTACGTGTAGTCCACTTGTCGCCCGCGCCGTAACGCACTTCCTTGGTGCCCGTGAAGGAGCAGGTGCCGTATTCAGCCGCGCATTGCGACCATGCGGATGCGGGGGCAACGGTCGACGCGCCACCCGTGCCGGATGTAGACGTAGACGTGGTACCTCCGGAAGATGCCGTGCCATTGCCTTGTGCAACAGACGCGTCGGCGCCCTGGTTATTGGAAGTCGCGCCAGCATCGGTGCCGCCGCCGCCACCGCCGCAAGCAGCAAGCAGAACTGCAGCTGCACAGGAGAGCGCGGTGATCGAGAAGCGTTGAACGGACAATGTTTGCATGGGTAGTCCCCTTTCTTCAAAAGTTGGGCCGATCATTCTCATCGGCAAGCTTTCGTCTGAGCATTGCGCCTCAGAAATGGTTCCGCAAAAAAACTACACTTCGGAAAAAATTTCTTGTGATCACTTGCGTAAGTGGCGAAGTTGGAATACGCAATTCGCAACACTTCCGGACAAGGAAATGCGAAAAAGAAAAGGGCCGGCGCAATGGCCGGCCCTTCCGAGGCGTAAAAACGTGTCGAGTGATTAATTGAACTGCCAGGCGCGCAGGTAGTTGACCTCGAACGAGTTCTGCTTGCCTTGCGGGGTCGAGTCGTCCGGCGTACCGGAGGCGCTACCGAACCACAGGTCCAGCATCAGGTACATCGGATCGCTGAAGGTCGTGTTCAGCGTCAGTACTTCCTTGCCGTCGAAGTAGTAGGTCTGCTTGTTCGGTTCCCACTTCACTGCATACTTGTGGAAGCCCGCGGACAGGTCCATGCCGGTGTCGAACTGGCGTGTGCCGACCAACTGGCCTTCCTTGTCGCCCTTCCACACAGTCGGTGCATAAGCCTGCGGATGCGCGACGCCCTTGCTGTCCTTGAAGCCCCATGGCGCTTCGCCGCCTGCGTATGCTTCCATCACGTCCATCTCCGGACGACGCTCATTGATGTGGTTGAACAGCCAGAATGCCGGCCAGGTCCCCTTGCCGACCGGGAGCTTGGCTTCGATCTCGAAGTAACCGTACTTCTGGTAGTACTTGCCGTCCGTGTCGAGGGTACGGTTGAAGAACTTGCCGTTTGCATCACGCTGCGGCCAGATCTTCAGCTTGCCTTCTTCGACGGCGTAGTTCTTGGTCGGATTGGACTTCTCATACCACATATGATCATTCCAAAGGCTGCTGTTAAAGCTGTCGAACTCTTCAGAGAAGGTCAGCTTGTATTTGCTCGCATCCTGGCCGAACGGCGTCTTTGCATCGGCCGAGGGCGCTGCTTGAACAGCCTGTGGAATGGTGGATGCCGGAGTTGCACCTGCACTCGCCGATGTTTCGCCAGTAGAGTTTGCGTGAACGGTTGCAGTATCAGTACCGCCACCGCCGCCGCCGCAGGCGATCAGAACAGTTGCAGAGGCACAACACAGTGCAGAGATTGCGAAGCGGTGGAAAGCAAGTTTAAACAAAATAGTTTCTCCTGTTTCGAATTGATGGTAGCCAATCATTCTTCATGGCAAGCGCTGCTAGGAGCTTACCGGTCGGAAAATGGTTCCGGGAAATTTCGATTTTCAGGGGAAATTTTCTGTTCTGTAGTGCAACGGATAATGAAAGCGTTGGCGCTTTCGCAGGAGAACGGCGGAAATTTAGCTGGTCGCTAATGACCAGAGAGAAAAAGATTCGGGAACCGGCCGGACATGAAAAAGCCGTGTTTCGCGAAGCGTCTTGATTCCCTGTCCCTTGCCAGTGTTGTCACATGTTTCGAGTTGATTTCCACGCTGGCATTTCTCCGCTTGCACTTGGGCATGTCCCCATGCCAACCGGATTCGCTGCAGATCCGTCAATTGCCAACGGACCAAATTGCAATCGAGACTTCAAGAAGTAAAAAAAAGGCCAGCGTTTCCGCTGGCCCCAATCACCCCGCAAATCGCGGAAGGCGCTCGAATCTTGCAAACCTCATCATGTCGACGAGGCCTGCTTCATTCCTGATTACTTGAATCTCCATGCACGGATGTAATTCACTTCAAATGAATTCGACTTGCCCTGCGGTGTCGAATTGTCAGGCGTGCCAGACGCGCTGCCGTACCACAGGTCCAGCATCAGGTACATCGGGTCGCTGAAGGTGGTGTTCAGCACCAGCACTTCGCGGCCGTCGAAGTAATACGTCTGCTTGTTCGGTTCCCACTTCACTGCATATTTGTGGAAACCGGCGGACAGGTCCATGCCGGTGTCGTACTGACGGGTGCCGACCAGTTCGTTCGGCCCCTTCCAGACGGTCGGTGCATAGGCCTGCGGATGCGCGATGCCATTGGCATCATTGAAACCCCAAGGTGCTGCGCCACCTGCGTACGCTTCCATCACGTCCATTTCCGGACGGCGGTCGCCAATGTGGTTGAACAGCCAGAATGCCGGCCAGGTGCCTTTGCCGACCGGGAGCTTGGCTTCGACTTCGAAGTAGCCGTAGGTCTGGTAGTACTTGCCATCGGTGTCGATCGTGCGGTTGAAGAACCTGCCCGATGCATCGCGCTGCGGCCAGATCTTCAGCTTGCCGTCTTCGACCGTATAGTTCTTGGTCGCGTTGGAGGATTCATACCAGATATGGTCGTTCCACACGCTGGTGTTGAAGCCATTGTTGAATTCATCAGCGAATGCCAGGACGTAGGCATTGGCATCCTGTCCATACGGGCTGACCGTCGTCGGTGAAGGCGACGGTGCCGGGGCGGGAGCCGGTGCGGGCGAAGGTGCAGGTGCCGGAGAAGGAGTCGGTGTGGTGGCCGTCGTGCCCGAGTACTCGCAGACCTTGTTGGCGCCGGGATAAGGATCGCCGAATACCGAATTGTTGCAGGCGATCGAGCCGGTCGCGGTACGGGTCGCCCAGCGGTCGTTCAGGCCATAACGCACCTGGCGTGTGCCGGTGAAGGTACACGTGCCGTATTCCTGCGCGCAGCGCGTCCAGGTGGCAGGCGCCGGCGACGGAGCGGGTGCCGGCGCTGGTGCGGGAGCAGGTGCCGGCGATGTAGTGGTGTTCTGGTAGTCGCACACTTTGTTGGCGCCGGGATAAGGATCGCCAAACACCGAGTTGTTGCATGCGATCGAACCGGTCGCCGTGCGTGTCGCCCAGCGGTCGCCAAGGCCGTAGCGAACGGTTTTCGTTCCCGAGAACGAACAGTTGCCGTACTCCGACGCGCACCGGGTCCAGGACGGAGCAGGTGCAGGCGCGGGTGCAGGTGCCGTAGTGGTTACAGCGTAATCGCACACCTTGTTGGCACCGGGATAAGGATCGCCGAACACCGAGTTGTTGCAGCCGATGGAACCGGTCGCCGTGCGTGTCGCCCAGCGGGTATCCAGCCCGTAGCGAACCTGGGTCGTGCCGGTGAACGTGCAGGTGCCGTACTCGGATGCGCAGCGCTTCCAGGTGATGGTCGGGGACGGGGACGGCGACGGAGCAGGTGCAGGTGCAGGTGCAGGTGCAGGTGCAGGAGCGGTTTCGGTATTCGCAACTTCACACACCTTGTTGGCGCCGGGATAAGGATCGCCGAACACCGAGTTGTTGCACGCGATCGATCCGGTTGCCGTACGCGTTGCCCAGCGGTCGCCCAGGCCGTAACGCACTTGCTTGGTACCGGAGAAGGTACATGTTCCATATTCAACCGCACAACGGGTCCAGCCGGTAACGACGGTGGTCTCCGGCATCATGACGCCGGCAGAAGTTTCAGTGGTACCAGCGGAATTGGCGGTTTCGGTTGAGCCGCCTCCGCAGGCGGCAAGAAGTACGGCAGCACACGCACTGGACAGCGCTGCCACGGAGAAGTGGTGGAGAGATGAGTTCGACACGGTAGCCTCTAAGGAAACGACTGCCGCCTCTGTTTACGGACGGCAAGAGTTTCTTAAGAGCATTTCCGGTCAGAAATGGTTCCACTCTAAGTAGGGATTTTTTGAAGGCGTTTTTTTATTTGCAGAAGGTAATGCAGGAGTGCCAAGCAAGGCTTGGTGAAGGCGACTGTGGACGACTCATGCTGCGTATTGCACCGCCGCTTCCTTTGCGGGAATGAAGCGCCCTTCACATCGGCAGTGCCCAGATCATCCGGCCTGCAAAATCGCTAAGCCGGATCGCGATGCCTGAATTGCCACGCCCTGATATAGTTCACCTCGAAGGAATTGCCCTTCCCCGTCGGTGTGCTGTCGTCCGGCTCACCGCTCGAGCTGCCGAACCACAGGTCGACGATGATGAACATCGGATCGGTCATGTTGGCCTCGACGGAATACGTCTCCTTTCCATCGAGGTAGAACGTGACCCTGCCCGGTTCCCACTTGGCTGCGTACTTGTGGAACTTGGCGGACAGGTCCTTGCCGGCGTCGTACTGGCGCGTGCCCGCCGACACGCCTTCGTCCAGCCAGACAGTGGCGCCGTAGGCAGTCGGGCGGGCTACACCAGAATCGTCGGTGTACCCCCAAGGGTCGATGCCTCCGGGGTAGGCTTCCATGATGTCGATCTCCGGCCGGCGCTTGCCCGGATGCGCGAACAGCCAGAACGCCGGCCATGTGCCCTTCCCCCTGAGCAGCTTCGCCTCCATCTCGAAGTAGCCGTACTTCTGCTCGAACTTGCCGTCGGTGTCCAGCGTCCGGTTGAAGAACTTCCCGGTTGCATCGCGCTGCGGCCAGATCTTGAGCACGCCTTTCTCGACGGTGAAGTTCTTCGTCGGATTGGGCGTTTCATACCAGATGTGATCGTTCCACACGGCGGGATTGAAGGTGTCGAATTCCTCCGAAAACGTGAGCACATAATCGGATGCCTTCTGTCCGAACGGCACCTTGGCAGGCGCACTGTCGGCCCGCTTGGCTTTGGCCGCCATCGCAAGCGTGCGCTCGTCGAAATACGATTCTTCCCCGCAGGCTGCGAAACCGGCGGCAGCAAAGGCGCCGAGCAATGCGAGATGGATGAGATGCTTTTTTTTCGGCATAAGTCTGTTCGTTCGATGTCTCGAGCGTGTTGGGGGCTTACGTCGAACCGTAGCCGTCCGGGTTCATGCTTTGCCAGCGCCAGTGGTCTGCGCACATTTCGGCGAGTCCCTTCTTCGCGCGCCAGTCGAGCACGTGCCAGGCGTTGGTTGGATCCGCATAGCACACGGCGATATCGCCCGGCCGCCGCCCCACGATCTGGTACGGCACCTTGTGTCCGCTGGCAGCTTCGAACGCCCGTACCATCTCAAGCACGCTGTAGCCGCGCCCGGTGCCGAGGTTCAGGGTAAAGCTCCGTCCCGAGCGGAACAATTCGGTGAGCGCGGCGAGATGTCCCCGGGCGAGATCCACCACATGGATGTAGTCACGCACCCCCGTCCCGTCCGGCGTCGGATAATCGTTGCCGAACACGGAGAGCTTGTCGCGGCGGCCGACAGCGACCTGTGCAATGAACGGCATCAGGTTGTTGGGAATGCCGCGCGGGTCCTCGCCGATCAGTCCGCTCGCATGCGCGCCTGCGGGGTTGAAGTAGCGTAGCGATCCGATCGCCCATGATTCATCCGATGCGCCGAGGTCCGCCAGGATCTCCTCGACCATCAGCTTGGAGCGGCCATAAGGATTGGTTGCGGACAAGCGGGCAGACTCGTTGATCGGCACGCTTTCCGGATCGCCGTAGACCGTCGCGGACGAGCTGAACAAGAATTTCTTCACGCCGGCTTCTCCCAGCGCCTGCAACAAGGTCACCGACCCGCCCACATTGCTCTCGTAATAGCCGAGCGGACGGGCGACCGATTCGCCGACCGCCTTGAGTCCGGCGAAATGGATCGTCGCGTCGATGCGATGCGTCCGCAGGATGGCTGTCAGCGCCGCATGATCGCGCACGTCCGCTTCATAGAATGGAATGACATGGCCGGTGATCCGCTCGACCCGCGCGAGCGATTCGATCGAACTGTTGCACAGGTTGTCGACCGCGACGACGGCGTAGCCGGTGCCGAGCAGTTCGACGCAGGTATGCGAACCGATGTAACCGGCGGCCCCGGTCACGAGTATGGTCTTGGGACTTGTCATGCAGCGATGCTCCGGTAAGGTGTGAAGGCATTTGTGCCGCGTCGAGCGGCCTCACACCGTCCCCTCGGCCGGTGCAAGCCGCTCCGCGGACGGCGGTGCGTTGCCGCCGTCCATGCAGGGATATGCTGGTCCGTTACCCGGCTGTCGTTAAGCCGCCTCCATCGCCAAAGGGTTGGCAGAGTTGCGGACTTCGCGCACGAGATGCTCCGACAGGCGGAATGCCAGCGCTGCAAGCGTGATGGTCGGGAAGTTCGCGCCGGCAGTCGGGAACACCGAACTCCCCGCCACGTACAGGTTGGACATGCCATGCACCCTGCAGTTACGGTCGACCACGCCGTACTTCGGCGAATCATGCATGCGCGTGGTGCCCATGTGGTGCCAGGTGCCCTCCAGGTCCGACGGCCATTTGCGGCCTTCGAGCGGCGCATCCAGTTCCACCTGCGCGACCCCGCTTCGGCGCATGTCGTCGGCAAGGATGGCCAGCGTACGGTCGAAGGTGCGCTTCACCTTCGACGTCAGGCGCCAGTCGACGCGGACCCGGTTCATGCCGAGCTGGTCTTTCTGCGACGGCGACAGCATCACGCGGCTGTTCGGATCCGGTTCCGGCTCCACGATCAGCTGGAACTTCACACCCTTGATCAGCCAGCGCGGCTGGAACAGGCGCGTATAGCCATATCCCAGCGTGTCGAGCGGATGCGAGACCATGGTGAGGAGGTCCTTGCCCAGGTTCCAGTCGTCCTGGTCCTTCTGCAGCATTGCCTGCTTGATGCGGAACAGCGCCTGTGCGCCTTCGCTGCCCTCGCCGGGGAAGATCGAATTGAACCAGACGCGCGCATTCAGGATGCCCTCTTCCTGCAGCACTTCGGGCGTCAGTGCGAACTGGTGAGCGACATGTGTGCCATGCGCCGACACCGCCGCGTTCATGTAGTGGTACTTCACGTCGGACAGCTTGTTGCGTGCCCACTCCGGAGTGAAGCGAATACTGCCGGTGATGAGGCGCGGATGATCCATGAAGAACCTGCCGACAAGGTCATTGCCGTTGCCGAGACCACCGGGTTGCACCTTGTTGGAAGCCAGCAGCAGGCGGGCATTCTCGATGCCGCCGGTCGCCAGCACGTAGTGTTTCGCTACCACCTCGATGTACTTGCCGGTCAGCGTGGCAACCTGGATACGCGTGACGTTCTGTGCCGGACGGTCAGTGTCGATGTTGGTTGCGTTGGCATAGAGGTAGACACGGATGCGTTTCGAGCGCTTCAGCGTCTCGCGGTAGAGTTTGCCGAAGCGGGCCGGCGGGCTGAACTGCGAAATCGTGTCGCGGATCTTTCCGGTGACGAGAGGCATGCGGCGAACGTCGGGCCGGCCGATCGATCGTACCCAGAACTCCGGATCGAAGTTGTTCGGTCCGAGCTTGAGCAGCGCGTGCGTGCGGTCGTAATACGGCAGCAGCTCGTTCAGCCCGAACGGCCATCCGCTGTAGTCGATCCAGTCGCGCTTTTCAAAATCCCACGCATCCAGCGGGCGGCACCAGCCACCCCAACAGTTGCTGCTGCCGCCGAGGAAGCGGCTGCGGCTGCCGTCAGCAAAGTTGTAGCGCCACTCGCCCACGTCCTCGCCGCGGTACAAGTCTCGCGTGCCGTCGTCCGGCGCGAAGCCTCCGCTTTCCAGGAGGCAGACATCTATCCCCTGTTTGTCCAGTTCCATGGCGAGCGTGATGCCGGCAACACCGCCACCGATGATGCAGACCGTTGATTGCACAACGGTTCCCTGTTCGACTCTTCGCGTATCGATAAACATTGTTCTTCTGCGTCCTACGTAGAGTGTGAAAAGTCTTCCCTGCTAACTTGTCGTTATGGCTGCGCAACCATGTGTAAAGAAGATAGTTGGCATTCGCCGCTGCCGTTTTGATGTGCGTTAGAAAGGCATCACAATACCCAGGTGCAATCGTTGCTTCCGCATTCAAAAAGACAGCACGGCGTCGGGTTTGCAGGCGAGGATCGCGCGCTTGAATTCCCCCTGGATGCGCTTCAATGCTTCGGCCGATTCGCCTTCGAAACGCATCACCACCACCGGCGTGGTGTTCGACGAGCGTGCCAGGCCGAAACCGTCCGCATACTCGACCCGCAAGCCGTCG
>Ga0196972_1000106_pt1 | contig 68828 bp, 56 predicted proteins | sample S1v_2013CmetaG_FD_148618 | JGI IMG/M metagenome (GOLD analysis project Ga0196972, IMG submission 148618) | Soil microbial communities from Anza Borrego desert, Southern California, United States - S1+v_20-13C | ecosystem: Environmental > Terrestrial > Soil > Desert | place: USA: California...
AATAAATATTAGTTCTAAATCAAAAAATTCGCCCTTTATAGGTAAAGAATTCCAGGGCAAAGTGCATGGGATTATTAACAATGGCATTGTTTATATCAACTAATATTGCAGATAATGAGGAAACCGGTTACTCCATTAATTAAAGGACTTATCACGGGAGGCGTGATGCTGGCGGTTTCACTGGCATTTTATTTTTCCGGAACATACGCTACTAACTCCTCCATAGTCTACCTGATGTACGCTTTATACGCGGGTGGAATTATTTGGACGCTGTTAGATTTTACAAAGTGGAACCCTGCTCGTTTTACTTTTGGCCAGCTATTCAACCAGGGCTTTCGCTGTTTCATTGTTGTTACCCTCATCATGGTTGTATACACCGCTGTAATTTTTAACCTTCATCCGGAGTGGGCTGATGAGGCTGCTAAATTGTACAGGGAAGGTTTGGCAACAGAAGAAGGGAAACACAGAACGCCAGAAGAGATTAATAATACGGTGGAACAGGCTAAAAAAGGATTTGTAGTATCAAACATTGCAGTAGCAATTTTCGGATATTTGATAACTGGCGCCCTCATCACGGCTGTGGCAGCAGGCTTTATACTAACATTAAGAAGAAATAAATAAATGGATATTTCCCTCGTTATACCACTTTTGAATGAAGCTGAATCTCTTCCCGAACTGACGGATTGGATTGACAGCGTAATGAAGGAAAATTCATACAGCTATGAGATCATATTCGTTGATGACGGGAGTACTGATAACTCATGGCAGGTGATTGAAGAATTGCGCCAAAAAAACTCCAACGTCAAAGGCATAAAGTTCCAACGTAATTATGGTAAATCAGCCGGACTCAATGAGGGCTTTCGGGCGGCGCAGGGTGAGGTGGTCATTACCATGGATGCCGACTTGCAGGATAGCCCCGATGAAATTCCTGAGCTGCGCAGAATGATCCTTGCCGAAGGGTATGACTTGGTGAGCGGCTGGAAAAAGAAGCGGTACGACAATACATTGACCAAGAATATCCCTTCCAAATTTTTTAATGCAGTCACACGCAGGGTTTCGGGAATCAAACTCCATGACTTTAACTGCGGGCTGAAAGCCTATCGACTGAAGGTGGTAAAAAGTATAGAAGTATACGGCGAAATGCATCGATATATTCCTGTGCTTGCAAAATGGGCAGGATTTCGAAAGATCACGGAGAAGCCGGTGGAACACAGAAGAAGAAAGTATGGAGTTTCTAAGTTTGGCCTGCAACGCTTTGTAAATGGTTTCCTCGACCTCATGTCGATTACCTTCGTGAGTAAATTTTCAAAAAGACCCATGCACTTCTTTGGACTTTGGGGAAGTGTCTTCTTTTTGCTGGGACTTGGCATTTCCCTTTATCTCATTATATCAAAATTCCTCAATCCGTTAACATTCGCGCTCACCAACCGGCCGGATTTTTACCTCGCCCTCACTGCCATCATCATCGGTATGCAGTTGTTCCTTGCAGGATTCCTGGGTGAGCTCATTTCGAGAAATTCTTCATCGAGGAACAGCTATCTCATTGAAACGAAGACGGGATTGTAATGGCAAAGGTCGTGATCATAGGGCCCGCACATCCTTTACGAGGCGGATTGGCAACTTTTAACCAACGTCTAGCAAAAGAATTCATTGACGAGGGCGATGAATGCCTCATTTATTCATTTTCCCTGCAATACCCTTCCTTTCTGTTTCCCGGTAAATCACAATTTACTGACGAACCTGCCCCCCGCGGAATCGACATCCATTCAGTGATCAACTCCATTAATCCCCTTAACTGGATAAAAATTGGCAACAGGTTAAAGAAAATGCAACCTGACCTTATCATCGTCAGATTCTGGTTGCCATTCATGGGCCCGGCACTCGGAACCATTCTCAGGAAGGTTCGAAAAAACGGGCACACAAGAATCGTTTGCATTGCTGACAATATTATTCCGCACGAGAAAAGGCCAGGCGACAAAGCATTCACCAAATATTTTCTCAAGCCGGTTCATGCATTTGTTACCATGAGTGAAAAGGTGATGAAGGATCTCAGGCAATTGGAAAAGTCAAAACCAGCGAAGCTGGTTCATCATCCGTTGTATGACACTTTTGGCGATATACTGGATAAAACCACAGCAAGGAAAAAGCTGGGATTAAGTGAGGAAAAAAAAATCATCCTGTTTTTTGGGTTTATAAGGAAATACAAGGGACTCGATATTTTGCTGGAAGCCATGAAAATCCTGCAAACCCGCAATAGCGGGATTAACCTGCTGGTGGCAGGAGAATTTTACGAGGATGAAAAAATCTACCGCCAACAAATTAACCGGCTTGGAATAGAGGATGCACTCATTTTAAAAACTGATTTCATTCCTGACAGTGAAGTGAGATATTACCTGTGCGCTGCGGATGCAATCATTCAACCTTACCGCAATGCAACACAAAGCGGGGTTACACCCCTGGCCTATCATTTTGAAAAACCAATGATTGTGACAAATGTAGGCGGCCTTCCTGCACTTGTGCCGCATGAAATTTCAGGTCTCGTAGTGCGGCCTGCTCCGGAGGACCTGGCAAATGGAATTGAACGGTTTTATCAATTAGGCGAACAATATTTTATTCCTCATCTTCGCAATGAAAAATTAAAATATAGCTGGGCGAACCTAGCCGGCCAGATCAGGGAAATTGCCGGCATGCAGGAATAATTCCTGGTTTGTTCTTCACTACAGATCATTATGATTTATAGAAGTAAGGCACCATTAAGAATTGGGCTGGCAGGTGGGGGCACGGATGTGAGCCCTTACAGCGATTTGTATGGGGGCGCTATCCTGAACGCTACTATTTCCCTATATGCAAATGCAACTATTGAATTACTTGATGAAGAAAAGATAGTATTGCAGGCGATTGACAGGAACGAGGAATATGATTACGACTGGTCATCAGAATTACCTATTGATGGAAAACTTGATTTGCATAAAGGGGTATATAACCGGATACAAAAGGACTTTGGCATACCCCAAAAAGGCTTTCGCATTTCTACCTATGTAGACGCCCCTGCCGGATCAGGCCTGGGTACTTCATCCACGCTCGTAGTAGCCATCATTGGTGCATTCACTGAAATGTTGCGGCTTCCATTTGGAGAATACGACATGGCCCATTATGCCTACGATATAGAAAGAAATGATCTGAAACTGGCTGGAGGAAAACAGGATCAGTATGCAGCAACGTTTGGAGGCGTGAACTTCATGGAGTTTTATGAAGGAGATAAGGTAATTGTAAACCCGCTTCGCATAAAACAGCAATATCTCTTTGAACTGGAAAATAACCTCCTGCTTTATTATACATCTACCAGTCGTGAATCGGCCGAGATCATCAAAAAGCAAAGCAGGAATGTTTTAGATAAAAAGGATAGTTCCATCGAAGCCATGCATCAATTAAAAGAGCAGGCCAGGCAAATGAAGGAGGCACTTTTAAAAGGGAAGTTGAATGAAATTGGCGAGATACTTGATTTTGGTTTTCAGCAGAAACGACAAATGGCCGAAGGAATCAGTAACCCGCTAATGGAAGAAATATATGACCTGGCACGAAAGGCAGGCGCCACCGGTGGAAAGATCTCCGGGGCCGGAGGAGGTGGGTTCATGATCTTTTATTGCCCCGTCAACACAAAATATGAAGTGATAAAGAACCTTGAAAAATTTGGGGGTCGCTACAGGAGATATAAGTTTACTGAGCATGGGCTGAGTACATGGACGGTTTAAGGGATAGTTGTTAGCCGGAAGCCGTGGGCCGTACCATTAACCGTAGAATTGTTATTTACCACATTTAAGCGATTTGAATGGAAAAAATAAAAAACATCATACAGGCTTCGATTGACACCAAGACCGAAGTATTAAATAATCCAGAACTGCTATCCACCATCGAAAAAGTAGTGAAAGTGATTACTACTGCCTTTGGCTCAGGCAACCGGGTATACTTTTGTGGAAATGGAGGAAGCGCTGCTGATGCGCAACACCTGGCGGCTGAATTTTCTGGTCGCTTTTATACTGACCGGAAGGCATTACCCGCGGAAGCACTGCATTGCAATACCTCGTATCTCACGGCAGTGGGGAATGATTATGGATTTGATTTGGTCTATGCAAGAATGATTGATGGAATTGCTCAACCCGGTGATGTGCTGGTGGGTCTTTCCACATCCGGCAATTCGGCTAACATCATCCGGGCATTCGAATCAGCCAGGAACAAACAGGTTACAACAGTTGGGTTCACAGGAATGTCAGGCGGCGTGATGAAGGCGACAACGGATCACCTTATTAACGTTCCCTCTGCCGATACCCCCAGAATACAGGAATCACATATACTCATTGGGCACATCATCTGCCAACTGGTGGAAGAGAACCTTTTCTCAACTTCGAAAGATGCCTGAACATCGCCACCAGGAAAACCACGTCAGGGAGGCCATTATCCTGGCGGGAGGATTTGGCACGCGTTTGAAAGAAGCCCTTCCCAACCTGCCCAAATCACTGGCCCCGGTTGCGGGAAGACCATTTCTGTTCTATATCATTAATTACCTGCGAAGCCAGTCAGTCACACGATTCATTTTTTCACTCGGTTACCTGCATGAGCAGATTGAAGATTTTTTGGCAAAGGAATTTTCCACCCTTGATTATGAAATAGTGATCGAACAGGAACCAATGGGAACGGGGGGAGGCATCAGGCTGGCTGCGGAAAAGTGCGTATCGAAGAACGTCATCGTAACTAATGGTGATACGCTTTTCAAAGCTGACATAGTTGAAATGATAAGGCTTCATGAAACAGAAGAAGGATTGTGCTCCCTCGCATTGAAGCCTATGAAAGACTTCGATCGCTATGGCGTGGTAGAATTAAAGGGCCACAGGGTAATATCCTTCCGGGAAAAAAAATACTATACGCAAGGGCTTATAAATGGAGGATTATACATCCTGAATATCCCTTTGTTCAAAGAATTAACGTCTCTCACCACTTTCTCTTTTGAAAAGGATTTCCTGGAGAAAAATTCAGAACAGGCAAAAATCATCGGGGTGGTGCAGGATGAATACTTCATTGACATTGGAATTCCTGCCGATTACCAACGCGCGCAGGAAGAGTTTCGCAAGCCTCCATTAGATCTAAATGCTATTGATTATTCATGGACACTCTTCATCGACCGTGATGGAGTGATCAACCATGAAAAGAAAGACGACTATATTTTACATTGGGGAGAATTCAGGTTTTATGATGGCGCAAAAGATGCGTTTCGCATTTTCGCGAAAAAATTCAGCAAGATCATCATCATCAGCAACCAGCGGGGAGTAGGAAGGGAATTGATGACGGATGCTGATCTGCAGGAGATTCACCGAAATATGCAGGAAGAGATCGAAAAGTCAGGAGGAAGAATTGACCGAATATATTATTGCACGAGTAAAGACAACCGCCATATTTGCCGCAAACCCAACCCCGGCATGGCCTTCCTGGCCAGGAAAGATTATCCTGAAATCGACTTTTCACGCTCCATAATGATTGGTAATAAACCTTCTGACATGCTGTTTGGGCGCTATGCTGGTCTGCACACTGTATTTTTAAGAACCACCAACCCTGGCTTCGGTTCTCCTCACCAGGATGTTGATCTTACCTATGACTCCCTGGTGGATTTTGCAAAAGCTTTGTAATCTTCACAAAATTTTAGGCGGAATAACCCGTTATTCCCCTGCCTGGATGGCCTCCGGTAATAGGATGGCAAGTTCCAATGGTGTAATTTTGCCACATTAAACAAGTCCGTGAAAAAATCTGCAATTCCATACCTCTTGTCAGCAATGCTTGTTTTCTTATCTGGCGTGGCTTCAGCGCAGATCACTGCTGCCGATAAGAAAAAGCTTCAGCAAAAGGAAGACAGCCTGGCGCTGTTTGCCCGCTACATGATCACTGATTCGCTTACTGAAGACAGGATGATTTCAGACAGCATCTTCACCCGCACGCTTGTAAGGGCACTGAAGATCAGGAACTCCTTTTACTATCCTTTCGATTCCGTCTTCGGTGTGTCCAAACTCTACGCGCCAGATAGCAGCTTCCGCATTTTTACCTGGAACCTGGAATTCGATGATTTTTACAGCAGGCAGCGGGGCGCCATCCAATTGCCTACAAAGGATGGTTCACTCAAATTGATCAGCCTTCGTGATGTTTCTGAATTCACTGACAAGCCGGAAGATTCCATTCGTGGAAGAAATAACTGGATAGGGGCAGTGTACTATAATATCGTGATGACTGAACACAATGGCAAGAAATACTACACACTTTTTGGTTATGATTACAACAATGTGCGGAGCACCCGCAAATGGATAGAAGTGCTGTCGTTCAATGAAAAAAAAGAACCTGTATTCGGCGGGCCTTTCTTCAATTACGCTACTTCAACCAAGGAACCTCCTAAGTATCGCTTTAGCCTTGAATACAAAAAAGACGCCCGTGTGCTTTCTGACTATATCAATGACCTGGGAGTGATCCTCGTTGATCATTTAATTTCCGAAACGGATGAACCGGAGTTGAAATTTACTTACGTGCCGGATGGAGATAACGAAGCCTTCAAATGGGAAAATGGGAAATGGGTGCATGTGGACAAGGCATTTGACTTCAAAGTAGATATGACGGGAGCAGATCCCTACCTCGGTCGACCTCCCATAGGCGATCCACTGCTTGACAGGAAGGGAAAAGAAAATGAACAGAAACTGGAGGAGCAGTCGAAAAAGAACAAGGAGAAAGAGGGAAAGGTGGATTGAGTGGTTTAACCCAACGGTGGGTTAAACGTTAATCATCCAACTTCAACACCGCCAAAAACGCTTCCTGCGGTACTTCTACAGATCCAATTTGTCTCATTCGCTTCTTTCCTTCCTTCTGCTTTTCGAGGAGTTTGCGCTTACGGCTGATGTCACCACCATAACATTTTGCTGTAACATCTTTGCGCATGGCAGAGATATTTTCGCGGGCGATAACTTTAGCCCCAATGGCTGCCTGTATGGCTATCTGGAATTGCTGACGGGGTAATAATTCTTTTAATTTTTCACAAAGCTTTCTTCCAAACTCCTGTGAGCGGCTGCGATGGATCAATGCACTAAGCGCATCCACTTTTTCATTATTGAGCAGGATGTCCATTTTCACAATGTCTGCATCCCGGTAACCAATGGGATGGTAATCGAATGAAGCATACCCACGAGTTTGAGACTTTAATTTATCATAGAAATCAAAAACGATCTCGGTCAACGGCATTTCAAATACAAGCTCCACTCGTGTAGGTGTGAGGTAACTCTGGTTAACCAATATTCCGCGTTTACCCAGGCAAAGCGTCATGATGTTGCCAATGTATTCCGGCTTTGTAATGATCTGCGCTTTGATGAAAGGCTCTTCTATTCGATCCGTCTTTACCGGATCGGGAAATTCAGTGGGGTTATTCACTGTAACCTTTTCGCCTTTCGTTGTGTAGGCAAAGAAACTAACGTTGGGAACAGTCGTAATAACCGTCTGGTCGAATTCCCGTTCGAGGCGCTCCTGGATGATCTCCATATGCAGTAACCCGAGGAACCCGCACCGGAAACCAAAACCAAGCGCCTGGGAAGTCTCGAGCTCATACGTGAGTGAAGCGTCATTCAGCTGGAGTTTATCCATGCACTCGCGCAATTCTTCAAACTGGTCAGTATCAACGGGGAAAATGCCGGCGAATACCATTGGCTTCACTTCTTCGAAACCCTGTATCATTTGGGGGTTGGGATTGGAAGAGACCGTGATGGTATCCCCCACCTTCACTTCCTTCGCATTCTTAATTCCGGTGATAATGTAGCCCACATCGCCGCATTGCACTTCTTTTTTTTCCGTCATCTTTAGTTTAAGAATACCCACTTCATCAGCCTCATATTCCTGCCCGGTGGAAACAAATTGTACTTTGTCACCTTTCTTTAATGACCCGTTAAGAATTCTGTAATAAACGATAATGCCACGGAAAGAATTGAATACGCTGTCGAAGATGAGCGCCTGCAACGGAGCGGCAGGATCGCCGGTGGGAGGTGGAATGCGGTTTACAATCGCATCCAGTATCTTTTCAACTCCAATACCCGTTCTTGCACTGGCATGAAGTATATCTTCCCGCTTACATCCTATCAAATCCACAATCTGATCTTCCACTTCTTCTATCATTGCGCCGTCCATATCAATCTTGTTGATCACCGGAATGATCTCGAGATCATTGTCAATAGCGAGATAAAGATTGGAAATGGTTTGCGCCTGTATTCCCTGGGTGGCATCGACCAATAAAAGGCACCCTTCGCAGGCAGCAAGAGCACGGCTCACCTCATAGCTGAAGTCAACGTGGCCCGGAGTATCGATGAGATTCAGGGTGAATGCCTCTTCCTTTCCATCAGCCAGCTTGTGTTTGTAATCAATCTGGATAGCATGACTCTTGATGGTGATCCCTTTTTCCCTTTCCAGGTCCATATCATCCAGAACCTGGTCCATCATCTCGCGGTCACTAATGGTATTGGTTGACTGCAACAGCCTGTCAGCCAGGGTTGACTTGCCATGATCAATATGGGCTATGATACAAAAATTGCGGATTTGCTTCATGGTACTTTAATGCCTCATTTTCAATTGTTGCCACTCGCCATCATGGCTCGTAAAGCGGGCAAAGGTACGGATTTTATGGTGAGCTTGGAAGGAATTAGGAATTTGGAAGGGGGAATTGGGGGGCGTATTAATTAACTAACTTATCCACTATACAGCCGGTAGGCTTTTCAACCTCATGGTCTTGTCCCAAATCCTAAATTCCCGATTCCAAATCACCAATAGCAAATCTGCCTCTAAGTCTCTCTTCCAATAAACCGCCTTGCGATCTCTAACGCCCTGAAAGTATACCTCTTTTTAATATGATGACCGGCACTTCTGAAGAGTATATCACGCAGTGATTCAAGAACGCGGATGATATGCGTGCCTTTATTGATCATTACGCAATCTGCCAGGGCGGCATGGGCAGCATCGGTAATTTCTGAACGGCTGGCCAGGCCTGATTTATTCATGTTCTCGAGTACCTGTGTAGCCCAAATCACCGGCACATGTGCGGCTTCACAAATCCAAAGGATCTCTTCCTGCACTTCACTTAATCGCTCAAACCCGATCTCTACGGCAAGGTCTCCCCTGGCGATCATCACTCCCATGTCAGCCTCCTTCATACCGCGAAATAGCAAATAAGGCAAATTATCCACCGCTTCCGATGTTTCGATCTTAAGTATGAGTGGAATTTTGTTGTCTTCTCCCAGCTCTATCTGAAGCTGGTCAAGGTCTGAAGGGTCCCTAACAAATGAATAACCCATCATATCAGCATTCGTAAGTATAAAGGGAAGACATTGCCGGTCATAACTCGTGAGAGCAGATATCTTAAGATGTGAATCGGGGAAATTAATGCCCTTCTCATCACGTAACACGGATTTTTTAGACGATACCCGCACCACCTGAAGGCTGGCAACACCTTCGTCCACTGACTGCACTTTTGCCTCGATGAGGCCATCATCAAAAAGCACTGTTTCACCCGGTCGTAGTTGAGCGGCGATTCCCGGAACGGTGCAACCAACGATATCATTAATTTTCCCGTCATGAAAATCTTCATCAGCCAGGTGAATGGTTTGGCCTTCTCTGATCCTGAATTTCTTTTTTCTTTTGATTGACGTTCGAATCTTCGGTCCGGCGAGATCCATATAGATCTTGCAGGGAATGCCCGTTATGTAAGTTGCGCGTTTGAGATGTTGTATCATTCTGAACCAGGTCGATTCATCATCATGTGCACAATTGATGCGGGCCACCGTCATCCCTGATTGAAGAAGGCTCTTTACCTTTCCATAATCTTCAGCAAAATGACTGTGAAAGGTGATCATGATGTTGGGAATTGATTCATCCACCCGGTTGCCAAACAGTGCCGTTGATTTTTCTTTCAGTGACCGTTTACTTTCTTCATAGGTCACCACATGGCCATTATTTCCCGGCTCTTTGCCAAGCCGGCAAAGTATTTCCGCAATTTGGCCTTTGATATGGCTTTCCGAATTGGTAAGTGATGATAGACCATACGCATGCAGGGCATTCTGCAACTCCCTGATATCCCTGCTCCGAAGTACGAGGTAATGCAGGAGGTTGCGCGCATTACTGCGCTGTGAAGGGTGCACGGATTCCAGGTAAGAGGCAAATTGCCGTTCAGCATCATCCATTGCCAAATTTAATTGCTCCAGTTCTGAAGCTAGTTTTTCCAAGCCGGGCAACATATGTTTTGGGAAACAAAAAGTTGGCCGCTTTTTTACGTTTTTCGCATATCGTTGGCCGTTGGCCGTTCGCACCTGAAAATCCTGATTAACTCCTATGATCCTTAAAAGGCATAACGTTTTCGATAGTAAAGAACTGACAACAGAAAACAGACTGCTGACAACTACCTTCATGAAAAATCTTTAAATTTAATTCCCCCCTGCAAATGACAACCGACAACTGGCAACCGAAATCTGACATGAGAATTCTCTCAATCCTCATCGCGTTCTTTTTTATCAGCTTGCCTGGTTTATCACAGGCTCCTCTTCCAATTCATCCAATCCCCACTGAAGAACAACTAGCCTGGCACGAAATGGAAATGAATGCCTTCATTCATTTCTCCATCAACACATTTACCGGGAAAGAATGGGGTAACGGCGATGAAAGCCCTTCCCTTTTTAATCCCACCCATTTCGATCCGCTTCAATGGACGCAATTATTCAGAGAAGTCGGTTTTCGTGGCCTTATTCTCACCGCCAAGCATCATGATGGTTTTTGCCTATGGCCCACGAAATATTCTACCCACAGCATCCGACACAGTCTTTTTAAAAACGGTAATGGCGACGTGGTGGGAGAAGTTGCCAATGCCTGCAAACAGCATGGTCTAAAATTTGGCATTTATGTTTCACCGTGGGATCGAAACCATGCAGCCTATGGAAGAAGGGATTACATTCACTATTACCGCAAACAATTAAAAGAGCTTTTTAGTAATTACGCTCCTGTTTTCGAAATGTGGTTTGATGGTGCCAATGGTGGGACCGGATATTATGGTGGTGCAAATGAAAGCCGGAAGATCGATGGCAGAACCTATTATGACTGGCAGGTCACCATTGATTCAGTGCGTTCATGGCAAAAAGATGTCATTTTTTTCAGCGATGCAGGTCCGGGTGTAAGATGGGTAGGAAATGAGCGTGGTATTGCCGGCGAAACAAACTGGAACCTCATCGATGCTGATACCCTGTATGCAGGTAAACACGGCATTGAGAAAATTTTGAACACAGGCTCCGAAACCGGCAAGTTCTGGGTTCCTGCGGAGACGGACGTTTCAATCCGCCCTGGCTGGTTCTATCGCGCGAGTGAAGATGATAAAGTAAAAACCCCTCAACAACTTTTTGATATTTACCTTACCTCTGTGGGACGAGGGTCTACCCTGCTCCTGAATATTCCTCCTGATAAACGCGGACTGATACATGAAAATGACATTCGCAGTCTGCTGGGATTTAAGAAATTAATCGACAGTACTTTCAGGCGCAATCTTGCATTGCATGCACCCGTTTCCACTTCCCACTGGAGAAACAACTCACCGGAATTTTCCCCCAATAATATGACTGATGGAAATAAATCAACCTATTGGGCTACAGATGACGATTCCATGAACGGGAGTTTCACTGTTACCCTTGGTAATGCCAAGCCTGTTCATTACATAGTGCTACAGGAGTTCATTCGATTGGGGCAACGGGTAAAGTCATTTTCTATTGATGCCTTTGTAGATGGAGAATGGAAAAAGATATTTGAAGGAACGACTATCGGGTACAAACGAATCGCTTCCGTTTCGCCAATTATCACTCACCGCATCAGGGTTAACATCCTGGCATCGAGGGCTTGCCCCCTGATATCCAATCTTGAAATTTATTGAATCATTACTGGATATCTTTGTCATACATTTCTCATCATAATGTCTTCAGAAAAACTTTCTTCCCTTCACCGGGAAATAAATTCCCTGCTCGGGCTTTCAGCTGCGGCATACCGTGATTACCTCGAAGGAGGTAAAACCTTTCGGCATGCTTTAATTCTCAGGCAGCATAACGACAACCTTCAGCAGTTGCTCTCAACACATCTTCCGGAACTTCCCGTTCACCTGCAGGCTGATGCCAATGCATTGATCGATCATTACCGGGCATGGACGATTAAATGGGAAGAATTAAAGCAAAGCAGGAATCCCCTTCCGGGTGATGAATTCGTTTTTGAAAATGATCATCGGTTTCCGCGTGAAGCAGCAAATCGAATTATTCAATTAGTCATTTAATCGATTTGCCGATTGGTCAATTGACAATGCTGGTTTACCATTTTTAGCCGTTCCCTCATTGACTAATTGAATAATCGACTAATTAACTAATTTGCATTATGAATCGCATCGACAGGCTTCTGGGCATACTCACCCATTTGCAATCCAGGAAGTTCGTACCGGCGGAGAAGATTTCTCAGAAATTTAATATCAGCGTACGTACAGTGTACCGTGACGTTAAAGCCCTTTGCGAATTAGGTATTCCCGTCAGCTTTGAGCCGCAGAAAGGCTATTTTATTGTCAATGGATACTTTCTTCCTCCGGTATCATTCTCCTCTGAAGAAGCAAATGCCCTGTTACTATCTGAATCATTGGTGTATGGTTTTGCTGACAGATCTATTCAGAAACATTATTCCACTGCATTAAACAAGATCAAAGCCGTGTTGCGCAGCAGTGAAAAAGAAAAACTTGATGACCTGGATGCAAGAATCAGGATGCAGATGCATCCAAAAATGGCCCAGGATTTTGAGTATTTGTCAGTATTGCAAAATTCCATTGCCAATAAGACCATTATAGAAATCGATTATAAGAATAGCCGGGAAGAAGTAAGCAAGCGAATGGTGGAACCCATTGGTTTAATATTTTACGCTTTCTCCTGGCACCTCATCGGTTGGTGTCACATCCGGCGCGATTACCGCGACTTCAAGGTTTCACGAATACTCAGGGCTAGGCAAACTGATTTACCATTTACAGTAACCGCCCATGTAGAGCTGAATAGTTACATGAAAGAATTGCCTGTCAATTATTGATTCCCGAAGATCTTTACTTAATCAGCTTATGCTTTTTTAAATTGTCAATCATGGTTTGAATGAGTGAATCCGCGATCTTGCCAGCCTTTCTTTTCATTACGAAAATTCCAATTGCAGCCACCAGGCCGGTGCCTACAATTTTTGGCCCTATTTTGCCGATCATCCTTCCTATCCGGTCAGCGAGGAATGGACGCTGACTGGTTAATTTTTCATAAACCGCAGCCCCGTCAATTACAGGCCAGGTAGGATACGGCTGCCCGCCTTTTGCTTTCCGCTGCTCTGCATCAGGCTCATCACCCCAATAGCCAAACATTGGTACACAGGAGGGCTCATCCCCAAATGGATTTATGTCCGGAATAAATGGCAACGCAGAAACCGCGCTATCACCTTGTAAAGAATAATGCTTACGCATGGAAGAGTTCACATAGCATTGGTTAATAAAATCTCCTTCCGGTACATCCTTTTCACGATCATAGATAAATCCAAATTTTTTCTGAATAAAATGCTGGCAATTGAATCGACCGAGCCGATAGTCATGCTCCCGAAAACTCTTGTCAATGAACCCACCAAATCCTTCCAGCGAGCCACACGCTATAGCATCTGATCCATCGAGCTGCGTAAAGTATACTTTGTTTTTCTCCTTATCACGATTCAAAAGTATCTTCCTTCTTGGTGCGATCATGAACCTTGAATAGTCAGAAACCCTTCCTTTTGCATTTGAAGTTGCTTTGTATAGGTCTTCCGGTTTCATGAGCAGCTGCCCCCTGAATGCGGCATAAATCTTCCTGACAATGCCAAGTAATTGTATTCCTTCATCAGGCGCCTCATAATCATAACCTGAAACAGTAGGGAAAGGATCAACCATTAAGATCGTGCTAAAAACGGATTTATTTGTCACAAGTTCCTTGTCAACTTCAGCAAACGCCTCAACAGATTCATATACTTTGAATGACTGGGTGTATTTGTTTACGCATTCCTCGAACGTTAGAGAGTGATTGAATTCCGATCCTTTTAATTTCCTGTACATAAGATATGCCGCCACATCAAAAGGCTCGTTATTCATCATTCCTCCGTCTACGTTCAGTGTCGCGTAATTGTCAGGCAGATCATCAGCAATGTCAAGGCTGTTTTGTGGACTTGACAACAACGGGTTCTTGAGAATGTACTTCTTATTCCTTTCAAGCTTTCTGAACCTGAGGCCGATTGGGAATGCCCCTGTAGCCTTCATGCATTGCTTTAGCGTTATCGCATTCTCATAATTCCTGCCGGTAAAATTCACGGGTATCCGGCCATATGATGGCTCAATGCCATCTTCGGATTCTATGAAGTGGCCGTAATCCTTATAATTGTAAACAGTATACGAATTTGCAGACTGATTATGCCCCTTTTCCTTCGGTTCACCGGCATTAAAGGGAATGGAATAGGGTATTCCATTAAGATTCGAAAGGGAAAGACAAAGCTCGAGATCCTTGCTGATATACCGGGGACGTCTATTTTTTTGGGGCTCTTCTTCAGGTTTCATCAGCTCATCAGCAATCTTGTCAATGAAGTCAGAGTTAAGTAGTGAAACAACACCCTTTGTACGGATGTCTTCCGGATCAAACAATTGTTTTAACTGAGGGTTGTCAGGTGTTTCAGTAAGTTCAACCCACGCTTTGTATGATTTGCTGTGCTTGCGAAACCATTCCGGGTCATAGGAGTCAGAGGCGTGTTTACCATCGCCCTCGCTGATAATCCTTATCACGTTCTGGCCCTGCCTGAATAATATTCCGCCTTCCATTCCTCCGGCTGAGGCACCGGTAATCACGTCGATCACCAGCCTGTGAGAAGGAAGCAATGGATGGTCGGGCCATTTTGTCCTCGCCATTTCCCATCGTTCCAATGCTTCGAGTAAATAATCAACCACGCCGGCCGTGTAGGCCCCGGCTGAAATCGCTCCCGCCATACAAAGTGCGAGATGTATGACCGGTTGTTCTTTTTGAGAAGTTGAAAAGGTCACTGACATATCCAGGTTTTAGGAGAATAAATTACGATAAGGATGCTACTACTCAAACCTTGACCCGGAATGTTGCCACTATTTTTCCAGCTTACCCTGTTCTTTCCATTTAACAAAAATGGCTATGGTACTGTCAGGTAACTTTGGATGTTTAAATGGCATGAATCCACGATCACCAGGATTCAATTGGATCCTGCGAAGAATTTCATCTATATCAGTATTGACATTAGCGAAATTGTCATATGGCCTTACTCTTCCACCATTAGCGGGAATATGACATGGAGTACAATTTTGAGCGATCACCTCTTTTACATCACCTTCATAGGTAAGCGCATTAGGAGTTGAGGCAACTGCCTGTTTTGGACCGTGGCAATTCACCAGGAATATGGATAATCCGATAATTGTGACTGCGAATACGATTTTCTTCATGAATCTAAATTTATGGATAAATATATTCAAAGCGATTAAGAAATGATGAACCTTTCATAAAAAATCTCGTTCGAAAAATTTTCCTGAACTTTAGCATTCATAAATTACTATTATCATGAAACCTCAATCAAAGCTACTTCTTATCGCAACTGCGATATTCGCTTTTTCATGCAATTCAGAAGAGAAACCAACAGAGATAAAAGAAAAACAGCCGGGCATCAAGACGGAAACTGTATCCTATAACTCTGACACGGTGACTATGAACGGTTTTGTGGCTTATGATTCGGGCAGCACAGAAAAAAGGCCCGTAGTGATGATCATACATGAGTGGTGGGGCCTGAATGATTATACAAAACAACGTGCACGCCAGATTGCCGGGCTGGGCTATGTTGCCTTTGCCGTAGATATGTTTGGAGGAGGAAAGACCGTAGATAATCCCACTGACGCGACGGCCCAGGTAACACCCATTTATAGCAACCTGGAAACAATTAAAACAAGGTTTGATGCAGCAATCGCAAAGGCCAAAATGTTAGAACAGGCTGATGCCTCTAAGATGGCCGCAATCGGCTATTGCTTTGGAGGAGCACTTGCACTTGCCAATGCCAGGATGGGTGCTGACCTGGATGCAGCAGTTAGTTTTCATGGTAACCTGTTGCTCGGTCCGGCAGATAAGGAAAAGCTCAAAGCAAGCGTGTTGGTGCTCCATGGTGCCGCAGATCCCATGGTTCCTCCGGCAGAAGTAGCGCAGTTCAGGAAACAAATGGATTCACTCGGTGTCAATTATAAGGTGGTAGAATATCCCGGTGCACTGCACGCATTTACCAACCCCAACGCCACCGAAATTGGAAAAAAGTTTAGTATCCCCATTGCCTATGATGCAGGCGCTGATTCTGCCAGTTGGAATGAGATGAAGGCGTTTTTGGGGCAGGCGTTCAGGTGATGGTTAAGCGTTCCAACGTTCACTATCGTTCAATACCGTTCAAGACGTCTACTATCGTTCAAAATAGTTCACTATCGTTCAATACGCTCATGGTCGTTCAAAGCGTCAAATCCTGAACCACTCTTGAACGAATCTTCAACGACTCTTGAACGCCCTGAACGCCCCTGCACCGCAAAAGAAAAAAAAGCCTTATTTTCAACCTAACTAAAACTAACTCCATGGCCATCTGGATTGTAATTGGAATCATTGTGCTGATCATTCTCTGGGTGATCAGTATTTACAATAGCTTAGTAAGACTCCGAAACAGGAGGCAGAATGCCTTCGCTGATATTGATGTTCAGTTAAGACAACGTCATGACCTTGTTCCTCAACTTGTGGAAACAGTAAAGGGCTATGGGGCTCATGAGCGCGACTTATTGTTGAAAGTTACGGAAGCGCGTTCTGCCGCCATCAATGCCAGTTCTATTGATGATAAGATTGTGGCCGAACAACAATTGACATCTGCGCTCCAGGGATTAAGGGTTCAGGTAGAAGCGTATCCTGACCTTAAAGCGAATCAAAACTTCCTGCAACTGCAGGAAGAACTGAGCGATATCGAAAACAAATTAGCCGCATCGCGCAGGTTCTTTAATGCCGCAACTACGGAATACAACAATTCTGTGGAGTCATTCCCCGGCAACCTTATTGCACGGAATTTCGGCTTCCAGCGTGAAATTTTCTTTGACCTGGGCACTGAAAACAGGAAACAAATGGAAGAGCCGCCAGCCGTTAAATTCTGATTTCATCACTGATGTTTTTTTAGCCGCCATAATCAAACAGCATAGATGAAATATGTAGGTCTTTCCAGCCAGATCCGTAAGAATAACTTCAATTCAGTACTGTTACTCGTTGCATTTCCTTTGCTCCTTCTGGCTATGTTTTACGTCATCACCTGGTTTATTGCCAACAACCAGGGTGATGCGGGTACCGGTTATGAGCCTGCACCGGCAATTGATGCCAACGTTACTTTTTTGAAAATAATGCCCGTGGTGCTCATATTCGTGGGCATCTGGTTTCTCATCGCATGGGCCAGCCACTCTACACTTATCAGGCTCGCCACTAAGTCGCATACGCTTGAGCGGAAAGAAAACAAGCGGGTTTATAATCTTCTTGAAAACCTTTGCATCTCGCAGGGCATGTCAATGCCCAAACTTTATATTATCGAAGACGACTCGCTAAATGCATTTGCAAGTGGAATAAATGAGAAAACTTATTCCATTTCTTTGTCAAGAGGTATAATTGAAAAACTGAATGACGAGGAATTAGAGGGGGTCATTGCGCATGAACTGACGCATATTCGAAATAGGGATGTACGTTTACTTATCATCTCCATCATCTTTGTAGGCATTTTCGCATTCCTTGCAGAAATGGCTTTCCGCTCCATACGGTTCGGTGGCATAGGAAGAAAGAGAGACAAAGGAGGTGGTGCGATTATTCTGGTGATAATTGTTGTAACCGCAGTTGCTTATCTTATTTCTTTACTCCTGCGTTTCGGTATTAGCCGGAGAAGGGAGTACCTGGCTGATGCAGGAGCATCCGAAATCACAAAAAAGCCCTATGCGCTCGCTTCCGCACTTCGAAAAATTTCCGGTGACCCAATGATCGAAGCGGTAAAAAGCAGGGATGTGGCGCAATTATTCATTGACAACCCACAGGCGAAAGCAAAGGGTGCAGGAATTGCTGGATTATTTGCTACCCACCCGCCGATTGAAAAGAGAATCCAATTGTTGGAACAATTCGTATAAGTAGTGCCTTGCCTGAGGCCCTTTTCCGTTTTCCGTTTGCCGTTTTCCGTTTTCCGTTTTCCGTTTGACGTTTTCCGTTTGACGTTTTCCGTTTGCCGTTTTCCGTTTTCCGTAAAAACCCGGAAATCGGAAATACCCGGTGAAGATGCTAAGTTGGTTTCAATAAAATTTTAAGATCCGATTTTACATCTTTACGAACTTAAACCTGATTATCTGCCCATCTTCCTTCTTCCCTGACAGGAAATAAATCCCCGCCCGTAGCCGGCTGATGTCAATTTGCTGAATGCGGTTGTTTATTATCACCTGCATCAATTGCTGACCATTGGTATTGGTCACTGTCAATGATTTGCCCAACCAGCGAACATCATGTGAGATATCAAGCGTGATCTCGCTGGTGGCCGGGTTGGGATAGAGATGGGAGTATAACCAGCGCGGAGCCTCTTCCGGGAGCGGCATTTCCTGATTCAATGGCTCATCGAGACCAGTTGATGAAAGCAGGGAATGGCGGGGGCCACCCGGTTCAAAGAGTGTGTGCATCCTTGCCTTTTGACCTTCAGTAAATAAATTGGTGCAACGGTCATCAGTAAAATCCATGTAGTTCATGTACATGTCACCTTTAGGGCCATTGCCACAGGAAACTCTGGTACCAGTGGGACAACCAATATTATAAAATGACTGTTTGGGCGTGTCATGCACAAAATCATTCCCACAATTCTCATCACCCCAAATATGCTTTAAACCCAGCCAGTGGCCTGCTTCATGCACTGCCGTCTTTCCCATTTCATAGCCGGGCATAGTATTGGGGCCAAAATATTTGTAGTTGATCACTATTCCATCCTTTGCAGCCTCACTACCCGGCCAGGTGCTATAGCCCGCAACGCCTTTAATATTGCAAACCCAGATATTGAGATAGCCTGAAGGATCCCAGGCATTGGAACCCAGGCTGGCTTCAAACTTCATTTGATCATCCATTTCCCATTGGGTGATGGGAGTATACTTGCGCACAATGCCATTGGTCGCCCGGAATACCGGATCAGAGGTAGCTAACACAAATTCAATTTCGCAATCGGCAGCTACTGATCTGAATATGGCGGGCGTATTCACCGTGTCTGCTGCACGCCGGCGAAAACTTTCATTTAATGCCAGTATTTGCGCATGAACGCGTGAATCAGGTATATTTTCTTTTGGCTGATGATAGAGTATGTGTACAACCACGGGAATTTTTATCACTGACTGTCCGCCTTGTAAGCGCCCTGCGGATGCCAGTTGCATTCTTTGGTCGATGAATGATTCAATGCGCTCGATTTGTTGCCCGATTTGCGGGAATCTTGCCTGTTCCTGTTGTAAATAGACAGATGTAACGCATGCACGTTGCGCGAATAGACTGCCCTGGGAAATGATCACGGTTGTGACCAGAATGAAAAAAATCCTCATAGTTCCAGAATCATTTGGTACATGGCACGACCTTAGTCATGAGTATTCAAATGGAATTGGAAAATGATGATAATGGAATTAAAACACGGGGGCAATTCAGGGATACGAATAAGGTGAGAAACCTTTGGTAGTTGTAATGCTCTTTCAAATATAATAGATTTATTTTCATTCCTGCTAACCTTTTTTTCAAAATCGTAGATTTCCTATACTTGCAAATCCATTAACAAAATTTCAAATCACCAATTCTTACTTTTGCAAAAAGCCGCTCCATGAAGCCACTAGCCGCAATTCTCTTACTATTCATACTTTCTTCCTGCAATGACGATGATTCTTCTGATAATGATCCCCTTCCGCCTAAGGATGCTCCCAAGTCAATTGGTTATTCTATCATAAACACCTACCCGCATGACACGTCTTCATTCACGCAGGGACTGGTGGTATACAATGGCAGGATGTATGAGGGCACGGGCGAATACGGGCACTCTAAATTGTTGCGGGTGAACCTGGCAACTGGGAAGGCTGAGCAGGCGTTGGCATTGGATGACGCGTATTTTGGAGAGGGAATAACCATACTAAATGATACCATTTATCAATTAACCTGGAAAGAAGGCAAAGTATTCGCCTATACTCTTGATTTCAGGAAGGTAAAGGAATTTAACATCAATACGGAAGGATGGGGCATTACTACTGATGGTAAAGAACTTATTGTAAGCACAGGATCAAACCAATTGTATTATTACCACCCAGGCACCTTCAGGCTAATGAAGACCCAGTCAGTGATGGAATCAGGCAGCCTGGCTTTCAACCTCAATGAACTCGAGTATATTGATGGATACATATATGCTAATAAGTTCCAGGCACCCGAGATATTCCAGATTGAACCATCAACCGGGAACATAGTAGGAAAGATAAACGTGAATGATCTTTGGAAAAAAATCCAGGCAAAGGACCCCGTTGCAGACGTGCCTAACGGCATCGCCTATGATACGGCTTCAAAGAAGATTTACATCACGGGAAAAAAATGGCCGGAGTTGTATGAGGTGAGGTTTAGCAGATGAAGGTATAACGTATAACGTTGAAGGTTATTAGACCAGGATATTGGGAAAGGCTGAGATGAGGAGTTGATGAGCGTTCATGGAATTGGGAATTCGGAATTTGGGGTTATTTCTAAAGTGCGAACACCCCTGACAACTGACAACCGACCACTGAAACCTGAAAATGGACCACCATCAACTTTTTTTTCTTACAACATAAATCACTGAACTGCATCTTTCCACATCAAACAATGCGCTAAGGTTTGATATGAGTCCATTCAATCCTGCGCCAAACCAGTTAGAAGTTCCATTTTTATAGCGGCTACTGAGAAGGGAAATATAGAAACTATCATACCACATCGGCCGTTGTTTTTCTATTTCCAGCCCATGATTGCTCATCAATTTTTTCATGGAGGCGGGAGAGAAATGATAGAGGTGACGGGGAACATCATACGCCGCCCAATGTTCCTTGTATGCATTTGCCTCAAAGGAGGTATGATTAGGTACAGCTATAAATATTCTACCATCATCCTTTAATACCCGCTTAAGTTGAGCCACGCACTCATTCAGCTCATGCACATGTTCAAGCACATGCCACAACGATATTGCATCAAAGCGGTTGGCTTCTATTTGAAAAAATGATCCGGTTTCTCCGAGTTCAACTCCATATAGCTCCTTTGCTTTCCTTCTTGCCTCAACATCCGGTTCAAGGCCAAGAACATTCCAGCCGGCTTTTGACATTTCATCTACAAAACTGCCTGCACCGCTGCCGTAATCAAGCAAGGCACCTTTTTGCAGCTTAGTCGATCTTTGAATCAACCTTCTTTTGGAGGCCAGTGTTCGCTTACGTACCAATTGATACAACCGGTTGATCAGTCCTTTGGAAGTATTGGTATGTGAAATATAGTCTTCCGCCTTGTAATAGCGCCCGATTGAATTACTATCAGGCACATCCTGTGTAAAGCGAAGGCTACACTGGAGACATTCTGCGATAGGAAATAATTTTCCACTGACAGTATGATCCTTTGCATTTAATACAATTCGAGTTTCACCTGAACGGCAAATCGGGCAGGCTGTGTAATGTATAAGATTGCTCATTAAGTATTACTTCAATGGCCTGGAAATAGGAGCATTGTTCTCCGGCGAAATTTTCGTTGAATTTCCTGACCGCATTCCATTTGTAGAAAAATAAATAAGCATTGCGATGATGGCGGCTGTACCAATTATTAGTGCCGGCAACCACCATCTGCGTGAATGGTTATTTGCGTGATGAAGAATTTCTTCCATTTCAGTGGATGTGCGCTGGTCCTCTCCCACCCTAATGGTATGCTCAGCCTTTTCCCGAATCACTTTCGTAGCCGGAACGGGTGTTTGCAATTCAAAACGCTCAACCAGTCCCTCCACTTTTATTTCATTAGCCATACCCCTTGTAAATACACCCATCCTTGGCCATACAATTTTTGCTCCTGAGAGAATTTCCGTTTTCAGGTCAAAAACAAAAGCATTAAACCCAACGATGGCTTCGCTGTACGAAATATTCATTTTTTCAGAAAGCCAGGTGAAGAAACTCTTCGTGGGGGTGGTAGTAGCCTGCACAAAATTCACCCTGTAATTTGGAGGATGAACTACCCTGTTTGCGAAGTCAACTTCAGCATCCTTTTTCTCGAGGATAAAGGTTCCAATTCCGGGAAGTATCAACTGTCTTCGCAGCAGGAAGTACTCATAAAGATCATCGTACATCTCAATTCTTTTGGTCAAACGAAAATACGATTCCCGCTACAAAGTTGAAACCATATACAGGATATTGGTTCCAGCGCTGGTATTCCTTGTTGAAGATATTATTGAATTGAGTCCAGAGATTCAGGTTGTTCGTGATCTTGAATTCCAGGCCCGCATTAAGATCGAAGGCTCCAGACAGCGTTCCAATGGAACCATCCTGGTCAAGGTATTTTGATCCACCCCATGCAAAAAGGTCACTCTTTAGCCAAAGGTCCTTTATCACCTGGAGGCGCAAAGCGGCATTCAACTCAAGCGGCAGCAGGCCAAAGGCTTTAGCATTGTCTTTGAACGCGGAATACTGGTTGAAGTGAAGACTGGTAACAATTGAGAACTTCTCTTCCACGGTATAGCCAATTTCACCACCCAGGTTCAATACATTTATCTGCCGCTCGTTCACTACCCTGAATGATTTGCCATCTGATCCCGCTGCCGTGTCATTTATGAATAATGGTTGATTGTTCAATTTGTTGAAGGCCACCTTCGCGCTATAGGTAAAATGATCTCCCACGGAGCCTTTAAAGCCTGCAAAGCGCTCTTCTATTCTGGTATTTTGCAGTGTGCCCGGCATCCAGAGCCAGGGATTCTGCGAGGCGAGGTATTGATAGGATGTCTTTCTCAGGTAGCCCGTCCAACCTGCCTGGAAGGTGAACCGCTGGTCACTGGTGCCAATATCAGCAATGATGTTTGGAAACATCTTGAATGTACCCTGGTCCCATGATGGCCTTATTCCTGCCTGTATCATGAGCGTTGGCGTTTTATACTGCACGGAAGGTGAAATGTAATACATCGTATTGTTGATGGCCGACTTTCCTTTAGGCGATAACCTCGTCAAATCAAACGTGATTCCCAGGTTAACGCCAAATTTCTCTCCCAGGTTTTTCTGGAGAGGAAGATTGACCACCGTATTGCTCTCATTATTCTTCAGGTGATCGCTGAAAACATCGATCCTGATTTCAGGAGAATAATTTATACCAAAGGAAGTCTTGTTGATATTATGAACGCTCACCCTTCCTGAAAATGTCTGGAAATTCACTCGAATTGAATCGCGGTCGAAGGAAAGCGTTTCTGGCTCATACCCATATTTATACGTCCTCTCCTGCTTCATTCCAAGGCTTGCGTTCCATTCAAGATTGTTGGCAGCTTTATAATAGGCACTAAGTTTTACGCGCGTATCCGTAAAATCCTGGAAGTCGCGATTGCCTTGTGATGACACGTGCCTGGCATAAATGTTAGCGCCGGCTGTGTTTCCATCCCCAAATGAAAAGCCGGCCTGGATATAGGGAGTTTTCAGGCTTCCAAAACCAGCTTTGATATAATTATTATTAGCAAATCTTCCTGATGAATCAACATTTAACGCCAGCGGTTTCAATGATCCCGGCTGGTAAGCGAAAAGCAGATTGGGATTGGGAATATCATATTTAAGTACCGGCTTTGTGGTATCAGCCGTGGGTGGGCTGGCATTGAAATTGATCTTTGCTGATTCTCTTAAAACCGGTTTGAATGAAGAAGTAATATCTACGGATCTCTTCCTGGTGGTATCCTGGGAAAAAACACCTGAGGTAGCAAGCAGGAATGAAACCATGATTAAAACGCACCGGGAATGCTGTAATCTCATTGTATTGAATTATGCTTAGGTACTTAATTTTTAGTCTTCCACTTTACTATTCTTTCCTTCCTCCTCCGTTACCATCGTCAGCTTTTGCTGGGCTTCGGTTTTCAATTCAGGGTCAAGGCTATTATCTACTATGCTTTGAAAAGTTGCTTTTGCATTGAAGTAGTCTTTTTGTGTGAAATAAATGTCACCAAGAAGTATATAGGCTTTAGTTACCCAATAGCCATAAGAACCCGATTTATTAATTGTTTCGAATGCTGCTTTTTCAGCATCATTCAACTTTCCCAGCTGGAACCAGCAATCTGCTATCTCATATCTTGCTTCAGCTCCCAGTGCCGCTTTATTAAGCGTGATGACAGTCTTATAATTGGCAATGGCGAGATCAAACTTGCCGTCAACCTGGTATGATTTAGCCACCGCCATATTAGCAAGAGCCTTATCATCTGAACTGCTTCCCTTCAGGGCCACGAGCTCTTTACCACTTGCAGCCGCATCGGCCCATTTTTCCTGCTGGTACTGGCTGCGCAACAATCCCCTCATTGCTTCCAGTTTATTTTCCTGGCTGGAAGTAATCTGGCTTAATTGCACGTAATAATTTTCCGCCCTGGGGTAATCTTTTAACTCGAAAAAGTAGATCCTAGCTGCAGCAAGAACTGCGCGCTCCGCAAATTTATTGGGAGCATTGGCGGCAACGGGTTCGTATCCTGCGAGAGCATTTTTCCAATCCTTTCGACCGGCATACAATTCTCCTTTATAAAAACTGGCATCGATGGCGTAGGCGCCCGAAGGGAATTTTGAAAGATAATTATCAAAAGAAGAAAGCGCTACGTTAGCTACTCCGTTTATGTATTGGTTTTCGGCAGCTGCATAGGTAAGCGAGTCCTCTGTATTTACACTAATGGGGCGACCTACCTGCCTCATGAACTCCGCATATTCGTCAGGCTTCGCTTCTTCCAGGTAGATGGCTCTCACATCTCCAATGGCATCTTCAGCCTCAGGAGAGTTGGGATATTGATCGAGCAAAGTTCTATATTGCTTTAACGCTTCATCATTATCACGCAGATTATAATAGGAAATGCCGAGTTTCAAAATGGCCTGGGGTTTTAAACTGGCATTACCGGTACTCTTTATCACGTTTCCAAGGTAAGGAATGGCAGCGCTGAAGTTTTCATCTGCCATATATGTATTGGCAATTTCCATGTTAGCATCAGTGATCAAAGAAGATTCGGGGAACTTCCTGTTCATTGTGTTCAGCAGTTCGATCTTTTCTTTGGAATTCCGAATGCCAACTATCATTGCGTTTTGAAAGGTGGCATAATCTTCAGCCGGCCATGAATACCTGATCACGTTATCATACATCGATTTGGCCATGGTATAGTTTTTCTCCATGAAATTTGCATCAGCTGCGCGTATGTAAGCGTCCTGTGTAAGTTCATCTGAATTCAGGGCAGGATTTTTTGCGAGCGGCTCAAAGAAGTCGCGTGCCACGGCGTAGTTTTCCTTTCTCAGATAAGCGTAACCCAGGTTGTATCTTGCATGTGCAGCGGTAGCCTCACCGCTTGTAGGAGAGCCGGAGCTTACATATAAGTTGTAATACTTGATGGCATCGTCAAGATCATTATCCCGGTATGATAATTCTCCTTTCCAGAAATACAGGTACGGGAGAACCGAGCCATTGTTGGGATCCTTCAATGCGCGGTCTATGAGGGATTCCGCCTCTGCCAGGCGTCCGTCATTGATAAGTTCCGTTGATCTGCCGTAAAGGATCCTGGGGAACAATCGCTTCGCATTGGGTGATGGGTTAGGCGCCGCCTCAAGGAGCGTCAATGCATCACGGTAGTTATTCGTATTGGTCAGCACAGCTACAAGAAGGTCGCGAGCTTCAACCTGGTAAGTAGAATTGGGATAGTCGTTAAGGAATGAACGCAGGCTGTTAAGCGCCTCATCCTGGTAACCCAATTCATAGGAGAGCTTGGCATATTGATACTTTGAAATTTCCTGTTGTTTTTTATCACTACTGTTGGATGCGCAGAACAGGAATGCGTTTCTTGCATTTGCTTTTTGTCCTGTCTTGAGATACGAATCACCCAACAGGTACATTGCATGCTGGCTTAGTGAGTCTTCCTTTCCGCTTAATTGTTTGAAACCTTCAATTGCCTTTGAAAGCTGGTTTGCCTGGTAATAAGAATAAGAAAGTTCATATAGGTCTTCGCGCCTTACTTTTTCAGAGCGGTTCACATAATCTTCCAGATACGGCAATGCTTTTGCATATTCTTTTCTTTCAAAGTATGCATGCCCAATCATTTGCTTGAGCTCAAGGTCATAATATTGCGACTGGCCCGTGCGAAGCTTTTCTTCCGCGTATGTCAACGCATCGTCCTTTTTGCCTTGTATGTAATAAATCTGCGCGATATAATAAGGCACTACACTCGCATAATTCTTTTCATTTTCAACTATCTTAAAACTTTGCAGGGCGTCATTATACTGTTTGTCGCGAAATGCCAGAAATCCATAATAATAATTTGCATCGATGTAGTTTGGATCATCCTTCATCGTGCGAATAGTATTAAAGAGTGGTTTGGCCTGCGCGAATTGCTGCATGGTAAAATAAGAATAGCCCTGGTGAAATTTCATAGCTGAAATTTCCTTATTGGAGAGGTTGGCGATATTTGTTTGCTCATACCTGTCAAGTGCATCAGTAAAACGTTGTTTGCGGAAATAATACTCAGCAAGGTGAAAGTTCAGCATTTGCACGCGGGCGTTGTTCTTCTCAACATTAATATAATCGATAGCCTGGTCTTCCGCTCTTGTTTCATTCTGCTTGAGTGCACAGGCAATGGTATAATAATTAAGTTCCTGGCTGGTGACGGGATAATTGACTTTGTCAGTTTCCATTTCCTGCCTTTTTAACTCCTTAAATAAAGGAAAGGCCAGGCTGTATTGCTCTTTTTGAAAATATTCCTTAGCTTCTTTGAACTTTTCCTGCGGGTCGTTGTAGAATTGGGTTTGCTGAGAATACGAGGCCACATAAAGGCCCATTGCCATAACGTACAGAGATAGATTCTTCATGTAGATAGTCCTTTACCGTTGGAGGATAACGCCGCAATATTCAAAATATTTCAAGGTTGACCAAACATCATTCCAAACAGGTGTGGATAAGTTCGCTAAACAAGAAGGTTTAACATTTTGTTCATGGAAAGGTGGATGCAAAGGGTTTTCTATTCTTTTCATATTATTGCACGCCTAAACACACACCAATGAAAAAACTTCTTAGTACCCGTTATTCTGACAATGCATTTTCAATTGCCATGTTTTTGTTAAGACTTGTAGCAGGAGGATTAATTATACCTCATGGATATTCCAAGCTCCAAAAATTTACTGACATGGCTCATAACTTCCCTGATCCATTTGGAATAGGAAGCACCATTTCACTGGTATTACTCATTTTTGCAGAATTTTTCTGCGGAGTGCTGATTGTACTGGGATTGCTTACAAGGTTGGCAGCAATTCCCCTTGTGATTGCCATGTCTGTAGCATTGTTCTATGCACACAAAGGCCTCGTGTTTACTGAAGGACAGACGGCAACATTATTCCTGGGTGCCTTTGTAGTGTTATTGCTGGTTGGCCCGGGAAGGTTTAGTGCGGATAGGATGATGGGAAAGTAGGCCCGAAGGCCGAACGGGGAAGCCAGTCCATAGCAGGTGAGCTGTCATTCCTGAGCCGTTTGCCGTTAGCCAATAGCATTAAGTCATTTATAAAACGATCCTGTACGGCTCAAACCTTGTTGCGCAAACCCTAACTTTGGAGAATGTCAACTGACTCGCCATTTAACGGACCATACGGTAACGAGACGGAGGCTATTGTAATACCTCCCAAATTTGAAAAAAAGGAGCGGTCGGTCTCGAATATATGGATGCGGTCGTTCACCAGCCTGGCGCTGTATCTCATTCTTGGCTATTACATCTTCCCGAGTTATACAATGCTTTTACTCGTGACGGCAATTGTAGTGATTCATGAAATGGGTCACTTTATTGCGATGAAAGCGTATCGCTATAATGAACTTGGTATTTTCTTTATTCCGCTTTTAGGGGCATATGTTTCGGGTTCAAAACGGGAAGTATCACAAAAGCAGTCGGCTGTCATATTACTCGCGGGTCCTGTGCCCGGTATTATTCTCGGTATTGCTTTTATTATTTTTGACCGCTCCCACCCGAATCAATTTCTTTTTAATGATTACAATCTTCCGTATGACCATGTGGGATTGTTATTTATATTCTTAAACCTGATAAACCTGCTGCCAATATACCCACTGGATGGCGGACAATTGCTCAATCGCGTTTTCCTGGATGAGGAGAGTTGGATTGGCAAGGCATTCGTGATACTATCAGCACTGTTTCTTTGCTGGGTAGCATGGAAATTCAGTTTCTGGCCGTTGTTAATTTTCCCGGTTATGCTTTTATTGCGGTTGCGAACAGATAAGCAATTTGATACAACTGAAAAACGAATAGAAGAGGAAGGTATAAATATTGACGTTCCTTATGAAAGTCTCCCGGATCAGGACTACTGGAAGATCAGGAACATATTAATTGCGACTCATCCGGCTTTTCGCGATGTTCAACCTTCGCCTCCTTATGAATATAACGTGAAGGAGGAAAAGATCATGACGACAATTCAGAGTCTTTTACACCGCCACCTGATTCAGGATGTATCCATAGCAGGAAAGCTGTTGATTTTGTTGATATGGGTGCTTGCATTTGCATCTCCCTGGCTGATAGCTATGGATTTGAGTTTTTTCGATAGATTTTCAAGATAAGGGAAAGTTTTTACCGGATCGTGAATGTAGATTCCTTGCCTTCACTTCAACTCATTCAACACTGCATACATCTTATTGACCAGAGAAGACGCTCTTCCATTATAATTATTCACGAGGAATGAAAAAATATATTCTCTACCTTCAGAAGATCTGTGATAACCACAAAAACCTTTCACCCCACTGATGGTGCCGCTTTTCATTTTCATGCCATTAAATTCAGGCAATGCTTCATAAAAAGAGTTGTACCATTTTCTCGTTCTGGCGTATTTTAATATTTCTACCTGGGCGTGGGTGGTTACGCGGTTAAGAGGTGAAAGTCCGGAGCCATCATTCATGTTTAATTCGTTTTCGTCAATACCTTTTTCTTCCCAAAAGCGATGCAGGATGGATAATCCACTATCCGTTCTCCCGAATCCATTTTTCTCAAAGGATATGGTTTTTAATAATGATTCGCCATAAAGATTAATACTTCTGCGATTAAACCAGAATATAATAGAATCGAGCGAAGGAGATTGGTGCGTAAGAATCACATTCGCTTTTTTGAGTACATTGTTTTTTTCTGCAGAAGAATAATAATTTGACGGAATCCCACCAGCCTTGATGTCATTTTCCTGTAGTTGTTGGGCGAATGCGATTGCAAATTGTTGGCCCGGATTGGGGATAGAGCCTGAAATGGTAAAAGGCGACTCCCCAAGTGGAATAGTACCGCGAACAAAACCAAAGGATGCATAGGGTGGAAGATAGATGTATGCGTTGTCTCCACTACCCTTTTTACCGGTTGTCAATTCAGATTTCAATTTCACTCCGTGCAGCGCAGGTTTTGTATTGACAATTGTTGCAGGATCACCTTCCTTGTGCCCGGGTTTGAGAATGAGGTCATACTGGTTTTCCCTCCAGTTTAATGCAGAGCTACCGGCGCCATAATAATTTCCCATGTCATCCCACATCCATCCTCCGGGAAGTGTTTGTGATTCCCAGGCCTTATCATCGGCAATGATATTCCCATTAATTGACTTTATCCCTTTTGCTTTTATGGCGCTTACCCATTCCTTCCAGATCTTTTCTTCTTTGGTTGAAGAATATCGCCAGCTTCCGAAAGTTGGGTCACCGGTTCCGGTGATCCGGATATTTCCCATCAGCGTACCTTGCCGTATTTCACCTTCGTATGACAGGATGGTCTTATACCGGTAATTGCTTCCGAGCAGTTCAAAGGCGGTAACACTTGTAATGATCTTTTGCGTGGAAGCAGGTGCCAGGCCAACGATTGAATTCTTGTCGAATATTACCTTACCCGTGTTGGCATCGATTACGTACAATGAACTCGTGGCATGCTTCAGCTGGGGATCTGATTCAAACCTGGTGTACTCTCTTGCAAGTTTTTCTTCGACGCTTTGTCCAAAAATGCTGGTGATTGAGAAAAGAATTAAGGAAGTAGTAAGTAAGTATTTCATTTTTGGAATTATATTTTTCCTCAAATTATGAAATTGAGCGTAGTCTGATAATTGAAATCTGGTGATGACTCAATTAAGATAGGTAATCAAAGTTTTAAAGGTTGTAATTATTGGTGTTTCCACCAGTTTGTTCACGTGAAAAAAACGCTAATGATTGTTTTTTTCTCATGGTTTCCGGAGATCGATAGTTGAGATTTGTGTTTTGATCGATCATTTGGATCCATATGTTGAGAGAGAAAAATTTTAGCTGAACAGCCGGTAGCCGGGCAGAGGGAGGGGGTGGACCGAAAAAAATGATGCTTTAGGCGTCCAGGACGGTCATTGCCAGGGCAGAAAAAACGGAAGGTTGGAAGGCGGGGGAGGGAGGGCCCCGCAGGGGGGACGGTTGAACCCGAAATTAATTGAGAGCATCCTCAAGTCAAATAATCGATAGTCGATAACCGATAGCCAATAGCCGATCTGTAGCCAATTACCGGCAGAGCCCATAGCCGATTGCACAAAACCATATTCTTAGCCTTTATCCGTTATCCTCCACGCAACAAGCTCAAGTCAATAGCCTCGAGCCAATAGTTTCAAGCCTCTCGCAGCGTTAATCAGTAGCTACCGGCTATAGGCTACCTGCTCCCATGTACTGGTTAACGACTATTAACCTGGACGTCGTCTTTGGGCTACCCGCTATCTGCTACAAGCTATAGACAATTCACTCCAGGCTACCAAGTAAAGAATACCTGCTACCGGCTACAAGCCAACAACTATTAAATCAGGGCTATCTACTCCAGGTTACAGGTCAACGACTATTGATTCCCCATAATTATAGCCATGGGGCTACCTTTTACGGATACAACACCATTATTGGATCGGTAAAATCAGCCATCGACTATCGGTATTTACAATTGAATCCGGCTCCCGCTAAAGCTAATGATTATTGACTCAGGACTATCGGCTGCAGCTAACGGCACAGACAAACGATTATTGGCTCCCGACAATCAGCTACCCGCTAAGGGCTAGTGCGGGCATCGACAACTGACTCCGACTACCAGCTACACACGACCCGCTAAAGGCTAACTACTATTGACTGCTTCTAACAACTCACCTTTCGAGCTACCTTTGTCATAATTAATCAAAACCTCCGCCTTGATCAACGCTTCCATCATCACCATCGGCGATGAACTGCTCATCGGCCAGACCATCGATACAAATAGCGCCTTCATAGCCCAACAACTCAATGAAATTGGGATCTGGGTACACCGGCGCCTGGCCGTAGGAGACTCCTGGAACGACATCTGGAACGCCCTTGATGAGGAAGGAAAACAATCTGAACTGGTCATTATCACCGGGGGTCTGGGTCCCACAGCTGACGACATCACAAAGCCCCTACTCTGCCAATACTTCTCTGGCAAAATGATGGTAGATGAAAATGTACTTGCACATGTAAAATATCTTTTTGAAAAAGTATATCGGCGCCCCGGCCCAATCCTCGAGCGAAACCTTAAACAGGCCGAAGTACCCGACACCTGCAAAGTGCTTCACAACGCAAGAGGCTCAGCTCCCGGCATGTGGTTCGAGAAAAAGTACACTGAAAATGCAAAAGCAACTGAACATACATCCGTCTTTATTTCCCTTCCCGGAGTACCTCACGAAATGAAAGGTATAATGACAAACGAAGTAATCCCCGCCTTATTAGATCGCTTTCCTCTTTCCAATATCATACACAAAACGATCGTAACTTCCGGACAGGGCGAATCCATCATTGCTGAAATGATCCGCGATTTCGAATCTTCCCTTCCTCCGCATATAAAACTTGCCTACCTCCCCGCATTTGGAATGGTTAAACTTCGTTTGACTTCTTCATCTGATAACAGGCACGAATTAGAAAAAGAGATGAATCATTATTCAGAAAAATTGAAACAACTCGTTGCCGACTATTTTGTGACCGATATTGATGAAGGGCTCGAAAAAGTAATTGCCCGATTGCTGACGCAAAAATCTAAGACACTTGGTACAGCCGAAAGTTGCACGGGTGGTTATATCGCTCACCTCATTACATCTAATGCCGGTTCCTCCGAATATTTCAAAGGCACCATAGTGAGCTATGAAAATGAACTGAAAAAAAATTTACTCGGGGTCAGGATTGAAACGCTCAAAACCCACGGCGCCGTGAGCGAAGCGACCGTTCGCGAAATGGTAAAAGGAGCCATTGATAAATTACAAGTGGATTTTGCAATCGCCACATCGGGCATCATGGGACCTGGAGGCGGATCTGAAAAAAAACCCGTTGGACTGGTTTGGATAGCAGTTGGTCACAAAGACCTGGTAATAGCCAAAGACTTCAATTTTCGTTTCGATCGGGAAAGAAATATCAGGCAAACAGCACAGGTTGCCCTTGACTTCCTGCGCAAATTCATTCTCACTAACAGTTGATCGGCCGATTATCATCAAATCATTACCTTTGGCCCCGTAAACAGGATGCTTGCCGGGCCCAAACAACTGCCCTTTAATTCGTTTTGGCCCGAAATCGCGATCAGGCGGCACAGCAGCCATTTACTATAACTTTTTCAATAATAAACATCGACTAATATATGGCTATAGTTGACCTTATCATGCCGAAACTGGGTGAAAGCATCATGGAAGCAACCATCCTTAAATGGCATAAGCAACCAGGCGATTCGGTAAAAATGGATGAAACCGTACTCGAAATAGCAACAGATAAGGTAGATAGCGAAGTACCCAGCACAACCGCCGGCACTATTGAAGAAATCCTTTATAAAGTAAATGACGTAGTACCCGTTGGCAGCGTTATTGCCAAAATCCGTACAGGCGCCCCTGAATCAGTTCCCGCTCCTTCCCAGCCAATGAATGGCATAAGCGCAAAACAAAGCCCTCGCGCTGAAGAAGCCACTGTAGAAGCAGAGACCGTTTCTACAAATCTGGGTACCAGGGAAAGCAACGTATCGCCAACTGGAACAGGCAACAAATTTTATTCTCCATTAGTATTAAATATTGCAGCGAGCGAAGGTATTTCTCTCTCCGAGCTGGAAACAATACCCGGAACCGGCAATGAAGGCAGGGTGACCAAGAAAGATATACTCCAATACGTCAACAACCGTAAACTCGGAGCGCCTTCTCAACAACCACAACAAACTTCCGTTAATATTCAAACTACCCAGCGATCAACCGTAGAGCCCGCACAGGAGCAGCGCATTACTACATACTCCGGCAATGTAGAGATCATTGAAATGGACAGGATGCGTAAACTCATTGCTGATCACATGGTACGTAGCAAGCACACCAGCCCGCACGTAACCAGCTTTACCGAAGCTGACGTCACGAATATGGTGATGTGGCGTGACAGGGTGAAGAAAGATTTTGAAAAAAGAGAAGGCACCAAAATTACTTTTACCCCATTGTTTGTGGAAGCGGTGGTGAGATGTATCAAAAAATTTCCAATGGTCAATAGTTCAGTTGACGGCGACCGCATAATAGTGAAAAAGGATATTAACATTGGAATGGCCACTGCCCTGCCCTCCGGCAACCTCATCGTTCCCATTATTAAGAACGCTGACCAGCTTAACCTTGTTGGCCTTGCCAGGCAGGTGAACATGCTCGCTGAAAATGCCAGGCATGGAAAACTCAAAGCTGATGACACCCAGGGTGGCACTTTCACTCTTACCAACGTGGGTACATTCGGCAGCCTCATGGGAACCCCCATCATCAATCAACCACAGGTAGCCATTCTTGCAGTAGGCGCTATAAAGAAAAGACCAGTAGTAGTGGAGACTCCGCACGGAGATTCCATCGCCATCCGCCATATGATGTACCTGAGCCTTAGCTATGACCATCGCATTGTTGATGGTAGCCTGGGCGCGACCTTCCTGACTGCCGTAGCTAATGAATTGGAAAACTTCAACAGCGAACGAGAATTTTAGTTTCAGTTAAGTAAGCCACTTAAATTTAAACACTGGTTAAAGTGATGGTGAAAATATTTCTATTCATTGCATTATTCGCAATTTCAATTAACGCTTATTCGCAGAAGAATGACTTTGGCTCATGGAATGTGCTTAATACAAAACTGAACCTTTCCGGCAAATGGAACCTGTTCAATGAATTACAGGTACGCTCACAATCATTCTACGCTAATCATTTTTATTATGAAATAAAAGGCGGAGTTTCCTATTCGCTTACCGAAACCTTTTCTTTTCTCATTGGTATCGGTAAGTACAAGACTTTTTCAGACGGAGGCAGCTTTAAACAACCGGTCACTGCTTCTGAATTCCGCTTATGGCAACAACTCACCATGAATCATTTTCTCGACCGGATTAAATTCGAACATCGATACAGGGTAGAACAACGATGGTTCAAGACCGGTTACAGGAATCGTTTTCGTTACAGGTTAAATGCAGCTGTGCCAATCAATAAAAGGAAGGTCACTTCAAAAACATTTTATGCTGCCGCATTCAATGAAGTTTTCCTGACCAATACAGCACCCTACTTTGAAAGGAACCGCGTATTCGCCGGCATGGGTTACCAATTTAATGACCATTTTACCCTACAACCAGGATATGTTTACCAATACGATTACAGGAACAACGAAGGTTCGGGTAAACATTTCTTTCAGCTTACCCTGATGATTGAGATTGATGCTGACAAAAACACATCTGAAAGAATGCCGGGCAACATAGATTAATTGCCCCCAAACTCCTTCTTTTCCAACAAAAGCTGTTCGCCCTCTTTGCTGATCACAAATAGATTATTATAGATTGACTCATCGAGATCTCCTGGAACTTCTTTCCTTGCTAGCAGTAGGTTTACAACGTCATCCACCGTATTAGAGTGACCAACGATGAGTACATTTTTCCCCGATGCCCGAACGGTAGCCGCAAATGCAGAATCAGGCCTGGGGCCATAAATGAGGATCGGCACTCCAAATAACTCAGCCGTAGGTTGTGCTGTAGTTTTAGTTCGAATGGTATTGGTGGAATAGATCACTTCTATTTGCTCTTTTGCCAGCAACTCCCTCAATGCTATGGCACGCTGCTTGCCTTTATCTGATAGTGCAACGTCACTACTCATGTTAGGTTCGGCAACTGATTTTTCGGCATGCCTTACAACAAAGATCTTTTGTGCAGTCAGTTGCGACGTGCATACAAGCAATAGTATTATAAACAAAAAACGCATCATAATTAAGAATTGATATTGATAAATTTAGACTAAACCATGAGTTAAAAGTTGAACTTTCTTCTTTTCTTACCGTCTTTTTTGTAAATTAGGAATACTAAAACCCGGTAAATATGAAAAAACTATCCGAGACCTGGTTCGCCGAAGGCTATATTGATTTCGAACTAAAGAAATACACTCTGCTTGCTTACCTGCAGGAAATCAACAAACATTTTGACGAAAATAAACTTTACCCGCAACTGGCTGACATCGTTTTTCACTATAACAACCTTGTCGCATTCAGGGAAAATAAGAAATTCCTGCAGGAACATTTCCCCAAAAAACTCTCCGGCTTACAAATGGAAAAACTCGAATTGCTCTATGAACAAATGATAGAAGATACGGAGTTGATGAAAGAATTGGAAGACATCATTAACTTCTCCGCTACCACCATTAAAAAAACATTGCAAACCGGGGTGGATATCTATGAGTTTGTTGAAGACCACATCAATATCAGTCCCGTTGGTCTCATGCCCCTCGATAACCAGGAGGGCTTTTTCTTTTTAGCAACCAGCAATTCCGGCTCCACCCGCGTTTATTCATACAGGCTTTCATTCTTTGAAAAACATGATGAAAAATACAGGAGCATTAAAACTACATACATCGATAAATGGCAGCGCAGTCTTGCCAATACTTACGAGCACATCAAGTCAGACATCCTTCGCCATCACAGCCTGCATCCCAATCCCGCGGTTTACTCAATCGAAGCCAATATGAGTTTCCCTTATGAAGAAACCCTGCTCCCTATTGCAAAAAGGAGCCTGGTGAGGTTTATTACAGAGCAAGCTGCGTAGCAGTGGGTATTTTGGAATTAGGAATTTGGCCGTTACTAAATGTTTTAAGTCCCATCCTGCGAAATGGGAGAGTAACCTTCAATAATTAAGCAACTGCCTCATTCCTCATTCCAAATTCCTCATTCCAAAATTCCCAATTTCAAACTCCTATAATTCCAATCCCAAATCTCTTCCCTTCATCACCGCCGGAACTCCATCTGTTATCCATCGGGCGGGCTTTGCTCCTTTGAGCATATAGTCAAAGAACTGTTGTTGGCGCATCTGGATATCCTTCTTGTTCTTTCGCTCCACCAGGTTATGAGCCTCTCCGTTATAATTTAACATCCATACTTTCTTTCCTAATCTTCTTAATCCTGTAAATAGTTCTATCCCCTGGTACCAGGGCACAGCCCCATCAGCATCATTGTGCATGATCACCATCGGAGTTTTTACTTTGGGAAGATGAAATAGCGGGGAATTTTCAATGTACAATTCAGGTTTTTCCCAAAGCGTTGCGCCAATGCGGCTTTGCGTTTTCTCATACTGGAACTGGCGGTTAGCCCCACTCTCCCATCGAATACCACCATACGCACTGGTCATATTTGCTACCGGCGCTCCTGACCATGCTGCCTTGAACATATCCGTCATGGTCACTAATTGGGCTACCTGTATACCTCCCCAACTTTGACCCTGAATAGCCATATTCTTTGCATCCACCCACTTTTTGGTCGCGAGATCCTTTGCGGCACTCACCACATAATTGTATGCGCTCTTCGCGGGATGGCCAATCTTATATTTTATGTCAGGTGAAAAAACAATATAACCGTTGCTTACAAAATACGATATGTTTAGCCTGGAGCCAGTTGGTGTAGGTGGGATATAATCGTAAAGATCATTCGAATGCGTTTCATAAAAATAGAAGATGACGGGGTATTTCCTGTCAGGATCAAAATCTTCGGGCTTATACAAAATTCCTTCCGCCGGTTTTCCATCAAAAGCCTTCCACTTGTATAATTCAGCAGTGCCCCAATTGAAGTCCTTCTGTTGCGGATTCAATGAAGTTAGCTTCTCAGCATTCGCGAAACCTACCAGGTCAGTGCAATAATACAGGTCGGGCGACGACATGTAACTCTCCTTCGTAAAGATGAAAGCATCTGAATTTTTAGCTTTCACTACCTGTCCTAATCCACAATTCGCAAATTCCGGCAGATTCACAACTGAATCTCCAAACAACGCCTTGTTGATCCAATAACCGGCGGTTTTGTTCTTTTCGTTAAATGTGCGGAACAATAACAGGCTGTTTCGGGAAATCGCGCGCTCTTCCGGGTTAGTACGCAGGTAGCGAAGAGATGTTTTAGATGCTCGTCCGCTAAACGGCTTTAACATCTGCGGCCTGGATTTGCCTTTCGGATCAACAATCCATACATCATACCTGTCATACACATAAACTGCCGAATCATTCTCATGCCACCCCATAATTCCATAAGGAAAAGGATCATTGGGCACATCATTTTCCTCATTATATAATGCGGTCTTTATTTTGCCTGTGATGTTTCTAATTGAATCGCCGTCATAGGAAAAATAATTCTTTGCCTTGGTTTCATACCAGAGAAAATATTTCCCGGTAGGGGATTGCATATTTGATGAAAAGAGACCAATCACATCTTTCTTGATCAGTTTCCTGCTCCCGTCCATTACATTGATGGAATACAAATCCTTCCGTGTATTTCCTGCCCATTGTCCTTCTACCCTCTTACCAAAATCAGTTACCCCTAAGAATTTCTCACCATCGCCTTCATTCGTTTGATACACTATTGGCAATTCCCTTGAACCCAGTTGATTTATCTTATTCGTTTCAAGGTCCACAACGCAGAGGTAATTTTCCTGAAGGTCACGATTCAACCTGGATAATTGCTGCGTCTGCAAATAATCATCATTGTAATGCCATATATCTACCTTCACCAGGTCAATGTCAATAAGCGTAGTGTCCTTCGGAGGAAAAATAGGTGCCGTACCAAAGAAAAGACGTCTCCCGCTTTTACTAAATGACAGATTACCAAACTCGCTAACCGTCAAACCCACTTCCATACCCTCCGTATTCCTGTCCACCAACATTATCGCACTATCCATACCCTCTTTATGATACCAGAGCTTGTAAAACTTCTGGAGGGTTTTAGCATGAGGCGCATCCCTTTCACCCAGGAACGCCACCTGCGATCCATCTTCAGAAAAGGCAAAGTTCCTGAAATCGTTTCCACCCCTGCTCAAAGTATCAGCATATGACTTGCGGAGATCATACAAGAGAACCAATGACCTGCTTGTTGAATCCTTTGGATCCTTTGCCTTCTCAATAACCAGTTTAGAACCTTTCTTATTAAACTGGTAATCCAATACGTTCGCGAATTTGAGTTCCTGGCCATTGATAAGGCTGCGAAGTACAAGTATGGTTCCTGATTCCACATTCGAAGGAGTAGATTCATCACCCTCTGCATCCGTTAACTCCAATTCCTGATCCCGGTTGCCAGATTTTTTTTCTTTGACCTGCAGAAGCAGGTTGTGAAGTGAATCAATGATCCGGGTGAGGCTGTCAGTAACCTTCTTCGAATCACCTGTAGCCGCCCTTCGTGCAGGAGAAGCTATGGGCTTGTCTAAATGATACGCTACCCATCCAAAACTTTCTTCAGGTGTCCTGAAATTCTTAACCCTTGCCGTTTTCCAGATACTGTCTGTGCCCAGGATAAGGATGCCCAGCGAATCCTTGGGCATATCATCAGGTCTCTTCTTCTTTATTCTGGCTTCCCTCACCTCTTTAAAAAGTGGTTTGATGCGAAATAGCAGATACTTATTGTCTTCCGATACCGTTGCACTATACCCACGCGGAATGGTGAACTTATACTTAAGATCACTCGATTGTACGATGAGGTCGTTATCCCCTTCCTGGGGGTTCACTGAATAAACAATCCACTTGCCATCATTACTTAACCTCCGCTCGCCCACTGATTGCCAGCCATCATACACACTGTGGTCGAGTGATTTTTTTTGAGCAAAGGATAATTGTAGTACAAAAAAGGAAATAAGCAGTAAGGTGTAATTTTTCACTTGGGAGAATTTTGGTTTTAAAGGTAATCTTCCGGAAGGAAATAATTTCAAGGCTTTTTACCGGTCATCAACCCATATTGCCAGAGGCCTTTTTTTAATCCGGTATACTGGCTTTTACAAGCCCGTATATTCTTTAATTGATGCTCTGTAGGAGGCCCCGAAAAATTGATTTTCTTCCATATTAAATATATGTTAGCCAGGTAAAAAAAACGGTTGAGCCTTCTTGATGAATGAGCCACTTCCCGGCTAATGTCCCTAAATTCAATCTTTGTAAAGCCTGCATTTTTCATGTATTCACGAAAATTGGCAGGTGTTTCAAGGTAGTTAACCTGCCATCCATCCAGCCATTTCCTGATCACCGGGTGCCGGTTGTTTTCAAATTCCTTCAACATGCCATCCGCCATTACCAATCTTCCGCCAGGCCGCAGCAGGCGAAACGCCTCGCGGATAAATTTATTCTTATCATCTGCATAACATATGCTTTCACAACCCCAGATCACATCAAAACTTTCATCCGGGAAATCTGTTTTGCAATAATCCATTACCATGAAATCAACCTGGTCATTTACTCCCCTCGCCTTCGCATTTCGTGTAGCCTGGTCAGCCTGCCGCTGGCTGAGAGTAATGCCTGTGACACTACATCCCCGCTTTTCTGCCAGATATATACTGCTACCTCCTACTCCGCATCCGGCATCAAGTACTTTATCTTTGGAAGATATTTGCGCCGCTTCTACCATTACCTCATTCATGCGCACCAGCGACTCGGGAAATGAACGCACTTTTTCATCCCAGTACCCATAGTGGATGGATAGGCTGTTATCCAGGTCCCATGAATCCTTGTAGGCATTTTCAGTTTCCTTATAATACGCCACTATCTGTTTATGATACTCTGTTTGATGCATTCAACAACTTTCTTTCTTCTTTTATTAAAATGAATACATGTAATACAAGCGCCAATGCAATCACAGCGAACCCTGCATAAAACCATTTGCTAAGAAACTCATTTTCCTTATATACAATAAAAGCAAGCAAAATTCCGTAAACGGGCTCAAGATTAAAAGTAAGGTTCACGGTAAATGCTGAAAGTCGCTTCAAAGCATGACCTGTCAATTGAAAAGCGAGTACCGAACAAAACCAGGCAAGCACCAGCAACCAACCGAGGTCAGAAGCGGTGGGAAGAAAATGATCAGAAGGGAAACGCTCCAGGTAAAAAGGCAGAAGAAAACTTAGAAAAATGAATCCCCCTGTCAACTGCCAGGTAAGCATAGTTTCAACTCTGATTCTTTGCACAAACTGCCTGTTGAAAATGGGAAATAAAGATGCGAGGACCGCTGATATCATCCCAATTATTATTCCCGTTTTGTATTGCGTATCAAACCTGAATATGATGTATATGCCGCCGATAGTTATTAAACCCAGAAGCAGCTCAACCCAGCGAATCCGGCGTTTGAGAATAATGGGCTCAAATATGGCAGTGAAAAATCCAATAGAAGAAAAACAAACAAGCGAAACTGAAACATTGGAATACTTGATGGAACCATAAAATGTGACCCAATGCAATGCAGCGATGCAGCCTACTGCAGAAATCCTGAGTATATCCCTGATGGATATTGCCACTATTGCCTTACGCAGGGTGAACAACACCCACATGGTAGCAGCCGTGATTAATAATCGATACCACACAATCAGTCCTTCATTAAAGGTGATCAATCTTCCCAGAATACCCGTAAACCCAGCGAGGAAAACAGCTATGTGCAGTTGATAAAAAGCCTTCTTCATTCTGTAGAGAACTGTAACGTATGAATGGCACTACTTGCTGCGTGCAAGCAATTTGTTTTGTTGAATGGAGCCCTGTGCTTGCGCTGATTCAGTGTTTTTTACCCGCTTCCTGTAATTAGTGAACCAGCTGTGCCATCTAAGTTTGAGCACCCCTAATATGCCTTCCTTCACTATTCCTTTGTTCATTTTAGAAACACCATGCGTTCGGTCCTGGAAAACGATTGGAACCTCAGTCAGTTTGAATCCCAACTTCCATGCGGCAAATTTCATCTCAATCTGGAACGCATACCCGGTGAAGTGAATTTCATCAAGGTTAATCGTTTCGAGCACTTCCCGCTTATAACACATAAATCCCGCAGTGGGATCATTCACCGGCATCCAGGTGATCATCCGGGTATATAAGGAAGCTCCCCTGGAAAGCATGATCCTGTTTGCCGGCCAATTGGTTACCCCGCCACCTTTTACATACCGGGAACCGATTGACAGATCAGCCCCCTTCTTACAGGCATCATAAAGCCTGGGAAGATCCTTAGGGTTATGGGAAAAATCAGCATCCATTTCAAAAACAAATGCATAACCGGCAGTAATTGCCCATTTAAATCCATGAATATAGGCTGTACCAAGCCCCAGCTTACCCTTTCTTTCTTCAATAAATAATTGGGAGGGGAATTTTGACTGTAACTCCTTTACAATAACCGCAGTGCCGTCAGGTGAGCCATCATCGATCACCAGAATGTGAAAGCCTTCATTAAGGTTGAAAATAGCATGCAGTATCGTGCTGATATTCTCCCTTTCATTATACGTTGGTATGACGACTAACTTCTCCAATACGTTGATTGACGGCGAATAACGAATTTACGATAATCAGCAAAAGTAGCCTTGTTAAATTGTACACACGGAAAATAGGGAGGTCAGACCTTCTTTAGCATGGTACGGGTGTAGATCTCTGTAAGCTTCTGCTTGGTATGCTGGGGAAAATCGCCTTTCATCATCCAGTCATAATATTGCGGTTCAGCTCTGAGTACTTCGGAAACGGCCCTGCCTTTGAATTTTCCAAAATTGAATACCTCAACGCCATTCTCCATCACAAAACGCCGGGCCAGGTCCACCACCACTTCTTCACCAATGGTTTTCAAAACCGTGTCAACGGTATTGCCAAGGATAGGGTAACGTTGCAGTTGCGCGAGTAAAATTTCATAGGTAGCGCTTGCGTCTGCTTCTGCACTATGCGCCGATTCCAGGTGCTTATCGCAATAAAAACGATAGGCTGCACTTAGCGTTCGCTGTTCCATCTGGTGAAATATCTTCTGCACGTCAACGAGCTTTCTGCCTTTTATATCAAACTCAACCCCGGCACGAAGAAACTCTTCCACCAGCATGGGAATATCAAACCTGTTAGAATTATAACCGCCAATGTCACACCCATCAAGCATTTGCCTGAGCTCCTGGGCTACCTGCGCAAACGAAGGTGCATCCTTCACCATTTCGTCAGTAAAACCATGTATGTCTGACGAGGCTTTGGGAATGGGAATGCCGGGATTGATCACCTTTCTCTTTACACTTTTGGTGCCATCAGGTAATATCTTCACAATCGCGATTTCAATAATTCTGTCTGAACCCAGGTTCGTTCCGGTGGTCTCAAGATCAATAAACGCAAGGGGTTTTTTAAGCTGCAACATCTCTTTAAATCTAATTTATTAACGGGCGGTAAAGGTAGTCGTTGCGACTCGCGTAAAAAAGGAAAATTGAGCGGAATGATGAATTTAATCCATAAACAGCAGACACATAAGGATTAACCCATATTTTAATGAAAATAGCTATGTAAAGTAGAACCGGCGGTCTATATTTGCATAATAATTGTTGTATTAAACCGTTTTCCCTCAAAACCATGAAAATGAAGAATAAATTTCTTTCCCTCCTGATGCTGGCCCTTGTAGCCTTATTTGTTACCTCCTGCTATTCATCAAGAAAGTATGGCTGCCCGGGTAATCCGCAGGCTAACTATAAATTCAGAGGATAACTTCAACTAGTCAATCAGAAAATTAGTCAATTGACCCCATTGACTAATTAATTTACTAATTACACGGCGCTAGAGTCCGTTTACATTAATAAAATTCACCAACGCCGCGGTGTTTTTTAACTTCAGCTTTTTGAGGATGTTATATCGATGAACCTCCACCGTTTTTAGCGAGATATCGAGTTTGGAGGCTATTTCCTTTGAAGATAGTCCCTGCTTAATGTGGTTTACTATATCTAATTCCCTCCTCGAGAGTGCGTTCATATCACCTTGCGTTCCCTCCTCTTCCAATTCCTTTTGTGCGAGAATATTCTTAACCTCTTCGCAGATATATTTCTTTCCACTGTTCACGTCGAGTATGGCCCTGATCAATTCTTCTTTGGAGGAATTTTTAGTGACGTACCCCATGGCTCCCAACTGCATCATTCGCTTTGCATATGCAGGCATGGTATGCATAGAAACAGCTATCACTTTTGAAGCAGGGGAATACTTGTTGATCAACTTTGTGGCATCGAAACCGTTAACGGGTGACATGTTAACGTCCATGAGGATAACAGCAGGCTTTTTGGTTCGAGCAATTTCAACTGCTTCCTCTCCACTGCTGGCCTCTGCTATCACGGAAAATCTGGGGTCGCTGTTTAAAATGAAGGACCATGAATCACGAATAAGCTTGTGATCATCCACCAATAGAATGGTGATTTTTTCCATTGAAGGGTATTAAATTATTTAAGATAAGGTTTCGATTGATAAGTTATGAAAATCTTAACATCCAAAAAAAAAATTCATCCTAAGCTGCAGTAAAAATCGGAGTTTATACATTGAAACAACCAATTATTTAACATTTGACAAACTTATGATTAAGTTTATTCTATCAATTTCACCTCTCCCCGGGGTGAAATCGTTTGCGTAATCCAAAATATGCAATACATGTCCTGATCAAATGAAGCGATTTGCGATAATAATACTAATCACGGTATCTAACCTCTCCAGGGTGGATGCACAATTGAGAGTTCCATCACTGATTAGCGATGGCATGATACTTCAGCGCAATACGCCCCTGCGGATCTGGGGTTGGGGAGTACCCCATGAGTACCTTAGTCTTCACTTCAAAGAAAGAACATACTCTACCCTTATCAATAAGCAGGGTAAATGGGAAATACAAATTCCTCCTCAACCCGCCGGCGGCCCATACGCCATGCTGATTGAATCGCGGAAAAAAATTGAAATCAATGACATTTACATTGGAGAAGTTTGGCTTGCCAGTGGCCAATCAAACATGGAACTTACCCTCGAACGTGCCAGGCCCCTGTATGCTGAATTGATCCCGTGCATCAATAATCCGCTTATTCGGCAGTTTGAGGTGAAGGATGATTACAATTTCAATCAACCACAACAAGACCTTGCACCCGGACGATGGATAAAAGCTACCCACGAATCAATATTGAAATTTACCGCGGTTGGTTACTTCTTTGCGGCTGAAATAAACGAAAAATATAAAATTCCCATTGGCATCATCAATGCTGCCGTAGGCGGATCTCCTGCAGAAGCCTGGCTAAGTGAGGAGGCAATCAGGAAATTTGAAGATCACTATAATGAACTGGTGCGGCTGAAAGATTCCTCAGTGATCAGAAGCATTGAAAAGAACGATGCGTTGACCAGAAGTAAATGGTATGACTCTGTAGACAAACTGGACCCCGGATTGAAAGAAGGATGGAAATTCAATACTTACAATGATGATGAATGGGAAGTATTACCAAACGTAGGTTTTTGGCCGGGTGACTCTTTAATAGCACGTGATGGCTCGATATGGTTCAGGAAATGGATTGAAATTTCACCAGGACTCGCCGGTCAAAAGGCCGAACTTGACCTCGGTCGAATTATAGATGCCGATTCTGTGTTCATCAACGGACAATTCATTGGTAACACAAGCTACCAGTATCCTCCGCGAAGGTATAAGGTAGCAATGGATGTATTACGGGAAGGAAGAAACCTGTTAACGATAAGAGTGATCAATGAAAAAGGAAGGGCTGGTTTTGTAAGGGATAAGCCATATGAATTGAGGATAGCTGGCACCAGTATCGATCTAAGTGGTGAATGGAAACACAGAATGGGCGCGCCAATGCGGCCAATGCCGGAACCCACCTTTATCAGGTGGAAACCGGCAGGTCTCTTTAATGCGATGATCGCGCCGCTCACCCGTTATGCTATCAAAGGAATTCTTTGGTACCAGGGCGAATCGAATACGGATGATGCCAAAGAATATGGGAAATTGATGCGTGAATTAATAATTGACTGGAGAAAGAAGTGGAAGCAGAAGGACCTCCCTTTCCTGGTTGTGCAGTTGCCAAATTATATGCAGCCAACTACGGAACCGGTGGAAAGCGGGTGGGCTGAATTAAGAATGGAACAATTGAAACTATTGAACGTTCCATCAACGGGAATGGCAGTAACCATCGACCTGGGAGAATGGAATGACATTCACCCCCTCGAAAAGAAAGAAGTAGGAAGACGTCTTTCGCTGCTGGCAAGAAAGATGGCTTATGGAGAAAAACAGCTCGTTGCTTCCGGGCCTTTATTTAAGTCAGTGGAAAAAGAGATGAACAAATTGAGAATACATTTCTCCAACTCATCAGGATTGAAGAGCCTGGATGGACAACAGTTGAAACAATTTACCATTGCCGGTGCAGATAGGAAATTTGTAATGGCCCACGCAAAGATCGAGCGCGAGACGGTGGTTGTGTGGGCTGATGAAGTTGCTAACCCTGTTTGGGTGCGCTATGCCTGGGCTGACAATCCATCGGGAACCAATTTGGGCAATGGGGAAGGATTGGTGGCTTCGCCGTTTGAGGGCAAAGCCCCAAATAATTAATCAATTGGCGGTACGGGCATGCCTCGTACGTGCTTTTATAAAACAAGAAGCATGAACTGGATCATTCTTATCATAGCCGGGTTTTTTGAAGTAGCATTCGCATTCTGCTTGGGAAAAGCGAGAGAAAGCAGCGGCAATGAAACGTATTTGTGGTATGGGGGTTTCCTGGTCACACTAACCATCAGTATGGTGCTTCTTGTGAAGGCGACTCAAACCCTGCCCATCGGAACGGCGTATGCGGTATGGACGGGAATAGGAGCCGTAGGCACAGTGCTGGTCGGCATCCTTGTATTCAAAGAACCCGCAACGTTTTGGAGAATGTTTTTTCTTACTACCCTGATCGGGTCGATTGTGGGACTCAAGGCAGTATCTAATTAGCCCGTAGTGGATAGTCCTTAGCCACTGTTCCTAGATCTAAATCCCGGTTCCTTATTCGCAATTCCTAATACGATTCAATCCAGCTCGTCAGCTACTCAAAACGCTCATGGTCCCACCCAAATTCCCAATTCCCAATTCCAAAATCCAAAAAAAAGCCCTTCCCGGTATAAATCAGAAAGGGCCTTCGTGGAGGTGACCGGACTATAATCGAACCACTACTTTCCTTTCTTTTATTTATAGAGAAGATAAAATTTGCTTAAAGCAAGTAAGTTAGGTAGTTTCTATCGCTTATTACGTAACGCGAAAGAGACTTCATTTGAACCACTTATTAAAATGCCGGAGTTTTTTATAAGATTAAGCGACAGGTTTCCTGATATACACGGAAAATATCGATAATATAATCGCTTGATCAAGGTGCACTTATTAAAGTGCTTCTATCAATTCTTTAAATTCCGACTCATCAAGTGCCGACCTTACTATTTTCATCGCTTCCTGAAATAACTCCGCCGGTGCATTTTGCTTAAAGCCCTTGAAAAGACTCACCCGTTCCTGGTGTGATTGCGCAGGTACAATGTATTTAAACCACAAAAACAGAGTACTCACGGGCAGGTTTTTTATAATTTCAACCCGATGTTGAGCCAGTTCCTCATCGGTAAAATTATCCCATAGAAGCTGCTGCGTTATTCGCTCCTCTTCTGACATATGATGCAGGTATTCCGAATGAAAATCTGCCAAAGAACTATAAAATTCAGAGCCTGCATCTGAAGCGTCGCTCTTTTTTCCTGCATTCACATAAATACCATTGAGCATTTTTTCCAGCCTTGATTGCATTACGTGCAGTCTGACGTGTTCTTCCATATCATGATGGGAAGCACCTTTCATTTTTTCCTCCAGGTACTTCAGCGAAACATCATTTTCATCCTGGGCATGTGTATTCAGAAGCAGAAAAACTTCTTTGCCGAGTGCATTCAGACGCTCTACCTCGCTTATGTCGTTATAGTTCGTCTTTCCGGAAAGCAATGATAATTGCGATAGTCCGTTTCGAATGCCTTTGTGCGGCACATCAAATGTTTTCATTCTTGAAGTCATATAACTGGTATTTTGATAGTTTACACTGTGAGGGACCCCAGTATTGTCACTTGCGCCAGTTGACAGATGCATGAGAAGACCTGCAAGCCCGGAGCTGCCTGTTTCCAGAAATTTACGCCGTTCCATATCATATGTTTCCGGCAAAGCTCAGAAAGTCCCCTAATTGTGAATTGTAAAAAAGCGTTTATTTCGCCCCTCTAAAGAAATTTTCGGGAGTATCCCCGGTAAACGTTTTGAACTGTTTTATAAAATGGGACTGATCATAAAAGCCTGCTCCATGAGCTATTTCGGTAAGAGATTGCCCAGACCGATAAGACGTAAGAACATTTTTTAAACGAACCAATGAAGCGAATTTCTTGGGGGATGTGCCTACTATGCTACGAAAGCGCTTTTCAAACGGGCTGCTGGAAACGTACAGATGACTTGTCAGTTCCCGCATTTTTATATTGCCCTTACTACCCTGTATATAACGAACAGCTTCCATTACCATTTCGTCTTTTGACCCTGGCGTTATCCTGGAAAGCAAAAATTCTTCTACTAATCGCACACGATCGGCGTCGGTTCCCGATTCTTGCAACTGCTCCTCTAACAACGACAACTCCGACTGAAGAAGGAAATTATCCAGTGAAACACTCCTGCCCGCAAACTCGTGAAGAGATTCCCTAAAAAACATGACAGCCCCAGCCACTTTAAAAAACACCAGGACAGTACCCGTGTCGGCAGTATTCTTGAACAGCCTGAAACGATCCGGCATGCCGGTTATTCCATATGGAGACAGCCTGGTTTCCTGCAAACCAAGAAAAGTCGAAAGGGCGCCTTTATATTGAAATCCCATGACCAGGCTGGTGTCCGGCAAAACTTTGTAAACTGTTTCGGTGATCGTTTCCTGTATGTCAATTGACTTTACATAAGGTTGCAATATGTCGCATGGCAAATAAGTTCTAAGTCGCATTTCTAAATGGCTAATCCTAAATTTAGGGAATAAATTGGAAGTCTGCTGATCTCCGGGCACAATGAATACAGGTTAAAAACCAGGAACTATCATTAAACAGGAGAAGGATCAGAAAAGGCTATAGTGAAAAAGTAGTCTCAACTATTCATAATTAATACACTACGTAGAATATGTAACAAAGAAGAAAGTCAAAGTAAAACCTGGAAACGGAAGAGAACAACAGATAGAGCATAACATGGCAACAACTTTTATTGGTCCTTATGGCAAGCCAATGATTGTTCAGGAATTTGTAAACAATTTAATTGGTAAGTTGCCAGAGTTATTCAACAGTGAAGATGAACTAAGAAAAATATGGAGCAATCCGCTCGCAAGAAAGACACTCCTTAATAAATTGGATGAAGCAGGCTCTGGAAAGGACGAATTGCATACACTTCAAAAAATTGTCGAGTTGAGAAGAGCGTTCTATTTGATGTACTCGAATTCAATGCTTATTCTGCAAAAACAATTACACGGGAAGAAAGAGTTGCCAAAGCACAAAGCAAAATATTTGCGATGCTGGAACCGGCACAAAAAGAATTTTTGGAATTTGTTCTCACCAAATACATTGAAACTGGAGTAGAAGAATTAGATCAAGAGAAGTTACCTGATTTGTTGGAATTGAAGTATCGTGTTATTAGTGAGGCTTCCGAGACGTTGGGCGGCGTGCCGGAGATCAGGGATTTGTTTTTGGGGTTTTAGAAGCATTTATATGAAAATGTTGTTGCATAAATTGAAATGACTCCAATATATCTGACAGTCTTAGGATTCGTATAAAATAATGAATAACAAAAAGCCCCTGAAAATCAGAGGCTTAACTAAAAAGTGGAGCTGAGGGGAATCGAACCCCTGTCCAAACATATTCCTCAAAAGGTTTCTACATGCTTATTTCATTATTACTTGTCGGCACTGAACAGGAAATGAACAAACCAATTCAATGCTTAGCTGGATAGTCTTAAGTTGTGGTCACAGCCTTCCACAACAGCATCCTGTTTTGTTTTTGAGTCGGCGGCGGAGCGTGGTAACAGGCCAACCGGCATCCGCGGCCCTAATGACTGCTAAATCACTGATTAGGCAGCCATGGCATACTGAGTATTGCCATTTATAGTTTGAATATTCAGATTTATCCCCGAAGGGATCCCTTACGGGACCTGCTAATTATCCAACGCAGGGCATGCTTACACTTCCAAAGAGCTATGCTGTCAAAACCGGGACAGCCCCAGATAATTTGAAAATAGGAAGATTTGAAAATGAAAAAATCTCAAGTTTTCACAGTTACAAAGTTACAAAAATCTGAATGCCCTATATGCCCTTTAACAATCCTTTGAATCCCATTTTCAAATTATCAAATTTTCAAATAATCTATTTTCAACCCCCATTTTCAAATTCTCAAATTTTCAATTACCGTCCCCACCCAAACCAATCATTCCCATTCGCATACAACATCAACAGCAATAACAATATCATACCTGCCATTTGTGCATACTCGAGGAATTTTTCATTGGGCTTACGGCGGGTGATCATTTCATAAAGTGTGAACATTACGTGACCGCCGTCCAGTGCCGGTATGGGCAGAAGGTTCATGAATGCGAGTACTATTGAAAGAAATGCAGTAATGGTCCAAAACGCTTCCCAATTCCAACCATACTTAGGGAAAATGGAACCAATCGCCTTAAAACCACCCACACCTTTGTATCCACCCGTTGCCGGGTTAAGAATTACTTTGAATTGGTCAATATAATAGGAGAGTTCCGCTCCTGCCCTTCTTACCCCGGCGGGGAATGCAGCAAAGAATCCATACTTTGTTACATCTCTCTTTATCCAGCCAAGGCTGTCCATTTCGATCTCTGATGCATAGGGCTGAAATCCAAGTGTGCCTTCATTACTAACCTCAGCCGGGAAACTCACTTCTTCTCCGTTTCGTATTACGGTGAGCGTAATATCTTTTCCTTTGTTGGCAAGCAAATGGTTTTGCAATTCATCAAAAAAACCGAAACGAGCAGAATCAATCCCTACTACCTGGTCATTGGGTCTCAATCCTGCTTTAAATATTTTGGAAGTATCCGGTACAAATTTTACAAGTGCGGGCTTGCGCGGCTCAATGAATCCTCCTTTTTCCTTGTTCCTGTTCTCAATCAATTCTCCAATGAAATCTTCGGGCAGATCAACCTGAATTACTTTTCCATCTCTCTCGATGGTCATTGTTTCACCGAGCAGAATTTTTCTTCTCAACTTATCATAATCATCAATCGGCGTTCCATCCACGGTTAATATTTTGTCGCCATTCCTGATCTTTCCATAGTTAAACACGGTGCTGTCAATCACGTGCACGCCATACTTCATTGAAGCGGTCGATATCTTTCGTTCACCCCAGGTCATGAGTATAAACGCATAGATCACAAATGCCACCAACACGTTCATGATGATGCCACCGAGCATGATGATCAGTCGCTGCCATGCCGGTTTACTTCTAAATTCCCAATCTTTTGGCGGCTGCTTCAATTGTTCCTTATCCATGCTTTCATCGATCATGCCTGATATCTTTACATAACCGCCTAACGGAAGCCAGCCAATACCATAAGTGGTATCTCCCACTTTTTTCTTTGCCAATGCAAACCAGGGATCGAAGAACAGGAAGAATTTTTCTACCCTGCAGCCAAACCAGCGCGCGGTGATGTAATGACCGAACTCATGAAGGATAACGAGTATTGACAAGGCGAGGATGAGTTGCCCTGCCTGGATACCCACATACCCCCAATTAATAGCTAATAAACCCATATATATAATAATGACTTGATATTTTGAATAATTCGCAAATATCTGGCAAATAAAAGACTTAATCTTCCCTCTCCTAAATTATTTGAAATTATTAAGAAGGATCACAGGCGAATGAGATCCGCTGCGAAATTTCGCGCTTCCCCATCACTTTCATAATATTCTTCGAGCGTAGGTTTTTCAATGAACGCCACCTTATGCATCGTCTTCTCTATCACGTCAGTCATATCCAGAAAGTTGATGCGGTTTCGCAGGAATGCATACACCGCAATCTCATTGGCTGCATTCATCACTGAGGGAAGATTTCCTCCTTTATTCAAGGCCTCAATAGCAAGTGCGAGATTCCTGAACGTGCGAATATCAGGTTCTTCAAAACTCAACGTATTTATTTTCCTGAAATCAAATCTTGCAAAATCGCTCTTGATCCTCCGGGGAAATGCAAGCGCATACTGTATAGGTAGTTTCATGTCAGGCAACCCCATCTGCGCCTTGATGCTTCCATCTTCAAATTGCACCATGCTATGAATGATGCTTTGCGGATGCACCAACACCTGTATCTGGTCAGGACGAAGATTGAACAACCATTTCGCTTCGATCATTTCCAAACCCTTGTTCATTAATGTAGCCGAATCAATCGAGATCTTCGCTCCCATGTTCCAGTTAGGATGCTGCAACGCATGCTCTCGCTTCACATTCACCAGGTAATTGGGCTTCCTTCCCAGAAACGGGCCTCCCGATGCTGTAAGTATGATCTTTTCTATCCTGTTTCTCGTCTCTCCCACCAGGCATTGAAAGATCGCCGAATGTTCAGAATCCACGGGAATCACGGGCACCCTTTTTTCAACGGCACGGGCCATTACAATATCTCCCGCCACCACCAGCGTTTCTTTATTGGCCAACGCAATTGGCTTTCCTATGCCAATAGCCTGCAGGGTCGGCTTGAGGCCTGCATAGCCAACTATACCCGCGAGCATAAGGTCATAACAATCGATTGCCGCCACTTCTTCCAGTGCCTTTTCACCGGCAAATACTTTCACGTCTGTTGAAGCCAGTTCATCCTTTACTTTTTGGTATTTTTTTTCATCGCCAATTACCACCATGTTTGGATTGAACTTCCTGGCCTGCTCGATGAGGAGTTCTTCATTACTATGGGCCGTCAGTATCTCTACTGAAAACTTATCAGGATGCGTGGCAATTACTTCCAGCGCCTGGGTTCCAATGGAACCGGTTGACCCGAATATGGCAATTCTTCGTATGGATTTTTCAGAGATCATGCATTCAATCGTCTTTTAATTGTTTGTCCACTTCACCAGTTCATCCGCAATCTTACGGTCATTACTCAATCGTGGAACTTTATTCTGTCCGCCCAGTTTTCCCAGTGACTTCATGTAATCAATGAAACCATTTTTCCGAACTGAGGTTATCCTGAGCGGGCTCAATATATTTCCTCCCACCAGATCATCATAATACACATTTTTTGCCCGCAGGTTTTCATCCACCTTCATGGCAAACCGCTGCATGTCATGTGGACTGTTCTCAAATTCAATGAACCATTCGTGGTATGATTTGCCATCATTGGTGCTCACGAATGGCGCTACGGTAAATTCCGTGATGCGCACATTTTCTTCCCGGGCGGCTTTGAGCAAACTATATTCCACTTCCTCCCCTATTACGTGCTCTCCAAATGCGGAAATAAAATGTTTTGTTCTGCCGGTTACGATCAACCGGTAAGGATTCAATGAAACGAACTTGATGGTATCGCCAAGATTATAACCCCAGAGCCCCGCATTGCTGTTAATGATCATGGCATAATTCTCACCCACTTTCACATCGCGAAGAGATAATCTCGCGGGGATTTCATTGAATATTTCACCGGCAGGCACAAATTCGAAGAATATCCCGCTATTTGAATTCAACAACAATCCTTCTGTATCCTGCGTGTCCTGGAAGGCAAAGAAACCTTCGGAAGCGGGGAATGTTTCAATGCCATCTACCTTTTTGCCAATACTGTCAAAGATCCTTGCTTTGTATGGCTCAAAGTTCACACCTCCATATACCATCACTGAAAAATGAGGAAAAATATCCTTTACCCTGGTTCCTTTGCGACGGATGAGTTCATCAAAATACATCTGCATCCAGGGTGGAATGCCACTGATGAGTGACATGTCTTTGTCAATCGTTTCATCCACTATCCTGCTTAGTTTCGTCTCCCAGTCTTCAATGCAATTAGTTTCATAAGTTGGTAGTTGATTCGTGCGCAGGTATTTTGGTATGTGATGGTTCACTATGCCGCTTAGCCTTCCGGTGGGGATGTCACCCACGCGTTCCAATTCAGGAGAACCGGAAAGAAAGATCATTTTCCCGTCAGCGAATTTTGAATTCCCCGTTTCCGCCATATAGCACAACAACGCATTACGGGCGGAATTGATATGGTTGGGAATGGATTCTTTGGTAATGGGGATATACTTGGTACCGCTCGTGGTGCCTGAGGTCTTCGCGAAATATATCGGTCGTCCTTTCCAGAGCACGTTGTGTTTTCCTTCCTTGATCTGGTTGATGAACGGTTTCAGTTCCTCGTAGTCCCTGATTTTCACGGCCTGCCGAAACTCCGCATAGGTATTTACCTGGTCCAGGCCTGACTGGCGGCCAAACTCGGTGGTGCGGCCCACTTTCAGGAGGTTTTTAAAGATATTTTCCTGGTCGGCTACCGCGGTTGTCATACCTTTGCGGATCCCTTTATATATATAGGAGGCAAACGGCTTTGCCAGAAATGACTTGATTTTCATGATTTCAGCTAATATTTGCCCGCATGACTTGCAAATATAAAGGAAAGGGGGGTGCATAATCCCTTATAAAACTTTGATTTTCCGTTTGCCGGATGAAATTTTCCCCTTACCTTTGCATCCCTAATTTCAGATTATGATAGCAGTAGTAAAAATCGCCGGACAGCAGTTTAAAGTAGAGAAAGATCAGACTTTATACGTGCCCCGCGTAGAAGGAAATGCTGGTGATAAAGTTGAGCTGGAAGTCCTGCTCGCTGAAGGCAATGGCAAACTCTCCGTAGGTTCAGAAGTGAAGAACAAGGTGCAGGTTGAGATTGTTGACCAGGTAAAGGGCGATACCGTTATTGCCTACAAACAAAAAAGAAGGAAAGGCTTTCATAAAAAGAAAGGCCATCGTACTGCATACACAAAGGTTAAGGTAACTGACATTGCATAACCGGTACGAAGAAAATTAGTCGCTTCGTTAAAGAGTGACTTCAACAAAAACAATAAACATTAAAAACTCTATAACATGGCACATAAGAAAGGTGAAGGTAGTGTAAAGAATGGCCGTGACTCACAAAGCAAACGTCTTGGTGTAAAGATCTTCGGCGGTCAGCCAGCTATCTCTGGTAACATTATCGTTCGTCAGCGTGGCACTGTTTATCATCCTGGAAAAAATGTTGGAGTTGGAAAAGACTTCACCTTATTCGCATTAAATGATGGTCTTGTTGAATTCCGAAAAGGAAAAAACAACCGAACTTTCGTTTCTGTGACTCCTGTGGAGGCTTAATCTGATTTTGGTTGCCTTTAGTAATTTGTGGAAAAAAATTTGGGTAGTAAAAAAGAATTATTATTTTTACTGTCGTTAACCCATTTAACTAAACATTAAATTCTAAACAAAATGGCAACAAAGAAAAAAGCAGCTAAGAAAAAAGCAGCTCCAAAAAAGAAAGCCGCTAAGAAAAAAGCAGCTCCAAAGAAAAAAGCAGCTAAGAAGAAAGCCGCTAAAAGGAAATAAGTCGAATATTTCTTTCAAAGTAATAAAAAGTCTCCCTCCGGAGACTTTTTCCTTTTTATGACCCATTTGGGTATCATATACAGCATTCGGGCAGACTTAATATTTTTGATCAATGGACAATAGTACTATCTCCGAAAATTTTTCGCTCCTGTCAAAACTGATGGACATCCACGGAGAAAATTCTTTTAAAACCAGGACCTACTCCATCGCCGCCTATAATATTGACAGGCTGCCCGTGCAATTGAAGGATACCCCCAGGGAAGAATTGTTTTCCCTGAAAGGAATTGGTGAGAGCATTGGCAAAAAAGTGATTGAGTTGCTGGATAAGGGCAGCATGGACATCCTTACTGATTACCTCGCGAGGACTCCTGTTGGAGTTGTAGAGATGTTGAAGATAAAAGGCCTGGGACCCAAAAAGATCAATATCATCTGGAAGGAAATTGGAATCGAATCAATTGGTGAATTGCTATATGCATGTAATGAAAACAGGTTGAGCCTGATAAAGGGATTCGGCGCAAAGACCCAGGCCAATATTATTGAAGCTATCGAATTTCACAACCAGCAACTCGGAAGATTTCTGTATGCAGAGATCGATGAACTTTTTCCCCAGGTGAGACCCTACATCCAATCATTATTTCATCCCCGATCGGTCACGCCCACGGGTGCTTACAGAAGGCAGCTACTAACTATTGATGAACTTGAGTTCATTGTTGAGGCCACCAATGAAGAGATAAAACCAAAATTTGAAACCGCCTTTCCTCCTGAACTCCTCGAAGAGAAGCCTGACACGTTAGTATATAAATTAAAGAATGGCCTACGGTTAAGGTTGTACACCGGTACCTCTGATCTGGCCAGGAAGCACTTCCTGCTTTCAGGAAGCAGGGAATTCACTGACGCGTTTATTATCCAGGCTCCCGCCAATGTATTTGATTCAAAAGTACAGGATGACGATTCGGCTATATTTACGAAGGCAAAACTTCCCTTTATTCCGCCCGCACTCCGGGAATCAGCATCCGTCATCGAAAAAGCAAAATCAGGCGCTTTGCCTGACCTCATTCAACTAAACGATGTGAAGGGCCTCATTCATTCACACAGCAACTGGAGTGATGGAGCCAATACCATCGAGGAAATGGCAAATGAACTGATAAAACGCGGGTTCGAATACCTGGTTATTTCTGACCACTCAAAGGCTGCCTTCTATGCGAATGGACTTTCAGAAGAACGCATCGTTGAACAACACAGGTACGTAGATGAACTGAATATGAAATTTGCAAAGAAAAATTTCAGGATATTCAAAAGCATAGAATGCGATATCCTGAGTGATGGTACCATGGACTATAGCGATGAAATACTTTCCTCATTTGATTTAGTAATTGCCTCGATACACAGCAACCTGAAGATGACGGAAGAAAAAGCAACCAGCCGGATATTAAAGGCCATTGCCTACCCGCATGTTAGAATCCTCGGCCACATGACGGGTCGTTTATTGCTTAGCCGAAATGGCTACCCTGTTGACCACAAAAAAATAATTGACAGCTGCGCGCAAAGCAATGTGGTAATAGAGTTGAACGCGCATCCCCGCCGTCTTGACATTGACTGGACCTGGATTCCCTATGCCCTGGAAAAAGGAGTGATTATTTCCATTAACCCCGATGCACATAGTCTTGAAGGATTTGATGACATAAAGTATGGAGTATTGGCGGCGCAGAAAGGCGGCGTTAGCAGGAATCAAAACCTGAGCAGCTATTCTTTGCGGGAGTTTGAAAAATTCATTTCCGCAGGAAGGATGTGATTAGTTGACCGGGGAGCCTTGTTTCACCCAATCATAGGTCTCTCCTTGTGCATTGAGCGACTTCTCTCCATCGCTTATGCGTTTGTTTTCCATTTCGGAAGTGAAGTTGACCGCCTTGGTGTTGTCATTCAGCTGAAAGTCGAGCACTTTCTTAATTTCTTTCCGGAGGTTTTCGTCTTTCACAGGAAAGCAAACCTCAATGCGGCTGTGCAGGTTACGATTCATCCAGTCAGCACTACCCATGTAAACCGATGTCTTCCCACCATTGTGAAAATAAAATATCCGCGCATGCTCGAGGTAGCGATCTACCAGCCTGATGACTGTGATATTTTCACTGAGGTTTGGAATGCCTGGAGCAAGGCAACAAATGCTTCTTACGAGAAGCTTCACCGATACCCCGGCCCGGGAAGCCTCATACAATAAAGAGATCATTTCGCGCTCCTGCAGGTTGTTTACCTTAATGATGATCTCCGCCTTCCTTCCCTGTCGCGCATTCCTGATCTCCCGTTTGATCATTTGGCTGAACCGCCTGATCAAGTTAAACCCCGCAACTAAAAGCTGGCTAAAGGGAACGTGATGATCGCGGGCGACATACTTTTGGGATTGCAGGTAATCAAATAACAGTTGAAGATCACGGCCAAAAATTCTGTCAGTTGTACATAGCACCTGGTCAGTGTAAAATCTGCCTGTAGATTCATTAAAATTTCCCGTTGATAGCAGCGCGTAATGCATTGTTCCCTGCCTTTCTTCACGTTTTACCAGCGCCACCTTTGCATGAACTTTCAAACCCGGTATGCTGTTAATGATACGCACGCCCGCCGCTTTCATTTTCTTTGACCACCTCAGGTTGTTGGCTTCATCAAAACGCGCTTTAAGTTCCACAAACACTACCACTTTTTTACCATTCCTTGCAGCACTTATCAATGCGTTGACTATATGCGATTCAGCTGCCACGCGGTAGAGCGTCACGTAAACTTCCTTAACACCAGGATCAATAGCGGCTTCATTAAAATACCTGAGTATACTATCATAGGAATGATAAGGTAAATGCAGGAGAAGCTCTTTTTCCCTTATAGCCTCGAATATAGATTTGCTGGTAGAAAGACCCGGATGCTCCACTGGTTTCCAATCCTCATAAAATAACTTTTGACTACCAGGTGCTGGCAAGGTAGAAAGATCCCGCAGGTTATGATACCGGCCACCCTCAACCATTTCTTCTTCCCTGAATTGAAAATACTGAATGATGAAGCTCTTTAGCTCAGCAGGCATCGTTTGATCAAACAGAAACCGGGTGGAAGGACCAATATCGCGTTTCTCCAGTTGTTTTTCAATTTTCTCCGCAAGGTCACCACGAAACTCATCTTCTATATTTAACTCTGCGTCACGAGTTAGTTTAATGGACCATGCGCCGTTGATTTTCTTTCCCGGAAAAACGAGATGCAGGTTTTCACGGATCACGTCATCGAGAAAGGCCAGGTAATGATCATTGCCTGAATCTGGCAATGCATAAAACCGCGGCAACCCATATGAAGGGATATTGAGGGTCCAGTATTGATGACCATTAACATCATCTTGGTGAAGAATATCGACTAAAAAGTAAAGCGCATTGTTTTCAAGAAAAAATTTCTCCGATGATTTGCTGTCGAGCTCCACTGGCTGGAGAAATGACAGAACCCGGGAGAGGAAATAACGGCGTATGGGTTCTTTGTGGGCGGGGAGTATGTCCTCGCCATAATATAGTATGATATTGCTTTCCTTCAGTGCGGGCAGAACCTGGTGCTTGAAAATCCTTCCAAAGTCATCGAGTTGTTGTTGTACCACATCCTTCACTTCAGCTGGAAGGCCTTTGGGATATTCATCCCTCAGGTTTGTTTTTTTTCCTTTGATGGCTTCGAAGGCAAAAATCGCGGGCATGCGGACGCGAAAGAATTCATCGAGGTTAGAGGAGAAGATGGAAAGGAAAGCAATGCGATTGTATAAGGGTACTGACTCATCCGCGGCCTCCCTGAGAACGCGCTCATTGAAACTTAGCCAGCTCAGGTCGCGATTTAAGAAAATATCACCGTCTGCCATCCCATTGACTAATTGACTAATTGACTAATTTAAATTCTCCCTAATCACTCTCATTACATTACCCCCCAAAATTCGCTTAATGGATTTATTGGAATAGCCTCTCCTCCTGAGTTCTTCTGTAATTTTCGGGTAGGTGGTCACATCCTCCAATCCGATAGGGAGTGAACTCACTCCATCAAAATCCGAACCGATTCCCACATGCTTGTCACCAACGAGTTTCACAATGTAGTCTATGTGATCAACCATCTGTGATAGCGTGGGTTGTACCTTTTTCATTTCAGAGCGGAAAAAGTTGCGCCATTGGGATCGAATGGTTGCCGAATCAACGTTGGAGGCAAGCAGCGAATCCATAAACTCCCTTCGCATTGCGCCGAGTTCATCAGCACGTTTATCATATTCCTTACTGATAAAACCGGAGTAGAAGTTGATGCAAATAACGCCACCATTACGTGCAACTGCCCTGATCTGGTCGTCCTTCACATTTCTGAAGACGGGGCAGATGGCCCAGACTGAACTATGCGAAAGGATGACGGGCTTTGTTGTGGTTGCTATGGCATCGTAAAAAGTTTGTTCGCCGGTATGCGAAAGGTCTACAATGATGCCCAGCTCATTCATTCTCTTCACCACTGACCTGCCAAAATCATTTAAACCTTTATGCGCGAGGTTAGCAGGATTATTGGTTTCATCCATGGCACTGCTCGCCCAGGGAATGCTATTGTTCCAGGTGAGCGTGAGGTACCGCATTCCCCGTTCATAAAGCTGTTCGAGCTTTGACATATCGTCCTCGATCATGTGGCCACCTTCCACGCCAATGAGGGCGACCAGTTTTTCATCTTTAATGCCTTTCATTATATCACGGTAGGTTTTAGCCAGCACCATCCTGTCAGCATTGCGATTCACAATGGAATACAATGAATCGATTTCTTCCATCGCATCTTTAAATGCCCCTTCTTTATTCCGCGGCGTTTTATCCGTCCATATCGAAAAGAACTGCACGTCTAGTCCGCCTTCTTTCCACCTGTCGAGATCACTATGACCCGCCGTCACGCGGCGTGAAATGTTGATACCATCAAGCACCGATGATGAAAGAACATCATTGTGCCCATCTGCTACGATGGCTTTGCGGTGCAGGGATTGGGTGGTTTGTGCCCCGGTGAAGTGAGAAATGCAAAGAAGGAAAAATATTATGATTGATTTAGAATTGGGAATTTGGATTGAGACCATGGGGTTCGATAGTTGAGCTGACGGGCTGACGAGCTGACTGGCTGACGAGCTGACGATAGTGTTCGTGCAATTAGAAAATGATTTGAATATTTGAAACCAAAAGTATCGAGTGATTAGAGGAATGAGTTCTTTCATTAAAAAACTTTCGTATCAAGATAGTGTGTTTTGGGGAGAAATAGGGTGTTAGTGGAATTGGGAATTTGGAATTCTCGATTCCCTCAAATAACCTCCAACAACACATCCCCGCCCACGGGATATCCCTGGCAGGTGAGCACTAGTCCCTTTTCAATTTCTGCATCCATCAGTACCTCATTATAGGCCATCCATACTTTGCCTGAAATGCAATGGGCCACGCAACTACCGCATCTGCCGGTATCGCAACTATAGGGAAGGTCGATGTTATTATCCCTGGCTGCGGAAAGAATTGTTTGAGGAAACTGCATCATGAAATGATGCCGCTCATTATTGATTTGAAGAGTAACATTCCTGGGAGTTGTATCAGGAGGGATGTTCTTTTTGGCTCGTGGAGTGGAGTCAAAGCTCTCCGTCTTGATATTTTGCCGGCTGATCCCTTCACTGATCAACGTTATTGTAACCATTTGCATATAGGTGAGCGGACCGCAAACGTAGAACATGGCCAGGTTAGTCTTTATCTTAGGATAAAGCGACAAAATCGATTGGAGGAGGGTATTGCTTAACCTGCTTCGATTCACATCCAACTTATTGCTGAATAATAAATGAAGATGAAATCTCTCCTTATGCTTTTCATGCAAAGCCTGGAGTTGTGATAGAAAAATTGCCTCACTCTCTGACCGGTTGCTATAAATGAGCACGATGGATGCGTTGCTTGTTGCAAGGAGCGTTTTGATCAATGAGAAGGCAGGTGTGATGCCGGAGCCCGCCACTAAAAAGAAAAACTGCATTTCATCGTTTACCTTTTCCGGGAGGCAAAAGAATCCATTAATGCCTGTTGTGTAGAGGATATCACCCACCTTCAGGTGTTCCAGTAAATAGCGGGAGAATTCGCCATTCACTACTCTTTTGATTGTAATGCTTAGTTTTTCATCTACGGCATGAGTGGATGAGATGGAATAACTACGCCTTTTTTCACCACTTATTGTAGAAAATACAAAGGTCATAAACTGACCGGGCTTGTACACAGGTTTCCAGTCGTCAAGCGGTTGAAGTTCGAAGGTCCTGGCTTCGGCAGTCTCGGGGATTATGCCTATGATTCTTACCTGTCGCAATGTTATTGTAAGGAGTTTAATGAGCTGGCCAGATGAAGATCTGAGGGTATGAGCTGACTGGCTGACAAGTGGTTCAGATGCCAGATACTAAAGGGCAGGTTAACAGGTCAGGTAATGAATTCGTCAGCTCTTCCGCTAGTCAACAACAACCAACCGGTTTACCAACCAGCAATTTATTTCAACACAAAATCCTCCAAAAACTTCGTATTAAAATCTCCCGACAGGAAGCGCTCATCTCTCATCAGTTGAAGATGGAAAGGTATAGTGGTTTTTATTCCCTCGATCACATATTCGCTCAATGCGCGGTGCATGGTGTTGATTGCTTCCTGCCTGGTTTGGGCAACAGTGATGAGTTTTCCGATCATTGAGTCATAATATGGCGGGATCACGTAGCCTGCGTATGCATGGCTATCCACGCGAACGCCATGTCCTCCCGGTTGGTGCAGTACTGTGATTTTACCCGGAGAAGGCCGGAAATCATTGTAAGGATCCTCCGCATTGATACGGCATTCTATGGAGTGCATTTGCGGAATGTAGTCCTGCCCGCTGATCTTCTCTCCCATTGCAATTTTGATCTGTTCTTTTATCAAATCAAAATTGATCACTTCTTCCGTCACGCAATGTTCTACCTGAATGCGGGTATTCATTTCCATAAAATAGAAATTCCTGTGTTTGTCAACCAGGAATTCAATTGTTCCCACACTTTCATAATTAATAGCACCTGCGGCTTTCTTTGCGGCCTCCCCCATTTGATAACGCAGTTCCTCCGTCATGAATGGTGAAGGTGATTCTTCCACTAGTTTCTGATGTCTCCGCTGAATGGAACAATCTCTTTCACTCAGGTGGCATACATTACCATATTGATCGCCGGCAACCTGGATCTCGATGTGGCGTGGCTCTTCCACGAATTTTTCCATGTAAATCCCGTCATTCTTAAATGACGCGGCCGCTTCCGTCTTTGCATTATTGTAAGCGCGTTCCATCTCTGCATCTTCCCATACTATGCGCATTCCTTTACCTCCTCCGCCCGCAGTTGCCTTGAGGATGACGGGATACCCCATTTCTTTGGCGAGGCTTTTAGCTTCATCGAGACTCTGCAACAAGCCTTCACCACCGGGTACAACCGGTACACCGGCTTTTATCATGGTTTCCTTGGCGGTGATCTTATCACCCATTGAATTGATCATGTCAGCAGTGGGGCCAATAAATTTTATCCCATGATCATTACAAATCCTGGCAAAACGTGCATTCTCAGCAAGGAACCCATAGCCGGGGTGGATGGCATCAGCGTTAGTGATTTCAACGGCTGACATGATGTGAGGAATGTTGAGGTAAGAATCACTGCTTTGGGGCTTTCCAATACAAACAGCTTCATCGGCAAATTTCACATGCAGGCTGTCGCGATCGGCGGTTGAATAAACTGCCACCGTCTTAATCCCCATTTCACGGCAGGTGCGAATTACACGAAGTGCGATTTCCCCGCGGTTGGCAATGAGTATTTTTTTAAACATTTATACAAGTTGAAAATTTGAGAATTTGAGAATTTGAAAATTGAGATAACCTGAAAACGCAGTACATTTTCAATTTCTCAGATTTTCAAACTTTCAAATTAATTAAATCGGTTCTACCAGAAATAATGGCTGATCATATTCCACCGGAGACGCATCTTCCACCAGTACCTTAACGATCCTGCCCTTGGTCTCACTTTCAATTTCATTGAATAGTTTCATAGCCTCGATAATGCAGACCACTTTACCGGGGGTGATCTCATCGCCGATTTCTACCAGGTTTGGTTTATCTGGAGAAGAGCGGCGGTAAAATGTACCGATCATTGGACTCTTGATAGTAATAAGATTCGCTGCATTGCTGTCAGACTCTTTCTGTTTGCCACCAGCGTCATGGCCGGGCGTATCCTGCCTGGGCGCTTGTTGTTGGGGAGGTGGGGCATAGCTAACCTGTGGTTGAGGAGCGGAGGAAACAACCTGTGTGATGTGCTCCTCTTTTTGTTTTATCGTAACTCTGAAATCCTTTTGCTCGATGGTCAACTCACCGATATTCGATTTGTTGATCATCTTGATCAACTCCTGGATTTGCTTAAAGTCCATGTTTTTCAATTTAACAGGCGTTTTATTTATAATAAACTAAGGTAACCTATTTATTAGTTTTCCGTTTTCCGTTTGCGGTTTTCCGTTCGAACCTCAAATTCGAAAAGATCCTCCTAATTCCCAAAGTTCTTATTTAACCCTCTCAACATACTCTCCCGTCTTTGTATTCACCCTGATCAGTTCTCCCTCATTTACAAACAACGGAACACCAACGGTAGCGCCGGTTTCCAGGGTAGCAGGCTTTAACGTGCGCGTAGCGGTGTCTCCGCGAAGACCCGGCTCACAATAGGTAACCTGTAATACGATCTTGTCAGGCAGTTCGGCGCCCAATATTTGTTCGTTTTCAGTATTGATCAGCACACTCACTTCCTGGCCTTCCTTAAGGTATTGAGGTGCATCGATGGCTGATTCCTGCAGGGCAACCTGCTCAAAGCTTTCGGTGTCCATAAAATTGTAGCCGGTATCATCCTTGTAGAGGAACTGGTAGGTTCTTTTTTCTACCCTTACCGGGAATATGGTGTCGCCTGAATTCCAGGTCTTCTCTATAGAGCGGTTGTTATCTACTCCTTTCAGTTTCGCCCACACCTTTGCTGCTGCGCGGGCCGTCTTGTTCTCACCAAATTCCACTACTGTATAAAGGCTTCCCTCGAGGTTAAGGATCAGTCCACGGCTTATGTCTGCTGTTGTTGCCATTTTATTTTTTTGAATGGTTATCCCGTGAAGCCCAGCCAGGTACAAACATTGCCTGGAGTGAAAGGGCCGCCAGCGGTTCAGTTTTTTAGAGGCGGCAAAGATAAGGCAGTGGGGAATGATGCCCAAAAAGGGAAATTGAAAGAACGTAATTTTCCGTGTCATCCATAAGCAAATGTTCGCGCTTTTTGACTTACCTTTAAACCCTACCTCACCGGACGAAACGTAACGAATGAAACCACTGCTGCTACCTATTATAGGCATTGCCCTATTTCTATCCGTGCATCGTGATGCGAATGCACAACTTCAAATTACCACAAGCACAAATGCCACTGCGCTTGCCCAGAAAATAGCGGGCGAAGGTGTAACCATTAGTAACGTCACCCTCACGGGTGGAAGCGTTTCCTCCGGTTTCTTCCGAAACCTGGGCGGAACTAACATTGAACTTGACAGCGGAGTGGTGCTGACGAGTGGCAGGGCAGCCAGTACCGGCTTCCTGGATGGATTAAATGGAGATGGTTTCACACCCGCCTCCCTCGTTGATGCTGACAATGCTGTAAATGTGCCCGGCGATAATGACCTGGCTGCAGCAATTGGCGTTCCTTTGTCACAGGGACGGGATGCTTGTATTCTCGAATTTGACTTTGTTCCGGTTGGAGATACCATACGATTCAACTATGTATTCAGTTCTGAAGAATACACTCCCAGTTTTGTTTGCGACTTCAATGACGCCTTTGCTTTCTTCATTTCCGGGCCGGGCATAACAGGAGTAGAAAATATTGCGCTCATTCCCAACACGACTACCCCGGTCTCCATTTTCAATGTGAATGATGTACAGGATCCCTTCTTAACGCTTTGTCCTAATAACCCGCAGTATTACGTAAACAATGAGAGCAATGTACATTTTAACCATGACGGACATACAGTGACTTTAACTGCTGTTTCACGGGTGCAGCCCTGCGAAAGGTACCACCTCAAGCTGGTCATCATGGATGTGGGCGATGCACTTTTCGATAGCGGAGTTTTTTTGGAAGCCGGAAGTTTGCGCTCTGATCCCTTGAAGATCGATAGCCATAACCCGTTAAATGATATCAATCTTCCCTACCTCGCGGAAGGTTGTGTTTCAGGGGCAATACATATATTCCGCAATGCGAAGAAGCCTTTTCCCCAAACGCTCAACCTCACCTTTGCGGGCACAGCTACTAATGGTACGGATGTGGTAACCATTCCTTCCACAGCAGTAATACCGGCTAACGATTCAGTAGTAATTGTTCCCATCACTGCCATCCAGGACCTGGTACCGGAGGGCCATGAGACCCTCAAGATTTACATTGGCAATAGTTGCGCAACTGTTTTTTCTGATAGTATTGAGATAGAGCTACGGGATATAGACCTTTTATCCATTACGCCGCCTGATAGTGCACGCATTTGCAGAACGAATTCAATACAATTGGAAGCGGTAACGGGGTACCTGAATTATGATTGGACGAATAGCGGTTCATTGTCAGCGAATGGAATCAATAATCCAATTGCCACTCCCACGGGTGAAAGCACTAATTATATCTGCACGGCAACGATTGGCGATTGCATTGCACGCGATTCTGTACTCATCAATTGGAAGACCGTTACTTTAATGGATAAGGCAGACGTGCTTTGCAACAGCGGCAACAATGGCTCTATCACCGTTAGCGGAAGCGGATGGGAAGGCGCTCCTACATTTGCCCTGAACAATGGACCTTTCCAAAGCAGTGGAACGTTTACCGGACTTGGCGTGGGCACTTACTGGATAAAAGTTACTGATGCCACCGGTTGTATGGACTCCATACAGGTTGACCTACAACAGGAATTTCCTGATGTGGCATTTACGTTTGCTGTGTCAGCTGCCACCTGCAGTATTACTCCTGATGGAAGAATCGAGGTCACTGCTTCGGGAGGCAATGGCGTTTATCAATATTCAGTAAATGGAACGAATTATCAAACGAGTAATATATTAATTGTTCCGGAAGGAACGTATACAGTTTTTGTAAAAGACGGAAATGGATGTATTGCTTCACAGGCGAACATCGAGGTAGGAAAAGTAAATACAATCGAGTTAAATGCTGAACCGGATACCTTTATGTGTGAAGGAACGAGTTACCAGCTAACGGCCACAGCAAACGTGAGTGGAATCATGTGGACGCCAAATATCAACCTGGCGAATCCTACCAGCCTTACTCCCATCGTGAGTCCTGCCACAACAACGGAATATTTTGTGACAGCCACTTTTGGCACCTGCTCCAAGATAGATTCTGTCACCATTAATATCTGGCCGGCTCCCATAGCCAACGCGGGGAATGATGTGGAGATATGTTATGGAATTACAGCACAGCTGAGCGGAGCGGGAGGCATCAGTTATGCATGGCAACCGGCAACAACTTTTGTAAGTCCCACTGATATTCATGACCCGATAGTCAAACCTTCTTCCACAACCAGTTACTTCCTGCATGTAACAGATGCGAATGGCTGTACCTCTCTTCAACCTGATGAGGTTGAGGTTCGTGTAACACCCGCCGTGGAAATTTTTGCTGGAAATGACACACTTGTGGCCATGGATCAACCGTTGCAACTTGGCGCAATTGAATTAAACAATAGTGGCGTGACGCACTGGGAATGGGAGTCCACAAGATTTTTGAACGATCCTCTGATCGCTTCACCCATTGCAATATTCACAGAACCATTCCCCACTTCACCGTATGAGTATACGTATACCGTTACGGGCACTACTGATATTGGTTGCCAGGGAATAGACCAGATCAGGGTCAAGGTGTATAAAGGACCGGAAATTTATGTTCCCACCGCCTTCACACCCAACAATGATGGAAGGAATGATGTGCTGATGGCGCTGCCTGTAGGGTTAAAGCAATTAAAATACTTCCGCGTGTTTAACCGTTGGGGTCAAATGGTATTCCAAACCACAGACGCATCCAGAGGTTGGGATGGCTTTATTGGTGGAAAGGACCAGTCGAATGCGGTGTACGTGTGGTCAGCAGAGGGAATTGATTATATGGGAAATGTGGTGGTGAGAAAGGGCCTGACTACGTTGATCAGGTAATTTGGAACTGGGAATTAGGAAATCGGCAGTTGCCAACTACTTCAGTGTGCCTCTCACCCGTTGCGAGGTGGGATCATAAAACATTTAGCAACTGCCAAATTCCAAACCCAAATTCCCCATTCCCAATCCCGGATTCCCAACCCAGCATCACATTCACTGGCATGGTTTTCTTATACCTTCAACCATGCAATTGGTGAAAAGACCGTTTTTTTTACTTTCTATTCTTTTCTTCTTGCCGGAGCTAAAGGTCTTTGGGCAAACAACGATTGTCACTGACTCGGTGTTCATTCCTGGTACTACCGTTGTCATTCCCGGGAAACATTACAAAAGGTCAGGGTTCCATAACCTATGGTGGGGAAGTCATTACAGGAACGTATGGTCCACTCCTGTTCGAGTTTCCAATGTTCAACTGGATACGATTGCCGGGGGATTAATTGCAACAGAAGAAAGCGGGAGCCGGCAAACAATGGGATTAAGACTAAAAAACCCTGAAGGTAAAGAATACGTCTTGCGAAGTATTGACAAAGATTTCGGCCGTGGATTAGGCGAACTTTTTGAAGGAACATTCGTAGCCAACGTGGCAAAAGACCAGTCTTCCATAGGTCACCCTTATGCCGCCATCACCATTGCGCCGATGATCGGGGCAACGGGCATCTATCATACTAATCCCCGCATCTATTTCGTGCAACGACAGAAGGCCCTTGGTAGTTTTAATGAGAAATACGGCGATCAGTTGTACCTGCTGGAAGAACGACCTGATGAGAATTGGGAAAATGCGGCGCACTTTGGATTTTCCAGGAATCTTATAGGCACCCCCAGGTTATTTGAAAAAATTTACGGCGATAATGACAACCAGGTTGACCAGGTAGTATTCGCGCGCGCAAGGCTTTTCGATATGTTCATTGGTGACTGGAGCAGGCATGCCGATCAATGGAGATGGGCGGAATTTGAAGAAGGAAATAAAAATTATTACAAGGCTGTGCCTCGCGACCGGGACCAGGCATATACCACCTTCGATGGTTTTTTCCCCTGGATTGCCTCGAGTGTGGCGGGTGCAAGGTTTCTCGAGAGTTTTGATAGTGATTTAAGCAATGTGAAGGACTTTAACCAGCCGGCCCGCATTCTCGATAAGAAATTCCTTAACGAGGTTACGAAAGAACAATGGATACAACAGGCGACACAGTTAAAGGCGGCGCTCACTGATTCAGTTATTGAATATGGTGTACGGCAAATGCCTGCAGAGGCCTTTGCCATATCAGGAAAGCTAATCATAGATAAATTAAAATCGCGAAGAGATCAGCTGGAAAGCTATGCCAGTGAATACTATGAATACCTTGCCCAGCGGGTTGACATCACGGGATCGCAAAAGAGAGAATTGTTTGATATCAATCGTATCAATGATGACTCCACTGAAATAAACATCT
>Ga0196972_1000107_pt1 | contig 68788 bp, 72 predicted proteins | sample S1v_2013CmetaG_FD_148618 | JGI IMG/M metagenome (GOLD analysis project Ga0196972, IMG submission 148618) | Soil microbial communities from Anza Borrego desert, Southern California, United States - S1+v_20-13C | ecosystem: Environmental > Terrestrial > Soil > Desert | place: USA: California...
CCGCCGAACTTGGTCGACAGGATCGTCGTGATCGCCGCCGTCAGCGTGGTCTTGCCGTGGTCCACGTGGCCGATCGTGCCCACGTTCACGTGCGGCTTGGTGCGCTCGAATTTACCTTTTGCCATTTTTTCGCCTTCCGAAAAAAGAACTGACGATCACTCGCTTCAACTGGTGCCCTTGGCGGGAATCGGACCCGCGACCTCTCCCTTACCAAGGGAGTGCTCTACCACTGAGCCACAAGGGCGAAATTCTTCTCGCCTGGCAAGCCGATCGGTGGAGCGGGAGACGGGAATCGAACCCGCGTCATTAGCTTGGAAGGCTAAGGTTCTGCCATTGAACTACTCCCGCAGTCGGGCTTGGGTTCAAGGCCCCTGGCGGTGCCACCGGCCGGGCCGGCTGGCGCTCCTTCTTCGCTGCCACTTCTCTTCGCTTGCACATTCGCCGGGCTTCTCATCGAAGCCTGGTGGAGGAGGTTGGATTCGAACCAACGTAGGCGTAAGCCAACAGATTTACAGTCTGCCCCCTTTAGCCACTCGGGCACCCCTCCGGCGAACCGCGGAATATACCATGTTTGGGCTGCTGCAGCCCCGCTTGGATGTTGCATCCGCGTCGCGCAGCCGCCGATCAGCCGAAGAAGCCCGGATGCCCGCGCGCCGCCAGCCATTCTCGCGCCTCGGCGAAGTGGCCACAGCCGAGGAAGGGCACCGGCGGGCGGGCCGCCGACAGGGGCGAGGGATGGTTGGCCTGCAGCAGCAGCGCCTCTCGCCCATGGTCCTGGGCCGTGCGGGCGATCAGCCCGGCCTTGGCCTGGGCGTGCGCGCCCCACAGGAGGTAGGCGCAGGGGCTCGCCGCCGCCGCAACCGTCCGGATCAGCTCATCCGTCAGCGCCTCCCAGCCCTTGCGGGCATGGCTGCCGGGACGGCCGTCCTCGACCGTCAGGGCGGCGTTGAGCATCAGCACCCCGTGCTCGGCCCAATGCACGAGCGACCCGCTGGCCGGCTGCGGCCGTTCGCGGCCACAGCCCAGCTCCTTGAAGATGTTGCGCAGCGAGGGCGGGATCTTCACCCCGGCCGGCACCGAGAAGGCCAGCCCCTCGGCTTGGCCGGGACCATGGTAGGGATCCTGCCCCAGTATCACGGCGTGCACGCGGTCCAGCGGCGTCGTTTCGATCGCGCGCAAGGGCCGCGGCGGGTAGATCACCGCGCCGTCGGCCAGTCGCTCGCGCAGGAAGGCCGAGAGCCGCCGGCCGGGCTCGCCGGCGAAAAAACGGTCCACCACCGGCTGCCAGCCCGCCGCCAGCCGCAGCGTCGCCGGGTCCCAGTCGAGCAGGCGGCTGGGCTCTTGCAGGGGCAGCGACAGCGCCTGCGCTTCGCGGGCGCTCATGGCCTGAACAGGGCCGCCAGCGCGGCGCCCGGGTCCGGCGCGCGCATGAAGGCCTCGCCGACCAGGAAGGCGTGCACGCCGGCCGCGCGCATGCGCTGCACGTCCGCGGGCGCCAAGATGCCCGACTCGGTGACCAGCAGCCGGTCGGCCGGCACCTGCGGCAGCAGCCCCAACGTGGTGTCCAGCGATACCTCGAAGCTGCGCAGGTTGCGGTTGTTGATGCCCACCAGCGGGGTCTTCAGCTTCAACGCCCGCTCCAGCTCGGCCCCGTCGTGCACCTCGACCAGCACCGCCATGTCCAGGCTGCGGGCGATTGCCTCCAGCTCGGCCATCAGGCCGTCGTCCAGGCAGGCCGCGATCAGCAGGATGCAGTCGGCGCCCATGGCGCGCGATTCGTAGACCTGGTAAGGGTCGACCACGAAGTCCTTGCGCAGGACCGGCAGGTCGCAGGAGGCGCGCGCCTGCTTCAGGTAATCGGGCTGGCCCTGGAAGAACTGCCGATCGGTCAGCACCGACAGGCAGGCTGCGCCATGTTCCGCGTAGCTCTGCGCGATGTCGGCCGGCACGAAGTCGGGCCGCAGCACGCCCTTGCTCGGGCTGGCCTTTTTCACCTCGGCGATCACTGCGCTGGCACCGGTCTCGATCTTGCGGCGCAGCGCGCCCTCGAAGTCGCGCGTCAGCACGCGGCTTTCCGCATCGGCGCGCATGGCCTCGAACGTCAGCTTCTTCTTCGCCGCCGCGATCTCCTCGCGCTTGACGGCGACGATCTTCTGGAGGATGTCCATGCGTCAGCCGCCGAGCTGGCGCGACAGCGCCACCAGGCTCTCCAGCTTGGCCTTGGCCGCGCCGGACGCGATCGCCTCGCGCGCACGGGCGATGCCGTCGGCAATGCCGCTGACCACGTTGGCCGCATACAGCGCCACGCCGGCGTTGAAGGCCACGATGTCGCGCGCGGGGCCCGGCTGGTCGTCCAGCACGCCCAGCAGCATGGCGCGCGACTGCTCGGGCGTTTCCACCTTCAGCGCCCGGTTGCTCGCCATCGCCAGCCCGAAGTCCTCGGGGTGGATCTCGTACTCCGAAACCTGGCCGTCCTTGAGCTCGCCGACCATGGTGGCCGCGCCCAGGCTCACTTCGTCCATGCCGTCGCGGCCGTAGACGACCAGCGCGTGCTCGGTGCCCAGCCGCTGCAGCGCGCGCACCTGGATGCCGACCAGGTCCGGGTGGAACACGCCCATCAGGATGTTGGGCGCGCCAGCCGGGTTGGTCAGCGGACCCAGGATGTTGAAGATGGTGCGCACGCCCAGTTCCTTGCGCACCGGCGCCACGTTCTTCATGGCCGGGTGGTGGTTGGGCGCGAACATGAAGCCGATGCCGACTTCCTGCACGCAGCGGGCGATCGCGTCCGGCGGCAGGTTGATGTGCACGCCCAGGCTCTCCAGCACGTCGGCGCTGCCCGACTTGCTGCTGACGCTGCGCCCGCCGTGCTTGCTGACCTTAGCGCCGGCGGCGGCGGCGACGAACATCGAGCAGGTCGAGATGTTGAAGGTGTGCGAGCCGTCGCCGCCCGTGCCGACGATGTCGACCAGGTGGCTGCGGTCGGCGATGTGGACCTTGGTCGAGAACTCGCGCATCACCTCGGCCGCGGCGGTGATCTCGCCGATGGTTTCCTTCTTCACGCGCAGGCCGGTGATCAGCGCGGCCGTCATGACCGGCGACAACTCGCCGCTCATGATCAGCCGCACGACCTTGAGCATCTCGTCGTGGAAGATCTCGCGGTGCTCGATGGTGCGCTGCAGCGCTTCCTGGGGTGTGATGGACATGGGGAGCTCCGTGTCGGTGGAAATCGGTTGGGGTGTCATGCGCCGCGGGGCGCGTCGGTGAGGGCCAGGCGCACGCCGAAGCCGACGAACATCAGGCCGGCCGCGCGGTCCAGCCAGTGCAGCCCGCGCTGGACCGACTGGCGCCGCGCCATCCAGGCGGCGGCCAGCGCCCAGCCGCTGTTGACGGGAATGCTGTTGAAGTTGAACAGCGCGCCCAGCAGCACGAAAGCCAGGGCCTTGTTCGGCGCCTCGGGCGCGATGAACTGCGGCACGAAGGCCAGGAAGAAGATCGCGACCTTGGGATTGAGCACGTTGGTCCAGAAGCCGCCGAGGAAGACCGCGCGCAGGCTGGCCGGTTGCGCGCGGGCCAGCGCTGCCAGGTCGGCCGTGGCTTGCGGGGCCCGCGCCAGCAGCAGCTTCACGCCGATCCACACGAGGTAGGCCGCACCCACCCACTTCAGCACCGTGAAGGCGATGGCCGATGCCGCGAGCAGCGCGCCCACGCCGACCGCGGCGGCGAACACGTGCACGAAGCAGCCGGTGGTGATGCCCAGCCCGGCCACGATGCCGGCGCGCGCACCGGATCGCAGCGCATTGCTGACGATGTAGAGCACGTCCGGACCCGGCGTCAGGTTCAGCAACCAGCCGGCGGCAATGAACAGCAGAAGATGGTGCAGGTCGGGCATGGATCGACCTCAGTTCGCCAGGAAGCGGCGGATCGCGTCGGCCGCACGGTCCACGCCGGCTGCATCGACGTCGAGGTGGGTGACGAAGCGCAGGCGGTACAGGCCGGTAGCGAGGATGCCCTCGGACTTGAGCGCCGCCAGCAGGTCCGCCGAGCGATCACGCGCCGGCCCCACCAGGTCGACGAACACGATGTTGGTCTGCGGCGGTTCGACCTGCAGGCCGTCAATGCCGGCCAGGCGCTCGGCCAGCCGGCGCGCCAGCACATGGTCCTGGGTTAGCCGGTCCACATGGTGGTCCAGCGCATGCGAGGCGGCCGCGGCCAGCAGCCCGGCCTGCCGCAGGGCACCGCCGGCCATCTTGCGCACGCGCCGTGCGCGGGCGATCAGCTCCCGGGATCCGCACAGGGCCGAACCGGCCGGGGCGCCCAGGCCCTTGCTGAAGCAGATCGAGACCGTGTCGAAGTGCCCGGCGATGCGCCGCGCCGCCGCACGGGCATCGCCGCCCTCGCCGGCCACCGCGACGGCCGCATTGAACAGGCGCGCCCCATCGAGGTGGGTGGCCAGGCCGTGGCCGCGCGCCAGCGTGGTCGCCTGCCGCAGGTAATCCATCGGGATCACCTTGCCGCCCAGCGTGTTCTCCAGGGCCAGCAGGCGGGTGCGGGCGAAGTGCGGGTCGTCGGGCTTGATCGCCGCCTCGATGGCCGCCAGCGCCAGCGTGCCGTCCGGCTGGTGCTCCAGCGGCTGCGGCTGCACGCTGCCGAACACGGCGGCACCGCCGCCCTCCCAGCGGTAGCAGTGCTGCTGCTGGCCGACGATGTATTCGTCGCCGCGCTGGCAGTGCGCCAGCACGGCACAGAGATTGGACTGGGTTCCCGTCGGCAGGAACAGCGCCGCCTCGAAGCCCAGCAGCGCGGCGATCTGCTCCTGCAGCGCGTTGACCGTGGGGTCGTCGCCGAACACGTCGTCGCCGAGCGGCGCCGCGAGCATCGCTTCTCGCATGGCGGCCGTTGGCCGCGTGACGGTATCGCTGCGCAGGTCGACGAGGTTCATGCCCTTTGCTCCAGGAAGTTCTTCAGCATGGCGTGGCCGTGCTCGGTCAGGATGGACTCGGGGTGGAACTGCACGCCCTGGATCGGCAGCTCGCGGTGCCGCACGCCCATGATCTCGCCATCGTCCGTCCAGGCGGTGACCTGCAGCGACTCGGGGCAGCCGTCCTTGGCGATCGCCAGCGAGTGGTAGCGGTTGACCGTGAAGCGCTCGGGCAGGCCGGCGAACACGCCTTCGCGTGTCGTGGTGATCTCGCTGGTCTTGCCGTGCATCAGTTCCCGGGCCCGTACGATGCGGCCGCCGAACGCGGCCCCGACGCCCTGGTGACCGAGGCACACGCCCAGGATCGGGAGCTTGCCGGCGAAGTGCCGGATGGCGTCGACCGAGATGCCCGCTTGCGCGGGCGAGCACGGCCCGGGCGAGATGAGCAGCCGGTCGGGCGTGCGAGCGGCCACGCCCTCCACCGTGATCTCGTCGTTGCGGAACACCTCCACCTGCGCCCCGAGTTCGCCGAAGTACTGCACCAGGTTGTAGGTGAAGCTGTCGTAGTTGTCGATCACGAGGACTTTCATTCCAGGCCCTCCTCGACCAGCTCGCTGGCGCGCAGCAGGGCCCGCGCCTTGGCCTCGGTTTCCTTCCATTCCAGCTCGGGCACCGAATCGGCGACCACACCGGCCGCCGCCTGCACGTAAAGCGTCTGGTCCTTGACGATGCCGGTGCGGATGGCGATGGCCACGTCCATGTCGCCGGCGTAGCTCAGGTAGCCGCAGGCGCCCCCGTACAGGCCACGCTTGCTCGGCTCCAACTGGTCGATCAGTTCCATCGCGTGCACCTTGGGTGCGCCGGTCAGGGTGCCGGCAGGGAAAGTGGCCTTGAGCACGTCGATGCTGGTCATGCCGTCCTTCAGAAGGCCCTCGACGTTGCTGACGATGTGCATCACGTGGCTGTAGCGCTCGATGGCGAAGGCCTCGGTCACCTTGACGCTGCCGACCTGCGCGATGCGGCCGATGTCGTTGCGCGCCAGGTCGATCAGCATCACGTGCTCGGCGCGCTCCTTGGGGTCGTTGACCAGCTCCTGCTCGATCGCCTTGTCCTGCTCCGGCGTGGCGCCGCGCGGTCGGGTGCCGGCCAGCGGGCGGATCGTGACCTTGCGGCCCTGCTCGACCTGCTCCTGGCGCACCAGGATCTCCGGCGAGGCGCCCACCACCTGGAAGTCGCCGAAGTCGTAGTAGTACATGTAGGGGCTGGGGTTGAGCGAGCGCAGCGCCCGGTACAGCGACAGCGGCGATTCGGTGTAGCGCTTCTTGATCCGCTGGCCGACCTGCACCTGCATGAAGTCGCCGGCGGCGATCAGCTCCTTGGCGCGCTCCACCGCCTTCAGGTAGTCGGCCTTGGCGAACTCGCGCTCGGCCGGGAAGCCGGCCGAGGGGCGCACTTGCGGTGCGCTGACCGAGTACTTGAGCTGCTCCTTGAGTTCGCGCAGCCGCTTCTTGCCGTTGCTGAAGGCCTCCGGGCGGGCCGGGTCGGCATACACGATCAGGTACAGCTTGCCCGACAGGTTGTCGATGACCGCCAGTTCCTCGCACTGCAGCAGCAGGATGTCGGGGCAGCCCAGCGTGTCGGGCGGACAGGTCTTTTCCAGCTTCTTCTCGATGTGGCGCACCACGTCGTAGCCGAAGTAGCCGGCCAGCCCGCCGCAGAAGCGCGGCAGCCCGGGACGCAGCGCCACCTTGAAGCGCTGTTGGTAGGCGGCGACAAAGTCCAGCGGGTTGCCGCGCGCCCGCTCGGTCACCTCGCCATCGGTGACCACTTCGGTGATGGCGTCGGCGCCGAAGCCGCTGGCGCGCAGCAGCGTGCGGGCGGGCAGGCCGATGAAGCTGTAGCGGCCGAAGCGCTCGCCGCCGACGACGGACTCCAGCAGGAAGCTATGGCGGCCCTGGCCGCGCCCATGGGCCAGCTTCAGGTACAGCGACAGCGGTGTTTCGAGGTCGGCGAACGCTTCCGCAATGAGGGGGATGCGGTTGAAGCCTTGCAATGCAAGGCTCTTGAACTCGAGTTCGGTGATCACGGGATGAGCCTCCACAAGCTCGCGTGGCGCAGGGCCACTTTTCCATTCGGGGGTCCCAGCGGGTGGGACGGCGGGGGCACGGGGAGTGCCCCGTGCAGGTCAGGAACGCACGTCGACAGGCTTGCGCCAGGGCCAGGCTCCCCGGCCGAAGCAACCTGTCAGGATGGTGCGGTGGATGGACATTGCGACGGCAGTGTAGCAAACGCGCTCCGGGCACAAACCCTGATGGCTCGCGCCGGGCGCGCTGCAACAATCCGTAACCAAAACGAACGGTCGTTCTTTTTTTCAGGAGTTGGCAATGAAGGCATTCCGATCGCTCGCCGCTGCAGCACTGGCGGCGCTCGTCGCCGTGGCAGCCGCACAGGCCGAACCCGTCACGGTGGCGGGCGTCAAGTACGAGGACAGCACCGAGTTGCGCGGCGCCCGCCTGCAGCTCAATGGCGCCGGCGTGCGCTACAAGGCCGTCTTCAAGGTCTACACCGCCGGGCTGTACCTGCCCGCGAAGGCGTCCACGACCGATGAAGTGCTGGCCATGCCGGGCGCCAAGCGCATGAGCATCACCATGCTGCGGGAGATCGACTCGGCCGAACTCGGCAAGCTGTTCTCGCGCGGCATGGAGGACAACATGGACAAGACCGCGTTCTCCAAGCTGATCCCCGGCGTGCTGCGCATGAGCCAGATCTTCAGCGAGCACAAGAAGCTCAATCCCGGCGACAGCTTCATGATCGACTGGATCCCCGGCACCGGCGCCATCGTCACGGTCAAGGGCGTGCCGCAGGGTGAGCCGTTCAAGGAGCAGGCCTTCTTCAACGCCCTGCTGCGCATCTGGCTGGGGCCCAACCCGGCCGACTGGAAGCTCAAGGAAGCGCTGCTGGGCAAGGCCGGCTAGAGCCAGCCGGCGACCGCGGCCATCGAATCCAGGAAGCCGTCGGCATCGACGGCACGGACCGGCTGGCCATGGTTGTAGCCATAGCCAACCAGCAGCACGGGGCTGCCGGCCGCGCGGGCGGCCGCCGCATCGTTGGCCGAATCGCCGATCACCAGCGTGCGCGCCGGCGCCGAGCCGAGCGCGCGGCAGGCCTCCAGCAGCGGCAGCGGATCCGGCTTCTTGCGCTCGAACGCATCGCCGCCGAACACGTGGCCGAAGTACGCCAGCAGCCCCTTCTGCTGCAGCAGGTCCCGGGCGAAGCCGGTCGGCTTGTTGGTCACGCAGGCCAGACGCAGGCCGGCCTCGCGCAGCACCTGCAGGCCCTGCTGCGCGCCCGGGTAGACCGCCGCGTGCCGGCCGTTGACTGCGCCGTAGTGGCGTTGGTACGCGTCCCACGCCGCTTCGTAGAGCGAGTCGGCGCCGCCGGCCTCGCGCAGGGCCGAGCGCACCAGGTATTCGGAACCCTTGCCGACCAGCCGCTCGACGACGGCGGCCGGGAGTGGCGGCAGGGCCAGTTCGCCCAAGGCGGCATTCAGGGCGACGACGAAGTCCCCCAGCGTGTCGACCAGGGTGCCGTCCAGGTCGACGATGGCGGCCTGCAGTCCGGTGAAACGGGGCATGCCGCAAGTGTGCCGCATGGCGGCACCCGGCCCGCGTTCAGGCCGGCACGGCGTCCAGCCCCGCACGGCCCCAGTGCCGGTGGCGTGCGATGGCAGCGATGAAGGCCTGCGCCAGCGCCACCCGGCCCGCGGGTTCGCCCCGGTTGATCAGGACGCCGTCGGCCGAGGGCGAGCCGGCGTCCAGCCCGGCCGGCCGCAGCAGGTCCACGGCTTCGCCGATCACGCAGATCGGCTTGCAGTGCCGGAAGGCCTCCAGCACGAAGCGCACGGCACGCCCGTCCTGCGCCAGCGCCTGCGCGTGCGCCGCGCCGCCCGGGACCAGCACGGCATCGAAGGCGAGCGAGGACGTGGTGGCCAGGCACTGGTCCACCGCCAGTTGCTGGCCGGAGGAAGTGGACACCACGCCCAGGTGGGCGGCCACGACCTTCACCACCACCTGCTGGTCGGCCAGTGCCTGCTGGATGATCTTGAGCGCCCCGATCTCCACCCCGGGTGCGACCAGCACGGCGACCCGGCGCGTGGCGACCGGGTTGTTCTCGGCCGCCTCCATGCCGAGCGAGGGCGAGGCCTCCACTGGCGGGCGCCCGCGGGGCTCGCGAAAGCCGGCGCGGCCGGCGGCCGCCTTCGCGTCCGGCACCAGGCCCAGCGGCTCCGCCACCTTGCGCGCCAGCCGCGCATCCACGTGCGCGAGGTTGTCCACCACCCGCTGCCGGATGGCCACCGTCTCGACCCGCGACAGCTCGTACAGGAAGGCGCTGACGATGTGCTCCTTCTCCGCCGCGCCCTGGCTGTTCCAGAACAGCGTCGCCTGGCTGAAATGGTCTTCGAAGCCAGGGCTGCGCCGCCGCAGCTTGGGCGAGTCGATCGCCTCCGGGTGGCTCTGGAAACCCTGCTGCCCGCCGTCGACCCGGAACTCGGCGCCGCTCGCCAGCGAGTTGGGTTCGTACGCTACCGGGCCGCGCGCGATGCCGGTGCGGTGCTGGCCATCGCGCTGGAAGGTGTGGAAGGGGCACACGCTGCGGTTGATCGGCAGCTCGTGGAAGTTGGGGCCGCCCAGCCGGCCGACCTGGCTGTCCAGGTAGGCGAACAGGCGGCCCTGCAGCAGCGGGTCGTTGCTGAAATCGATGCCGGGCACCAGGTGCGCCGGATTGAAGGCCACCTGCTCGGTCTCGGCGAAGAAGTTCTCGGGGTTGCGGTTGAGAACCAGCTTGCCCACCCACTGCACCGGCGCCAGTTCCTGCGGGACCAGCTTGGTGCAGTCCAGCAGGTCGATGCCCAGCGCATCGGCCTTGCCATCCTCCACCATCTGCAGGCCGAGCTCCCATTCGGGGAAGGCGCCGCGCGCGATCGACTCCCACAAATCGCGACGATGGAAGTCCGGGTCCTCGCCGGCCAGCCGGCGCGCTTCGTCCCAGGCCAGCGCATGGCAGCCCAGCCGCGGGCGCCAATGGAACTTGACGAAGTGCGAGGCGCCCTGCGCGTTGACCAGGCGGAAGCTGTGCACCCCGAAGCCTTCCATCATCCGCCAGCTGCGCGGCAGCGCCCGGTCGGACATCAGCCACATCAGGGCGTGCGTGGTCTCCGGCGCCAGCGACACGAAATCCCAGAAGGTGTCGTGCGCACTCGAGGCCTGCGGCATGCCATGGTGCGGTTCGGGCCGCAGCGCATGCACGAAGTCGGGGAACTTCATGGCGTCCTGCACGAAGAACACCGGGACGCTGGCGCCCACCAGGTCGTAGTTGCCTTCGCGGGTGTAGAACTTGACCGCGAAGCCGCGCAGGTCGCGCACCGTATCGGGCGAGCCGCGCTCGCCGGTCATGCCGCAGAAGCGCACGAACACCGGCGTGCGCGAGCCTGCCTCCTGCAGGAAGTCGGCTCGCGTGAAGGGCCGCAGCGACTTGTACAGCTCGAAGTAGCCGTGCGCGCCGGCGCCGCGCGCACCCACCACCCGCTCGCGGCTGCGCTCGTGGTCGAAGTGCGTGAGCTTCTCGCGCAGCTGGAAGTCCTCGAGCAGCGTCGGCCCGCGCAGGCCCGCCCGCAGGGAGTTGTGGTTGTCGGGGATCACCACGCCCTGGCTGGTGGTGAGCACGCCCTCGGCCGGCTCGCCGAAGGCTTCCAGCTGCCGGTGCTTGCTGCCGGCGCCATCGCCGTTGCGGGATCTGCGCTGCGCGTCCGCCTTGGACTGGGCCATGGAAGCTCCTGGGTGCGGCATCCCCACGCAAGGCGCAGGTGCGTGACGGTTCTGAACGGCTCAGGTGTCGAGGTCGAGCGCCGCTTCGATGGTGCTGACCACCGCGGCAAGTCCCACCGCTGCCGCCGCCGCGGCAGCGCACCACACCAGCCAGTCCGGCACCGTGGCGATCACGTCCATGGCTCTCTCCTTCGGCACTCGCCCGCTATCGACTTCCCCACTGTGCCAAGCTCATGGGGAGGACCCCGTAGCCCGGCAGCGGGCCCATCTGTCCGACACGGGTGCTCGCTGGCGTAGGAGGGTGCCGACAACCCATCCGGGCCGGGTGGCCTGCCCGCGATGCGGTCCTACTGCGGCCCGTTCGCCGGCCTGCGAGCATGGGGCATCCAGGAACCAAGGAGTTGCGCGATGACCCGACGGATGACCGAACCGCCGACCACCCCCGGCGGCGACCACCCGGACCCGCACCCGAAGAGCGGCAACACGACCATGGTGCAGGGCGAAACGCAGGAGCGGGTGCCGCGCATGCCGCACGAACGCGACGAATCGGCCGACCAGCAGGCCAGCACGGAACCGTCCAACCGCCGGGTCGGCGAGCAGGCCCATGCCGATGCGCGGCGGGGCGTGGCCGACACCACCCGCGGCGCCGAGGCCGACGCCACCTACGAGAAGCTGCGCAAGGAGCGGCCGGCCAGCGGCGGCAAGCCCCGCCCCTGAGCGGAATCAGCCGCGCAAGGCGGCGCGCATGGCCTGGATGACGGCACCGTAGTCGGGCTGGCCGAAGATCGCGCTGCCGGCCACGAAGGTGTCTGCACCGGCGGCCGCCACGCGCGCGATGTTGTCGGCCTTGATGCCGCCATCCACCTCCAGCCGGATGTCCTTGCCGCACGCCTCGATGCGGCGGCGCGCCTGCTCGACCTTGCGCAGCGCCGAGTCGATGAAGCCCTGGCCGCCGAAGCCGGGGTTGACGCTCATGATGAGGATGAGGTCGATGTCCTCGATCAACCAGTCCAGCACGTCCAGCGGCGCGGCCGGGTTGAACACCAGCCCGGCCTTGCAGCCGCGCGCCTTGATGGCCTGCACGCTGCGGTGCGCATGCGGCGTCGCGTCGGGGTGGAAGCTGATGTAGTCGGCCCCCGCGTCGGCAAAGGCCTGGGCCAGCGCATCGACGGGTTGCACCATCAGGTGCACGTCGACCGGGACCGGGGTGCCGTCGGCGCGGCGCGCGTGCGGCTTGAGCGCGGCGCACACCATGGGGCCGAAGGTGAGGTTGGGCACGTAGTGGTTGTCCATCACGTCGAAGTGGATCCAGTCGGCGCCGGCGGCGACGACCGTGCGCACTTCCTCGCCGAGGCGGGCGAAGTCCGCCGAGAGGATGGACGGGGCGATGCGATGGGTGGTGCTCATGGGCGTGATTCTCTCAAACGCTCTCCCGGCCGGCCCTGCCGGGTACCATCGGGCCGATGGCGAGGTACGAGTTCAAGGTGGAGGTGCAACCCGAGTACCTGCCCGGCCAATCGGCTCCGGAGCAGGGCGTGTTCAGCTTCTCCTACACGATCACGATCACCAATTCCGGTGAGGTGGCGGCGCAGCTCGTCGCCCGCCACTGGATCATCACGGACGCCGCCGGCCAGGTGCAGGAAGTCAAGGGCCTGGGCGTGGTCGGGCACCAGCCCCTGCTGCAGCCCGGCCAGTCGTTCCAGTACACCAGCGGCTGCCGGCTGCGCACGCCCACCGGCACCATGCAGGGCAGCTACTTCTGCGTCGCGGAGGACGGCGAGCGATTCGATGCGCCCATAGCCCCCTTCCTGCTGGATGACGGCGGCCAGCGCGTGCTGCACTGAGCCGGCTTCGCCCTTTCTTTCTTGTCAGGAGACGAATGAACGAGATCACCGCCTTCTGGGGCGAATGGCTGCGGCCCTCGGCCGGATTGCCGACCGTGCAGTGGTCGCTGCTGCTGGCCCTGGCCGCGGCGGCCGGGCACCTGGTGCAGCGGCACCTGGCCATGCCCAAGGTCGTCGGCTATTCCGCCATCGGCGCGATCGCCGGCCTCGCGGGCTTCCCGGGCGCCGCCTGGCCGCTGGAGGGCATAGGCCTGTTCCTGCTCGAACTGGGCGTGTCGGTGGTGCTGTTCGAGACCGCCGGGCGCATCGCGCTGCGCTGGTTCCGGCACAACCCCATGGTGCTGCTGCAAAGCCTGCTGGAGGCGGCACTGACCTACGCGGCGGTCTATTTCACGCTGCGCTGGTTCGACGTGCGGCCCTCGGTGGCCGACGCGCTGGCGCTGGTCGCGATCGCCTCGTCGCCGGCGGTGCTCAGCCGCGTGTTCGGCGACATGCGCGCGGCCGGGCCGGTGACCGAACGCGTGATCGTGCTGGCCACGCTCGGCGCCCTGTACGCGCTGATGCTGGTGGCCGGCCGGGCCAGCCTGATGCACAGCGAGGAAACGCGGATGCTCGCACTGCTGTTCCCGGTCGCCGTGGTGCTCGGCATCTCGGTCGTCGTCGGCGCCGGCCTGGCGCTGGTGCTGCGCACCGCACTGCGTTTCATGAGCCCCACCAGCGAGAACACCTCCATCCTGCTGCTGACCGCCATCGCCGCCGGCACCGCGCTGGCCTCGCACTTCGGCGGCTCGGCGCCGCTGGCCGCGCTGCTGGCCGGGCTGCTGCTCAAGCAGCTCAACCCGCGGCCCTGGGCCTGGCCGCGGCAGCTCGGCACCGCCGCGTCGCTGCTGGTCATGCTCAGCTTCGTGCTGGTGTCCGTCGTCGCCGCGCAGGCCGACTGGAACCCGGCGGTCGCCGGGCTGGTGCTGGCGCTGGTGGCGGCACGCGGCCTGGCCAAGGTGTTCGGCCTGCTGCTCGCCAACCCGGGCAGCGGCACCAGCTGGAAGCAGGCGCTGATGACCGGCGCCGCGATGTCGCCCATGTCCTCGCTGGCCCTGCTGCTGGTGGCCGAGTTCACGTCCGCATCCCCCTCGTTGGGGCCCCGCATCGCCAGCATCGCGCTGCCGGCGATCCTGCTGGTGGAGGTGCTGGGCGCCATCCTGGCGACCTTCGTGATCCAGCGGGCCGGCGAAGGCTCGCGACCGGAGCCGAGCGCCGGCATCCAGGCCAACGGGGTGCAGCGTGCCTGATCCGGTGCTGAACGCCAGCGCACCCTCCGAGCCGTCCTACCAGGACGCGCCCACGCTGGAGCCGTTCCGCGAATCGGCGCCGCTGACGCTGGGCGTGGAGCTGGAATTGCAGCTGGTCAACACCCACGACTACGACCTGGCGCCGTATTCCGACGAGATGCTGCGCCTGATGCGCAAGCTCGAGCTGCCCGGCTCGGTGGTGCCGGAGATGACCTCCAGCATGATCGAGATCTCCACCGGCGTGTGCGATTCGACCGCGCACGTGCTGGGCGAGCTCGGCCAGCTGCGCGATGCCCTGGTGCGCAGCGCCGACAAGCTCAACATCGCGGTGGTGGGCGGCGGCACCCACCCGTTCCAGCAGTGGCACCAGCAGCGCATCTACGACCGGCCGCGCTTTCGCGAGCTGTCCGAGCTGTACGGCTACCTGTCCAAGCAGTTCACCATCTTCGGCCAGCACGTGCACGTGGGCTGCCCCGGCGCGGATGAGGCCCTCCTGATGCTGCACCGGATGTCGCGCTACATCCCGCACTTCATCGCACTGTCGGCCTCCTCGCCCTACGTGCAGGGGCAGGACACGCAGTTCGATTCGGCCCGCCTCAACTCGGTGTTCGCCTTCCCGATGTCGGGGCGGGCGCCGTTCACGCTGTCCTGGGAGGGCTTCGACGCGTTCTTCACCAAGACCACCCGCACCGGCGTGGTCAAGAGCATGAAGGACTTCTACTGGGACATCCGGCCCAAGCCCGAGTACGGGACCATCGAGATCCGCGTGTTCGACACCCCGCTGACCATCGAGCGCGCCGCCGCCCTGGCCGGCCTGGTGCAGTCGCTCGCCTCCTGGTTCCTGCACGAGCAGCCCTTCATGCCGGCCGAAGACGACTACATGGTCTACACGTACAACCGCTTCCAGGCCTGCCGCTTCGGGCTGGAGGCGGTCTACGTGGACCCGGTCAGCGGCCGCCACATGCCGCTGCGCGAGCACATCCAGTTGACCCTGCAGCAGATCGCGCCGCACGCCCAGCGGCTGGGCGCCTGGCCGGCCGTCGAGCAGATCGTGCAGGACGCCGCCCGCGGCGGCAACGACGCGCGCTGGCTGCGCCAGCGGCAGGCCCGCGAGCGCCTGCTGGCCGAGGTGGTGCGGCAGGCTGGGGAACGCTTCAAGGGCGGCGCGTAAGGATCCGGGCCGTGCGGCCGGCCCGGCTTTTGCCGCCGCCGTCCTACAACCGCGCGGCGGGTCGCCGCCCAGAATGCCCGCAGCACCCCGCCTCGCGGGTGCCTTCACGGGAGGCTGGCCGGATGTCGATCATCGGAACCATCGTCGTCGGATTCATCGTGGGACTGCTGGCGCGCGCGCTCAAGCCCGGCGACGACAAGCTGGGCATCATCATGACCACGCTGCTGGGGATCGCCGGCGCGTTCCTCGCGCGCTATGCCGGCATGGCCCTGGGCTGGTACGCCGAGGGCGAGCCCGCCGGCTGGATCGCCTCCATCGTGGGCGCCATCGTGCTGCTGGTGATCTACGGCATGGTGCGAGGCCGATCGCACCGCAGCTGATCCGGATTCACGCGGCGGGCGCGGTTATCCTCGCCCGGCCATGGGTGAATTCGAGCTGATCGACCGCTTCTTCCTGCGCCCCGGACGGCCCGCCGCCGAGGGCGTGGCGCTCGGGGTCGGCGACGACTGTGCGCTGCTCGCGCCCACGCCCGGCCAGCAGCTCGCCATCTCCAGCGACATGCTGCTCGAGGGCCGGCATTTCCTGCCGACGGTGGATCCCGACAGCCTGGGCCACAAGGCGCTGGCGGTGAACCTGAGCGACCTGGCGGCCTGCGGCGCGCGTCCGCTGGCGTTCACGCTGGCGCTCGCCTTGCCGGCGGCCGACGAGGCCTGGCTGGCAGCCTTTTCGCGCGGGCTGTTCGCGCTGGCCGATGCCCACGGCTGCACGCTGGCCGGCGGCGACACGACGCGTGGCCCGCTGGCCATCTGCATCACCGTGTTCGGCGAAGTGCCGACCGGCCAGGCCCTGCTGCGCTCGGGCGCGCGGCCCGGCGACGACATCTGGGTCAGCGGCACGCTGGGCGACGCACGGCTTGCACTGGAAGCGCTGCGCGGCGGGCTGGCGCTGCCGCCCGCGATGCTCGCCTCGGTACGCGAGCGCATGGACCGGCCGGTGCCACGCTTGGCGCTGGGACAGGCCCTGCGCGGCATCGCCAGTGCGGCGATCGACGTCAGCGACGGGCTGCTGGGCGACCTGGGCCACCTGCTGCGCCGCTCCGGCGCCGGCGCCACCCTCGACACCGTGGCCGCGCAGGCACTACTGGCCGCCCGGCGGCTGCCCGATGCCGCCGCGCTGCCGGATGCCGCGACCCAGCTCGAGTACGTGCTCGCGGGCGGCGACGACTACGAGCTGGCCTTCACGGCGCCGGCGGACCGGCGAGGCGACGTCGAGGCTGCCGCCGCGACCTGCGCCACGCCGGTCACCCGCATCGGGCGGGTCGACACGGAGCCCGGCGTGCGCCTGGTCGGCGACGGCGCGCGGGCCGACCGCCCGTACCGGTCCTTCGACCATTTCGGCTGAACGCCGGCACTGTCGTCGGCCGCTGCGTGGCCGCGTTGAGAAAGGCCCATGCGCCGCTTCCTGCCCCTCGCCTTCGCTCTCGCACTGGCGCTGCCGGTGGCAGCTCCGGCCCAGCCCCGCAGCTACCTGGCCACCGTGGTCCACGTGACCGATGGCGACACGGTCTGGGTGCGCCCGTCCTGGGGCGGACCCTCGATCCAGGTGCGCATCCAGGGCATCGACGCGCCCGAGAGCTGCCAGGCCTTCGGCCCGCAGGCCACGCAGGCGCTGCGCCAGCGCCTGTGGCGGCAGCCCGTGAAGGTCGAGGAGCGCGGCCGCGACGACTACCGGCGCACGCTGGCCCGCCTGCAGTGGTCGGGCCAGGACGTCGGCGCCTGGCTGGTATTCAGCGGGTTCGCGTGGTCCTACCGCTACCGCCGCGATCCCGGGCCCTATGCCAGCCTGCAGGCCCAGGCGCGCCAGGCCCGCCGCGGGCTGTGGAGCGAGCACCAGCCGATCGAGCCGGCGCGCTTTCGCAAGCTGCACGGGAACTGCGAGCCGCACGAGCGGCGCTGAGCGGGCCCATTCCCGGCTCGCTACCATTGGGCGCATGAGCGTGCCCCTGCCATCGTCCCTGGAAGCGCCCCTGCGACCAGCAGGCGGACGGCCCGATGCGCGCTTCCTGCTATCGCACCCCGCGCACCTGGTCGCACTCGGATTCGGCAGCGGCCTCAGCCCGGCGGCGCCGGGCACGGTCGGCACGCTGTGGGCCTGGCTCTCGTTCCTGGTGCTGCAGGCCTGGCTGCCGCCGGCCGCACTCGGCTGGGTGGTCGTCGCCAGCGTGCCGGTGGGCTGGTGGGCCAGCACGGTCACGGCTCGCGACATGGGCGTGGCGGATCCCGGCGCCATCGTCATCGACGAGATCATGTCGTTCTGGCTGGTGCTGTGGCTGCTGCTGCCGGCCGGCTGGCTGGCGCAGCTGCTGGCGTTCGCGCTGTTCCGCTTCTTCGACGCCGCCAAGCCCGGGCCGGTCGGCTGGGCCGACAGCCTGTTCCACGGCTTCGGCTGGCGCGGCGGGCTGGGCATCGTGTTCGACGACCTGGTCGCGGCGTTCTGCACCTTGTTGGTCCTGGCCCTCGGGCAGCGGCTCGCATGGACGCTGGCCTGACCGCCCCCTGCGAGGAACTGGCGCAGGCCCTGCAGGCGCGCGGCTGGATGCTGGCGACGGCCGAGAGCTGCACCGGCGGGCTGATCGCCGCCGCCTGCACCTCGCTAGCGGGCTCCAGCAACTGGTTCGAGCGCGGCTTCGTCACCTACTCCAACGAGGCCAAGACCGAGTTGCTGGGCGTGGACGCCCAGGCCATTGCCAGCCACGGCGCGGTGAGCGAGATCGTGGCGCGCGCCATGGCTTTCGGCGCCGTGCGCCACTCGCGCGCGAAAGTGGCGGTGGCCGTGACCGGCATCGCCGGCCCGACCGGCGGCAGCGCCGACAAGCCGGTGGGCACGGTCTGGTTCGGCTTCTCGGTCGATGGCCGGCTGTCGAGCGAGCGGATGCTGTTCGACGGCGACCGCGCCGCGATTCGCGAGGCGACGGTGCGCCATGCGCTGGCGCGCCTGCTGGCACTGATGGAAGGAGCTTGAGATGAATGGATCGGGTCGCGCGACGGTGTCGCAGCAGGACAAGGCGCAGCGCATGGCGCGGCTGCACGCGCAGCCCGGCTGCTTCGTGATCCCCAACTTCTGGGACGTGGGCTCGGCCCGGCTGCTGGAGTCGCTCGGCTTCGAGGCGCTGGCCAGCAGCAGCGCCGGCTTCGCCTTCTCGCGCGGGTTGCCGGACATGGGCGTGACGCGCGAGGCCAAGCTGCAGCACCTGCGCGAGGTCTGCGCCGCCACCTCGCTGCCGGTCAGCGCCGACCTGCAGAACGGGTTCGGCCATAGCCCCGAGGAAGCGGCCGAGACCATCCGGCTGGCGGCGCAGGCCGGCGTGGTCGGCGGCTCGATCGAGGACTGCCGCGGGCTGGTCGACGAGGAGCCGATCTACGAGCTGTCGCAGGCGCGCGAGCGCGTGCAGGCGGCCGTCGAGGCGGCCCGTTCGCTGCCCTTCCCCTTCACGCTGACGGCGCGCGCCGAGAACCACCTGTGGGGCCGCGACGACCTGGACGACACCATCCGGCGGCTGGTGGCCTACGAGGAGGCCGGCGCCGACGTGCTGTTCGCGCCGGGGCTGAAGACGGCGGACCAGATCCGCGCCGTGCTGGCTGCCGTGAAGAAGCCGGTCAACGTCATCATGGGCGCGCCCGGCAGCCCGCTGGACCTGGCGCAGCTGCAGGCCATGGGCGTTCGCCGCATCAGCGTGGGCGGCTCGCTGGCGCGCACCGCCTATGCGGCGCTGCTGGCGGCCGGCCGCGAGATGCGCGAGCAGGGCACCTTCACGTACGCGCGCGAGACACCGCCCACCAGCTGGTTCAACGACGCATTCGGCGGCTGAGGCCGGCGCCGCGCCTCAGTCCAGCGTCGGCGCGACGCGAATCCCGGCGGCGGCCAGCCGCTTGCGCAGCGCGAGGACCGCACGATCCTTGCTCAGCAGGCCGGCACGCCGTGCTACGGCGAGGTCGATGAACTTCTGGTCGTCCGGATCGCGGCACACCAGGCCCGCGCGGGGTGCCGGCGGCACCGGCTGCGCGTGGCGGTCGAACGCCGCCAGGACGTCGCCGGGCGCAGCACCTGTCGCGGCCAGCCGGCGCGCGAGCTGCGGATAGGCCAGCACCCGCTCCAGTTCCTCGCGCATGGCGGCCGTCGCCAGCCATTGCAGGCGGCCGGCCAGCAGCCCCTGGTGCAGCGGCTGCGCCGCCGCATCGCCGAACACGAACGCGTCCAGCACGACGTTGGTGTCAAGCACGAGGGGCCGCATCGCCGGACGCGCCGCGGGCCGAGCCCGCGACCATGTCGAAGCGGAACAGCCGGCACTCGATCGGGCCGTTCCACAGCGGGACGCGGCGCGACTCCTTCAGCCGCATCCGCGAGGGCAGCTTCAGGTCCGGCGTCAGCACCCAGGCCGTCCAGCCGGCGTAGTGCCGCTTCCAGTGGGCCGCCAGGGCGGCGAAGAAATCCTGTCCCTCGTCCGCCTGCGGGCGCTCGCGCCCGCGCTGCGCGCGGCCGGCCACCCCGGCCGTCTCGATTCGCTCGCCATAGGGCGGGTTGAGCAGCATCAGGCCGGGGGCGTCGCAGGGCGGCAGCCGCTGCAGGGCATCGCCGCCGCGCAGTTCCAGCGCCGCCGCCACGCCGGCGCGCTCGGCGTTGCGACGCGCGAAATCGACCATGCGGAAGGCCACGTCGCTGCCGAAGACCGGCGCGGTGGGCGCGTGCCGCGCGGCCTGCGCCTCGTCGCGCAGCTGCTCCCAGACATGGGCCTGGAAGGGTTGCAGCCGCTCGAAACCGAAGCGGCGCAGCGATCCCGGCGCGATGCCGCAGGCCAGCTGCGCGGCCTCGATGGCCACCGTGCCGCTGCCGCAGCAGGGGTCGTACAGCGGCACGTCCGCCTGCCAGCCGCTGGCCGCGATCATGGCCGCGGCCAGCGTCTCCTTCAGCGGCGCCTCGCCCTTGTCCTCGCGCCAGCCGCGCTTGAACAGCGGCTCGCCGCTGGTGTCGATGTAGAGCGTGCAGTGGCTTGCGGTCAGGTGCGCGAACAGGCGCACGTCCGGGCGCTGGGTGTCGACGTCGGGACGCGTGCCGGCGCGGGCACGGAAGCGGTCGGCCACCGCGTCCTTGATCTTCAAGGCCGCGAAGTTCAGGCTCTTGAGCGGGCTGTGCTGCGCCGTGACCTCCACCTTGAAGCTCTGGCGCGGGGTGAACCAGGCCTCCCAGCTGATGGCCGTGGCGGCTTCGTACAGGTCGGCCTCGGCGCGGTAGGGCGTGTGCGACAGCTGCACCAGCACGCGCTGGGCCAGCCGGCTGTGCAGGTTCAGGTGCAGCGCATCGCGCCAGGCGCCGCGCGCCACCGCGCCGCCGCGGCCGACCAGCAGGTCCTCGCCGGCCAGGCCGGTGAGCCGGTGCACCTCGTCGGCCAGCAGGTCTTCCACGCCGGCGGCGCAGGGCAGGAACAGTTGCAGCGTCACAGGGCCTTTCGCAGGTTGGCCGGCGCGATCCGCAGGGCTTCACGGTACTTGGCCACGGTGCGGCGCGCGCACTCGATCCCCTGTTCCTTCAACATATCGGAGATGCGGCTGTCGGACAGCGGTCGCGCGGTGTCCTCGGCGGCGACCAGCTGGCGGATCAGGGCCCGCACGGCGGTCGAGGAGGCGTTGCCGCCGGTCTCGGTGCCCAGCGCCGAACCGAAGAAGTACTTCAGCTCGAAGGTGCCCAGCGGCGTCGCCATGTACTTGGCGGTGGTCACGCGCGAGATGGTGGATTCGTGCAGGCCCAGTTCGTCGGCGATCTCGCGCAGCACCAGCGGGCGCATCGCCAGTTCGCCATGCACGAAGAAGTTGCGCTGCCGCTCCACGATGGCGGTGGAGACCCGCAGGATGGTGTCGAAGCGCTGCTGGATGTTCTTGATGAACCAGCGCGCTTCCTGCAGCCGCTGCTGCAGCGCATGGTGCCCCTCGCCCCGGTGCGCCTTGAGCGCGCCGGCATAGGCGTCGTGCACGCGCAGCCGCGGCAGCACGTCGGGGTTGAGCTGCACCCGCAGGCGGGCCGGGTTGCCCGGACCGGCGCTGCTGACCAGCACGTCGGGCACCACGATGTTGCGTTCCACGTTGGCGAAGCGGCGCCCGGGCTTGGGCTCCAGCCGGACGATCAGGGCGATGCCGGCCTTGACCTCGGATTCCGATAGCCGGCAGAGCTGGGCGAGCCGCCGCACGTCGCGGCGGGCCAGCAGGTCCATGGACTGGCGGCAGATGGCCAGCGCCGCATCGCAGGCGGCGGCGTCGGCGCCCTCCTCCTCGCGCAGGGCCTGCAACTGCAGTTGCAGGCATTCGGCCAGGGAACGCGCACCCACGCCCACCGGCTCCAGGTGCTGCAGCAGCCGCAGCGCGACCGTGAAGCGGTGCACCAGTTCTTCGTGCTGCTCCGGCTCGTCGGGTGCGAGCGCGGCCGCCAGTTCCTCCAGCGTGTCCTCGAGATAGCCGTCCTCGTCGAGCGACTCGATCAGGACACGCAGCGCGGCCTGGTCTTCCGGCGCCAGCCGCAGGGCCAGGGCCTGGCGGTGCAGGTGGTCCTGCAGGGTCTCGTGCCCGCCGGCGAGGTCGATCGCGTCGGCACCGTCCTCGCCGTCGGCCTCCTTGCGCCGGGCCGGCGCCTCGCCGCCCCACTCGCCGTCGTCGGGCATCAGCTCGACGCTGCCGTCGCCTTCCCAGTCCGTGACCGCGTCGGCCAGCAAGCTGTCGGTATCTGCGGCCTCGGTCGCGCCCTCCGCCGCCTCCTCGCGCTCGGATTCGGGCGGCGGGATGTCGGCCTGGGCGATGCCGAACTCCTCGCGCGGCGCCTCGTCGGCCGCCAGCTCGAGGAAAGGGTTGTCGCCGAGCATCTGCTCGACCTCCTGCGACAGCTCGAGCGTCGACAGCTGCAGCAGCCGGATCGACTGCTGCAGCTGCGGGGTCAGCGCGAGGTGCTGCGAGACCCGAAGCGACAGCCCCTGCTTCATGGGTGCCCCCGGCGCACCATGGCTACATCCTGAAGTGCTCGCCGAGGTAGACCCGGCGCACGTCGGCGTTGTCGACGATCTCCGGAGGCGTGCCCTGCGCCAGCACCTCGCCCTCGCTGATGATGTAGGCGTGGTCGCAGATGCCCAGCGTCTCGCGCACGTTGTGGTCGGTGATCAGCACGCCGATGCCGCGCGACTTGAGGAAACCGATGATGCGCTGGATCTCGATGACGGCGATCGGGTCGATGCCGGCGAACGGCTCGTCCAGCAGGATGAAGCGCGGCTGGGTCGCCAGCGCGCGGGCGATCTCGACCCGCCGCCGCTCGCCGCCCGACAGCGCCGGCGCCGGCGAGTCGCGCAGGTGGTCCACCCGCAGGTCTTCCAGCAGCGCCGTGAGGCGGGTCTCGATCTCCTCGCGCCCGAGCGGCCGGCCTTCGGGACCGTGCTGCAGTTCCAGCACCGCGCGCACGTTCTCCGCCACCGTGAGCTTGCGGAAGATCGAGGCCTCCTGCGGCAGGTAGGACAGGCCCAGGCGCGAGCGGCGGTGGATCGGCATGTGCTCCACGGCCCGGCCGTCGATGGAGATCGCGCCGGCGTCGGCGCGCACCAGCCCCACGATCATGTAGAACGAGGTGGTCTTGCCGGCGCCGTTGGGCCCCAGCAGGCCCACCACCTCGCCGTTGTCCACGCCCAGCGAAACGTCCTTGACCACCGCACGGCTGCCATAGGTCTTGCGCAGATGAAGGGCCTCCAGCCGGCTGCGCACCGGCAATCCCTCGGGAGCGGCCAGCGCCGCCTCCGTCGCATCCACCTTCACCGGGCTTCCCCGCGCAGCGTCGTGCTCGGCCGCAAGGAGGCCGGTGGCGGCGCAGCCGGCCGCTCGGCCGGTGCCGGGGCCGATGCGGCCTCGCGCGGTGCCAGTACGGCGCGCACCCGCCCGCCGGGCGTGGGGGAGCTGGGCCCGCCGTCGACCGTGAACACCTCCGTGGTGTTGTCGTAGACGATCAGGCTGCCCATGGTCTCGTCGGCCAGCGTGGCCCCGCGGTAGCGGCGCATCTCGGCGCGACGGATGAACTTGACCCGGTCGGCCTTGCCGTCGTACTCGATCACCTCGCCTTCGCCCTCGATGTACTCGTCCACGCCTTCGCGCTTCTGGCGGAAGAACGCGCGCTCGCCGGGGGCGGCGGTGACCACGCCGTACTGGTAACCCTCGGGATCCTGCCGCACGTCCACCCGAGCGCCGCGGATGAGGATGGTGCCCTTGGTCAGCACCACCCGGCCGGTGAACACGCTGGTCTGGCGCAGGTCGTCGTAGCGCAGCGCATCGGCCTCGATGTTCATCGGCTGGTTGCGATCGGCCCGTTCGGCGTGCGCCGGCAGGGCGAGCGCGGCCAGCGCGAGCAGGAGGGCAGGAAGGAGGCTGTTCATAAAGGCATGAATCTTGCTCACGATTGTACCGGCGCTGTCCCGTCCAGCCCGAACGAAACGGCCCGCCGAAGCGGGCCGGTGCCATGGCGCGGGCGTGGCGATCAGCGCGCCTTGCGGGCCTCGGCGATCAGGTACTCGGCGACCTGCACCGCGCGCGCCATGCTGCCGGCCATGGTGCCGTCGGTGTACCAGCGGCCCGCGATGCCCAGCGCCGGCACGCCCTCGACCCGGTAGGCGTCCTGCAGCTGGGTGGCCTTGCGGGCCTTGGTGGAGATCGAGAACGAGTTGTAGATCTCCTGGAACTTCGCCTTGTCCACGCCGTTCCTGCCGACCCACTCGACGATCAGGTTCTCCTTGTCCAGCGGCTGCTTCTCGGCGTGGATGGCGTGGAACACCTTGCCGTGCAGGTCGAGCTTGCCCATGGCCTCCAGCGAGTAGAACAGGCGCTGCTGCGGCACGAAGCTGTCGCGGAAGGCCACCGGCACCCGGCGCAGCACCACGTCGGCCGGCAGGCGCTTCTGCCACACATCCAGCTGCGGCTCGAAGGCGTTGCAGTGCGGGCACGAGTACCAGAAGAACTCGACCACCTCCACCTTGCCCTCGGGCGCCTCGGTGGGGGCGCGCTTGTCCAGCGACTTGTACTGGTCGCCGTCCTCGGGCTTCTTCTGGGCCCGCGCCAGCGGGGACAGGCCCAGCCCGGCGGCGGCAACGGCGCAGGCGGCGCCCGCGGAGAACACACGACGATCCATCTTGGTTTTCACTCCTTGAGTTGGGCTCAGAGCCGGTGCCCGCGGACTTGGTTCCCGGCGGCGGTCAGCGCTGCACCCGCACCAGCGCGGTTTCCAGGCCGACGGCCTCGAGCTTCTCCTTGCTGCTGTCGGCGTCGTCCTTGCGCTCGAAGGGGCCCACGCGCACCCGGAACACCTGGCGGCCGGACTGCTCGCGCTCGGTGACCCGTGCCTCGATGCCCATCAGCGAGAGCTTGGCGCGCTGTGCCTCGGCGTCCTCGGCGGTGCGGAAGGCACCGACCTGGATGAAATACAGGAACGGGTCGGCGGCGGCCGGCTTGCCGGCCCGTGCCGCGGCCAGGTCGCCCAGCGGGTCGGGCGACCCCGAGATCGCCGGCGCCGGCTTGCCGGCCACGGCCGGCGGCAGCGGCGCGGGGGCCGGAGCGGCCGGCGCCGGTGCAGCCGCCGGCGGCCGCGCCGGCGTCTTGCCGTACAGCGGCGCGTTGGGATCCCAGTTCTGGTTCTTCTTCGACTCGGCCGCATCCTGCTCGGCCGTGCGGCCGGGATGCTTGCTCACGAAGGGAATCGGCACCTTGGTGACGTAGACCGCCACCGCGAGCGCGGCACCCAGCCCGATCACGACCCCGATGACGAGGCCCACCAGCACATTGCCACGCTGTCTGTTCAACATCCTGCTCACTTCATCCGATGCGGCCGTCGCGCCCGCACCCCACATTCCTTGATGCGGCCGTCGTGCCGACGCCCGCACCTCACATCTTTTGATGCGGCCGTCGTCCCGACGCCCGCACCTCACATCTTTTCCGGCGCAGCGACACCGAGCATCGCGAGGCCGCTGCGCAGGACCCGGGCGGTGGCGGCGACCAGCGCCAGCCGCGCCCGCTTGAGGGCCTCGTCATCCACCAGGATGCGCTCGGCATCATAGTAGGAGTGGTAGCTGCTCGCGAGCTCGCGCAGGTAGAAGGTCACGTCGTGCGGCGCGAAGTCGGCCGCCGCTGCGGCCAGCATGTCGGGGTAGCGCGCCAGCTGCAGCATCAGCGCCAGCGCCGCCGGGCTGTCCAGCAGCGACAGGTCGGCGGCCTGCAGCGACGCGGCATCCCCGCCCCACATCGCCAGCACCGAGCAGATGCGGGCGTGGGCGTACTGGACGTAGTAGACGGGGTTGTCGTTGTTCTGCGCCAGCGCCAGGTCGACGTCGAACACGTACTCGGTGTCCGGCTTGCGCGACAGCAGGAAGAAGCGCACCGCATCCTTGCTGGTCCATTCGACCAGGTCGCGCAGCGTCACGTAGCTGCCGGCGCGCTTGGAGATCTTCACCTCCTGGCCGCCGCGCATCACGCGCACCATGGTGTGCAGCACGTAGTCGGGATAGCCGGCCGGGATGCCGACGCCGGCCGCCTGCAGCCCGGCGCGCACCCGCGCGATGGTGCCGTGGTGGTCGGTGCCCTGGATGTTGACCGCCTTGCGGAAGCCCCGCTCCCACTTGGCGATGTGGTAGGCCACGTCCGGCACGAAGTAGGTGTAGCTGCCGTCGGACTTGCGCATCACGCGGTCCTTGTCGTCGCCGTACTCGGTCGACTTCAGCCACAGCGCGCCGTCCTGCTCGTAGGTCTTGCCCGCCTGCTGCAGCCGCTGCACCGTGTCGTCGACCTTGCCGCTGGTGTACAGGCTGGACTCCAGGTAGTAGTGGTCGAACTTCACCGCGAACGCCCGCAGGTCCAGGTCCTGCTCGTGGCGCAGGTAGGCGACCGCGAACTGGCGGATGCCGTCCAGGTCCTCGACGTCACCGGACGCCGTGAAGGCGCGGTCGTCCGAGGTCACGGTCTTGCCGGCCAGGAAGTCCTGCGCGATGTCGGCGATGTAGTCGCCGTTGTAGGCGCTCTCGGGCCATCCCGGGTCGCCCGGCTTGAGCCCCTTGGCGCGCAGCTGCACCGACGATGCCAGCGTGGCGATCTGCACCCCGGCGTCGTTGTAGTAGAACTCGCGCCACACGTCCCAACCCTGGCTGGCGTACAGGTTGCAGATCGCGTCGCCCAGCGCCGCCTGGCGGCCGTGGCCCACGTGCAGCGGGCCGGTGGGATTGGCCGAGACGAACTCCACCATCATGCGCTGGCCGTTGGCCGGCCGGTGGCCGAAACGCGCGCCGGCCTGCAGCACCTCGCGCACCACCTGCTGCTTGGCGGCGGGCTTGAGGCGGATGTTCAGGAAGCCGGGGCCGGCGATCTCGACCGCGTCCACCCAGCGCTGGAAGGCGGACGACTGCAGCAGCTCGGACCGGAGGTTCTCCGCGAGCTGGCGCGGGTTGAGCTTGAGCGGCTTGGCCAGCTGCATGGCGGCGGTGCAGGCCAGGTCGCCGTGCGCGGCCGCCTTGGGCGATTCGAACGCGGCCTTCGCCCCCGCGCCCGGCGACAGCCGTTCCAGCCCGGACGCCAGTGCGCCGAGCAATTCTTCTTTCACCAGGAGCATCGGGGGATTTTACGGGCGCGACCTCATCCGGGCGTCGTCGCAGCCGGGGCCGCCGGCGTTTAATGCAAGTCCCGCCGGGACGCAACCCATCATCGAAGGAGATTCCGCATGAAACAGCTGCTCCCCCTGATCGCCCTCGGGCTCGCGCTGGGCCTGGGCTCCGTCCAGGCCGCCGGGCCGGCCGGCTCGCCCCAGGGCGGCGACAAGGCCGCCACTACCGCGGGCCGCACGGCGCAGCAGAACAGGATGGCGACGTGCAACAAGGAGGCCGGCGACCGGAAGGGGGACGAGCGCAAGGCCTTCATGAGCGATTGCCTGAAGAGCAAGCCGGTGTCCCAGCAGGACAAGATGAAGAGCTGCAACGTCGAAGCCAAGGGCATGAAGGGCGACGAGCGCAAGAAGTTCATGAGCGACTGCCTCAGGAAGGCCTGAGCTCCTCCGCCCTGGGGGCTCCTCGCCAGCCTGGAGGACGCGGGCCGGACGACGTCCACGCTACAAAGCCGGCCCGTTGACTTCGATCGAGGAGATTCCCATGCAGAAGATGATTGGCCTGGTCGCCCTGGGGCTGGCCCTGTCGCTCGGCGCCGCGCAGGCGGCCGGCCCGAAGGAGAAGGCCTCGCCGGCCGCGGCGGGGCAGCAGTCCCGCATGAAGGACTGCAATGCCGAAGCCAGGTCCAAGGCACTCAAGGGCGACGAACGCAAGGCGTTCATGAGCGAGTGCCTGAAGAAGAAGTGATGAAGTCCTGACCGGCGGGGCGTGCCCCCCGCCCGGTCAGCCCAGTTGCCCCCAGCCGCGGGCCAGGAACACCGCCGGCAGCGGGATCAGGGGGACGATGTGGGCCTGCCACATCACCCAGCGCCGCACGGTGCGCACCTCCTCGGCCGACGGCAGGCTGCCGTCCGCGCGCAGCGCCTTGCGCCAGGCCAGGAAGCGCAGGGTGGGCCGGATCGACATCAGGCCCACGATGGCGAACAGGCCGACCTTGGACCACAGCAGCCAGTTGCTGCCGTACCAGCCGGCCCCCTTCATGCCCAGGAAGATGCGCGCCAGCCCGGTCGCCAGCACCGCCAGCGCGGCGATGCCGTAGATGCGGTCCACGATCACGAGCCGCTCGACCACCGTGGGATTGAGCCATTCGGGCCGGCAGATCGCGGTCTCGCTCGTCAGGAAGACGACGATCGCCAGGACGGCGGAGATGTGCAGGAAGGCGAGCAGGGCTTCGAGGGTCATGGTTGGGCTGTGGCGCCTTCGCGCCAGAAGTCGGGCCGGCTGAAATGCTGCTTGAGGAAGTCGATCCACAACCGCACCCGCACCGGCAGGTGCTTGCGCTGCGGAAAGACCGCGTAGATGCCGTTGGGGGGTGCAGCGTACTCGGCGAGCACCTCCACCAGCCGGCCGGCCTGCAGGTCGGCCTCCACTTCCCAGGTGCTGCGCCAGGCGATGCCCCAGCCGCGCAGGCACCAGTCGTGCAGCACCTGGCCATCGGTGCAATCGAGCGGCCCGTTCGGGCGGTAGTGGATGATTTCGGTGCCCCCCCCCTTGGGGATGGTGAACGCCCAGCCGCGCACCTGCGAGGCCTCGCTCGACAGCAGCAGGCACTGGAAGCGCGCCAGATCGCTGGGCTGCTGCGGGGTGCCGTGGCGCGCCAGGTAGTCCGGCGTCGCCACGCACAGCCGCCGGTTGTCGGCCATGCGCACGCTCACCAGCGAGGAATCCGGCAGGTCGCCGACCCGCACCGCGCAGTCGTAGCCCTCGCCTGCCAGGTCGACCACCCGGTCGCTGAGGTTGAGCGAGATGGTCACGTCCTCGTGCGCCTCGCGGAACCGCGGCACCAGCGGCGCCACGTGGCGCCGGCCGAACCCCGCCGGGGCGGTGATGCGCAGGTGGCCGCTGGCCTTGACCCCGCCGGCACTGACGCTGGCCTCGGCGTTGGCCAGGTCGGCCAGCAGGCGCTGGCAGTCCTCCAGGAAGGCGCTGCCCTCGTGGGTGAGCGTCAGGCGGCGCGTGGTGCGCACCATCAGCTTGACGCCCAGCCGCTCCTCCAGCCCGTCGAGCCGCCGGCCCATGATGGCCGGTGCGACGCCTTCGGCCTTGGCGGCGGCCGTGAGGCTGCCGCGGGTGGCCACGGAGACGAAGGACTCGAGTTGCTTGAGCTTGTCCATGCAGGCCGGATTATGGTCCGATTAAGCGCGATGAAGTCACGAATCAAATCACTTGTTGGGCTCTAAACCTTCTGCGCGGGTTCGAATAAAGTCCCCCTCACGGCGCGCGGTTCGGCCGCGTGCCTTCGCACGCCATCGAAACGCACCAGGAGTCCTTCGCATGACCGCCCGCACCGCCGCCCACCGCCTGCAGGTCGCCACCGAGCTGCACCGCTTCATCGAGCAGCAGGTCCTCCCCGGAACCGACGTCAGCCCCGCCGCCTTCTGGCAAGGGTTCGAGGCCCTGGTGCACGAGCTCGCACCCAAGAACCAGGCGCTGCTGGCCGAGCGCGATCGCCTGCAGGGCGAACTGGACCGCTGGCACCAGGCGCATCCCGGGCCGGTCCAGGACCTGCAGGCCTACCGCGCCTTCCTGGAGCAGATCGGCTACCTGGTGCCGCCGCCGGCTGGCGTGCGGGCCAGCACCGCCAACGTCGACGCCGAACTGGCGCTGCAGGCCGGCCCGCAGCTGGTCGTGCCCATCCTCAATGCGCGCTACGCCCTGAACGCCGCCAATGCGCGCTGGGGCTCGCTGTACGACGCGCTGTACGGCACCGATGCGATCCCGGAGACCGGTGGCGCCGAGAAGGGGCCCGGCTACAACGAGGTGCGCGGCGCCAGGGTGATCGACTACGCGCGCGGCGTGCTCGACCAGGCCGCGCCGCTGGCGCAGGGCTCGCACCGGGACGCCGTCGGCTACCGCGTCGAGGGCGGCCGGCTGGCCGTCGCGCTCAAGGGCGGCGCCAGCACCGGCCTGAAGGATCCGGCGCAGTTCGCCGGCTACCGGGGCGAGGCCGCTGCGCCCTCCTCCGTGCTGCTGCAGCACCACGGCATCCACATCGACATCCTGGTCGACCGCTCGACGCCGATCGGCAGCACCGATCCCGCCGGCATCACCGACGTGGTGATGGAAGCCGCGCTGTCCACCATCCTGGACCTGGAGGATTCGGTGGCGGTGGTCGATGCCGAGGACAAGGTGCTGGCCTACCGCAACTGGCTGGGCATCCTCAAGGGCGACCTGACCGAGCAGGTGAGCAAGGGCGGGCGCACCTTCACCCGCGGCCTGAACCCGGACCGCGTGTACACCGCGCCGGATGGCAGCGGCAGCGTCACCCTGCACGGCCGCTCGCTGCTGTTCGTGCGCAACGTCGGCCACCTGATGACGAACCCGTCCATCCTGTGGGGCGACGGCCAGGAGATCCCGGAGGGCATCCTCGACGCGGTCGTCACCACCGCGATCGCGATCCACGACCTCAAGGGCCATGGCGCCAACGGCATCCGCAACTCGCGCACCGGCTCGGTCTACATCGTCAAGCCCAAGATGCACGGGCCGCGCGAGGTGGCCTTCGCCAACGAGCTGTTCGGCCGCGTCGAGCAGCTGCTCGGGCTGCCGGCCAACACCGTGAAGCTGGGCATCATGGACGAGGAGCGCCGCACCAGCGTGAACCTGCAGGCCTGCATCGCCGAGGCGGCGGCGCGCGTGGCCTTCATCAACACCGGCTTCCTCGACCGCACCGGCGACGAGATGCACACCGCCATGCTGGCCGGGCCGATGTTCCGCAAGGGCGACATGAAGTCCAGCGCCTGGATCCAGGCCTACGAGAAGAACAACGTGCTCGTCGGCCTGGCCTGCGGCCTGCGTGGGCGGGCCCAGATCGGCAAGGGCATGTGGGCCATGCCGGACCTGATGGCCGCCATGCTGGAGCAGAAGATCGGCCATCCCAGGGCCGGCGCCAACACCGCCTGGGTGCCCTCGCCCACCGCCGCCACGCTGCACGCGCTGCACTACCACCAGGTCGACGTCGCCGCCGTGCAGCAGGAACTGGAGAAGATCGATGCCGCCGGCGAGCGCGAGGCCCTGCTGGCCGGGCTGCTGCAGGTGCCGGTGGTGCCCGAGGCGAAATGGACGGCCGAGGAGCGCCAGCAGGAGCTGGACAACAACGTGCAGGGCATCCTGGGCTACGTGGTGCGCTGGATCGACCAGGGGGTGGGCTGCTCCAAGGTGCCCGACATCCACAACGTCGGCCTGATGGAGGACCGCGCCACGCTGCGCATCTCCAGCCAGCACATCGCCAACTGGCTGCACCACGGCGTGGTCAGCGAGCAGCAGGTGCGCGAGACCTTCCAGCGCATGGCCGCCGTGGTGGACAAGCAGAACGCCGGCGACCCGCTGTACCAGCCCATGGCCGGCAACTGGGAGACCTCGTTCGCCTATCGCGCCGCGCTCGACCTGGTGTTCAAGGGCAAGGAACAGCCCTCGGGCTACACCGAGCCGCTGCTGCATGCGTGGCGCCTGAAGGTGAAGGCGGCGCGGGGCTGAGGCCTCTCGCGACAGCAGGCCGCTGTTACCTGGTCATTCCCGCGAAGGCGGGAATCCAGTGCGTCCGCTTTCGCGGCCTGCCTGAATGTCCTGGATCCCCGCCTTCGCGGGGATGACGGGAGCCCAGCTCAGATCGCGAGATATTGGTGCCGCAGGTCGGCGTTGTCGATCACTTCCTGCGCCGTGCCGTCGAACACCACCTCGCCCATGTCCAGGATGACGGCGCGGTTCGCCAGGTGCAGCGCGGCGATCGCGTTCTGCTCGACGATGATGGTGGTCAGGCCCAGGGCCTTGATCTCCTCGAGGATCTTCTCGATCTCCTGCACGATCACCGGCGCCAGCCCTTCGTAGGGCTCGTCCAGCAGCAGCAGCTTGACCTCGCGCGACAGGGCGCGCGCCACCGCCAGCATCTGCTGCTCGCCGCCGGACAGCGTCACGGCCTCCTGCCGGCGGCGCTCGGCCAGCCGCGGGAAGTGGCTGTAGATGCGCTCTATCGTCCAGCCGCGCGGCGCCTCGATCTGCGCCAGCTGCAGGTTCTCCTCCACCGTCAGGCCGCCGATGATGCGACGGTCCTCCGGCACCAGGCCGACGCCGCAGCGCGCAGCCTGCCACGAAGCCTTGGGGTGCAGCGCCTGGCCGTCCAGCCAGATCTCGCCCTGGCGCAGCTGCGGATCGGCCAGCCGGGCGATGGTGCGCAGCGTCGAGGTCTTGCCGGCGCCGTTGCGCCCGAGCAGCGCCACGATCTCGCCTTCGTGCACGTCGAAGCCCACGCCCTGCACCACGTAGCTCTGCCCGTAGTAGGCGTGCAGGTTGCGGCACGAGAAGTAGGCCGGCGCGGCCGCCGCGGCGGCAGCCTCGCGTTCGGGGGTGGTGACCGCGTTCACAGGTGGGCGCCTCCGAGGTAAGCCTGCTTGACCCGCTCGTCGCCCTTGATGGACTGCGGGTCGCCTTCGGCGATCACGGTGCCCTGCGCCATCACGCTGATGCGCCGCGCCAGCGAGAACACCACGTGCATGTCGTGCTCGATGATCACCTTGGTGACCTTGCCCTCGCCGACGCGCTGCAGCAGGTCGATGGTGTTGTTGGTGTCGGCGCGCGACATGCCGGCGGTCGGCTCGTCCATCAGCAGCAGGCGCGGCTCCTGCACCAGGCACATGGCCAGCTCCAGCCGGCGCTTGTCGCCGCGCGAGAGGTTGCCCGAGGTCTCGTGCCGCTTGCCGGCCAGTCCGACGTCCTCCAGCGCGTGCTCGGCGCGCTCCAGCACCTCGGCCTGCGCGTCGGCGCGCGGCCAGGCGTTGAAGGCGAAGGCGCCGTCGCGCCGGGCCAGCGCCGGGATCACCACGTTCTCCAGCACGCTGAGGTCGCCGAAGATCTCGGGCGTCTGGAACACGCGCGCGACCCCGGTCTGGTTGATCTCGTGCGGCGCCAGGCCGACCAGCGACTTGCCGTCGAAGGTGACCGAGCCGCTGTCCGGCGCGAGCCGGCCGACGAAGCAGTTGAGCAGGGTGGACTTGCCGGCGCCGTTGGGGCCGATGATGGCGTGCACGCTGCCGGCCTCGACCGCGAGGTTGACGTCGTTCAGCGCCTTGAGGCCGGCGAAGCTCTTGCTCACGCCCTTGACATGGAGGATGGCCATCGCTGCTTCCTAGGCCGTGCCCTGTGCGGGGCGATTGACGGGGTTGGGCGTTCCCGGATGCGCCGCACCGGGCTGCGAAGCGGCGTGCGCGGCGCCGGCGTGCGCCGCCGCATGGCCTGGTGCCGGATGCGGATGCGCCGGCGCCGCATGGGCTTGGGGCTCGGCGGCCGGGCCGCGGCGCAGGCGCCGGACGATGCGTTCGATGCCTTCCATGATGCCGCCCGGCAGGAAGATCACGATGATCATGAACAGCACGCCCAGCGTGAGCTGCCAGCCCTCGCCCACGAACAGGCCGAGCACGCCGACCGCCGCGTCCTCGACCGGGTCGGGCAGGAAGGAGAAGATGTCGTGCAGGGTCTGGGCGTTGAAGGCCGAGAAGATGTTCTCGAAGTACTTGATCACCACCGCGCCCAGCACGGGGCCCAGCAGGGTGCCGACGCCGCCCAGGATGGTCATCAGCACCACTTCGCCCGAGGCCGTCCATTGCATGCGCTCGGCGCCGGCCAGCGGATCGGTCACCGCCAGCAGCGAGCCCGCCAGGCCGGCATAGACCCCGGAAATCACGAAGGCGGCCAGCGCATAGGGCCGCGTGTGCACGCCCGTGAAGTTGAGCCGGTTCTGGTTGGACTTGATTGCGCGCAGCATGGTGCCGAACGGCGAGCGGCCGATGCGCAGCGCCACGTAGAACCCCAGGATCAGCAGCACCGCGCAGAAGTAGAAGCCGCTGTAGCCGCTCATCGGCATGCCGAACAGGTTGGTGTGCGGAATCGCGCTGCTCGCCCCGCTCGCCCAGGTGTCGATCACGCGCGGATCGGTGCGCGTGATCTGCAGCCCGGTCTCGCCGTTGGTGATCGGCGTGAGCACGGAGTAGGCCAGGTTGTAGGACATCTGCGCGAAGGCCAGCGTCAGGATGGCGAAGTAGATGCCCGAGCGGCGCAGGCTCATGTAGCCGATCACCAGCGAGAACACGCCGGCGACGACCATGGCGCACAGCACCGCCGGGATCACGTTCATGGTCAGCAGCTTGAGGCTCCACACGGCGGTGTACGAGCCCACCCCCAGGAAGGCCGCGTGGCCGAACGACAGGTAGCCGGTCAGCCCGAACAGGATGTTGAAGCCGATCGCGAAGATGCCGTAGATCGCGAAGCGCTGCAGCAGGTCCGGGTAGCCGGCGCCCAGCGGCGCCGCCCACAGCGGCATCGCCAGCACCGCCAGCGCGAAGCCGCCCAGCAGCAGCAGGTCCTTGCGGCCATTCGTCGTCATGCCGCCTCCTTCAGGTTTCCATCAGGCCCTTGCGGCCCAGCAGCCCGCGCGGGCGCACCAGCAGGATCACCACGGCGACCAGGTAGATGATCACCTGGTCGATGCCGGGCACCAGCGCCTTGATCTCGTTCATCGAGGCGAAGGACTGCAGGATGCCCAGCAGGAAACCGGCCAGCACCGCCCCCGCCAGCGAACCCATGCCGCCCACCACCACCACCACGAACGACAGCACCAGGAACTCCATGCCCATGTGGTAGTCCGGCGCGAGGATCGGCGTGTACATGGCGCCGGCGATGCCCGCCACCACCACCGCCAGCCCGAACACCACCGTGAAGCGGCGCTCGATGTGGATGCCGAACAGGCCCACCGTCTCGCGGTCGCGCATGCCCGCGCGCACCACCATCCCGAAGGTGGTGAAGCGCAGGAAGGCGAACACGGCGGCGATCACCACCAGCGAGAACACGAAGTACACCAGCCGCCACCACGGGTAGGTGATCGAAGTCCCCAGGCCCAGCCACGTGCCGACGTCGGCGCTGCCGGAGAACGCGTCCGGCGTCGGCATCGGGATCGGGTTGGCGCCGAAGTACGCCTTGACCAGTTCCTGCAGCACGATGGCCAGCCCGAAGGTCACCAGGATCTGGTCGGCGTGCGGGCGCCGGTAGAAGTGCCGGATCAGCCCGCGCTCGAACACGATGCCCAGCACCAGCATCAACGGGATCGCCAGCAGCACCGATAGCGGCACCGCGTAGTCGATCACCTTGGCGCCGGCGTCACCGAACCACAGCGTGAGGTAAGGGATCTCCTTGTACGAATCGAAGAAGGTCACGGAGGTGTCCTTGACCATCTTCGAGATCGTCAGCAGCTTGTGCAGCACCACCGCACAGAAGCCGCCCAGCATGAACAGCGCCCCGTGGGCGAAGTTCACCACCCCCAGCGTGCCGAAGATCAGGGTCAGGCCGAGGGCGATGAGGGCGTAGGCCCCGCCCTTGTCCAGGCCGTTGAGCAGTTGCAGCAGGATGGCGTCCATCGCCCGGGGCTCCTGTGCGTCAGACCTTGTACGGGCCGAGTTCGCCGCCGCCCATCTTGGGGTCGTACTCGACCTGGGCGCGCGGCACCACCTTGACCACCTCCAGCAGGCCGAAGCGGCCGTTGGGCTTCTCGGCGCCGCGCATCACCAGCACGTCCTTGAAGCACTGGTGGTCGCCGGCGCGGTACTCGGTCGGGCCGTTGCCAAGGCCGTCGAACTTGAAGCCTTCCAGCGCCTTGATCACCTCCGGCGGGTAGAAGGTGCCGGCCTTCTCGACCGCGTTGGCGTACAGCAGGGTCTGGACGTAGCAGGTGTGCGCGGCCTGGGACGGCGGCTCGCCGTATTCCTGGCCGAAGGACTTGGTGAAGACCTTGGTGGCCTCATCCTCGAGCGTCCAGTGCCAGTTGGCCGTGCCCAGGATGCCCTTGACCGCATCGCCGGCCCCCTGCGCCATCAGGCGCGAGTACAGCGGCACCACGATCTCGAAGTTCTTGCCGTTGACGCTCTTGTCGCGCAGGCCGAACTGCACCGCCTGGCGCAGCGAGTTGACCATGTCCTTGCCGTAGTGGTTCAGGATCAGCACGTCGGCGCCGGAGTTGAGCACCGGGGTGATGTACTGGGAGAAGTCGCCGGCGCCCAGTGGCGTGCGCACCGCCTTGACGGTCTGCCAGCCGAGCTTCTCGGTGGCGTCCTTGATCGACTCTTCCTGCGTCCAGCCCCAGGTGTAGTCGGCAGTCAGGTGGTAGGCCTTGCGGTCCTTGCCCATCTCCTGGGCCAGGATCGGCGCCAGCGCCTGGCCCGACATGTAGGCGTTGAAGAAGTGCCGGAAGCCGTAGCGCCGGCGGTCCTTCATGGTGGTGTCGTTCGAGTGCGTGAGGCCGGCCATGAAGATCACGCCCATTTCCTGCGCCAGCGACTGCACCGCCACCGCGACGGCGGAGGAGGACCCGCCGGAGAACATGATCACGCCGTCCTTCTCGATCATGCGCTTGGCCGAGGCACGCGCGGCGTCGGCCTTGGTCTGGGTGTCGCCGGTGACGTACTGGACCTTCTTGCCCAGGATGCCCTTGCCCTTGAGCGAGGACGGCTTGAACGTCTTCATCATGCCGCCGTCGCCCTCGCCGTTGAGGTGCTTGACGGCCAGCTTGAAGGCCTTGAGCTCGTCGTTGCCTTCGTCGGCGTAGGGGCCGGTCTGCGGCACGTTGAAGCCCAGCGTCACGGCCTTCGCCTTGCTGGGATCGTTGCGGAACTCCTGCGCCCAGGCGTTGCGCACGAAGAACGTGGGCGCCGCGATACCGGCCCCCATCGCGCCCATGCCCTTGAGTACCTTGCGTCGAACCTTGTCTTCCATGGTGGACCTCGTCGATCGGGTTGGAGGGAAACGAATGCACCGCCCGATGAAAGCTGCGGCACGACCGGAACATCGCACGCGCTTGTCAAGGATTCAATAAATGTTTGACGACAAAGGACTTTCTAGTAAAGATCCAATGTCATGTTTGACGGCGCCGGTCAATCCTTGACAGCCGGACCGCCGAACACGCGGGTTTTCACGGAGGGGTTTTCCATGGCACGCACCCTCGTCGGCCAGCGCATCCGCGACCAGCGCCGGGCCCAGGGCATCACCCAGGCCGCCCTGGCGCAGCGGGTCGGGATCTCGCCCTCCTACCTCAACCTGATCGAAAGCGACCGGCGCAACATCGCCGGCGCGCTGCTGCACCGCATCGCGCAGGCGCTGGACCGCCCGCTGGAGGAATTCGACGGCGCCGCCGAACGCCGCCTGCTCGATGAACTGGCGGAGATCGCGGCCGATCCGCTGCTGGCCGCGCTGCATCTCGATCCCGCTTCGGCCGCCGACCTGGTGGCGCGGCATCCGGACTGGGGCCGGGCGCTGGTGGCGCTGCAGCGTGCCGGCATCGCCCAGCGCCAGACGGTGGCCGCGCTGTCCGATCGATTGAGCCAGGACCCCTTCGTCGCCGAGGCGGTGCATGCCTTGCTCACGCGCCTGACGGCGATCCGCTCCGCCTCCGAAATCCTGGAGAGCGAGGAGGCGCTGGACGCCGACCACAGCCGGCGCTTCGTGTCCATCATTGCGCAGGACAGCCGCCGGCTGTCGGACGTCGCGCAGGCGCTGGCCGCCTTCCTCGGTCGCGATCTCGCATCGCGTCCCCCGAGCACGCCGGCCGCCGAAGTGGACGACTACCTGTTCGACCGCGGCAACCACTTCCCGCAGCTGGAAAACGCGGCGCAGGCACTGGCGGCGGAAGTCGCTGGCGGCGCCACGACCGGGCAGCCGCCCTCCGCCGAGGCGCTGCAACGGTGGCTGCGCGAGCGGCACGGCATCGAGGTGCACGAGCCCGGCACTGCGCCCGCCAAAGCTGGCGACCTGGTCTTGCCGCCGCTGGCCAGCCCGGCCAGCCGCCGCTTCGCGCTGGCCCGGGCCGCCTGCGAGCGCGCCTGCGCCGAGGCGGTGGAGGCGGAACTGGCGCGGGCGCAGGGCGTGCTCGCGAGCGAGGCGGCACGCCAGCGCGCCCGGCGCGCCCTGTTCGGCTACGCCGCCGCGGCGCTGCTCATGCCCTACGAGGCCTTCCACGCCGCCGCGACGGCGGCGCGCTACGACATCGAGGTGCTGGCGCGCCGCTTCGGCACCAGCTTCGAGCAGGTGTGCCACCGGCTCGCCACCCTGCACCGCCCGGGCGCCGAAGGCATCCCCTTCGGCTTCCTGCGCACCGACCCGTCCGGCTTCGTGACCAAGCGGCTGTCGCTGCCGCGCCTGCCCTTGCCGCGCTGGGGCAATGCGTGCCCGCTGTGGGCGGTGCACACGGCGTTCCGCAGCGCCGGCACCATCGTGCGACAGCTGGCCGAGTTCCCGGGCGGCGACCGCTACCTGATGGTGGCACGGGTGGTGGAGAAGGACGGCGCCGGCTTCGGCGCGCCGCAGCGCCTGCTGTCGGTCATGCTGTTCTGCGACGCGCTCCATGCGGACCGCCTGGTCTACGGCGATGGCCTGGACCTGTCGCCGCGCGCGCCGGCCACCCCGGTGGGACAGGCCTGCCGAGTGTGCGTGCGGCGCGATTGCGGCTGGCGCCAAGAAGAACCCATCCTCGATGCGGGCATGTCCTGAGGCTGTCGCAGCGCTGCACCGCTAGACTGGATCGCTCCAACACAGCGGGCAGGCAGCCATGGCGGCACGCGTTCTGATCGCCGAGGACGAGGCGAACATCTCCGAATCGCTGAGCTTCATCCTCAGCCGGGAAGGCCACACGGTGTCCACCGTGGCCGACGGCGAGGCCGCGCTGCAGCAGCTGCGCCACGGCCTGCCCGACCTGCTGATCCTGGACGTCATGCTGCCCGGGCGTAACGGCTTCGAGGTGCTCAAGGCAATCAAGGCCGACGCGCGGCTGCAGTCGCTGCCGGTGATCGTGCTGACCGCCAAGACCCAGCAGCGCGACCGCGAGATGGCCGAATCGATCGGCGCGGCCGCCTACCTGACCAAACCTTTCGCCAACCGCGACCTGGTCGAGCAGGTGCGGCGGTTGACCACGGCGTGAAGCCCATCGAGCGCCTCTCGCGGCAGCGCCTGCGCAGCGCCGCGGTGGTGCTGCCCTTCCTGGGCGCGTTCCTGCTGCTGCCGCCGTTCCTGCCGCTGTTCACCGCGCGCGTGCAGGTGGCAGGCCTGCCGCTGATCGTTGTCTACATCTTCGGCGTCTGGGCCATCCTGATCGCACTCGCATGGTGGCTGGCGCGCCGGTTGGGCGGCAGCAGCGAGGGCGAACCGCCGGCCTGACCCCATGCTCTCGGCCAACCTGATCCTCGCGACGGCGCTGTTGTACGTCGCGGTGCTGTTCGGGGTCGCATTCCTCGGCGACAACCGCGCGCGCCAGGGGCAGCTCGGCTGGCTGCAATCGCCGGTCACCTACACGCTGTCGATCTCGGTCTACTGCACCTCCTGGACCTTCTACGGCGCGGTGGGTTCGGCCGCCCGCAACGGGCTGGAGTACGTGACCATCTACCTGGGGCCGACGCTGGTGTTCGTCGGCTGGTGGCTGTTCCTGCGCAAGCTGGTGCGCATCGGCCAGCGCCACCGCATCACCTCCATCGCCGACATGCTGTCCTCGCGCTACGGCAAGAGCCCGGGGCTGGCGGCGCTGGTCACGGTGATCGTGGTGGCGGCCTCGACGCCCTACATCGCGCTGCAGCTCAAGGCCGTGACCACCAGCTTCCAGGTGATCAGCGGGTCGGGGCCGGCCGCGCTGTCGGGCTTCTACAGCGCGCAGCCCAACTTCCATCTGGCGTTCTGGATCGCTGCCGGCATGGCGGCCTTCACCATCCTGTTCGGCACCCGCAACATCGACGCCAGCGAGCGCCACCCGGGCGTGGTCGCCGCCATCGCACTGGAGGCCGTGGTCAAGCTGCTGGCCATGCTGGCGGTGGGCCTGCTGGTGGTGTTCGGCATCGGCTCCGGGCCGGCCGACATCTTCACCCGCATGCCGACCGACATGCTGCACGCGCAGGAGCTGTTCGGCCCGCGCTGGGTGACGCTGTGCTTCCTGGCGGCCACCGCGGTGATCTGCCTGCCGCGCCAGTTCCAGGTGACCGTGGTGGAGATCGGCAACGAGCAGCACCTGCGCACCGCGGCCTGGCTGTTCCCGCTCTACCTGTTCCTGATCAGCCTATTCATCCTGCCGATCGCGATCGCCGGCCTGTCGTTCCTGCCGCGGGGCGCCAACCCGGACATGTTCATGCTCACGCTGCCGATGTGGGCCGGCCGCCAGGAGGTCGCGCTGCTGGCCTTCCTGGGCGGCTTCTCGGCGGCGACCTCGATGGTGATCGTGGCCGCGATCGCGCTGTCCACCATGGTGTCCAACCACATCATCCTGCCGCTGGCGCTGCGGCTGCCGTGGGTGTCGATCAACGCCAGCGGCGACGTGCGCCGGATGCTGATCAGCAGCCGGCGGGTCAGCATCTGCCTGATCCTGCTGATGGCGTTCCTGTACTTCCGGCTGAGCGCCCGCTTCAACCCGCTGGCCTCCATCGGCCTGACGGCGTTCGCCGGCGCCGCGCAGCTGCTGCCCTGCCTGGTCGGCGGCCTGTTCTGGCGCCACGCCACGGCACGCGGTGCGGTCGCCGGGTTGGCGGTGGGCGCCGCCATGTGGGCCTACACCCTGCTGCTGCCCAGCTTCCAGGGCGCCTGGCTGCTGTCGCCCGACGACATCGCCCAGGGGCCGTTCGGACTGCCCTGGCTGCGGCCGCAGCAGCTGTTCGGCATGCAGGGCGTGGACCCGCTGGTGCACTCGGTGTTCTGGAGCCTGACCTTCAACACGGCGGTGTTCATCGGCGTGTCGCTGATGCGCGAGCCGCGCCCGTTGGAACACCTGCAGGCCACGCTGTTCGTCGACGCGTTCCGCCAGGGGACGGCCGACACCTCGCGTTTCGTCAGCCGCTCCGCCGACACCTACGACCTGAACGTGCTGGCGCAGCGGCTGATCGGCGTGGAGGAGGCCCGGCGCCTGTTTGCGGCCGGCGGCCACGAGGGCAACCCGGCGCCGGGCGACCCGGTCGCCGACGACGCGCTGATCACGGAGCTGGAACGCAGGCTGGCGGGCAGCGTGGGCGCGGCCACGGCACGCGCCATGGTGTCGCAGGTGGTCACCGGCGAGACCATCAGCCTGGCCGGCCTGCTGCAGATCGCCGACGAGACCCAGCGGGTGCGCGACTACAGCCGGCGGCTGGAAGCGCAGTCCACCGAGCTGGCCCAGACGGCGCAGGAACTGCGCCTGGCCAACGAGCGGCTCAAGGCCCTGGACAGCCAGAAGGACGACTTCCTCAGCCAGGTCAGCCACGAGGTGCGCACGCCCATGACCTCGATCCGCTCGTTTTCCGAGATCCTGCTGCAGACGCCGGATCTGGAGCGGGCCCAGTCCGAGCGCTTCCTGCGCATCATCCACGACGAGAGCATCCGCATGACGCGCCTGCTCGACGACATCCTGGAGCTGAGCGTGCTGGAGGGAGGGCACAGCACCTGGGCGCTGCGGGCCATCGACCCGGATGTCGCGCTGGAGAACGCGGTCGGCATCTGCCGCGGCCTGTCCAGCTCGGCCCGGCTGGAGGTGGTGCGCACGCCGCACGACAAGGGGGCCTGCGTGATGGCCGACCCCGATCGCCTGAGCCAGGTCTTCATCAACCTGATCTCCAACGCGATCCGCCACAACACCGACCCGGTGCCGCGGGTGCGCATCGCGAGCGTGCTGCGCGACGGCCAGTACGAACTGACCGTGCAGGACAACGGCCCGGGCATCCCGCCCGAGGTGCAGGAGCGCCTGTTCTCCAAGTTCTCGCGCACGGGCGGCGCCCGGATGCCGGGCAAGCAGGGTGCCGGGCTGGGCCTGGCGATCAGTTGGCAGATCGTGCGCCGGCTGGGCGGCACGCTGGAGCTGGTGCCGGGGACGGGCAGCGGCGCATGCTTCCGCATGCGGCTGTCGTGCGTGGAGGTCGCCGGCGACGCGGCGCCGTCGCGCGAGCGACTGGCCGCTGGCTAGACTGGCGCCATGGACCCGCATCCGACGCCGCCCGACCCCGATCGCTGCCCCCTGTGCGGCGGACCGAACCGCTGCGCCAACGAGATCGAGAAGGCGACCGGCCGGCCCCAGCCGCCCTGCTGGTGCACCCGCGTCGAGTTCCCGCGCGAACTGCTCGCCCGGGTGCCGGCGGAAGCGGTCGACAAGGCCTGCCTCTGCCCCGCCTGCGCCGGCTCCGCCTAGCGCCGGCCCCTGCAGCCTCGCACGCGGACGCCCACCGGTCGCGGCACTCGCGAATAATGGCCGCATGTGCCAGCTGCTCGGGATGAACTGCAACACGCCCACGGACATCGCGTTCAGCTTCACCGGGTTCGCGCAGCGCGGCGGGCGCACCGACCACCACGCCGACGGCTGGGGCATCGCCTTCTTCGAAGGGCGCGGGCTGCGGCACTTCGTCGACCACGAGCCGGCTTCCCGGTCGCCCGTGGCGGAGCTGATCCGCCGCTACCCGATCAAGAGCCGCAACGTCATCGCCCACATCCGCAAGGCGACCCAGGGCCAGGTCGCGCTGGAGAACTGCCATCCCTTCGTGCGCGAGCTGTGGGGCCGCTACTGGGTGTTCGCGCACAACGGCGACCTGAAGGACTTCCATCCGCGCCTGCACGCCAGTTTCCGCCCGGTGGGCAATACCGACAGCGAGCGTGCGTTCTGCTGGATCCTGCAGGAGCTGTGGAAGTCGCACGCCGGCGTGCCCAGCGTGGCCGAATTGACGCTCACCCTGCGCGAGCTGGCGCCGAGGATCGCGGCGCACGGCCCCTTCAACTTCCTGCTGTCCAACGGCGAGGCGCTGTGGGCCCATTGCGCGACCCATCTCTTCCACGTGGAGCGCAAGCATCCGTTCGCCCATGCCCGGCTCAAGGACGAGGACCTGGCGATCGACTTCGCCCGCCACACCACGCCGAGCGACCGGGTGGCGGTGGTGGTCACCTCGCCGCTGACGGTGAACGAGACCTGGACGCCGATGCAGCCGGGCGAGCTGCGCGTGTTCGTGGACGGCGAAGCGCTCGCCTAGCGGCCTGCCGTCGGTCCCGGTGCGATCAACGGGCCGCCAGGGCGGCCTCCAGCGCATCGACGAACATGGCCGGCACGTCGAAGCCGGCCTGCTGATGGATCTCCTGGAAGCAGGTCGGGCTGGTGACGTTGATCTCGGTGAGGTAGTCGCCGATCACGTCCAGGCCCACCAGCAGCAGGCCGCGCGCGGCCAGCACCGGCCCCAGCGCCTGCGCGATCTCGCGGTCGCGAGGCGTCAGCGGCTGCGCCACGCCCTTGCCGCCGGCAGCGAGATTGCCCCGCACTTCCGACCCCTGCGGGATGCGTGCCAGGCTGAACGGCACCGGCTGGCCGCCGATCACCAGGATGCGCTTGTCGCCCTGCACGATCTCGGGCACGAAGCGCTGCACCATGATGGTGGTGTCGCCCTGCCCGTTGAGGGTCTCGGTGATCGAGCCGAGGTTCAGCCCGTCGGCGCCGACCCGGAAGATGCCCATGCCGCCCATGCCGTCGAGCGGCTTGAGGATGATGTCCCGGTGCTCGGCGTGGAAGCGCTTGACCTCCTCGGGGTCGCGCGTCACCAGCGTGGGCGCGACGAACTGCGGGAACTCCATCACCGCCAGCTTCTCGGGATGGTCGCGCAGCGCGCGCGGGCTGTTGAACACGCGCGCGCCCTCGCGCTCGGCCTGCTCCAGCAGGTGGGTGGCGTAGAAGTACTCCGGATCGAACGGCGGGTCCTTGCGCATCAGCACCGCATCGAAGTCCTTCAGCGCGCGCGTGCCGTCCGCGGTTTCGACGAACCAGTCCTCGTCCGAGCCGGTCAGCCGGATTTCGCGCACGCGGGCCTGCACCACGCCGCCCGAGCGCCACGACAGGTGGCGCGGCTCGCAGGCGGCCACGGCATGGCCGCGCCGCTGCGCCTCGCGCATCATCGAGAAGGTGGTGTCCTTGTAGACCTTGAAGGCCTCCAGCGGATCGGCAATGAAGAGCAGCTTCATCGGGTGGGTGTTCAGGCGCGGGGGGCGGGAATGGTAAGGCCGCGCTGCACGGCGGGCCGGGCCAGGAAGGCGTCGAGCGCGCGCCGCACGTTCGTGAACGACTCGAATTCGACGAGCTCGCCGGCGCCGTAGAAGCCGACGAGGTTGCGCACCCAGGGGAAGGTGGCGATGTCGGCCACGCCGTACTCGTCGCCGGCCACCCAGGCGCTGTCCGCGAGGCGCCGGTCCAGCACGCCCAGCAGGCGGCGCGACTCCGCGATGTAGCGGTCGCGCGGGCGCTTGTCCTCGTAGGCCTTGCCGGCGAACTTGTGGAAGAAGCCGACCTGGCCGAACATGGGCCCGACCCCGCCCATCTGGAACATCAGCCACTGCACGGCCTGCCAGCGTCGCGCCGGGTCGCGCGGCAGCAGCTGGCCGGTCTTCTCCGCCAGATACAGCAGGATGGCGCCGGACTCGAACAGCGCCAGCGGCTTCCCGCCCGGCCCCTGCGGGTCGATGATGGCCGGGATCTTGTTGTTCGGGTTGAGCGACAGGAATTCGGGCGAGAGCTGGTCCTGGCTCTCGAAATCGACCCGGTGCGCCTCGTAGGGCAGGCCGGTCTCTTCCAGCGCGATGGACACCTTCACGCCATTGGGCGTGGGCAGGGAATACAGCTGCAGGCGGTCGGGATGCTGCGCCGGCCACTTGCGGGTGATCGGGTAGTCGGAAAGGGCGTTGCTCATGCCCTCACCCTAGCACGCAGCCCATGCCCGGCGCTGGCCCGGGGTGAACGGCGGCCGCTCAGATCTCGACCTTCGCCCCGAGTTCCACCACCGCGTTGCTCGGCAGGTTGAGGAACTCCGCCGCCGCGCCGGCGTTGTGGTGCATCTGCGCGAACAGCTTCTCGCGCCAGGGCGCCATGCCGCCGCCCATGGTGGGCACCACCAGGTCGCGCGACAGGAAGTAGCTGGTGGTCATGGGCTGCAGCTCGCAGCCCCGGCCACGCAGCTGCTCCAGCGCCCGCGGCACGTCGTAGTCGTTCTTGAAGCCGTAGTGGATCACCACCTGCCAGCAGTTGCGCCCGAGCGATTCGACCTCCAGCCGCTTGCCCATCCCGATCCAGGGCACCTCGTGGCTGCGCACGGTCACGAACAGGTTCTGCTCGTGCAGCACCTTGTTGTGCTTGAGGTTGTGCAACAGGGCATTGGGCACCGTGCCCGGTTCGGCGGTCATGAACACCGCGGTTCCCTCGACGCGCGTCGGCGGGCTCACGAACACCGCGTCCAGGAAGCTCGGCAGGTCGATGGCATCGGCGCGCAGCTTCTCGTTCATCAGCGCGCGGCCCTGCTTCCAGGTCATCATCAGCGTGAACATCGCAATGCCGATCGCCACCGGGAACCAGCCCCCGTCCACCAGCTTGAGCAGGTTGGACGAGAAGAACATCAGGTCCACCGCGAAGAACAGCGCAGTCGCCGCGATGCACAGCCACAGCGGGTAGCGCCAGGCATATCGGATCACGAAGAAGGTCAGCACCGTGGTGATCAGCATGTCGGTGGTGACCGCGATGCCGTAGGCGAAGGCCAGGTTGGTGGAGTTGCGGAACAGCCCCACGGCCAGCACGATCGCACCGAACAGGGTCCAGTTCACGGCCGGCATGTAGATCTGCCCGGTCTCGTGCACCGAGGTGTGGCGGATCTCCATGCGCGGCAGGTAGCCCAGCTGGATGGCCTGCTTGGTCACCGAGAACGCCGCCGACAGCAGCGCCTGCGAGGCGATCACGGTGGCGGCGGTCGCCAGCACCACCAGCGGCACCAGCGCCCAGGACGGCGCCAGCTTGTAGAACGGGTTATCGACGGCAGCGGGCGTGTACAGCAGCAGCGCGCCCTGGCCGAAGTAGTTGATCACCAGTGCCGGCATCACCAGCCCGAACCAGGCGATGCGGATCGGCTGCTTGCCAAAGTGCCCCATGTCCGCGTACAGCGCCTCGGTGCCGGTGACCGCCAGCACCAGCGCGCCGAGCAGCACGAAGCTGGTGCCGGGCTGCTGCAGCACGAAGCGGATCGCATGGTGCGGGCTGAGCGCGCCCAGTACCTCCGGGTGGGCGGCGATGTGCGGGATGCCCAGCACCGCGATGGTGACGAACCACAGGGCGCACACCGGCCCGAACAGCCGGCCGATGCCGCCGGTGCCGTTCTTCTGCACCCAGAACAGCAGGAAGATGATCACCAGCGAGGCCGGCACCACGTACGGGGTGAAGGCGGGCGACAGCAGCTCCACGCCCTCCACCGCCGACAGCACCGAGATCGCCGGCGTGATCACGCCGTCGCCGTAGAAGATGGCGGTGCCGAAGATGCCGATCACCAGCAGCGCGCCGCGCAGCCGGGATTGCTCGTGCATCGCCGTGGAGGCCAGCGCCAGCATGGCGATCAGCCCGCCTTCACCATTGTTGTCGGCGCGCAGGATCAGTCCGACGTACTTGATGGAGACGACGATCGTCACGGTCCAGAACACCAGCGACAGGATGCCGTACACGTTGGCCGGGCTGAGTTCGACCAGGCCGGAGTTGAACACCACCTTCAGCGCATACAGCACGCTGGTGCCGATGTCGCCGTAGACGATGCCGATGGCGCCCAGGGTCAGCGCCGCGAGCGAGGATTTGGTGCTTGGCACGAAGGTCCCCGTCTTCGCGCCAACGCGCCGGGGTTCCGGTGGTCGAAAAGCCCGCTATTGTGCGCCCGGCACCGGTCGCACCGGGGCTTCATGTTGCAGCGCAACAACTCAGGCCCGGGCCTCAGTCGTAGACCTCGGCCTCGGGGTCGGTGGCCTCCAGCTCGTAGCTGGCCGCCAGCATGGCCAGGCGGCCGATCACGCCGTACATGTAGAAGCGGTTGGGTGCGCTGGCACCCGGCTTCTCGCCCGGCTGAGGCAAGCGCGTACTCTCGGCGAACGCCAGCGGCACGAAGCCCGCACCGGGGGCGTTCAGGTTCTCGTCGATGCCGCGCTCGGGATGCACCCGGTAGAAGCCGCCGACCACGTAGCGGTCCATCAGGTAGACCACCGGTTCGGCGACGGCGTCCTGGATGCGCTCGTAGGTCTGCACGCCCTCCTGGATGATCACGTCCTGCACCGGCCGGCCGTCCTTGACCACGCCCATCTTGTTGCGCGTGCGGCGGTTGAGCTGCTCCAGGTCCTTGACGTCGCGCACCGTCATGATGCCCATGCCGTAGGTGCCGTTGTCCGCCTTGACGATCACGAACGGCTTCTCGTTGATGCCGTATTCCTTGTACTTGCGGCGGATGCGGGTGAGCAGCGCATCGACGTTGGTGGTCAGGCAGTCCATGCCCGCGCCCTCGGCGAAGTTGATCTCGCCGCAGCGGTTGAACATCGGGTTCACCAGCCAGGGGTCTATGCCCAGCATCTTGCCGAAGCGTTTGGCGACCTCCTCGTAGCTCTGGAAGTGGCGGCTCTTGCGCCGCACCGACCAGCCCGCGTGCAGCGGCGGCAGCAGGTACTGCTGGTGCAGGTCCTCCAGGATGCCGGGCGGGCCGGCCGACAGGTCGTTGTTGAGCAGGATGGTGCAGGGATCGAAGTCCTTCAGCCCCAGCCGGCCCTTGCTGCGCACCACCGGCTCCAGCAGGATGGATTCGCCGGTCGGCAGCCGGATGGTGGTCGCTTCCTTGATCTCCGGGCTGATCGAGCCGATGCGCACGTTCAGGCCGGCCATGTGGAAAATGCGCTGCAGTTGCAGCACGTTGGCCAGGTAGAAGGTGTTGCGCGAGTGGTTCTCCGGGATCACGAGCAGGTTCTTGGCTTCCGGGCAGATCTTCTCAATGGCCGCCATGGCCGACTGCACCGCCAGCGGCAGCATCTCGGGGGTGAGGTTGTTCCAGCCGCCCGGGAACAGGTTGGTGTCCACCGGCGCCAGCTTGAAGCCGGCGTTGCGCAGGTCCACCGAGGTGTAGAACGGCGGGGTGTGCTCCATCCACTCCAGCCGGAACCAGCGCTCGATGGCGGGCATCGACTCGAGCACCCGCTGCTCGAGTTCGTTGATCGGCCCGGTCAGGGCGGTGACGAGGTGGGGAACCATGGAGCTTGCCGCCGCTGGGCGCCGCGAGTGGTTGACAGGATTCTAGGGATTTGAGGCCGGGCCACCGGCTTGCAAGGGCCGCCCATCCGTGCGCTCAGGCGCGGGTTTCGCCCTGCCCGAGCACCACCCACTTCAGCGAAGTGAGTCCTTCGATGCCCACCGGGCCGCGGGCGTGGAGCTTGTCGGTGCTGATGCCGATTTCCGCACCCAGGCCGTACTCGAAACCATCGGCGAAGCGGGTGCTCGCATTGACCATCACGCTGGCCGAGTCCACCTCGCGCAGGAAGCGCTGGGCGTGCACGTGGTCGCGGGTGACGATGGCGTCGGTGTGGTGGCTGCCGTAGTGGTTGATGTGGGCGATCGCCTCGTCCAGGCCCGCCACCACCTTGATGCTGATGATGGGCGCCAGGTATTCCTCGTACCAGTCCTGCTCGGTGGCGTCCTTGAGCAGTTCGGGCGCCGCCGCCTCGGCCAGGATCGCCTTGGCCTGCGGGTCGCAGCGCATCTCGACGCCCTTGGCAGCGAACACGGCCGCGATCTTCGGCAGGAAGGCGGCGGCGACCCCGCGCGCGACCAGCAGGCCCTCGCTCGCATTGCAGGGGCTGTACTTCTGGGTCTTGGCGTTGTCGACCAGCCGCACGGCCATGTCCAGGTCGCAGGGGTCGTCGACGTAGGTGTGGCAGTTGCCGTCCAGGTGCTTGATCACCGGCACCTTGGCCTCGCGGCTGATGCGCTCGATCAGGCCCTTGCCGCCGCGCGGGATGATCACGTCCACGTACTGCGGCATGGCGATCAGCTGCCCGACCGCTTCCCGGTCGGTGGTCTGCACCAGCTGCACCGCGTCCTCGGGCAGGCCGGCTTCGGCCAGCGCCTCGCGCACCAGCCGGGCCAGCGCCTTGTTCGATTCGATCGCCTCCGAGCCGCCGCGCAGGATGCAGGCGTTGCCGCTCTTGATCGACAGGCTGGCCGCCTCGATGGTGACGTTGGGCCGGCTCTCGAACACCATGCCGAACACCCCGAGCGGCACGCGCATGCGGCCGACCCGGATGCCGCTGGGCTGCTCGGTCATTCCGCTGATCTCGCCGACGATGTCCGGCATCGCGGCCAGTTGCTCGCAGCCCTCGGCCAGGGTCTCGAGGATCCTGGGCGTGAGCTTGAGCCGGTCGACCATGGGGGTAGCCAAGCCGGCCGCCTGGGCGCGCTCGATGTCCTTGCGGTTGTCGGTGGCGAGGGCCTCCACCGAGGCACGCAGCCTACGGGCCAGCGCGCGCAGGGCGGCGTTGCGGGCCGCGGCGGGCGCGGCCGACATGCGGGTGGCCGCCTGCCGGGCCTGCAGGCCCAGCGTCTGCATGGTCTCGGCGACGTTCGGGGCGTTCATGCCTGAATTATCCCCTCCCGTCCCGCCGGCGGCCGCCGGGCGGGATCGCTCAACCGCCCTTGCCGCCCGCGCCGGGGGAGGCGGAAACCGCCAGGCAGAGGCCGGTCGCCAGCCGGTGCAGCGCCTGCCAGCCGTCGGTGGGCCAGCCCGGCACCTTCAGGCCCTTGACGATGCCATCGACGGCATGCGCCGCATTCAGCAGGTTGTCCAGCGCCAGCGGGGACAGCCGCGGCAGCACCCGCTCGAACAGCCGCTCCTTCACGCCCCAGACCCGCTGCTCCCGCAGGGCCAACGGCAGCGGGCGGCCGGCCGCCATCGCATCCTTGACCCGCTTCAGCGCGCGGATGTCCTCGGCCAGCGTGTAGTGCACCAGCACCTCGGCCTCGCCTTCGGCCCGCAAGCCGTCGAGCATGCGCTGCACCCGCGCCAGCTGGCCCGCCAGCGCGGCCTCCGACAGCTTGAAGACGTCGTAGCGCGCCACGTTCAGCACGGCGCCTTCGACCTGCTCGAACCCCAGTTCGCCCGCCGGGTACAGCAGGCCCAGCTTCTGGATCTCCTGGTGCGCCGCCAGCAGGTTGCCCTCGACCCGGTCGGCGAAGAACTGCAGCGTGCGCTGGCCCTCCTCGCCGGGCTTCACCCGCTGCCCCTGCCGGGCCAGCCGCTGGGCGATCCACTGCGGCAGCGCGGCGCGTTCCACCGGCTGCAGTTCGACCAACACGCCGTGGCCTTCGAGCGCGGCGAACCAGGCCGACTTGCGGGACTGGAAATCGAGCCGGGGCAGCAGCACCAGGGTCAGCGTGCCCTCGTTGCCCGGAGCCTGCTCCGCCAGCTGCTGCAGGGCGGTGCTGCCGTCCTTGCCTGGCTTGCCGGAAGGAATGCGGATCTCGACCACCTGCCGGTCGGCGAACAGGCTGAGCGAGCCGCCCGCCGCCAGCACCGCGCTCCAGTCGAAGTGCGCGCCGGCCACGGTGTGGACGCTGCGCTCGGTGTAGCCGGCCGCGCGCGCGGCTTCGCGGATGGCATCGGCCGCCTCCTGCACCAGCAGCGGCTCGTCGCCGTGCAGGGTGTACAGGGGCCGCAAACCCTTGCCCAGGTGCGCGGCGAGTTGGGCGGCGGCCACTTGCATGGGGCGCAAGTGTAGGACCCCCGCCGGGCGCTCAGCGCCGGATCGCCTGCAGGGCCACCTGGCGGAAGATGTCCACCGCCCGGTCGATCAGGGCCGGCGTGATGGTCAGCGGCGGGGCGAACCGGATCACGGTCTCGTGCGTCTCCTTGGACAGCACCCCGCGCTGCGCCAGCTGCTCGACCAGCCGGCGCGCGCTGCCCTGCGCCGGATCGATGTCCACGCCGACCCACAGCCCGCGCCCGCGCACGTCCCGGATCAGCGGACGTGCCGCCCGCTGCACGTCCTTCAGGCGCCCCATCAGGTAGGGACCCAGCTCGGCCGCGCGCTCGACCAGCCGCTCCTCCTGCAGCACGCGCAGGCCTTCCAGCGCGACCGCCGCCGCCAGCGCATTGCCGCCGAAGGTGGAGCCGTGGCTGCCCGGATCGAACACGCCCATCACCGGCTCGTCGGCCAGGAAGGCGCTGACCGGCAGCAGCCCGCCCCCCAGCGCCTTGCCCAGCACCAGGGCGTCGGGGCGCATGCCCTCGTGCTCGAAGGCGAACCAGCGGCCGGTGCGGCCGAGCCCGGCCTGCACCTCGTCGTCGATCAGCAGCACGCGCTCGCGCGTGCACCACTCGCGCAGCTCGCGGAAGAAGCCGGGCGGCGGCACGATCACCCCGGCCTCGCCCTGGATCGGCTCGACCAGCACGGCGCAGGTGTCCGGCCCGGCCGCGGCCCGCACGCTGGCCATGTCGCCGAAGTCGAAGTGGCGGAAGCCGGGCGCGAACGGGCCGAAGCCGTCGCGGTACGAGGGCTCGCTGGAAAAGCCCACGATGGTGCTGGTGCGGCCATGGAAGTTGCCGCGTGCCACCAAGATCACCGCCTGGCCGTCCGGGATGCCCTTGACGCGATAGCCCCAGCGCCGGGCGCACTTGATCGCGGTCTCCACCGCCTCGGCGCCGGTGTTCATCGGCAGCGCCCGCTCGAACCCGGCCAGCGAGCACAGCCGGGCCAGGAAGGGGCCGAGCGTGGTGCCGTAGTAGGCGCGCGAGGTGACGGCCACCCGTTCGAGCTGGGCCCGCGCGGCCGCCACCAGCCGCGGATGCAGGTGGCCGTGGCTGACGGCGGAGTACGCGCCCATCATGTCGATGTACTCGCGGCCTTCCACGTCCCAGACCAGGCAATCCAGGGCCCGGTCCACCACCACCGGCACCGGCTGGTAGTTGCGCGCGCCGTGGCGCGCTTCCAGGGCGACGTAGTCGCCGCTGCCGGGTCCTGCCTGGCTGTCCATCGCGGCTCTCCCTGGGGCCCGAACGGCCCTCGCTGAGCCACTGTAGGCGCCTGGGCGCCGCCGCGGCGTCGGAGAAAGCCGCGTCGCGCGGCGCAGGCTTGCCCGACGCGGGCCTACAGGCTCTTGACCGCCGCCAGCCGGCGCATCAGCTGCTGGACCAGGTCGTTCTGCATGTCGCGGTAGAGCAGGCCTTCCTCGGACTCCTTGGCCAGCACCGCCGACTCGTTGAAGCTGACGTCGCGCTCCTGCACCAGCTCGGTCGGCGGGATCAGCACGCGCCCCTGCGGCGTGCGCAGCCGGAAGCCCAGGATGGAGCGCAGCTGGAACTCGCGCACCTGGCCGCTGGCGTTCAGGCCGACCACCACCTTCTCCTGGTGCTCGCGCAGCAGGTCCAGCACCACCTGGGCCTGGCCGGCCGGTGCATCGGCCGGAAGCACCTGCAGGTCGCCGCCGGCGGACATGGTGCGGCGCAGCTGGGCCGCCAGGCCGGAGTTCGAGCCCGAGATGGCGATCGAATCGAACGCGAAGTCCGGCGCCTCGCGCAGCTTGAAGCCGCAGGCGGACAGCGCGAGGGCCCCGGCGGCGAGCAGCAGGCGCCGTTGCATCAGACCACCACGTTGACCAGCCGGCCGGCCACCACGACCACCTTCTTCGGGGTCGCACCGCCGCCGAACCTGGCGAAGGCCTCGCTGGCGAGCGCCAGCCGCTCGATCTCCTCCCGGCTGGCGCCCGCGGGCACGGCCACCGAGCCGCGCAGCTTGCCGTTGACCTGCAGCACCAGTTCGATCTCGTCCTGCTCCAGTGCCTGCTCGTCCATCCTTGGCCAGGGCGCGTCCAGCAGGTCGCCGTGCAAGGCCACATAGCCCAGCTCGCCCCAGAGCGCGTGCGTCACGTGCGGCGTGGCGGGATAGAGCACGCGCAGCAGGATGCCGAAGCCCTCGGCCTGGGCGGCGCCGGCGCCCTCCTCCCCGGCCGCGCGGAAGTCCTCCAGCGCGTTGAGGATCTTCATCGCGCCGGAAACCACCGTGTTGTATTGCATGCGGACGTAGTCGTAGTCCACCTGCTTGAGCACGGTGTGCACTTCGCGCCGCAATGCCTTGGCCGCCTTGCCGAAGCCGGCGGCGGCGCCCAGTTGCTGCAGGTGGCCCGCCACCGAGCCGGCGCTCGCCAGCTTGTGGCCGTATTGCCAGACCCGGCGCAGGAAGCGGTGGCTGCCCTCCAGCGCGGCGTCGTTCCACTCCAGCGTGGCCTCGGGCGGCGCGGTGAACATGGTGTACAGGCGCGCGGTGTCGGCGCCGTACTTCTCGATCAGGTCCTGCGGGTCGACGCCGTTGTTCTTGGACTTGGACATGGTGGTCCAGCCCTCGTACACCACCGGCTGGCCGTCGGCCTTGGCGGTGGCGGAGATCACCTTGGCGTGCTCGTCGCGCACGATGTCCAGTTCGTGCGCCCAGAAGTACTGCTTGCCGGTGGTGGTGCGCGAGAACGCCTCGTTCAGCACCATGCCCTGGGTCAGCAGCCTGGTGAACGGCTCGTCGATCTTCACCAGGCCGAGGTCGCGCATCACCTTGGTCCAGAAGCGCGCGTACAGCAGGTGCAGGATGGCGTGCTCGATGCCGCCGATGTACTGGTCCATCGGCATCCAGTACTGCGTGCCGTCGGCCACCATGGCCTGCTCGTTCTTCGGGTCGCAGTAGCGCATGAAGTACCAGGACGAGTCCACGAAGGTGTCCATGGTGTCGGTCTCGCGCCGCGCCGGCTTGCCGCACACGGGGCACTGGCACTTCAGGAAGTCCTCGCGCCTGTTCAGCGGGTTGCCGCTGCCGTCGGGCACGCAGTCCTGCGGCAGCACCACCGGCAGGTCCTTCTCGGGCACCGGCACGGCGCCGTGCTCGTCGCAGTGGATGATGGGGATCGGCGTGCCCCAGTAGCGCTGGCGGCTGATGCCCCAGTCGCGCAGGCGCCAGGTGGTCTTCTTCTCGCCCAGGCCCAGCTGCGCCAGCGCATGCGCCACCGCGTCGACCGCCTGCTGGTAGCCGTAGCCGCTGAAGTTGTCGGAGTTGACGGTGACGCCGCGCTCCTTGTCGGCGTACCAGTCCTGCCAGCGGTGGTAGTCGTAGGTCTCGCCATCCACGTGCACCACCTGCAGGATCGGCAGGCCGTACTTCAGGGCGAAGGCGAAGTCGCGCTCGTCGTGGCCGGGCACGCCCATGACGGCGCCGTCGCCATAGCCCATCAGCACGTAGTTGCCGACCCAGACGTCGACCGGTTTGCCGGTGAGCGGGTGCACGACCTGCAGCCCCGTGGGCATGCCCTCCTTCTCGCGCAGTGCCAGCTCGGCCTCGGTGGTGCCGCCCTTCTTGCAGGCCTCGATGAAGGCAGCCAGCTTCGGGTTGCCGCGCGCGGCGTGCGTGGCCAGCGGGTGCTCGGGCGCCACCGCGCAGAAGGTGACGCCCATGATGGTGTCGGCGCGGGTGGTGAACACGTACATGCGGCCGTCGCCGATCAACTGGCCGTCGTCACCGCGGATCTCGTGCGGGAAGGCGAAGCGCACGCCCTCGCTGCGGCCGATCCAGTTCTCCTGCATCAGCTTGACGCGCTCGGGCCAGCCCGGCAGCTTGTTCTGCACGTGGTCCAGCAGCTCGGCCGCGTAGTCGGTGATCTTCAGGTAGTAGCCGGGGATCTCGCGCTTTTCCACCACCGCGCCGGTGCGCCAGCCCTTGCCGTCGATCACCTGCTCGTTGGCCAGCACCGTCTGGTCGACCGGGTCCCAGTTCACCACCTGGGTCTTGCGGTAGGCGATGCCCTTCTCCAGCATCTTCAGGAACAGCCACTGGTTCCACTTGTAGTAGGACGGATCGCAGGTGGCGACCTCGCGCGACCAGTCGATGGCCAGGCCCATGGCCTGCATCTGGCCCTTCATGTAGGCGATGTTCTCGTAGGTCCACTTCGCCGGCGGCACCCCGTTCTTCAGCGCCGCGTTCTCGGCCGGCAGGCCGAAGGCGTCCCAGCCCATGGGCATCAGGACGTTGTAGCCGTTCATGCGCAGGTACCGGGTCAACATGTCGTTGATCGTGTAGTTGCGCACGTGCCCCATGTGCAGCTTGCCGCTGGGATAGGGCAGCATGGAGCAGGCGTAGAACTTCTTCCTGCGCGCGTCCTCGACCACGCGATAGGCGTCGCGCTCGGTCCATTGCGCCTGCGCGGCCTGCTCGACCTCGCGATGGTTGTACTTGTCTTGCATGATGCGGAATTCTATTGAGGCTCGGCGACGAAGCCGATGCGGTTCAGGCCCGCTTTCTGGGCCGCGCCCATGACCTCCACGACCTTGCCGTAGGGCACGGTGCGATCGGCGCGCAGCTGCACCTCGGTGTCGCGGCTGCGGGTGGCCGCCTGGGCCAGGCCCTGCGCCAACTGGTCGGAACTCACCGGCTTGTCGTCCAGGAACAGCTTTCCTTCGGGGTCGATGCCCACGGTGACGAAGCGCGGCGCGTCGGTCGGCCGGGCCGCTTCGGCGCGGGGCAGGTCCAGCCGCAGCGAGCTGGCCATCAGCGGCGCGGTGATGATCAGGATGACCACCAGCACCAGCATCACGTCCACCATCGGCGTGACGTTGATGTCGCTGATCGGGCGCGGGGCTTCGCTGCGCTCGAGCCGGCCGAAGGCCATCAGGGCTGCTCCGGCGCCGGCTGGACCGCCAGCTCGCGCAGGTCGCGCGCGAACCCCTCGAGGTCGGCTTCGATGCGGCCGATGCGGCGGCCGAACACGTTGAAGCCGAGCACGGCGGGAATGGCGACGGCCAGGCCGGCGGCCGTCATGATCAGCGCCTCGCCGACCGGGCCGGCCACCTTGTCGACGCTGATCTGGCCCGAGGAGGCGATGCCGGTGAGCGCGTGGTAGATGCCCCAGACGGTGCCCAGCAGGCCGACGAAGGGCGCGGTGGAACCGACCGAGGCCAGCAGCACCTGGCCGAACTGGAGCTTGTCCAGCACGCCGTGCAGGGCATCGCGCAGGCCGCGCGTGAGCTGCTGGGCGCGGTCGCCGGCGGCCGCCAGCGACCCCGGCGCCTGCGCCCGGGTGGAGGCGATCAGCGGCAGCACCAGCCCTTCGCGGTCGAAGGCGGATACCCGCTGCTGCGCTTCGTCGAGCGAGGGCGCCTGCCAGAAGGCGGCGGTGGCGCGGGCCACGTCGGCCCCCGCGCGGCGCAGCAGCCAGGCCTTCCACAGGATCACCACCCAGCTGGCCACCGACATCAGCAGCAGCAACAGCGCGACGGCGCGGCCGATCGCGTCGGTCTGGCCCAACAGCTGCGCAATGTCCATCGCTTCCCTCCCCTGTCGCGCGCGCCCGCGGGCGCCGGAATCACCTCAGGCCCAGCACGTCGAACATGTCGTACAGGCCGCTGCTGCGGCCGGCCAGGAAGCGTACCGCCCGCAGGCTGCCCTGGGCGTAGGTGGCGCGGCTGGACGACTTGTGCGTGATCTCGATGCGCTCGCCGGTGCCGGCGAACAGCACGGTGTGGTCGCCCACGATGTCGCCGCCGCGGATGGTGGAGAAGCCGATGGTGGACGCGTCGCGCTCGCCGGTGACGCCCTCGCGCGCGTACACGGCGCACTGCTTCAGGTCGCGCCCGAGGGCGGCGGCGATCACCTCGCCCATCTTCAGGGCCGTGCCCGAAGGCGCGTCGACCTTGTGCCGGTGGTGCGCCTCGATCACCTCGATGTCGTAGCCGGTGGCCAGCGCCTTGGCGGCCATCTCCAGCAGCTTGAGCGTGACGTTGACCCCGACGCTCATGTTCGGCGCCATCACGATGGCGATGTCGCGCGCATAGGCCTCGATCTGCTGCTTCTGCGCCTCCGAAAAGCCGGTGGTGCCGATGACGGCCTTGACGCCGAGCTCGCGGCAGGCGGCCAGGTGGGCCATGGTGCCCTCGGGGCGGGTGAAGTCGATCAGCACCTGCGCATGGGCGAGGCCGGCCCGCACGTCCGCCACCACCGGCACGCCGCTGGCGACGCCGAGGAAGGCGGCCGCGTCGTTGCCGATCGCCGGGCTGGACGGCTGGTCCATGGCGCCGGCCAGCCGGCAGTCGTCGCAGGCGCGGATCGCCTCGATCAGCATCTGGCCCATCCGCCCGGTGGCCCCCGCGACGGCGACCTGGTGCATGGCAGCGCCGGAATCGGTGGACATGCTGGTCAGCGCCCGGCGGGTTCGAGCGGCGGGTAGCTCGTGGGCGGCGTGGCCGGAGCGGGTGCGGCCGGTGCCGCGGCCGGCTTGCTGGTGGCGCGGGCCAGTTGCTCCGGCGAGGCTTCCAGCACCGGAGTGCGCGCCTCGCGCGGCTTGGCGCCTATGGTGGCGACGAACTCGGCTTCGCTGGGCATGGGATCGCCCTCGAAACGGTCCAGCGCGTCGCCGCGGAACCAGAGCGTCAGGCGGCGCGCCTGTTCCTCCACGCCCTTGCGGCGCAGCGTGAACACGTAGTCCCAGCGGTCCTCGCGGAACAGGCTGGTCACCAGGGGCGTGCCGAGCAGTTCGCGCGCCTGCTGGCGGCTCATGCCCGGCTTGAGCTGGTCCACCTGCTCCTTGGAGACGAAATTGCCCTGCACCACCTCGACCTTGTAGGGCGTGACGGCGCTCGCGATCGTGTGGCTCACGCCATCGACGGTGCCGCAGGCTGCCAGCGCCGCGCAGGCCGCGACCACCAGGCTGGACCGGAGGGAACGGGAGGGCGGAACAGGCATGGATCCGGGGGCAGAGGCTATGATCGAACGATTGTAGCGGCAGGCCCTCCGCGGCCCTGCCGCGCGGCACCCATGACGAACATCGACGAACTGAAAAACACGGGGTTGAAGGCCACGCTTCCGCGGCTGAAGATCCTGGACGTGTTCCAGCGCGGCGCGCAGCGGCACATGACCGCCGAGGACGTGTTCCGGGTGCTGCTGGACGAGCGCTCGGACATCGGGCTGGCCACCGTCTACCGCGTGCTCACCCAGTTCGAGCAGGCCGGCATCCTCTCGCGCAGCCACTTCGAGAGCGGCAAGGCGGTGTACGAGCTGAACGAGGGCACGCACCACGACCACCTGGTGTGCCTGGACTGCGGCCGGGTCGAGGAGTTCTACGACCCCGAGATCGAGAAGCGCCAGCAGGCGGTGGCCAAGGCCAAGGGCTTCCACATCGAGGACCACGCCCTGAGCCTGTATGCGCGCTGCACCAAGGCCGACTGCCCGCACCGGCCCAAAGGCAGGGCCTAGCGGACCGGGCGACGCCAGGCCGCGCCCCGCGGCTCAGCCATCCTTCTCCATCGCGCGCCGGTGGCGCTCGACGAACTCCTGGTAGGTGTCGACGCCGCGCAGCTGCAGGATGGTGTTGCGCACCGCCGCCTCCACCAGCACGGCGATGTTGCGGCCGGCCACCACCTGGATCACCGCCTTGCGCACCGGCACGCCGAGCACGTCCTGCACCAGCGGCTCGTAGGGCAGGCGCTCGTAGTCGCGCTCCAGCGTCTCGCGCCGCACCAGGTGCACGATCAGGCGCAGCCGCATCTTGCGCCGCACGGCGGTCTCGCCAAAGATGGCGCGGATATCCAGCAGGCCGATGCCGCGCACCTCCAGCAGGTTCTGCAGCAGCTCGGGGCAGCGGCCCTCGATGGTGGTCTGGTTGACCCGGTACAGGTCGACCGCGTCGTCGGCCACCAGGCCATTGCCGCGGGTGATCAGTTCCAGCCCCAGCTCGCTCTTGCCCAGGCCGCTCTCGCCGGTGATCAGCACGCCCACGCCCAGGATGTCCATGAACACGCCGTGCATGGTGGTGCGCTCGGCGAAGTGGCGCGACAGGTAGGCGCGCAGCACGTCGATCACGAAGGCCGAGGCCTCGCCGGTGGCGAACATCGGGATCTGCGCCCGCTCGCACATCTGCAGCAGCGCGTCGGGCGGCGCCTGGCCGTCGGTCAGCACCAGCACCGGCGGCTCCAGCGTCACGATGCGGGCGATGCGGCGGGCGCAGTCCTCCTCGGTCTTGTTGGTGAGGTAGGCGATCTCGCGCTCGCCCAGGATCTGCACCCGGTACGGGTGGATGTAGTTGAGGTAGCCGACCAGGTCGGCGCCGGAGCGGGCGGCCCGCACCGCGATTTCGTCGAAGCGCCGCTCGGAGGCGCCCAGCCCCGCAATCCATTCCCACTTGAGCTGCGCGCGATGGTCCTCGAACAGGACGTCGGCGCTGACGACGGTGGGCTTCACGCGCTTGTGGCGGGCGCGGGCTAGGCCGGCTGCGCCGACTGCCAGTTGGCGATCAGGCCGTGCAGCTCGGCCGTGGTGGCGCTCGCCTTGATCTTCTCGCGCAGCGGCGCGTCGGACAGCAGCTCGGCGATCTCGGACAGGATCTCCAGGTGCTTCTGGGTCGCAGCCTCCGGCACCAGCAGGAAGATCAGCAGGCTGACCGGCAGCTCGTCCGGCGCGTCGAAGCCGATCGGGTGGGCCAGCTGGAACAGCGCCGCCATCGGCGACTTCAGGCCCTTGATGCGGCCGTGCGGGATCGCCACCCCGTGCCCGAGCCCGGTGGAGCCCAGCCGTTCGCGCGCGAACAGGCTGTCGGTGATGAGCGCGCGCGACAGGCCGTGCAGGTTCTCGAAGAGCAGGCCGGCTTCCTCGAATGCACGCTTCTTGCTGGTTGCGTCGACGCCCACGAGAACCTGGGCGGCGGGCAGGATGGCTGCGAGGCGGTTCATGGTCGGGATGGGCGATTATGCACGTCGTCACTGTGGCACCCGGGCGGCAAGCCCGGCCTGGCGCGGCGGCAAAACAACGCCGGCGTGCCGGAAAAAACAAGGGGCCCCGAGGGGCCCCTGCATTCGGTTGGCTGCGCCGCCTGGATCACATCACGCGCTTCGGCGCGGGGTGGTGGTGGTCCTGCAGCCGGGTCTTGTGCCGACCCACCTGCCGGTCGAGCTTGTCGACCAGCTCATCCAGCGCCGCGTACAGGTCCTCGTGCGCACTCTCGGCGAACAGGCTGTTGCCCTTGACGTGGATGTGGCACTCGGCGCGCTGGCGCCGTTCCTTTTCCTTCTGCTTCTCGATGGTGAGGAGTACCTTGATGTTCACCACCTGGTCGAAGTGGCGAGTGATGCGATCGAGCTTGGTGGTCACGTAGCTTCGCAGGGCGGGGGTGACTTCGAGATGGTGACCGCTGATCGTCAGGTTCATGCTGGAGCCTCCTGGTTCGCTCGGTGGGAGGGCCTGCCACGACACCCGGCAGACCCAGGGAAGAGTTCGAAGCGCTTGCGAACCACTATGCCCGCCACCCCTGCCAAAAGCAACTGTTGCAGGTCAATCCGAAACAAAAAAGACAAGGCCCACGCTGCCCCCCGCCCACGCAATGAAAAAGGGCGGCCCAAAGGCCGCCCTTGCGTCGCCCGCCAGGGGGCGTCAGCGCCAGTGCCAGCGGGTGTCGCGGTCCACGTAGCGGGCCCAGCCCGAGCCGCCGAAGCTCGGATGGGCCTGGGCGCCCGGACGGCGTTCCAGGTTGGCGTGTTCGATGCGGTCGCTCTGCGGCTTGTCGCGCGGCGTCTCGGCGAATTTGTGGGGCGTCTTGGATTCGGTCAGCATGACACAGCCTCCTTGCGGCACTCAACTTCCGCTGTCATTGCGGATCGGTTTGCTGCCTTCCTGGATCGCGGGCCGGGGGGCCTGCGGGCTCAGGAAGGGCCAGGGGTGGCCGGGACGCACGCGCCGTGCCTGCGTCGCCATCGCCTTCTCGTCGCGTGCGGGGCGCCAGCCGGCACGGCTGGCATTCGGGTCGTTGGCGAGCTGGATCATGGGCACTGCTCCTGGTCCACCTGGGGATGGCTTGACTGTAGGGGGACGACCTCATCGGATCTGTCGGACAGGTCGTGGCAGGGCTGTAGGACGGTTCCTGCCGACGAGCCACTGTTTGGACGTCAGGCTGCTCCCGAGGGGCTGAGCAGAATCGCGGCCATGCCCCACCGGATCCGCGGCACCGGCGTGCGTGCGACGCGGCTGCCCAGCAGCCCGCGCGTCCTGCTGCTGGTCGACTTCATCACCCCGCTGGACTTTCCCGGCTCCTCGCAGCTGGCCGCACCGGCGCTGGCGGCGGCCCGGGCAACGGCGGCCCTGAAGCAGCGGCTGCACAGCGAGGGCGTGACCACCATCTATGCCAACGACAACTACGGCGTGTGGCAATCGGACTTCCACAGCCAGGTGGCCGGCTGTCTCGCGCGCGATGGCGAAGCGGGCGAGATCGCCCGCGTGCTCTTTCCGCAGGCCGACGACATCACCATCCTCAAGCCGCGGCACTCGGCCTTCTACGGCTCCCCGCTGGAGTTGCTGCTGGCCGAGATGGACACCCGCGAGCTGGTGATCTGCGGCCTGGCCACCGACATGTGCGTGCAGCTCACGGCCGCCGACGCCTTCCTGCGCGAGTTCCGCACCTGGGTGCCCGCCGACTGCACTGCCGCCGAGGACGAGAAGGCCAAGGCCGCCGCACTGGCCTACATGGAATCGGTCCTCAAGTGCGACGTGCGGCCTTCCGACAAGGGCCCGCCGGCGCCGCCGCCAAAGCCCTGAGGTCCGCGGCGCTCGGCGCGCTGCTCTACCATCGCTGCAAGGAGCGGGGAAGAGCGGCGCATGAGCCTGGGGACTGTCATCTATTCCGGCCTGGTGCGGCCGGACCACCCGCTGCACGCCCTGGTGCTGATGGGCGGGGGCGCGCGCACCGCCTACCAGGTCGGCGTGCTGCAGGCGATCGCGTCCATGCTGCGGCTGCAGCCGCAGGCTGGCGCCTTCCCGTTCAAGGTGCTGGTGGGCACCTCGGCCGGGGCGCTCAACGTCGCCTACCTGGCGAGCGCCGCATCCCAGGGGCTGGATGCCTTCGACGCGCTGTCCGCGTTCTGGGGGCGGCTGCGCAGCGCCGACGTCTACGACCTGCAGGTGCCGGCCTGGGTGCGCTTCAGCCGCCTGGTCACGGCGGTGCGCCTGTGGGGCCAGGCGCGCCGGGCCGGCGCGATCCTGGACACCATGCCCCTGGTCGACACCCTGCACCGGGCGATCTCGCTGGCCGGCATCGAGGCCTCGCTGGCCGCCGGCGCGGTCGACGCGGTGGCGGTCACGGCCTCCAGCTACAGCACCGGCGTGCACTGGACCTTCTGCCACACGGCCGGCCAGAAGCCACACGCCGCCTGGGACCGCCCCGGCCGGCGGGCCGAGTTCCAGCCGCTGACCATCGAGCACCTGATGGCGTCCAGCGCCATCCCCTTCCTGTTCCCGGCCACCCCGCTGTGGGTGGACGGGCGGCGCGAGTACTTCGGCGACGGCTCGATGCGGCAGATGTCGCCGCTGTCGCCGGCCATGCACCTGGGCGCCCACCGCATCCTGGTGGTCGGCGTGGGCCAGCCCGAGCGCGCCGGGCTGGCCGGCAGCGGCGGCAACGGCGAGCCGGGGCTGGGCGCGATCGCCGGCCACGCCATGGCCAGCGTGTTCCACGACACCCTGCAGGCGGACGTGGAGCAGGCCCAGCGCGTCACCCGCACCCTGCAGCAGCTGCCGCGCGAAGTGGCGGCGGTGCTGCCCTACCGGGCGACCGAGGTGCTGGCGATCCAGCCGTCGCAGTCGCTGGACGCCATCGCCCAGGACCATGCGCACCTGCTGCCGGCTGCCGTGCGGCGGGCGCTCGGCGGCCTGGGCGCCGGCAAGGGCGGCGGCGCACTGGCCAGCTACCTGCTGTTCGAGCCGGCCTTCGTGCGCGCGCTGATCGCGCTCGGCGAGCAGGACGCGTATGCGCGCAAGCCACAACTGCTCGCCTTCCTGGACCGGCGGACGGCATAATCGCGCGTCTTCCACTCGCCGGAGATCGCTCCTTGGAAACCTACCCCAGTCGGTAGCTTTCAACGTCCGTGAGCGGCGTTGAAAGCACCCTGCACGCAACGCCCCGAGAAGAACCCCTCACGGAAGCAGAGCCATGCTCAACATCTTCACGCTCGCCAACGGCCGACTCTTCCAGGAGGAGATCGAGTCGCTGGAGGAGCTCTCCCGCTTCCAGCCGATCTGGGTCGACCTGGAGTCGCCCACGCCGGAGGAAAAGCGCTGGGTCAAGCAGTACTACGGCCTGTCCATCCCCGAGGACGCGATGGACGAGGACATCGAGGAGTCGGCCCGCTTCTACGAGGAAGACAACGGCGAGCTGCACATCCGCAGCGACTTCCTGATCGCCGACGACGAGGAGCCGGGCTCGGTGCGGGTCGCGTTCATCCTGAACCAGATGAACGAGTCGCTGAGGAGCCGGGGCGTGCTGTTCTCCATCCACGACGAGGACGTGCCGGTGTTCCGGCTGCTGCGGCTGCGCGCGCGCCGCTCGCCCGGGTTGATCGAGGACGCCAAGGACGTGCTGCTGCGGCTGTTCGACGGCGATGCCGAGTACTCGGCCGACGCGCTGGAAGGCATCTACGACGAACTGGAGAAGGTCAGCAAGCAGGTGCTGTCCGACGAAGTGACCGACGCCCTGGCCGGCGAGGTGCTAGGCGAGATCGCCCGCCAGGAGGACCTGAACGGGCGCATCCGCCGCAACGTGATGGACACCCGGCGCGCGGTCAGCTTCATGATGCGCAGCCGCATGCTGTCGGCCGGGCAGTTCGAGGAGGCGCGGCAGATCCTGCGCGACATCGAGTCACTGGACAACCACACGGCCTTCCTGTTCGACAAGATCAACTTCCTGATGGACGCCACCGTCGGCTTCATCAACATCAACCAGAACCGGATCATCAAGATCTTCTCGGTGGCCAGCGTCGCCCTGCTGCCGCCGACGCTGGTGGCCAGCGTCTACGGCATGAACTTCCAGTTCATGCCCGAGTTCCAGTGGCGGGCCGGCTACCCGTTCGCGCTCGCCCTGATGGCCGCCAGCGCGCTGGTGCCCATGTGGTACTTCCGCAGGCGGGGCTGGCTGAGCTTCTAGGTCGCGCGGCGGCCGGCTCAGGCCAGCAGCGCCTGCACGATCGCGGCCGAATGCGGGCTGGCGACCTCGCGCACGAAGCGGGCGAAATCCGTGTGGGCCTGGTCGTCCGCGCGATCGGAGATGGTGCGCACGGCGGCGAACGGGATGCCGAAATCGTGGCAGACCTGCGCGACGGCCGCGCCCTCCATCTCCACCGCCAGGGCCTGGGGCAGCGCAGCCTGGAGCGCGCGGCTCTCGGCCGTGGTGGAGACGAAGCGGTCGCCGCTGGCCACCAGGCCGCGATGCAGCCGCGCCGCCGGCAGGGCCCGCGCGACTGCCGAGGCCAGGCGATCGGTCAATGCCGGGTCGGTGCGGAACTCACTGGCGCCGTACAGCGGCACCTCGTAGCGCGGAAAGATCGGCGACGCATCCAGGTCATGCTGCAGGAAGCGCTCGGCCACCACCACGTCACCGACCTGCACGCCGGGGGCCAGCCCGCCCGCGACCCCGGTGAAGACGATCGCCTCGACGCCGAAGCGCTCGACCAGCACCGCCGCCGTGGTCGCCGCCGCCACCTTGCCGATGCGCGAGAGCACCGCCACCACCTCGCGCCCGTGCAGGTGGCCGACCCAGAACTCGCGGCCGGCGGCGGATTGCCGGCTCTCGTCCGGCATGAGGTCCAGCACGGCGGCCAGCTCCTCGTGCATGGCGGAGACGATGGCGATGGGCATGGCTGCCAGGTCCTGGATCCCCGCTTTCGCGGGGATACCTCGCGCTACGCGAGCGATGTCACTTGTCCCGCAGTTCGCGGCGCAGGATCTTGCCGACCGGCGTCTTGGGCAGCTCGGTGCGGAACTCGATCACCCGGGGCTGCTTGTAGCCGGTCAGGTTGGCCTTGCAGAACTCGCGCACCTGCTGCTCGGTCAGGCCCGGATCCTTCTTCACGATCACCAGCTTGACGGCCTCGCCGGTCTTCTCGTCGGGCACGCCGACGACCGCGCACTCCAGCACGCCCGGCATGCCGGCCACCACGTCCTCGACCTCGTTCGGGTACACGTTGAAGCCGGACACCAGCACCATGTCCTTCTTGCGGTCCACGATCTTGAAGTAGCCGCGCTCGTCCATGATCCCGATGTCGCCGCTCTTGAAGAAGCCGTCGGGCGTCATGACCTTGGCGGTCTCGTCCGGGCGCTGCCAGTAGCCGGCCATCACCTGCGGACCCTTGATCGCGATCTCGCCCGGCTGGCCCACCGGCACCTCGGCGCCGTTGTCGTCCAGGCACTTCATCTCGGTCGACGGCAGCGGCACGCCGATGGTGCCGGTGAACTCGGTGCTGGTCACCGGGTTGCAGCTGGCCGAGGGCGAAGTCTCCGACAGGCCGTAGCCCTCGCACACCGGGCAGCCGGTCTTCTCCAGCCATTTCCTGGCCACCGCGCCCTGCACCGCCATGCCGCCGCCCACCGACACCTTCAGGTTGCTCCAGTCGACCTTGTCGAAGTCGGGGTGGTTGGCCAGGCCGTTGAACAGCGTGTTGACCGCGGGGAAGCTGTGGAACTTGTGCTTGGACAGCTCCTTCAGCACGGCCGGCAGGTCGCGCGGATTGGGGATCAGGATCAGCTTCCCGCCGGTGCGCATGCCCAGCATCATCCCCACCGTGAAGGCGAAGATGTGGTACAGCGGTAGCGCGCAAACGCTGGTGGGCTGCTCGCCGGCCGGCACCTTGCCCATCACGGGCGCGTTCCAGGCCTCCGACTGCAGCACGTTGGCGATCACGTTGCGATGCAGCAGCACCGCGCCCTTGGACACGCCCGTGGTGCCCCCGGTGTACTGCAGCACCGCGACGTCGTCGGGCTGGATGTCCACCGGCTTGAGCGTGGCGCGCGTGCCCTGCGCGATGGCGTCGTTGAAGCGCACCGCGCCGGGCAGGTTGTAGGTGGGCACCATCTTCTTGACGTTGCGCACCACGTAGTTGACCAGCGCGCCCTTGAGCAGGCCGAGCCGGTCGCCCATGGCCGCCAGCACCACGTGCTTGACCGGCGTGGCCGAAATGCACTGCTGCAGCGTGTTGGCGAAGTTCTCGATGATGACGATGGCCTTGGCGCCCGAGTCCTTGAGCTGGTGCTCCAGCTCGCGCGGCGTGTACAGCGGGTTGACGTTCACCACCACCATGCCGGCGCGCAGGATGCCGGCCACGGCCACCGGGTACTGCGGCACGTTGGGCATCATGATCGCGACCCGGTCGCCCTTGGCCAGGCCCAGGCTCTGGAGGTAGGCGGCAAAGGCCTGGCTCAGGGAGTCGGTCTCCCGGAACGTCACCTCCTTGCCCATGAAGCTGTAGGCGGCGCGGTCCGCGTTCTTGCGGAAACTCTCCTCCATCAACTGCACCAGCGAACGGTACTGCGAGGCGTCGATCTCGGCCGGCACGCCGGCGGGGTAGGCGCTAAGCCAGGGGTGTTGGGTGCTCATGGTTTTCGTCTCCGCGTCCTCGATGGAAAAAACCCCGCGGATTGTGTCGCGGGGCGTGCCGGCTGGTTCGTGTATTAACCCTATTCGCGCAGGCGACAGGCGTTCATTCGATCGCCTTGCCCATCTCCTCGACCACCTTCTTGGCGTCGCCGAACACCATCATGGTCTTGTCCATGTAGAACAGCTCGTTGTCCAGGCCGGCGTAGCCCGCGGCCATCGAGCGCTTGTTCACGATCACGGTCTTGGCCTTGTAGGCCTCCAGGATCGGCATGCCGTAGATCGGGCTGCCCTTCTGCAGCGCGGCGGGGTTCACCACGTCGTTGGCGCCCAGCACGATGGCCACGTCGGCCTGGCCGAACTCACCGTTGATGTCCTCCATCTCGAACACCTGGTCGTAGGGCACCTCGGCCTCGGCCAGCAGCACGTTCATGTGGCCCGGCATGCGCCCGGCCACCGGGTGGATCGCGTACTTGACGGTGATGCCCTTCTCGGTGAGCTTCTGCGCCAGTTCCTTGACCGCGTGCTGCGCGCGCGCCACCGCCAGCCCGTAGCCGGGCACGATCACCACCGTCTCGGCGTTGGACAGCACGAAGGCGGCATCGTCGGCGCTGCCGCTCTTGACCGATCGCTGCACCGCGGCGCCGGCAGCGCCCTGGCCCGCCTCGCCGCCGAAGCCGCCCAGGATCACGTTGAAGAACGAGCGGTTCATCGCCTTGCACATGATGTAGCTCAGGATCGCGCCCGAGCTGCCCACCAGCGAGCCGGCGATGATCAGCATGGAGTTGTTCAGCGAGAAGCCGATGCCCGCGGCCGCCCAGCCCGAGTACGAGTTGAGCATGGACACCACCACCGGCATGTCGGCGCCGCCGATCGGGATGATGATCAGCACGCCCATCACGAAGGCCAGCGCCAGCATCGTGAAGAAGGCCACCCAGTTGCCGCTGAAGGTGAACACCAGCCCCAGCGCGATGGTCACCAGCCCCAGCACCAGGTTGAGCAGGTGCTGGCCGCCGAACACCACCGGCGCGCCCTGGAACAGGCGGAACTTGTAGGTGCCCGACAGCTTGCCGAAGGCGATCACCGAACCGGAGAAGGTGATGGCGCCGATCGCGGCGCCCAGGAACAGCTCCAGCCGGTTGCCGGTGGGGATAGGCTCGCCCTTGGGCAGCCCGTTCAGCAGCGCCGAAGGCTCCAGCACCGCGGCCACCGCGATGAACACCGCCGCCAGGCCGATCATGCTGTGGAAGAAGGCCACCAGCTCCGGCATCTTGGTCATCTCGACCGTCTTGGCGCGCCAGGCACCGTAGGCGCCGCCGACCACCAGCCCGACCAGCACCCAGGCCAGGCCGCGGCTGGTGCCGGCCAGCTCCGCGATCAGCGCGGCGGTGGTGACCGCGGCGATCGCCATGCCCACCATGCCGAACACGTTGCCGCGGATCGAGGTGGTGGGATGCGACAGCCCCTTGAGCGCCTGGATGAAGCAGACCGATGCCGCCAGGTACAGCAGCGTGACGAGGTTCATGCTCATTGGGCTGCCCCCGGGGTCTTCTTCTCCTTCTTCCTGAACATCTCCAGCATGCGCCGGGTGACCAGGAAGCCGCCGAAGATGTTCACCGCCGCCAGCGCCACCGCCAGCACGCCCATGGCCCGCCCGGCCCAGGTCTCGGTCTGCGCCGCCGCCAGCATGGCGCCCACGATCACGATCGCCGAGATGGCGTTGGTCACGGCCATCAGCGGCGTGTGCAGCGCCGGGGTGACGGTCCACACCACGTGGTAGCCCACGTAGATGGCCAGCACGAAGATGATGAGGTTGGTGATGGTGTGTGAGACTTCCATGATCAGGCCTTCCTCTTCACTTCGCCGCCCCTGGCCACCAGGCACGCGGCCACGATGTCGTCTTCCAGGTCGATGTTCAACTGGCCTTCCTTGTTGACGATCAGCTTGAGGAAGTCCAGCACGTTGCGTGCGTAGAGCGAGGACGCGTCCGCCGCCACCAGCGCCGGCAGGTTGGTCTCGCCCACCAGGGTGACGCCGTGCCTGGCCACGGTGCGGCCCGGCTCGGTCAGCGGGCAGTTGCCGCCCTGCGGCGCCGCCAGGTCGACGATCACCGAGCCCGGCTTCATGGACTTCACCATCTCCTCGGTCACCAGCACCGGCGCCGGTCGGCCCGGGATCAGCGCGGTGGTGATCACCACGTCGGCCTGCGCCACCCGCTTGGCGACCTCGACCTTCTGGCGCTCCAGCCAGCTCGGCGGCATGGGCCGGGCATAGCCGCCCACGCCCTCGGCCGCTTCCCTCTCTTCCGCGGTCTCGTAGGGCACGTCGATGAACTTGGCGCCCAGCGACTCGACCTGCTCCTTCACCGAAGGGCGCACGTCCGACGCCTCGATCACCGCGCCCAGCCGCTTGGCCGTGGCGATCGCCTGCAGGCCGGCCACGCCGACGCCCAGGATCACCACGCGCGCGGCCTTCACCGTGCCGGCGGCGGTCATCAGCATGGGGAAGAAGCGCTGGTAGCGGTCGGCCGCGATCATCACGGCCTTGTAGCCGGCGATGTTGGCCTGCGAGCTGAGCACGTCCATGCTCTGCGCCCGCGTGGTGCGCGGCGCCGCCTCCAGCGCGAAGGCGGTCAACCCGGCCGCGGCCATGCGCTGCAGCCCGTCCGCATCGAAGGGGTTGAGCATGCCGACCAGCGTGCTGCCGGGCTTCATCGCCGCCAGCTCGTTCTCCTGCGGCGGGCGCACCTTGAGCACCAGTTCGCAGCCGAGCGCGCCGGCCTGGTCGGTGATCTCGACACCGGCGGCGACGTAGGCCTCGTCGCTCGCGCTG